>JGI24187J35170_1000336_pt1 | contig 21207 bp, 18 predicted proteins | sample YNPBryBLVA2012_FD_35170 | JGI IMG/M metagenome (IMG submission 35170)
GAACCGTAGGGGCCGTTGCGCGCGCAAGCGGGCGGACTCCGACGCCCGCGAGCACGCTACGGCCCGTAGGTTCGAGTCCCCCCTTCGGCACCAAGAAAAAAGGGGGGGGAGGACGCCGTTCCTCCCCCCTGGCCCTTCGCCGGTCAACGCCTTGTTCAACGCCGCCGCTCCGGTCACCCCGCGCCACCGGCGCTAGGGCCCATCCCTCGCGCCATGGGGGATGAGGAGGCTCCGGTTCACTCGGCGGGGGGAAAGAGAACGTCGAGGGCCCGGGGGACGATCTCCACGATGGCCGGTTCGGTGAGGGTCCTGAGGTTGCCGTCCACGTGGATGTACGTGGGCCGATCCACGGAGATCTCCAGGATGTCGGTCTTGAAGGTCTTGACGCCGGAGAGGAGTTCCATCCGGCGTAGAAGGACCATGGGCAGGGCGACGAAGCGCTCCATGGGGCCGTAGTCTCCCAGCAGGGTCACGTCCAGGAGCCCGTCGTGGAGGTCGGCGTGGGGCGTGAGGAAGAAGCCTCCCCCGGCGCACTTTCCGTTTCCGAACTCCACCAGTACGCCCTTGCTCTCGAACTCCCAGTCCCGTCCCTTGAGCTTGAAACGGGGATTCTTGTAGGTCGGGAGGTTCTTGAGGACCACCACCAGGTAGGAAAGGATGCCCGTCAGGGTCTTCACCTTCTGGTTGTCGGCGGTGACCTGGCCGTCGAAGCCGACTCCCACGGTGTTCAAGAAGGTGTGGGGACCGAAGCGGCCCACGTCGATGGCCTTCCGGACGCCGTCTCTCAACGTCCGAATGGCCAGGTCCATCTTTCGGTAGACCCCCAGGGCCCGGGCGAAGTCGTTGCCGGTCCCGGCGGGCAGGAGGGCCAGGGCGGTGGAGGTTCCGATGAGGCCCGCCCCCGTCTCGCTCACGGTGCCGTCTCCGCCGACGCAGGCCACCACCTCGTACCCCGCCTGGGCCCCTTCCCGGGCGAGGCGGGTGGCATCGTCGGGGCCTTCCGTCCGGGCGAGGTCGTAGGCGATGCCCAGGTCCCGGCACCCCTTCTCGATCCGGGGCAGGGCCTTGAGGGCCTTTCCCCGTCCGGCGGCGGGGTTCACGACGATCAGCACCCTCTTGGCCATCTCCCCCTCCTTCCCGGCGAGTATACCCCGGCCTACGGCTTAAGAAGTGAAAAGTGAAAAGTAAAAAGTGAAAAGTGAAAAGCAAGAAAAACCCCTTCCTGACCTCCCTGAACTCCTTGTTCAGGACCGTGACGACGGGGCTGGCCGGGCCGTGACCCCGGCTTGGCCCTGCGGTATGATGAAAGGCCATGGGCGATGGCTCCCTCTCCCAGGCTCTCGACGCCTTTCGCCGGTACCTCAAGGACGAGCGGCGCGTCTCCCCCCATACCCTCCGGAACTACCTCTCGGACCTGCGCCAGTTCGAGGCCTTCGTTGGACGGCTCTTTCCCCGGGGGGTGGCCCTTCCGGAGGTGGACCTGATGGTCCTCCGGGCCTTCCTGGGCCACCTCCACCAGAAGGGGCTCTCCAAGGCGACGGTCATGCGGAAGCTCTCGGCGGTGCGGGCCTTCTTTCGCTTCCTGCACCGGGAAGGGCGCATCGGGCGAAACCCCGCCCGGGTCCTGGCCACGCCGCGGCAGCTTCGGAAGGTCCCGAGGGTCCTCTCCGAGGGGGAGGCGGCGGCGCTGGTGGAGGCGCCGCCGGGTCCCCGTCCCGACAGCCTGGGGGGCCTCCGGGACCGGGCCCTGCTCGAACTCCTCTACGCGTCGGGTCTTCGGGCTTCTGAGGCGGTGGGTCTGGACTTCGAGGGTCTGGACCTGCCGGGGCGGGTGGTCCGGGTCCTGGGCAAGGGGCGGAAGGAGCGGATCGTGCCGGTGGGAGAGCCGGCGGCGGCGGCCCTGGAGGGCTACCTGGCGGTCCGGGCCCGCGCCTTTCCCGCCGGCCCCGGCGATCCGGTTTTCGTGAACCTCAAGGGAGGGCGGCTCACCACCCGGTCCCTCCAGCGGATCGTGGAGAAGTACCTGCCGGCCATCCCCTCCGACGCCGACGCCTCCCCCCACACCCTGCGCCACTCCTTCGCCACCCACCTCCTCTCCCGGGGGGCGGACCTGAGGACCATCCAGGAGCTGCTGGGCCACGCCAGCCTCTCCACCACGCAGAAGTACACCCACGTCGCCACGGCCCAGCTGAAGGCGGTCTACGACGCGGCCCACCCCAGGGCCCGGCGGGGCGGGCGAAAGGACGGGGAAGAAGCTTGATGGAACGGGAACTTGAGGCCATGGTCGAGGCCGCCCGCGCCGGCGGCGAGGTGCTTCGCCGCGCCGTGCGGGAAGGGGTGGCTTGGGTGGAGGAGAAGGGGAGAAACGACTTCGTCACCGCCGCCGACAGGGCCTCGGAGGCCGCCGTGAAGTCGGTCCTCGAACGCCGCTGCCCCGAGATCCCCCTGCTGGCGGAGGAGGGCTCGGGGGCCGCCACCGGCACGGAGGGGCGTCTCTTCTGCGTGGACCCCCTGGACGGCACCAACAACTTCGTCCACGGGATTCCCGTCTTCTGCGTCTCGGTGGGGCTGGTGGAGGCGGGCCGCCCGGTTCTGGGCGTGGTCCTGGACCCGGTCCACGACGAGCTCTTTACCGGCGGCAAGGTCCTGCCGGCGGCGGTGAACGGCCGCCCCATAAGGACCAGCGGGCGGACGAGACTCGACGGCGCCTTTGTCGCCACGGGCTTTCCCTTCAAGGAACTGGACCACATTGACCACTATGTCCGGGGTTTCCGGGAAGCGGCCTGCGCCACCGGAGGCATCCGCCGTTGCGGCGCCGCCGCCCTGGACCTCTGCTGGACCGCGGCCGGACGCTTCGACGGTTTCTGGGAGCGGGGACTCTGGCCCTGGGACGTGGCGGCGGGGGCCGCCATCCTCAAGGCGGCGGGGGGCCACCTCTGCGACTTCTCCGGGGGGGAGGACTACCTCTTCGGCCGGACGGTGGTGGCCGGCGCCACGAGGGACCTCGCCGAGGCGCTGAGGCGCTGCATCCAATGAGGGGAGGGCGGTGGCCGGTTGGGGCCGGTGCCTTTCCGCCGAGGGGCCGGTTTTGGATCCCGCTTCTCGCGGCGGGGCTTCTGTGGGCCTCCCCGGGCCCGGCGGCCGGCGTTGCCGGGGAACCCCTCTCGCTCCGCCTGACCCTTCCCTACGCCGCCACCGCTCCCGGGGGGGAGTTGATCGTCTACGCCGTCCTCCGGAACCGGGGAGGGCGGCCCCTGGACCTCCCGGCCTTCGCCGTCCGGATGGAATCGGAGGTGGAGGGGCGGACGGTGGTTCTCCTCGACCGGCCGGCCCCCGCGGCGGGCGGCGCGGACTCGCTCCTCCGGCCCGGCGAGAGCCGCTCTTTCCGCTTCGCCGTATCGCTGGACCGCCGCCTCTTCCTCCCCGGCCGGTACCCGCTGGTGGTCCGCCTGGTGTGGAAGTCCGGTGCCGCCCTCGCCGCCGAGGCGACCTTCACCGTCCGCTACACCCGGGTCTTTTACTACTGAGGCGTGCGCTCCAGTTGCCGGTCCTGGACCCGGGAGAGAAGGATCTGGGCCAGGAGGGCGCCCAGGAGCGCCATGAACATGTCCCACTGGGTGTCCCAGACGTCTCCCTGGGTGCCCAGGAAGGCGTCGGCGGCGGTCCCGGTGGCCACCGCCACCCCCCATTCGAAGAACTCGTATCCAGCGCTGATGGACAGGCAGACGCAGGTCACGAGGAAGAAGAGCCAGCCGCCGGGCCTCAGGGGGGACTTCCGGAGGAGGATCTCCCGCGCGATCAGGGCCGGCACGAAGCCCTGGAAGAGGTGTCCCACCCGGTCGTATTCGTTGCGGGCGAGGTGGAAGGCGTCCCGGATGGCGTTGAAGAGCGGGACCTCGGCGTAGGTGTACTTTCCGCCCACCATGAGAACGACCATGTGGACGGCGAGGAAGGTGTAGGTCAGGGTGGTGAAGCGGAAGCGCCGGTAGGTGAGGGCCAGCACCGGGAAGGCCGCCAGGACCGGAAGGACCTCGAGGAACCACGTGAAGCGGTCCCGGGGGTTGAATCCCGACCAGATGAAGACGGCAAGGACGGCGAGGGAAAGGCCCGCGAGGATCGCGGGCTGCCCGTCCCGAGGGGTCGCCGCCTTCCCGTCCCGCCTCACGGCCGAACCGCCTCGTAGACCTTGGCCTCGATGAAGAGCCGGACCAGGGCGGGGTCCAGCAGTCCGCCCCGGGCTTCGTCCTCGAGGATGGAAAGGGCCTTCTCGAAGGGGACCGCCCGCTTGTAGGGCCGGTCCGAGGCCGTGAGGGCGTCGAAGATGTCGGAAACGGTCATGATCCTCGACTGGACGGGGATGGCCTCGGCGGTGACGCCCCGGGGGTAGCCCTTTCCGTTGAGCTTCTCGTGGTGGCCGTAGGCGATCTCCGGAACGGCCCTCAGCTCGGGGGTCCAGGGGATCTTCCGAAGGAACTCCCAGGTGTGGGTGACGTGGCTCTCGATCTCCAGCCGCTCCTCTTCGGTGAGGCTCCCCTTGCGGATGGAAAGGATGGCCACCTCCCGGGGCTCCAGGAGGGGCCGCGGGCGTCCCTCCCGGTCCTCGAAGGCCGCCTGGGCGATCTCCTGGAGGGTGGAGAAGTCCCCCTCGGGAAGGACCGTGGGCTCGTTGGCCCTCAGGATCGTCTCCCGGAAGCGCTGGAGCCGCGCCTCCCACTGGGCGATCTCTTCGTCCAGGGCCTCCAGGCGGGCCGCCTCGCCGCGCCTCAAAGCCTCGACCTTCCGGAGAAGGACCTCCCGCTCGCGGTACAGGCGGCAGAGTTCGAGGCGCGTCTCGATGCGCTCCAGCTCGTAGGGGTAGAGCTTCTTGGCCTTGACCAACACGTGCTCCCGGACCCCTACCTTGCCGAAGTCGTGGAGGAGGGCCGCGTAGCGCAGCTCCCGCATCTGCTCGCCGGTGAAGCGGACGGGAGCCAGGGGGCCCCGGTCCTCCCGGTCGGCGGCGGCGGCGAGGCCGACGGTCAAGGTGGAGACCCGCATGGAGTGGCCGCAGGTGGTGGGATCGCGCTGTTCGATGGCCGTCACCGAAGCCTTGACGAAGCCCTCGAAGAGCCGCTCGATGTTTTCGTAGAGGCGGGCGTTGTCCACGGCGACGGCGGCGAGGCTTCCCACGGCCCGCATGAGGCGGATGGTGAAGGGGTCGAAGGGGACCACCTCCCGTTCCACCGCCTCCGGGGTGGTCAGGAGCGCCGCCCTGTCCCGCTTCCGGTTGATGAGCTGGAGGACCCCCGTCACCTGCCCCTTGGGGTTGGTCATGGGCAGGACCAAAAGGCTTTTGGTGCGGTAGCCGGTCTCCCGGTCGAAGCCGGCGTTGAAGCGGTAAGGGACGCCAGGGGGGATGGCGTAGGCGTCGTCAATGAGAAGGACCTCTCCGGTCAGGGCCACGTACCCCGCCAGGCTCTCCTCGGTGATGGGAAGCTCGGCCTCCCGGAAGCGGAAAGGCACCGAGGCGTTCTGGGCGGCAACGAAGCGCAGGCGAGGCTCCCGGGGGCGCTCGGGATCCTCGTCGGGGACGCGGATGTAGAGGCTCCCGGCGTCGCAGCGGGCCAGCGTGAGGGCCCGGTCAAGGATGAGGTCCAGGAGCCTCCGGAAGTCCTTCTCCGCCGAGAGGGCAAGGCTCACCTCGGTGAGTCGTTCGAGAACGTCGGCCTGGTCCAAGCTTTCGCCGTGGGGCACCATGGGCCCTCCTCTTCGGTCCCCCGATCTCTCCCTTCCAGCATGCCTCAGTGCTTTCCGCCTGTCCAGAGTGGACCTTGCTCCTTGCGTTGCATTCGGCGAGGGGAGGCCCTATATTTTACAAAAATCCTTTCGAGGAGGGGACCCATGAGATGGATGCGGCTCTTCGTCCTGTTTCTGCTGGCGGTGGCCCTTCCGGCCGCCGGGCAGACCACCTACCACGTGAGGCCAGACGGGGGCGATTCGACCCAGTGCACGGGCCTCGCCGACGCTCCCTACCCCGGATCGGGCACGGCCCAGCCGTGTGCCTTTCGGCACCCCTTCTACGCCCTTGACGGCTCCGGCCAGTGGCGCCTCCAGGGAGGAGACACGCTGATCATCCACGCCGGCGAGTACCGGATGGGGTACGGAGAAGGGAACCTTCCCACTGACACCTGCGCGCAGGAGTACCCCTATGGCTGCCACCTCCCGCCGCTGCCTTCGGGCCCCGACCCGGACCACCCCACGCGGATCCTCGGGGAAGGATGGGACGCGGGCTGTCCCGCCCCGCCGGTCCTCTGGGGAACCGAACGGGCCGAGTGGATCCTGGACCTCAACGGGACCTCCAACGCCGTCATCGGCTGTCTGGAGATCACCGACCACTCCTCCTGCTTCCTGGGCCCCATCCCCCCCGCATGCAACCCCGACTACACCTGCCCCCGGGGGGATTACCCCTACGGCGACTACGCCGACGAGGGGATCCGGGCCTCCGATTCCTCCCACGTCACCTTGCGGGACCTCAACATCCACGGCCTGGCATGGTCGGGCATCCACGCCGGGCGCATCGCCGACTGGACGGTGGAAAACGTGCGGCTGGCGGGGAACGGCGGTATCGGATGGGACGGCGACCTCGGCGAGAACAGCGCCTACTCCGGCACCCACCTCTGGAGGAACCTCGTCGTGGAGTGGAACGGCTGCCCCGAAACCTACCCGGGCCTCCAGCCCGACCACTGCTGGGCCCAGGAGATCTGCGGGGGGTACGGCGACGGCGTGGGCCTGACCCGTTCGGGCGGCCACTTCATCATCGAGGACTCCCTCTTCCGCTACAACACCTCCGACGGCCTGGACCTGCTGTACGTGGGCGTGGACCACCCCGACTCCCTGGTGGAGGTCTACCGGTCCGCGGCCTACGGCAACGCCGGGAACCAGCTGAAGGTGGGAGGCACGTCGCGGCTCGTCAACTGCCTCGCCTCCAGCGACTGCGCCTTCTTCTACCAGAAGCCCTTTGCCCAGGCCATGGGGAACTTCGCCGACGGCAACCACTGCCGGGCGGGAGGAGCCGCCCTCTCCATCAACCTTCCCCGGGGGAGGGACTCCTACATCGTGAACAGCACCGTCGCCAGCCAGGGCTGGGCCTGTGCCGAGCTCCAGTGCAACAACCTGGACTTCCCCGACCAGCCGGCCTGCGATGGCACCGAACGGGTCTACCTCCACAACGACGTCTTCCAGGGCTACCAGGTGGTCTATCTGGACTGGCCGCGGCTCTCGGACCTCGTGGGAGACGGGGATCCGTACCACTTCACCCGGGCCGAGACGGTGGACTACAACCTGGTCCACGACTGCGACGTCTCGATCTCCCTGGGCCCCCACACGATCACCGGCGACCCGCTCTTCGAGAACGGCGACATCACCCAGCTGGACGCCCACCTCCAGGCGGGGAGCCCCGCCATCGGCCAGGGGCTTCCCATGGGAAGCCTCGGCGGGCTCGTTCCCTCGGACGACCTCGATGGACTGGTCCGGACCGACCCCCCGGACTTGGGGGCCTACCAGTACAACGCCAACCCCGGCTGCACCCTCTCGTGCTCCGCCTCCGTCCCCGCCTCGGCGGCGGTGGGTGAGGCGGTTTCCTTCGCCGCCTCCGCCACCCCCCGCCACTGCACCGGCGAGGTGGCCTTCTCCTGGGACTTCGGCGACGGCGGCACCTCCACCCAGCCCAATCCGAGCCACGCCTACGGCGCCGCCGGAACCTACACCTGGCATTTGGCGTGTACGGTGGAGTCGGTCACCTGCCGGAGGAGCGGGGCGATCGAAGTTCGGCTCCCCGTCACGCCGCCCGCCATTACGGCCGTCACCAAGGCCGGCCGCCCGTTCCGGATCAAGATCAGCGGAAGCAACTTCCAGACGGGGGTCCAGGTCTATTTGGGGAGCGACACCACGCCGTGGAGTCCCGTCACGCGAAAGAGCGACAGCCTCCTAATCGTGAAGGGGGGGAGCGCGCTCAAGGCCCGCTTTCCCAGCGGGCAGGCCGTCTCCATCCGCGTCCGCAACCCCGACGGGGGAGAGGCCGTGACCCACTACACGCGGCCGTGAGACGAAGAGCGGGGCTTTTGCTCCGCCTCACCGCGTGAGGCGGCGGTAGGCGATGCGGCGGGGACGCTCGGCGGCGGCGCCCAGGCGCCTCTTCCGGTCTTCCTCGTAGTCGCGCCAGTTCCCCTCCAGGAAGACCGCCCGGCTCTCCCCCTCGAAGGCCAGGATGTGGGTGGCGATGCGGTCCAGGAACCACCGGTCGTGGCTGACGACCACCGCGCACCCGGCGAACCGGTCCAAGGCCTCCTCCAGCGCCCGCAGGGTGTTCACGTCGAGGTCGTTGGTGGGTTCGTCCAGGAGCAGGAGGTTGGCCCCCATGCGGATCATGCGGGCCAGGTGAAGCCGGTTCCGCTCGCCGCCGGAGAGGACCGCCACCTTCTTCTGCTGGCCGGCGCCGGTGAAGGCGAAGCGCGCCGCATAGGCCCGGGCGTTGAGCTGGACCTTGCCCAGGGCCACGGTGTCCAGGCCGTCGGCGATGGCCTCCACCACCGTCTGGTCGTCCCTCAGGCTCGAACGCGACTGGTCCACGTGGGCCACCTTCACCGTCTCCCCCACCCGCACCGTGCCGGCGTCGGGCTTCTCCTCGCCGGTGATGAGCTTGAGGAGGGTGGTCTTGCCGGCGCCGTTGGGCCCCACGACCCCCACGATGCCGGCCTTGGGGAGGCGAAAGGAGAGGTCCTCGAAGAGGAGCCGGTCCCCGAAGGCCTTGGAGACCTTCTCGAACTCCACCACCACGTCCCCCAGCCTCGGCCCCGGCGGGATGTAGATCTCCAGCTCCCGGGCCACCCGCTCCGGCTCCGCCCCCAGGAGCTCCTCGTAGGCGTTGAGGCGGGCCTTCCCCTTGGCGTGGCGGGCCCGGGGAGCCATGCGAATCCACTCCAGCTCCCGCTCCAGCGTCTTCTGGCGCTCGCTCTCCTGCTTCTGCTCCTGCTTGAGGCGCTCCCTCTTCTGCTCCAGCCAGGAGGAGTAGTTGCCCTTCCAGGGAATGCCGTGGCCCCGGTCCAGCTCCAGGATCCAACCGGCCACGTTGTCGAGGAAGTACCGGTCGTGGGTGACGGCGATGACCGTCCCCTCGTAGTTCTGGAGGTGCCGTTCGAGCCAGGCCACCGTCTCGGCGTCCAGGTGGTTGGTGGGCTCGTCCAAAAGGAGGATGTCGGGCTTCTGCAAGAGCAGCCGGCAGAGGGCCACCCGGCGCAGCTCCCCGCCGGAGAGGACGGCCACGGGCGTCTCGCCGGGGGGGCAGCGGAGGGCCTCCATGGCCAGCTCCAGCCGGGCGTCCAGGTCCCACCCGCCCAGGGCGTCCAGCTTCTCCTGGACCTCGCCCTGCTCGGCGATGAGCTTCTCGTAATCGGCGTCGGGCTCGCCGAAGGCGGCGGTGATCCGCTCGTAGCGTTCGAGGAGGGCCGAGACCTCCGCCGCCCCCTCCCGAACCACCTCCATCACCGTCTTGGCGGGGTCCAGGCGGGGCTCCTGGGGAAGGTACCCCACCGTGTAGCCCGGGGAGCGGTGCACTTCCCCCAGAAACTCCGTGTCCTCGCCCGCCATGATCCGAAGAAGGGTGGACTTTCCCGCCCCGTTGAGGCCGATGACGCCGATCTTGGCACCGTAGTAGTAGCCCAGGGAAATGTCCTTGAGGACCTGCTTGGGGCCGTGGACCTTACCCACGCCCACCATCGAATAGATGACCTTGGTCGTCTCGTTCGTCATGGGTTCCTTCTCCGAGGAAACCATTTTCGCCCGGCGTGCCGGACCTGCACAAGCCGGGGCCGTCCCCCCAATCCCTTGGCAGGGGATGGGGCTATTTTTGGAATCTGAAAGGTTTCTACGGACTTGCACCGCCTGTTCGGTTCCCATCGCGGGATTGGGGCTCGCCGGGGCACTTGACAGGGGGGGGAGGTCTAGATTGAAAAAAAAGGCCGGGGGAAAGCCGGCGAGCGGGTGCCGAAGGGGAGAAAGGGCGCAGGGAGGGTTCGAATGGGAGAGAGGAGAGCGGTGTGGATGCGGGCGGGGGTTGCCTCTGTGGGGCTGTGGGTCTTCGGAAGCCTCTTTTCGCAAACGCTTCCGACGGAGCCGTTGCCCACGCCGTTAACCCCTTGGCTTTCCGGTAACCCGACCATCCCAACCTACATCCATTGCCTAAACCATCCTACGGTGATTCCGTGGTCCTATACCTTTCAAACCGGTTGCTACGACGTTGTGACGGGAGAAGCCCTAGACTGCCAAGAAACCTGGATTCTGTACTGGTCCACGGAAGGGGTGGCCGCGCAGGAGGTGGACCATTTTCGAGGATCCCACCTCCATCCGCGGCAGTCGGGGGAGCATCCCCTGGCGAGCATCGGCGAGATCCAGCTGGACGTCATGGCGCAGCGGAGTGCGCGAAGCGGCGAGTGGCGGACCGCCGGGAGGAGCCACGACGCCACGGTGTTCTTTCCGGAGGCCGCGGGTGTTTCCCGCCTCTTTATCTACTTTGTGGCGCCGCCTAGATACTACGCCGTGACAAACGACGTCTGGGTGTGGGACCCGTTGGACCGGACCCACCGGGCCGGCATGGCCACCCTTCTCATCACCTCGGACGTTTCAGAGCTCGAGAAGTTGCCCGCCAGTTCGGTCTACGAAAAGGCTTCCAATCCGCACGAGCACAGCGCTGGAGAACAGTTTTACGGAACGCCCGAAATGAACAAGAAGCTGGCGGACCTGGCGAAGGCCTACCAGGATGCCTACGCCGAAGCTCACCAGGGAACGTTGGTGACCCTTTCCTTCAACGATCTAAGCCTGAAATACGGCGGGATCTTCGATGTGGACGGCAATTGGGACTGCCCCCACGCCCTCCACCGGGTCGGAAGGTCCGTGGACGTGAACCATACCTGCTGTCCGTGGCTGAATAAAGAAGAAGTTGATTTGATGGCAAGCCGAAAATTCAAATTGGTTGAGATGCATACAAAGCCGGGCGACGAAAACATCCACCTGGAAATGCAGGAGAACTGAGGGAGGTGCGCGGTGGTGACGTCGAAAGGGGTTCTGGTCCTGGCAGGGATTGTTGCCGTGGTCCTGGTCTCGGCGCAGCCGGCGTTGCCCCCTCCGCCCGTCTTCGATGGAGTGGAGCTTTCCGCGACCTGTGCCTTCCAGGTGGAGAACGGGCAGTACCGGTACACCTACGTCTTGAAAAACCCCGCTGGAAATACGGTTGGTTTTTGGGATATGGATATTTCCGTGGGATTGGCCGCGCCCACGATAAGCGGAGGGTTTAAACCGGATGGATGGTGGGGCGTAATGCTTGTGGGCACAGACACGCCCGATTATGAGGGCCTTCCTAAAAAACCGTTTGTGAGCATCAGCACATCCAATCGGGAAGTGAATCCTGGGCAAACCTCGGAGCCCTTCGGCTTCTCGGCAGGCGTCCCGCCGCAGGTGCAAGAGGCGTGGGTGTCCCCCTGGCTGGACCCCTGGTTCCAAGCTTACCTGGAGGCCGTCGGCTGGGACGCCTACCCTCTGGACGGCCCCGAGGGCTCCATTGCCATCGAGCGGAGCTACATCCGGAAGATTCCCACGCTGGCGCCGCTGGGGGTGGCCCCCGGCTCCTTCGAGCACTGGGACGTCTTCCTCTCGGACGTAACGAAGGCGGGGTCGCTGGGGTGGGTGGCCGACGGAGGGCTTCTGTCGCAGATCCAGGCGCGGCTGGAGGAGGCCCGTCAGGCGGCGCTTTTGCAGGACCTTCCCACGGTGAACGCCAAACTGGAGGCCGTGATCGCCCTGGCCGAGGGGGCGAGCCCGGCGCAGATGCGTCGGGAGGCGAAGGACCTGATCGTTCTTAACGGGCGGTACCTGAAAGAGACGCTCCCCTGGCCGTGCGAGCCGAAGCTCACGGCCGTACCCGTGAGCGCCACGCACGCCGTGGGGGAGACGCACACCGTTACGGCGACGCTGGTCAACGTGGCGACGGGCCTTCCCATCGCGGGGAACGGGCTCACGGTGGAGGTCACGGAAGGCCCGCACGCCGGTACGAGGCGGGAGGGAACCACCGACGGAGAGGGCCGGCTGAGCCTGACCTACACGGGGACGCGTCTGGGGACCGACACGATCGTCGTTCACACGCCCTACGGAACGATCCGGCAGGGGGGAGCCGCGGAGGCGCCGAAGGCGAAGGCGGGCGGCGTCCGGTCCGCCGGGAGGGGCCCGGGGCCCGCGGCGGCGGGGGACTGCACGGCGTGGGACACGTCGGCCCCGCCGGTGCGGGTCACGTGGGAAGGGGGGCCGGATCTCGTCGTGCCGCTGTTTATCCCGCCGCTGCTGCTCTCGGCGCCGGGGAACACCTTCTACGTGACGGAGAGTACCCAAAACCGGGGGACCCTCCCCTCGGGGCCCAGCGTGACGCGCTATTACATCGCGACGAGCAAACCGCTCGACCCTTCCACGGCAATCGTGGTGGGCCAGCGGAGCATCCCCGCCTTGGGGCCCGGGGAGGAGAGCGAGGTCTTCGAGATACCCTTCACGGTTCCCGCCGACCTGCCCGCGGGGACCTATTTTCTGGACGCCTGCGCCGACGCGGACGATCGGGTGGTGGAGACGGGCGAAGCCAACAACTGCGCTTCGTCTTCGCTGCAGCTTCTGGCCGGCGTCGTGCCGAGCAACCGCTCGCCCGATTGTTCGCAAGCCTCGGCCCGCCCGAGGGTTCTCTGGCCGCCGAACCACAAGGTAAAGGCCGTCGTTCTCGCCGGCATCACCGACCCCGACGGAGACCCGGTGACGGTCAAGGTCACCGGGATCACGCAGGACGAGCCCACCGACGGCTTCGGGGTGGGAACGCCCTCGCCCCAGGTGCGGGCGGAGCGCTCCGGAGTCGGCAACGGCAGGGTCTACCAAATCGCCTTCGCGGCCAGCGACGGCAAGGGCGGCTCCTGCACCGGCGCCGTCACCCTGGGCGTCCCCCACGACCAAAACGGCACCCCCGTGGACGACGGCCAGCGCTACGACTCCACCCGGTGACCCCTCCCCCGGTCCCCGGCTCTTCCGAATCCCTCTCGGCGCGGACTTTCACCCTTCCGCCCAAAGGGCCGTGAGCGGGAGAAAAGTCAAAAGAAGAACCCCTCCCTGACCTCCCGGATCTCCGGCTTCAGGTCTTTTGTTTCTTCCGCTCACCCGTCGGCGCGGACGAAGAGGGCCTTGAGGTAGTCCCCCTCGGGAAAGCCGAGGAGGACCGGATGGTCTGGGGCCTGGCCCCTCGCCTCCAGGAGGTGGGCCCGCCGGCGGGAGCGGGCGGCCGCCCCGGCCACGATCTCCCGGAAGGCCTCCCGGCTGAGGTGGTAGGAGCAGGAGCAGGTCACCAGCAGGCCCCCAGGCCGGAGGAGGGAGAAGCCCAATTCGTTGAGGCGGCGGTAGGCCTTCTCCGCCTCCGGAAGGTGCTTCTTGGACTTGGCGAAGGCCGGCGGGTCCAGAACCACGGCGTCGTAGGCCTTGCCGGAGCGCCGGAGGAAGGGAAGGACGTCGAAGGCGTCTCCCCCGTGGATCGGCTGGGGAGGCAACCCGTTGCGGCGAAGGCCCTCCTCGATGGCCCGGCAGGCGGGGTCGGAGGCCTCCACGAACTCCGCCGAGGCCGCCCCCGCCCGGAGGGCCGAGAGGCCCCAGACGCCCCGGTAGGCGAAGACGTCCAGGACCCGGGCGCCGGGTGAAAGGAGGTCGAGGAACCGCCGCACGTTTTCCCGCTGGTCGAGAAAGAGCCCCGTCTTCTGGCCGCCGAAGAGGTCCACCTCGAGGAGGAGCCCCAGGTAGCGGACCTCGGCCAGGGGAGCGGCGCCTTCGGGCTCCAAGAACGAGGTCCGCGGAAGTCCCTCCAGCTCCCGGGAGGGGGAGTCGCCGCGGAAGACAACGACCCGGGGAGAGAGGCGCGCCTTCAGGAAGGCCGCCGCCCGTTCCCGGAGCCTCTCCATGCCGGCGGTGAGACACTGGAGGACGAGGGCGTCGCCGTACCGGTCCGCCACGAGGCCCGGAAGGCCGTCGGCCTCCCCAAAGACGAGCCTCAGGCACGCCTCGCCGGGGTAGAGACCCTCGCGGCGCGAGAGGGCGGCCTTCAGGCGCCGCTCCAGCCAGTCCTCCGGAAGGGCCTCCGGGGCCCTTGCCAGCAGGCGGACGGCGATGAGGGTGCGGGGGTTGAAGGTCCCCGTGGCGAAGGGCTCTCCCCCCGGGCCGTCCACGGCCACCATCGTGCCGGGCTCCAGGGGAGGCACCTCCTGGAGTTCGTTGGAGAAGACCCACGGGTGGCCGCCGAAGAGCCGCTGGAGACGGCCCTTCTTCAGGCGAAGGCGGGGAAGGCCGGCGGGAGACGAAGCCATGGGCTTCCTAGTAGGCCCTCGCCCACACCACGCGGCCTTCCGCCGGAGCGCCGCAGACCAGGCACTTCCCCGGCTCCCGGTCCCCCTCGAAGGGGATGCACCGGATGGTGGCCTTGGTCTCGTCCTTCACGCGGCTCTCGCAGGCGGCGGAGCCGCACCAGGGGGCGAGGAAGAAGCCCCCCTCCTCGATCCGCTCCTGGAATTCGCCGTAGTCGTCAAGGCGGAAGGTCCGCGAATCCCGGAAGCGGAGGGCCCGGGCGAAGAGGGCCTTCTGCAGGTCGTCGAGGAGGATCCGGAGGGCGCCGGGCGCCCCTTCCAGCGGCAGCGTCTCCTTCTGGCGCCGCTCTCCCTCCTGGAGGGGGCGGGTCTCCACCCGCGGGACGGCCAGGCAGACGCCCTGCTCCACGTCCCGGGGGCCGATCTCCAGGCGGACCGGGATTCCCTTCATCTCCCACTCGTTGAACTTGAAGCCGGGGCTCACCGTGTCCCTGCCGTCGAGCACGACGCCGAAGCCCCCGTCCTTGAGGCGGGCCTCCAGCGCCGCCGCGGCTTCCAGGACCCGGGCCCTGCCGGCGTCGTCCCGGTAGATGGGGACGATCACCGCCTGGGTCCGGGCGAGGCGGGGGGGCAGGACGAGGCCCTGGTCGTCGCTGTGGGCCATGATGAGGGCCCCGATCAGGCGCGTGGAGACGCCCCAGCTCGTCTGCCAGCAGTACTGCCACTCGCCCTTCTCGTCCTGGAACTTCACCTCGAAGGCCCGGGCGAAGTTCTGGCCCAGGTCGTGGCTGGTCCCCGCCTGGAGGGCCTTTCCGTCCTGCATCATGGCCTCGATGCAGGTGGTCTTCAAGGCGCCGGCGAACTTTTCCGACTCGCTCTTGACGCCGCGGACCACCGGCACGGCCATCCACTCCTCGGCGAAGCGGGCGTAGATGGCGAGGATCCGCATCACCTCCTCCCAGGCCTCTTCGTGGGTGGCGTGGGCCGTGTGTCCCTCCTGCCAGAGGAACTCGGTGGTCCTGAGGAAGAGGCGGGTCCGCATCTCCCACCGCACCACGTTGGCCCACTGGTTGAGGAGGAGCGGGAGGTCCCGGTAGCTCTTGATCCACTTGGCGTACATGGCGTACATGATCGTCTCGGAGGTGGGCCGCACGATGAGCGGCTCCTCGAGGACGCTCTGGGGATCGGGCCGCACCCCCCCCTCCGGCGCGGCGCCCAGCCGGTGGTGGGTGACCACGGCGCACTCCTTGGCGAAGCCTTCCACGTGCTCCGCCTCCCGGGACAGGAAGGACATGGGGATGAAGAGGGGGAAGTAGGCGTTGACGTGGCCCGTCTCCCGGAACATCCCGTCCAGCGCCCGCTGCATCTCCTCCCACAGCGCGTATCCGTGGGGGCGGATGACCATGCACCCCTTCACGGGGGAGTAGTCGGCCAGTTCGGCCTTGAGCACGATGTCCTGGTACCACTGGCTGTAGTCTTCGCTCCGGGGCGTCACCGCCCGCTCGTCCTTCTTGGCCATGGGGTCCTTCCTCCGGTCTTCCCGGCTTCCCTCGCCGGAAAGGAGAAGCATACTGAAAAGAAGGCCGCCACGGAAGGGGGAAAAACCCCTGAACAAGGAGATCGGGGAGATCGGGGAGGAGTTCTGCTTTTCACTTTTAACTTTTCACTTCTTACTTTTCACTTCTTTCGTCACCTTTTCACGTCCTCTCGGGCTCCCGCCCGCGGGCCTTTCCTTGGTCGGCGACGGCCTGCTGGGCCCGGGCCACGGCCTCGGGATCGCCGAGGTAGAAGGACCGCAGGGGGTGGAGGTCCCCGTCCAGGTGGTAGACGAGGGGAATCCCCGTGGGGATGTTGAGGTGGACGATCTCCGCGTCGGAGATCCCGTCGAGGATCTTCACCAGCGCCCGCAGGCTGTTGCCGTGGGCGGAGAGCAAGACGCGCCGGCCCTCCCGCACCGCGGGAAAGAGGCGCTCCTCGAGGAAGGGGCTCACCCGCGCCAGCGTGTCCTTGAGGCTCTCCGCCGCCGGAAGGAGGCGGGGGTCCAGGGCGGCGTACCGGGGATCGTGGCGGGGGTGGCGGGGGTCGTCGCCGGAGAGGGGCGGAGGCGGCACGTCGTAGCTCCTCCGCCAGAGCTTCACCTGCTCTTCCCCGAACTTCGCCGCCATCTCGGCCTTGTTGAGCCCCTGCAGGGCGCCGTAGTGGCGCTCGTTGAGCCGCCAGTCCTTCTCCTCCGGAAGCCAGTGGAGGTCCATCTCCTCGAGGACCAGCCAGAGGGTCCTGACGGCCCGCTTGAGGACCGAGGTGAAGGCCAGGTCGAAGGCGTAGCCCTCCTCCCGGAGAAGCCGTCCGGCGGACCGCGCCTCGGCCTCCCCCTTCTCGGTGAGGTCCACGTCGGTCCATCCGGTGAAGCGGTTCTCCCGGTTCCAGAGGCTCTCTCCGTGCCGCAGCAGAACGAGGGTCAGCATGGTTTCCTCCATCTTCCCTGGACGCTGGTAGAATACGGCCTTTCGACCCTCCGAAGAAAGGAGCCGCCATGTTCTGCCGTCCCCTCCGCCTCCTTCCCGCCCCGGTGCTCCTCGCAACCCTGTGGCTTGCCCCCGGCGCCTCCGCCGCGGGGCCGGAGGGCCTGAAGGCCTTCTCGGAAGAGGTAGAGGCCCTCTCCCGCCGCGTTTCCCCTTCGGTGGTGCAGGTGGTGGCCACCGTCAGCGCCGGCGCCTACGCCCCGGAGACCTCGGCGGTGGCCGACTTCAAGGAGCGGTACGCCGGCCTCGGGTCGGGCGTGGTCCTCGATCCCCAGGGCTACATCCTCACCAACAGCCACGTGCTGGAAGGCGCCCGGCGGGTTCAGGTGATCTTCCACCCCGAGGCGGTTCGGGCGGCGGGCCTTGCCTCCTCCCTGGCGGAGGCGCGGGTGGTGGGTTTCAGCCGGGACTTCGACCTGGCCCTCCTGAAGGTGGAGGCTTCCGCCCTGCCGGCACTGGACTTTCGACCCGACGGCCTTCCCCGCCAGGGGGAGGTGGTCTTCGCCTTCGGCAGTCCCCAGGGTTTTTCCGACTCGGTGACGTTGGGCGTGGTCAGCGCCACCTCCCGCCTGCTGGAGGGTGAGGAGGCCCTCGCCTACGTCCAGACCGACGCCCCCATCAACCCCGGCTCCAGCGGCGGGCCGCTGGTGGACGTGGAGGGCCGCGTGGCGGGCATCAACACCTTGCTCTACTCCGAGTCGGGGGGCAACGAGGGCATCGGCTTCGCCATTCCCGCCTACACCGCCCGCTTCGTTTACGGGGAGCTGAAGCGGAATGGAACGGTCCGCCACCGCCTGGGACTGGGAATCACCGTGAGGCCCCTCACGCCGCTCCTGGCCGCGGGCCTCTCCCTTCCGACGCAGGAGGGGCTCCTCGTCGAAGACGTGGTCTTTATCGGAAAGGGGGAAGAGGCGGGCTTCCGGCCGGGCCAGATCCTCCTCTCGGTGGAGGGCCGTCCCGTTCGGCGGCTCTCCGACTACCTCCGGGTGGTCCAGGACCCGGCGGCCCCCGAACGGATGCGGGTGGAGGTCCTCGACGGCCCGGAGCGGCGGACCTTCCTCGCCCCCCTTGAGGATTTCCCGGGCACCGAAGAACTTCTGGCCGCCCGCACCTCCCCCTCCTCCCGAACCCTTCCCGACCTGGGGGTGGTGGCCCGCACCGTTCCCCCCTCCGAGGGCGGACTCCGGATCGAGGGCGGAGTCGAGGTCCTCAAGCGGCTCTTTCCGGCCGCCGCCGAGGGGGAGGAGCTCCTTCCCGGCGACGTGATCCACGCCGTGGGGCGGACCCCCGTCCAGGACCTCGAAGGGCTGGAGCGCCTCCTCAAGGGAAAGCGCTCCGGCGCGCCCCTCGTCCTCCAGGTCGAGCGCCAATCGAACCTCTTCTACCTCGTGGCGGAGAGCGAATAGGGAAGAAGACGGCATGGGGAGATGAGGAAGAAGCAAAAAGCCTGAACAAGGAGATCGGGGAGGTCGGGGAGGGGTTTTTACTTTCTACTGTAAGGAGCGCCCCATGCGAGTGGTTCTCACCGCCGAAGAGGTCCGGGTTCTGGGCAGCCTCGTGGAGAAGTCCGTCACCACGCCCGAGTACTACCCCCTCAGCCTGGTCTCCGTCACCGCCGCCTGCAACCAGAAATCGAGCCGCGATCCGGTGGTGGCCTACGACGCCCCGCTGGTGGAGGCGGCCCTCCAGGGCCTGCGGGACAAGCACCTGCTCTGGGTGGTCTCCAGCCCCGAGGGGCGGGTCCCCAAGTACAAGCACCGCTTCCGGGAGGCCTTCGACCTCTCGGAGGCCGAGCAGGCGGTCCTCTGCCTCCTCATGCTCCGGGGGCCCCAGACGCCGGGGGAACTGAAGAGCCGCACCGAACGGCTCTTCGCCTTCGGCTCGCCGGAGGAGGTGGAGACCGTCCTTCGGGAGCTGGCGGCGCGGGAAGAGGGCCCCCTGGCCCTTTCCCTCCCCCGCAAACCCGGCCAGAAGGAGGTCCGGTGGATCCACACCCTCTCGGGAGTCCCGGTGGAGGAGCCGGCAAGCGGCGAGGCCACCGCCGGCGAGGCATCCCCGCCCTCCCTCCTGGACCGGCTTCGCCTCTTGGAGGAGGAGGTCCGGAGCCTCCGGAGCCGCGTGGAGGCCCTGGAAGCCTTCCGCAAGGGACTGGAGGAGCCGTGACCGGAGGGCCTTCCTCGCCTTCCCTCATCCTCGTGGCCGCCGTGGCGGAGGACGGGACCATCGGCCGGGGCGGCGGCCTTCCCTGGTGCCTCCCGCTGGACCAGGCACGCTTCAAGGAACTTACGTGGGGCCACGCCGTCCTCATGGGGCGGAAGACCTGGGAATCCCTGCCCAGGCGGCCCCTTCCCGGAAGGCAGAACGTGGTCCTCTCCCGGAACGCCACCTACGCCGCCCCGGGAGCCCGGACGGCGCGGAGCCTCGAAGAGGCCCTGGCGGCCTGCGGCGGGGACCGGGTCTTCGTCATCGGAGGGGCGGAGGTCTTTGCCGAGACCATCGGGAGGGCCCACCGCCTGGTCTTGACGCGGGTTCCCGGGCGCTACGGGGGCGAGGCCCACTTTCCGTCCATCCCGGCGAACTTTTGCCGGATCTCCCGGGAGGAGGTGGAAGGACCGGAGCCCTTCGCGGTGGAGGTCTGGGAGCCTTCCGGCGCCTAGTCCGACGGGCCTTTGCCCCGGGCGAAGGCCAGGAGGAAGCCCCAGAGGGAGAGGGCCCCCGCCACCGCCAACCCCAGAACCGACAGGGCCATGGGGAAGGAGGCCTCCCCCACCCGGACCTCGAGGCCGTAGACGACCCTCAGCAGATGGGCCACGGCCACCACGGCCAGCAGAACCGCCGTCACGAAACAGTAGAGGCGTTGAGGTTTCATCCTGACCTCCCCGGATCCCGATCGTTCCGGCGCCCCGCGAAGTGCGGGGGTTCGGGTTTTCTGGCGTTTCAAGAAAGGAGAAGGACCTTGGCCCCCCGGATCTTCCGGGCCTTCAGGTCCTTCAGCGCCCCGTTTGCCTCCTCGAAGGGGTACGGCTGGACCTCGGGCCGGATCCCCGCCCGGGCCGCGAGCTCGAGGCACCGGGCCACGTCGGTGCGGGTCACGTTGGCCACGCTCTTGACCTCCCGCTCCAGCCAGAGATCCCGGCCGTAGTCGAGGCGGAGGAGTGCCTCCCGGTCGCCGTCCTCCTTCCGGATGGCGTTGATCACCAGCCTGCCCCCGGGGGCCAGCCGGGAAAGGGCCTCCACGACGGGCCTCCAGACCGGCGTCGTATCAATGATCGCCCGGCACGGTTCGGGAGGGGCCTCCGGCGTGTCCCCCGCCCACGCCGCCCCCAGCTCCAGGGCGAACTCCCGCTCGGGACCGCTGCGGGCCCAGACGAAGACGGGGCTTTTCGGATAGAGGACCCGGGCCATCCGGAGGACCAGGTGGTTGCTGGCGCCGAAGCCCGTGAGGCCCAGAATCTCCCCGTCCTCGAGCCCCGCCAGGCGCAGGGAACGGTAGCCCACCGCCCCCGCGCAGAGGAGCGGCGCCGCTTCGGCGTCGGAGAGGACCTCGGGGATGGGATGGGCGAAGGCCTCGGGAACCGCCAGAAACTCCGCGTACCCGCCGTCGGCGTCCCGCCCCGTCGCCCGGAAGAAGGGGCAGAGGTTCTCCTCCCCACGGCGGCAGGCCGGGCACTCCCCGCAGGCGGAGAAGATCCAGGCCACCCCGGCCCGATCCCCCACCCGGAAGCGGGAACACCCCTCGCCCAGGGCCGCCACCCGTCCCACCGCCTGATGTCCCGGCACCACCGGAAGGCGGGGAGGGGCCGTCCGGCCCTCGATCTCGTCCAGCTCCGTGTGGCATACCCCGGAACAGGTCAGGCGGAGCAGGACCTCCCCCGGTCCCGGCGCCGGCTCGGGAAGGCTCACCGCCCGGAGCGGCCCGCCCTCCGCCGAGACGTCGCAGATCCGGTCGATCACGAAAGCGCGCATGGCCCCTTCAGCATACCCCACACCCCGCTCCCGCACCAACTCCCCGCCGCCGGCGAACGAAAAACAGGTGAAGACGAAAGGAGGAGATGGGGGGATGAGGAAGAACCAGAGGCATGAACAGGGAAATCGGGGAGATCGGAGAAGGTTCTGTTTACTTTTTACTTCTCATTTTTGCTTTTCATGAACTGCCCCCATACCTGTCCAAGAAGATCCGCTCCACTCTCTTTGGATTGAGGCCGCAAGTCCCGGACCTTGGGCTTTGTCGGACTTCGGCGTTCGAATCCTCAACGTACCCTCGGGATTTCCTTCGCGGGACC
>JGI24187J35170_1000344_pt1 | contig 20902 bp, 16 predicted proteins | sample YNPBryBLVA2012_FD_35170 | JGI IMG/M metagenome (IMG submission 35170)
GAAGCTGAACTGGAAAGCGTGCTCTCCGCGCCGTCGGCTGCGGACATCGACGCCCTGCGCACGCTGGAGGGGCCGCTGCTCATCCTCGGCGCGGCGGGCAAGATGGGCCCGTCGCTCGTGCACCGGGCGCGGCGAGCCCTCGACGCGGCGGGCAATCCCGCTGCTGTGATCGCCGTCAGCCGGTACTCGAACCCTGCCGTGCGCGAGCAGCTCGGCCAGTGGGGCGTGGAAACCATCGAGTGCGACCTGCTCGAGCCCGGTGCGCTCGAACGGCTTCCGGAAGCGCCCAACGTGATCTTCATGGCTGCCAGGAAGTTCGGTTCCACTGGAAATCCCTCGCTCACGTGGGCAATCAATACGTATCTGCCAGGGCTGGTGGCACACCGCTGGCGCGAGTCGCGCCTCGTCGCGTTCTCCTCCGGAAACGTGTATCCGCTGGTGCCGGTTTCGAGCGGCGGCGCTACCGAACAGACGCCGCCGGAGCCGGTCGGCGAGTACGCGCAATCCGTGCTCGGGCGCGAACGGTTGTTCGACTACGTCTCCCGGACCTACGGCACGCCGGTGGCGCTGCTGCGGCTGAACTATGCCGTCGAATTGCGCTACGGCGTGCTGGTCGACATCGCTCTCAAAGTGCGTGACAAGCAACCCGTGGACCTGAACATGGGCCACGTGAACATCATCTGGCAGGGGGACGCGAATTCGGTCGCGCTGCGCGCTCTTCACCGTGCGGAATCGCCGCCGTTCATCCTGAATCTCACCGGTCCGGAGACGCTGCGCGTCCGCGACATCGCGCGCGAGTTCGGCAAGCGATTCGGCGTGGAACCGCGGTTCACGGGCGCCGAACACCCCACGGCGCTGCTCAGCAACGCGGCCCTCTGCCACCGCCTGTTTGGCCTGCCGTCGCTAAAGGCGCAGGACCTGATCGACCTGGTCGCCGCCTGGATTCTTCGCGGCGGCACGGTATACGGCAAGCCGACGCACTTCGAAATGCGCGAAGGAAAGTTCTGAACCATGCCCTGGCTCGACCATCTGCGGCAGGGTCTCGTGATCCCTGCCCATCCGCTGTGCCTCACGCCTGACCGCCGTTTTGACGAGGAACGCCAGCGCACGCTCACCCGCTACTATCTCGAGTCCGGCGCCGGCGGGCTGGCTGTGGGCGTGCATACGACGCAGTTTGCGATCCGCACGCCGGAGCACAACCTGCTGGAGCCCGTTTTGCGCGCCGCTGCCGAGGAGGCGCGCGGCACAGAGGCCGTGCTGGTGGCCGGCATCTGCGGCGCGACGCCGCAGGCGCTGCGGGAGGCGGAGCTGGCGCGTTCGCTTGGCTACCATTGCGGGCTGGTTTCGCTCTCCGGGCTGAAGGAAGCGAGCGTCGACGAGCTTGTCGCGCACATCGCCGAAACGGGGCGCGTGCTGCCCGTGTTTGGCTTTTACCTGCAGCCGGCGGTGGGCGGGCGCGTGCTGCCGTATGAATTCTGGCGGCGCGCCGCGGAGCTGGAGTGCCTGGTGGCGATCAAGATCGCGCCGTTCAACCGCTATCAGACGATCGACGTTGTCCGCGCCGTGGCTGACAGCGGCCGCGCCCGCGAGATTGCCCTGTACACGGGCAACGACGACAACATCGTCGCCGATCTGCTGACGCCGTTCCACTTCGGCGGCGTGACGCTGCGCATTCGCGGCGGGTTGCTGGGGCAGTGGGCAGTGGGCACGAAGAGCGCCGTGTCCCTGCTGCGCCGCATCCACGAGGGGCAGAACCCGTCGCTGCTGCTCTCTCTCGGCGCGCAGCTCACCGACCTGAACGCCGCGTTGTTCGACGCCGCCAACGGCTTCCGCGGCTGCATCGCCGGCATCCACGAGGTGCTGGTGCGGCAGGGGCGAATGGCGTCGCGCGCCTGCCTGGATCCGCATGAGGATCTTTCGCCGGGACAGATGGAAGAGATCGACCGCGTGATGGCGGCCTACCCGCACCTGCTTGAGTAAAGCTCGGCGCCTGCCCTGCGAGGAGCGGCCCCTCACGAGCCGCTCATTCTGCTGCGGGCTGGGGCGACCAATGATACCTTCGACACCAACGTGCATGTGTCGACCTCTCAGAAGCGGCTTGCCGCCAGTGGTGCCGTCCGTAGGTATACGGAGTTATTTTTGCTGTATTTTGAACGTGTTAATGGTGCTCAAGCTTGACGAGCAGCTGAATTTGGTATCAAATGATACCAGAGGGGCGGGCAGTGAGACGCCCCCGGAGGAAGCACCCGGATGCCGGGCGGGCTGAAACGGCCCTCGGCCGGTCTCTTCTCGCGGTCGAGAAGGGTCATATAGAATTGCATCCGCGCATCCAGGACCGGCTGCACGAGCTGGATCTGGCTTTTGGAGAAGTGATGGCGGCTGTCCTGGATGCTGCGAGAGAAATCCGGATGTCGGATTCCCGGCCCGTGAAAGAATCCTGGGATCCTTCGGGCCACACGTTCGTGTGGGATTCAGCGAGGTTCAGGCGGAAGATGTACCTGAAGTTCCGTCTCGAAGGGAAGCGGCCGACAGTTGTTTTGTACTCGTTTCACCCTGCGGATTATTGAAAGAGAGGATACCCGATGAAGTGCGTGGATTGCGGAAAAGGCCGCATGCAGAGGAAGCGGGTGAAAGTGCCGCATGAGATCCGCGGAGTCCGTTTCGAGGTCGAGGACGAGGTGAACGTGTGCAGTCATTGCGGTTTCATTACCATCCCTCTGCATCATGCCGCGGAACACGGCCGCCTTGTCGATGAGACATACCGCCGGCTTGAGGGCATTCTTGCGGCGGAGGAGATCCGGGCCGCGCGCGAGCGTCTGCAAATGAGCCAGCGCGAGTTTGCCAAGTATCTGGGCGTTGGCGAGGCGAGCGTCAAGCGGTGGGAAAAAGGCGTGCTCCTTGACAAGAGCAGCAGCGATCTGATCCGTCTCAAGACGGACCTCGAGGCTGCCCTCGCCAACTACAAGCAACTGGAGCAGCTGTTGAGCCTCGGCATACAGGCATCCGGCGGCGTGAAGGCTCAGGGAGCGGGAACGAGAATGTCGGGCAGGAAACCAGCTGCCCATGTGAGTGCACGGGGCGAGCACAAGGCTCCGAAGCGGTCCTCAGCGCGCCTCTGAGCACACCAGCACCAACCATCGCTGCGCAGCCAGTCACACCTCTGGCACAGGCTGGCTCATCAGCCACTCGTGGGCTCCCTCGGCAGCCTTTCGGCCCTCGGCGATGGCCCACACCACCAGCGACTGGCCGCGGCGCATGTCGCCGGCGGCGAAGACGCCGGGAACCGATGTCATGTGGCGCTCGTCGGCCTTCACGTTGCCGCGCGCGTCGAGCTCGACGCCGAGCTGCTCGAGCAGCCCGTTCTTTACCGGACCGGTAAAGCCCATGGCCAGCAGCACGAGTTCGGCCTCATAGATCTCCTCGGTGCCGGGCAGAGGTTCGAACTTCGGCGGCGGGCCCACACGCGTGGTGCGCAGCGCCCGCACATGGCCGTTGGCATCGCCGAGGAACTCGAGCGTCGAGATGCTCCAGATGCGCTCGCCGCCTTCCTCGTGCGACGTCTCGCTGCGCAGCTGATACGGCCACAGCGGCCACGGCGTCTGCGGGCTGCGTTCGGACGGCGGCATGGGCATGATCTCGAACTGCCGGATCGACCTCGCCCCGTGACGGATGGAAGTGCCCAGGCAGTCGGCGCCGGTGTCTCCGCCGCCGATGATGATCACGTTCTTGCCCGTGGCGGAGATCCATTCCTCGGCCGGGATGGAATCGCCCGCGTTGCGGCGGTTGTTCAGCGGCAGGAATTCCATGGCGAAATGGATGCCCTTCAGCTCGCGCCCGGGCACGCGCAGGTCGCGCGGCCCCTCGGCGCCGCCGGCGAGGATGACGGCATGAAACTGCCGCCGGAGTTCGTCTACGGAGATGTCCACGCCGACATGGCAACGGGTGCGGAACGTGACACCCTCTGCCGCCATCTGTGCCATGCGGCGGTCGATGTGGTGCTTCTCCATCTTGAAGTCCGGGATGCCATACCGCAGCAGCCCGCCGATGCGGTCGGCTTTCTCGAACACCGTCACCAGATGGCCCTTGCGCGCCAACTGCTGCGCGGCGGCAAGCCCCGCAGGCCCGGAACCGATCACCGCCACACGCTTGCCCGTGCGCTCCAGCGGAGGCTCGGGCTGGATCCAGCCCTCCGCCCACGCGCGGTCGATGATCGCACGCTCGATGGACTTGATGGACACCGGCGGCTCATTGATTCCCAACACGCAGGAGGCCTCACAAGGGGCCGGACAAATGCGCGAGGTGAATTCAGGGAAGTTGTTGGTGGCGTGAAGCTCGCGGAGCGCCTCGCGCCAGCGCCCTTTGTAGACGAGGTCGTTCCAGTCCGGGATCAGGTTCGTCAACGGACAGCCCGTGTGGCAGAAGGGCACGCCGCAGTCCATGCAGCGCGCGCCCTGCTTGCGCGCGCGGTCTTCAGGCAGAGGCACGTAGACCTCGAACCAGTCCCGAACGCGCTCCTCCACGGGGCGGCGCCCGAACGACTCGCGCTGAAATTCCATGAAGCCCGTCGGCTTACCCACGGCAGACCTCCCGAGAATCGTAAATGAGGGCGGCCACGCTCATCGCAGCACCGCCTCCTGTTGCGTCAGCGGGCGCGCCAGCGTAATGCGCGGCGTCTCCGACGCGCGCGGCACTCCCAGCACGCGCTTGTACTCGTGCGGGAAGACTTTCACGAAGTGGGGCAGCATGGCGTACCAGTTTTGCAGGATCCAGGCGGCGCGCAAGCTGCCGGTGGCTTTGTGATGTTGCTCCACGAGCGACCGCACCAGGTCGACGTCGCGCGGATCGACCATGGGATCCAGATCGACGCTTGTCAGGTTGCAGAGCACCTTGCGGAAATCGCCCGTCTCGTCGAGTACGAAGGCGATGCCGCCGCTCATTCCGGCGGCGAAGTTCTTCCCTGTGCGCCCAAGCACGACCACAAGGCCCTTGGTCATGTACTCGCAGCCGTGATCGCCGACGCCTTCCACCACCGCCGTGGCCCCGGAGTTGCGCACGGCGAAGCGCTCGCCCGCCATGCCGTTGATGAACATCGTGCCGCTGGTGGCGCCATAAAGCACCACGTTGCCCACGATGATGTTGTCCTCGGGCACGAAGGTCGAGCCGCGGGGCGGGAACACCACGACTTTGCCGCCGGAGAGCCCCTTGCCCACGTAGTCGTTGGCGTCGCCTTCGAGGACCAGCGTCACGCCGCGCGCCAGGAAGGCGCCGAAGGACTGCCCGGCGCTGCCGGTGAAGCGCAGTGTGATGGTGTCATCGGGCATCCCTTCCGAGCCGTAGCGGCGCGCGATCTCGCCCGAGAGCATGGCGCCCACGGTGCGGTGGACGTTCTTGATGGCGAAATGGAGATCGACCGGCTGCTTCTCTTCGAGCGCAGGGCGGACCTTCTCCAGAATCTTGTGGTCGAGCGCCTGCTCCAGGCCGTGATCCTGGGAGATCACGCAGCGGCGCGCGACGCGCGAAGGGGCGGGCGGGTTGTAGAGGATCTGCGACAGATCCACGCCGCGCGCTTTCCAGTGGTCGATGGCGGGCTTCATCTCGAGGCGGTCGACACGGCCCACCATCTCGTCGACGGTGCGGAAGCCGAGCCGCGCCATGATGCGCCGCAGCTCTTCAGCAACGAAGAAGAAGTAGCGGATCACGTCTTCCGGCGCGCCGTGGAACTTCTTGCGCAGCTCGGGGTCCTGCGTGGCGATGCCGACGGGGCAGGTGTTCAGATGGCACTTGCGCATCATGATGCAGCCCATGGCGATGAGCGGCATGGTGGAGAAGCCGAACTCCTCGGCGCCGAGCAGCGCGGCGATGGCCACGTCGCGCCCGGTCTGTAGCTTGCCGTCGGTCTGGACGCGGATGCGCGAGCGCAGGTCGTTCATCACCAGCACCTGCTGCGTCTCGGCGAGGCCGAGCTCCCACGGCGTGCCCGCGTGCTTGATGGAGGTGAGCGGCGAGGCGCCCGTGCCGCCGGAGTCGCCCGAGATCAGCACCATGTCGGCGTGCGCTTTCGCCACGCCCGCCGCCACGGTGCCCACGCCCACCTCGCTGACCAGCTTCACCGAGATGCGCGCCTTCGGGTTGACGTTCTTCAGGTCGTAGATCAGCTGCGCCAGGTCCTCGATCGAGTAGATGTCGTGGTGCGGCGGGGGCGAGATCAGGCCCACGCCGGGCGTCGAATGGCGGACGCGGGCGATGACCTCGTCCACCTTGTGCCCCGGCAACTGCCCGCCCTCGCCGGGCTTGGCGCCCTGCGCGATTTTGATCTGGATCTCGTCGGCGTTCACGAGGTAGTTGGTGGTGACGCCGAAGCGCCCGCTCGCCACCTGCTTGATGGCCGAGCGCAGGCTGTCGCCGTTCGGCAGAGGAATGTAGCGCGCTTCGTCCTCGCCGCCCTCGCCCGTGTTGGACTTGCCGCCGATGCGGTTCATGGCGACGGCCAGCGTCTCGTGCGCTTCTTTGGAGATCGAGCCGAAGCTCATGGCGCCGGTGGCGAAGCGCTTCAGGATCTCTCCCGCAGGCTCCACCTCGTCCAGGTCCAGCGGCTTTTCGGCCCAACGGAATTCCATCAGCCCGCGCAAAGTGCACAGGTGGCGGCTCTGGTCGTTGATGTGGTCGGCGAACTCCTGGTAGGTCTCCCAGCTGTTCAGACGGATGGCGTGCTGCACCTTGGCGATCGTCTGCGGGTTCAGCAGATGGTATTCGCCGCGGGCGCGGTAATGGTATTGTCCGCCGACGTCGAGCTCGGTCTCCGACTCGGTGACCGGCGTGAAGGCGAAGGCGTGCTTGCGCCGCACCTCTTCGGCGATCACGTCCATTCCGATTCCCTCGATGCGGGAGGGCGTGCCGGTGAAGTATTTCTCCACCAGCGCGCTGTTCAGGCCGATGGCTTCGAAGATCTGCGCGCCGCGGTAGGACTGAAGCGTCGAAATGCCCATCTTCGAAAAGACCTTCAGCAGCCCCTTCTTGACAGATTTCTTGTAGTTGCGCAGCGCCTGCTCAAAGGTAAGCCCGTCGGGCAGCAGTCCCCGCTGCGCCAGGTTTTCCAGAGTCTCGATGGCCAGATAGGGGTTCACCGCCGAGGCGCCATAGCCGATGAGCAGGCAGAAGTGCATCACCTCGCGCGGCTCGCCGGACTCGATGATCAGGCAGACCTGCGTGCGTGTGCCCTCGCGCACCAGGTGGTTGTGGACGGCCGAAAGCGCCAGCAGCGAGGGGATGGGCGCCAGCTCCTCGTCGATGCCGCGGTCGGACAGGATCAGCACCGTGTAGCCCTGCTTGATGGCGAGCGAGGCTCGGCGGCACAGCCCGTCGAGCGAGCGCTCCAGCTCCTTCTCGCCGCCTTCCACACGGTAGAGCATGTGGAGCGTGGTGGCGAGAAAATCGCCCATGGACACGCGGCGCAGCTTTTCGAGATCGCGGTTGGTGAGGATCGGATGCTCGAGCTTGAGCGTGTGCGCGTGCTGCGGGGTCTCGGCCAGGATGTTGCGCTCCGTGCCCAGGTACGAGGTGAGCGACATCACCAGTTCTTCGCGGATCGGATCGATCGGCGGGTTGGTGACCTGCGCAAACAGCTGCTTGAAGTAGTGGAACAGCGGCTGAGGGCGGTCCGAAAGGCACGCCAGCGGCGTGTCGGTGCCCATCGACCCGATGGGCTCCTCGCCTTTCTGGGCCATCGGCACGAGGATGCGCGACAGGTCCTCTTCCGTGTAGCCGAAGCACCTCTGCCGCAGCAGCACGGTGTCGTGGTCGGCCAGGTGAACGCGCGGGGGGTCGGGGAGGTTCTCGAGCTTGATCTGCTGCTCCTCGATCCACTTCGCGTAGGGCTGGCGGGAGGCCAGACCCGCTTTGATCTCCTCGTCGGGAACCAGGCGGCCATGCTCGATGTCGACCAGCAGCATGCGGCCGGGCTGGAGCCGCCCCTTGTACGCCACGTCCTCCGGAGGAATGGGCAGCACGCCGGCCTCGGAGGCCATCACCAGCAGGCCGTCCTTGGTCAGCAGGTAGCGCGCGGGCCGCAGCCCGTTGCGGTCCAGCGTGGCGCCGATCATGCGGCCGTCGCAAAAGGCCACGGCGGCAGGCCCGTCCCACGGCTCCATCAGCGACGCATGGTATTCGTAGAAGGCCCGCTTCTCGCGGCTCATCGTCGGATCGGCGTCCCACGCCTCCGGAATCAGCATCGCCATCACGTGCGGCAGCGGCCGTCCGGCCAGCGTCAGCAGCTCCACCACGGCGTCCAGCGTGGCCGAGTCCGAAAGGCCTGGTCCAATGATGGGCAGCAGCTTCTTGATGTCGGGGCCGAACAACGGCGACTCGAGGATCGGCTGCCGCGCCGCCATCCAGGCTGCGTTGCCGCGCACGGTGTTGATCTCGCCGTTGTGGCAGATGTAGCGGAACGGGTGCGCCAGCTGCCAGGTGGGGAAGGTGTTGGTGGAGAACCGCTGGTGCACCATGCAGAAGGCGCTGAGGCAGTCCGGATCCGCCAGATCGCCGAAGAAGCGCGGGATCTGCGGCGCCAGCAGCAGCCCCTTGTACACGATGGTCCGCGACGACAGCGACGGCGCGTAGAAGAACGCCTTGTCGCGCGGGTCGAGATCGTGCGACGCAGCCACCTCGCGCTCGGCGCGCCGCCGCACCACGTACAGCTTGCGCTCGAAGGCGTCCTGGTTCATGCCCTCCGGGCGCCCGATGAAGATCTGCTCGATATAGGGCTGCGAAGCGCGCGCCACGCGCCCGATGGCCTCAATGTCCACCGGCGTGTCGCGCCATCCGAGCATGACCAGGCCTTCCTCGCGCACAATCCGCTCGAAGATGCCCTCGCACAGCAGCCGCGGGTGCGGCTCGACGGGCAGGAACACGAGTCCCGCGCCGTAGGCGCCGCGATCCGGAAGCGCGAAGCCCAGCCGGTCGCACTCCTTCTGGAAGAACTCGTGCGGCAACTGGATCATCACGCCTGCGCCGTCGCCGGTCTCGGGATCGCAGCCGCACGCGCCGCGGTGCGTCAGGTTCAACAGGATCTGGATGCCCTTCAGGATGATGTCGTGCGAGCGCGCGCCCCGAGTATTCACCACGAAGCCGATGCCACAGGCGTCGTGCTCCTGGCGTGGATCGTAGAGCCCCTGCGCTGCGGGCAGCGCAGGTAGAAATCGGGAACCGGAGTCCTGATACATGGGTAGCCTCGCCAGTCTCGATCGGGGAGAAACCTCAGTATACGGGGCCCCGAATAATTAGTCAAGCTGAATTTCAAGGCTTGCTTTATCAGGCGATCTTATGATAATCGATGGAAGTGCATGGATCTCGATCAGCTCCAGCTCTTCCGGGACATCGCGCAGACGCGCAGCATCAGCCGTGGCGCGGAGATGAACGGGCTGACGCAATCGGCCGCCAGCCAGGCGGTGCAGGAGATGGAGCGCCGTCTCGGCGTACAGTTGCTGGACCGCTCGCGGCGCCCGTTGAACGTGCTGCCGGCGGGGCAGCTTCTGTATGATTTCGCCCGCGACGTGCTGCGGCGGCGGCAGGATCTGCTCGCGCAGATTGAGGATCTGAAGGGCGAGCGCCACGGCGTCGTGCGCGTGGCGGCCATTTACTCGGTAGGACTGAGCGAAATGGCGCGGCTCGAAGAGGAGTTCCGGAAGAGGATGCCTGGCGTGCGGATCGAGGTCAGCTACCTGCGGCCGGAGAAGGTCTATCAGGCGGTGGCGGAAGACCGCGCCGACCTGGGGCTGGTGAGCTACCCCTCGTCGACGCGCGAGGTGGCGGCGGAGCCGTGGCGGGAGGAGCCGATGGTGGTGGCCTGCAACCCGCAACACCGGTTGGCGCGCCGGCGGTCGATCCCGGTAGCCGAACTCGCCGGGGAAGCCTTCATCGGCTTCGACGAGGATCTGCCGATCAGCCGCGAGATCGAGCGCTTCCTGAAGGAGCACGGCGTGCGGGTGGAGGTGGCCATGCGGTTCGACAACATACAGAGCATGAAGGAAGCGCTGAGAATCGAGCCTGCGCTGGCCATTTTGCCGCTGCCGATGCTGTCTGAGGACGTGGCCGAAGGTCGATTGGTGGCAGTGCGGATGGAGGAGCCGCTGACACGCCCGCTGGGCGTGCTGCAACGGCGCAGGAAGGCGATGACGCGAGCCGCGCGCGTCTTTCTGGAAGTGCTGCGGGAGGCTGCGTAAACGCAGCCAACGGCAAAAGGATCAAAGCGCGCGGGGCTCTGCCGGCTCAGCCGAGATGCGGCTCGATCATCTTGACGAGATCCGCCTTGCCGACGGCGCCGACACGCTGGTCCACCACTTTGCCGCCGCGGAACAGCAGCAGCGTGGGGATGCCGCGGATCATGAAGCGGGCGGCAGTCTGGTTGTTGTAGTCGACGTTCACCTTGCCCACCTTCAACCTGCCCGAGAACTCTCCGGCAATGGCATCCACCGTTGGGGCGATCATGCGGCAGGGAGCGCACCATTCCGCCCAGAAGTCGACAAGCACAGGGAGGTCGCTGTTGAGGACCTCCGTATCGAAATTCCCGTCGGTAAATTCGAGAACGTTTTGACCAGCCATATTTTCTACTGTAGCTCCAGTTGGTTCGATGTCCCGGCCGGGGCGCCGGATTCAGCCGCGTCCGAGCAACCTCGCATAGAGGGCAGAATACTGGCGCGCCGAGGCGTCCCAGGAGTAGTCCTTGGCCATGCCGCGCCGCATCCGTTCGGTCCAGGCATCACGGTTGCGCCAAGCGCCGACCGCCCTGCGCAGCGTGTCATACAGCGCGCCGACGGAATACTCGTGGAACTTGAATCCCGTGTCTTCCTGAATCGTATCATCCAGGCCGCCGGTGGCGCGGACCACAGGAACGGTGCCGTAGCGCAGGCTGTAGATCTGGTTCAGCCCGCACGGCTCGTACAGGCTCGGCATGAGGAACATGTCGGCGCCGGCTTCGATGCGGTGCGCCAGCGGGTTGTTGTAGCCCACCCACACGCCGATCTGCCGCGGTTTCCAGCGGTGCCACTCCTCGAACAGATGCACATAGCGCCATTCGCCGCTTCCGAGCACGACCAGCTGCGCATCCGTCTCCTCGAAGAAATGCCCGATACCGGCGATGAGGTCGAAGCCTTTTTGTGGAGCGAAGCGGCTGACAATGCCGATCAGCGGGCGGTCCAGGTTGCCTGAGTCCAGCCCGAACTCCTCAAGGAGCGCCTTCTTGCAAACGCGCTTGCCGGAGAGGTCCTGCGCCGAGTAGCGGGCGGGCAGGAAGGGGTCGGTTTCCGGGTTCCACTCCTCGTAGTCGACGCCGTTCAGGATGCCGGTCAACACGCCGCCGCGGTGGCGCAGGATGCCGTCCAGCCCGAAGCCGCCTTCAGGCGTCTGGATCTCCCGCGCATAAGTCGGGCTGACCGTGGTGAGCCAGTCTGCGGTGGCGATGCCGCCCTTCAGAAAATTCACGTCGCCGTAATACTCCAGTTTGTCGGGCGTGAACCAGCCCCAGTTCAGCCCCAAGTCCGGGAACTGCGTGCGGTGGAAGCGTCCCTGGTAACCGAGGTTATGGATGGTCAGCACCGTCTTCGTGCCGGCGAGCAGAGGGTTGGAATGCTGCTGGTCCATCTTGTAGACGGGCACAAGCGCCGCCTGCCAGTCGTGACAGTGCAGGATGTCGCAGGGGAACACGGTCTGCGCCGCGCCCAGCGCTGACAGCGCCAGCACGGCGAAGCGGCGGTGGTTGTCGAGGTAGTCCTGGCCGTGGTGGTTGTAAAGGCCGTCGCGGTCGAAGAAGTAGGGCGCCTCGACGAAAAAGAAGCGCACGCCTCGGTGCACCTTGGTGCGCAGGTCCACCCGGTAGGGGGCCGCACCGGCGTAGACCACCATGTTGTCGAAGGCGCTTTCGGTCTCATGCCACGGAATGGAGCGGTAGCGCGGCATGATCACGGCCACCTCCTCTCCCTGTCGCGCCAGCGCGGCCGGCAGCGCGCCGATGACGTCGGCCAGCCCGCCAGACTTGGCGAACGGCACGGCCTCGGAGGCGACCATCAGGATCCGGCTCATGGTCTCTATGATGTCACGGGGCTGCCGCGGGCCGGCCTCAGCCGGCGAAGCGCGCCTGCGCGGTGCGGAGGACGCGCCTCCCCTCGATGCGGTACGCGCCGCTGAGCACGAGCGCGATGGCCTCGCTGTAGATCCGGTGCTCCTCCACCAGGATCCGCGCCGCCAGGGTTTCAGCCGTGTCGTCGTCGAGCACCGGCACCACGGCCTGCGCGACGATGGGGCCGGTGTCGAGGCCCGCGTCGACAAAGTGAACCGTGCAGCCGGAGAATTTCACGCCGTAGTCGATGGCCTGCTGCTGCACGTTCAGGCCCGGAAAGGCGGGCAGCAGCGAGGGGTGGATGTTCAGAATCCTCATCGGATAGGCTTCCAGCAGCGGCGCGCCCACGCGCCGCATGAAGCCGGCCAGGCAGACCAGGTCCACGGCCAGGGGCGCCAGCGCGTCGCGCACCATGGCGGCGTACGAATCGGAATCGATGCCTTTGGAAGGCAGCGAAATTGCGCGGATGCCATGCTCGCGGGCGATGTCGAGCGCGCGCGCTTCCGGGTTGTTCACCACCAGAGCGGCGATCTCCGCCTCCAGCCGGCCCTGGCGCACGTTGCGGGCGATGGCCTCGAAGTTCGAGCCGCGGCCCGAGGCCAGAACGGCGATTCGCTTCATTACGGACCTCCTTGCGACGCTTCCCGCCGCCGCCAGATCACCGGTACAGTACGCGCCCCTTGCCGCGCGGCTGCCGCACCACCTCGCCGATGAGATAGTACGGCTCGCCGAACCGCTCGAGCAGACGCGCCGCGCGTGCAATCTTCTTTTGGGGCACGGCGAGGATCATGCCAATGCCGAGATTGAACGTGCGGCGGTAGTCGTCGTCGGGGATGGCGCCGATCCTTCGCAGAAACTCGAACACGGGCGGCACGGGCCACGAGCCCCAGTCGATGCGCGCCGCCAGCCCCTTGGGCAGCATGCGCGGCGTGTTGTCGGTGATGCCGCCTCCGGTAATGTGCGCCGCCCCGGCCAGCAGCCCGTCCTTGTGCAGGCGGCGCAGCGGCTTCAGGTAGCTGCGGTGGACTTTCATCAGTTCCTCGCCGATGGTCGCGTCCAGTTCCGGCACATAGCTCTTCGCCGTCAACTTGGCCACTTCGAACACCAGCTTGCGCGCCAGCGAATAGCCGTTGGTATGCAATCCGGTGGAAGGCAGGCCCACCAGCACGTCGCCCTCGCGGATGCGTTCGCCGGTGAGCAGGCGCGGGCGCTCGGCGCAGCCGACGATAAAACCCGCCAGATCGTACTCGCCCGCGGTGTAGAAACCGGGCATCTCGGCGGTTTCGCCGCCGATCAGCGCGCAGCCGTTCTCCTCGCAGGCCTTGGCGAGGCCGCTGACGACGGCGGCCGCCACCCGCCAGTCCAGCTTGCCGGTGGCGAAGTAGTCGAGAAAGAACAGCGGCTCTGCGCCCTGCACGGCAATGTCGTTGACGCAGTGGTTGACCAGGTCCTGGCCGATCGTGTCATGGCGGGCGGTCATGAACGCCAGCTTGAGCTTGGTGCCCACGCCGTCGGCCGATGAGATCAGCACCGGTTGCCTGTAACCAGAGAGCCGGTACATTGCGCCAAATGAACCGATGCCGGCCAGGACGCCGCGTGTGAAGGTCTTCCTGACTGCCTCCTTGATGAAGCCCACCGCGCGGTCCGCTTCATCGATGTTCACGCCGGCGTCAGCGTAACGGATGGATTTGCGAGTTGGCATCTGGGAACCACCAGTTTAAAATACGGGAATTCACCATGAGGAAGAACCCATTGGCCGTGTGGACGGCCGTGCTGCTGGCAGCCGCGTGGATGGCTGCCCTGGCGCCGGCCGAGACTGTGAGCTGGACGGCGATCCGCGGCGTGCGGATCGTGCCCGTCAACGGACCCGTGATCGAAAAGGGGACGGTGCTGATCCGCAATGGAGTGATCGCCGCCGCCGGGGCACAGGTGGACGTGCCCGCCTCGGCGTGGATCCTTGATGGAAGCGGACTCACCGCGTACCCGGGACTGATCGACGCCCTGAGCTCCTGGGGCCTGCCGCAGGCCCAGACGGCGCAAGCGCCGCAAGCGGCGGGCCGCGGCGCGCAGGCGCCGCAGTCAGGACAGCAGCAGGCCCAGCAACAGCCCCGCTCGCGGGGGCCGGGCGACCGGCCCGGCACGTTCAGCTGGGTGAAGGCGGCCGATCAGGTGCAGCCTTCCGACGCCCGCATCAGCCAGGCGCGGAGTGCAGGTTTCACCACCGCCGTCGTCTTCCCGCGGCAAGGCATCGTGGCGGGCCACGGCTCGGTGATGAATCTGGCGGGCAAGACGGCGGGCGAGATGGTAGTCGCACCGGACGCCGGGCTCTACCTGGCCCTGCGCCCTTCCGGCTACACGGGCTTTCCATCGACGCCCATGGGCATCATGGCCTACTTCCGGCAGCTCTGGTTCGATGCGGAGCACTACCGGCAGGCGCTGGCGCTGTACGCCGCCGATCCGGTGAACATCCCGCGGCCCGCCTACGACCGTGCGCTGGAAGGGATCCTGGGAGCCAAGCGCGTGCTGCTGCCTGCCGCCGGTCCGGTACAGATGGAGCGAATGCTGCAGCTGGCCGCGGACCTGAAGACGCCGGCCGTGCTCTACGGGGTGGTGCAGGGTTACGACATGGCGGCGAAGCTCAAGGAAAGCGGCACGCCGGTGATCCTGAACGTCCGGTGGCCCGCGCGTAACCGCGACGCCGATCCAGAAGACGTGGAGAGTTATCGCGAGCTGAGAATCCGCGACCTGGCCCCGACTTCGCCGCAGGCGCTTTCGGCGGCGGGCGTGAGGTGGGCCGTCAGTTCGGACGGGACGGAGTCGCCGCGCGCCGTGCTCCGTGCGCTGAAGCAGTCCATCGACCGGGGATTGAAGCGCGAGGACGCGTTGCGGGCGCTGACCCTCGGCGCAGCGGAGATCTTCGGCGTGGCTGACCGGCTGGGCTCGATCGAGCGCGGCAAGATCGCCAATCTCGTCCTTGCCGACGGCGACCTTTTCAACGACAGCACGAAGATCCGCATGGTGTTCATCGATGGCGCGCGCTACCTGCCGGAGCCGGAGGCGCCGCCGCAAGTCGGGCCGGGACGGGCGCCGAGCTTCAGCGAAGAGGAGGAACAGTAAGCCATGCGCCGCGCGATTCTGACAGGAGTTTTCTCTGCGGCGGCATTGCTTGCCGCCGACGTGACCGTCATCCAGAACGCCACCATCCACACGGTCACCAAGGGAACGCTGAAAGGTTCGATCGTCATCCGCGACGGCAAGATCGCCGATGTGGGCGAGAAGGTGATGACGCCTGCCGGCGCGCGCATCGTCGACGCCACGGGCAAGCACGTCATCCCGGGCATCATCGACGCGCACACGCACATCGCGCTCGACTCGATCAACGAATCGAGTGTGAGCGTCAGTTCGATGGTCAACGTCGCCGAGATGCTGAACCCGGAGTCCATCTCCATCTACCAGGCGCTGGCGGGCGGCGTGACGGCGTGCAACTCGATGCACGGCAGCGCCAACGCCATCGGCGGGCAAAACGTGGTCTTCAAGATGCGCTGGGGCGCCGATGCGCGCGGGCTCGTCTTCGACAAGGCGAAACCGAGCATCAAGATGGCGCTGGGAGAGAACCCAAAGCGCCAGGGCTCGCCGCAGGGACTCCAGATCCCCGGGCTGCAATCACCGCAGAACCTGCGCTACCCCGGCACGCGGATGGGCGTGGAAGACGTCATTCGTGATGCCTTCACGCGCGCCCGCGCCTACCAGCGCGAATGGAAGGACTACGAGGCGCGGAAGGCGCGGGGCGAAAAGCTGTTGCCCCCCCGGCGCGACCTGGAACTCGAGCCGCTGGTGGAAGTGCTGGAAGGCAAGCGGCTGGTGCATGCGCACTGCTACCGCGCCGACGAGATCCTGATGCTGATCCGCGTCTTCGACGACTTCAATATTCGCGGCGTCACCTTCCAGCACGTGCTGGAGGGCTACAAAGTGGCGAAGGAGATCGCCGGGCGCGGGCACGGCGCCTCCACCTTCTCCGACTGGTGGAGCTACAAGGTGGAAGCCTACGACGCCATCCCTTACAACGCCGCCATCATGCACCGCAAGGGCGTGCTGGTGAGCCTGAACTCGGACGACGCCGGCGGCGCGGAACTGATGCGCCGGCTGAACACCGAGGCGGCCAAAGTGATGAAGTACGGCGGACTGAGCGCGGACGAGGCGCTTGCCATGGTCACCATCAACCCGGCGAAACAGCTGCAGATCGACCGCTGGGTGGGCTCGATCGAAACCGGAAAGGACGCGGATCTGGTGATCTACGACAAGGATCCGCTGTCGATCTACGCAAAGGTGGAGAAGGTGTTCATCGACGGCAAGCAGTACTTTGACCGCGACGAGGACATGAGCCGCCGCCCGAAGCTCGAAGCGGAGAAGGAAGGGCTGCGCAAGAAGTTGCTCGACCAGCAGAAACAGGCTGCGCCGCAGAACCGGAGGCCTTCATGAGAAACGCGACAAACGCACGAATCATCTGGATCGCCGCTCTGGTGATGGCAGCCTACGGCGGCGAAAATGACACGTTCCTGCTCCGCAACGCCACCGTGCATCCGGTGAGCGCTCCGGCGATGGAGAACGCTTCGGTGCTGGTGGTGGACGGCAAGATCGCGGAGGTGGGCGCGAAGATCGCCCCGCGCGGCAAGGTGAAGGTGATCGAGGGGCGCGGGCTGCACGTGTATCCGGGCATGATCGACTCCGGCTCGCCCATCGGGCTGGCCGAAATCGCAAGCGTCCGGGAGACGGTGGACACGGGCGAAATCGGCGATTTCAACCCGCAGTTGCGCGCGCTGATCGCCGTCAATCCCTCCAGCGAGCACATCCCGGTGGTTCGCGCCAACGGGATCACCGCCGTGCTGGTGACGCCCGGCGCCACGGGCGGCGGTCGCGGCGGCGCCGCGGGCAGTCTCATCGCGGGGCAGGCATCGCTCATGCATCTGGACGGCTGGACCTGGGAAGAGATGGAGATCCGCCGCGGCGCTGCGCTCCAGATGACGTGGCCCGTCATTCAGTCCGCCCGCGGGAGGGGTGATCTCGAGACCTTGTTCCAGGCTCTGGGCGCCCGGCGCACCACCTTCGCCGAAGCCCGCCGCAACCAGCAGCAGCAGGTGCAGAAGATCCAGGAGTTCTTCGATGCCGCGCGGCGCTATCAGACAGCCAGGGCGGCAGGGGAAGCCGTCGACCCCGACTTGCGCTACGAAGCCATGATTCCGGTGCTGGAAGGCAAGGAACCGCTGATGATCACGGCAGCGCGGGAGCGCGAGATCCGCGAGGCGCTCGATTTCGCCGCCCGCGAACGGCTGCGCATCGTTCTGGCGGGAGTGCGCCGCCCCGGCAAGACGCTGGAGGAGATCGCCAAGCGCAACATTCCAGTGATCCTGGGCACCACCTTTGCGACGCCTCTCGAAGAGGATGATCCCTACGACGACCCCTTTACGCTGCCAGCCCGGTTGCACAAAGCCGGCGTGAAGTTCGCCTTTGCCAGCTTCGGCGTGCAGTTCGCGCGCAACCTGCCGTACCAGGCGGCGCAGGCAGTGCCGTTCGGGCTGCCCTACGACGAGGCGCTGAAATCGGTGACGCTGTACCCGGCGCAGATCTGGGGCATCGACCCGGAATACGGCTCGATCGAGAAGGGCAAGTACGCAGACCTCATCGTCACCGACGGGGACCCGCTGGAGATCCGCACGCAGGTGAAGATGATGTTCATCAAGGGCGTGCCCGTGGATCTGGAGTCGAAGCACACGCGCCTGTACAAGCGGTATTCGGCGCGGCCGTAGCCCGCTTCAGACCGCCGACGCCGCGGCGCCCATGGCGCTGGCGGCAGCGTTGCGAAGGAATGCGAGCCCTTCGCGCGCCAGCGTCTCCGCGTCCGGGGCGAAATCGCGCCACACGCAGGCTGCGGCGGCGATCTCCGGAACGCAAGAGCCGAAGCTCTCGATCACGCACCAGCCGTCGTAGCCGGTTTCCCGCAGCGCGGAAAACACATCGTCCCAATCCACGTGCCCTGTGCCGGGCACGCCGCGGTCGTTCTCGCACACGTGCACGTGCGCCAGGTGCGGCCCAAGCGTGCGAATGGCATCGCCCAGCCGCTTCTCCTCGATGTTGGCGTGGAAGGTGTCGAACAGCACGCCCACGTAGGGATCATGCACTTCGTCGCAGAAGCGGCGCGCCTCGGCCGCGGTGGTCATCAGGTAGGTTTCGAAGCGGTTCAGCGGCTCGAGCGCGAGCGTCACACCGTGCTCGCGCAGCCAGCCGGTCAGACCGGCGATTCCCTCCACGCCGCGCCGCCATTCGTCGCTCGAGGCCCGGCGCCCGGTGAGCCCGCCTACCGGAGACAGATAGGGGCCCACCAGAAGCGCGCTGCCGAGTTCCGCAGCGGCTTCGATGGCGCGACGCAAGAAGTCGGTGGCGGAGCGGCGGACCGCGGGGTCCTCGCTCACCAGGCTTGTCTGTCCTGTGAGCGCCGAGCAGAGCACGGGTTCCAGTCCTTCGTTCTGCACGGCTTCGCGCAGCAGGCGAGCGGGGAAGCCGTCGAAAGAGAAGCGGGCGATCTCGATGCCGTCGAACCCCCATTGCCGCACCTGGCCGAGAAGGCTGACATCGCCCAGGTCAAAGGAAGCCGTCCAGAGCAGTGTATTGACGCCGAATTTCATTTGCGATCCTTGTCAGCGGCGACAAAAGAGGCCGACTGAGCCGCCCGCCCGGCAGCGCACCCGGCCTCCTCGTCACGAGAACACTTTTAACCTTTTCGCCGCCGCTGGCGGCGTTCCACTCGCCCGTTTCCTGTCCCTTGTCTGCCGCACAGCCGCCCGCGAACCGGGGGCCGCAGCACCCTCCGGCCGGTGTGTGATGCGGCGCAGGCCCGGGAGTCCGATCAATGCTCCGCTACTCGAGCAGCCGGACGCCCGCATAAAGACCGGCAAACAAAAGCACCGAGACGACGCCAACCAGCAGCCACTTCAGCCACCGCTCGCGCGGCGTGGTGGTTTCCATCTCGTCGTGCTTCATCTGGTCGTCGAGAGACTCGAACATTGTGGACCTCCCGTCGCTAAGTGCCGGCCCTGGTTTCTGTCCAGGGTTCCAAGCAGCCCTATTCTAGCGCCGAAGAATTCCGGCGGGAAGCCCTATCTTTCGCCTGCGCCCACTTTTTCCTGCCTTTGGGAGCCCGTCCGGCGGGGGGACAGCAGGCGGCACGGCCGGCCCGGGCGCTGGCCCGGACGCCCCCGCCGAGGGAACGCCTCCGCCGCCTTGGCTAAGATGGCCGTATGGCGTGGCGCAGGGTGATGGATGCCGATCTGTTGCCGGAAGGGGGCCTCGCGGCCGTCAGCCTCGGGCCGGCGCAGCTCGTCCTCTGCCGGCACGAAGGCCGCATCTATGCCTGGGAAGACAGTTGCCCCCATGCTGGCGGGCCGCTGTCCGGCGGCAATTTCACCGGCGGCCGGCTGATTTGCCCGTGGCACGCCTGGGAGTTCGATTGCGCCACCGGCGCCTGGGACGCCAACCCGGCCGTCGCCCTGCGGCGCTTCCCCGTAAAGACAGAAGCAGGCGGGATCTGGGTGGATGCCTGAACTGCCGGAAGTGGAATGCATTGTGCGCTCTTTGCGCCCGCATGTGGAGGGCAGCCGCCTTTCCGGCGTCGACATCCGCTCGCAGCGGGTGGCGGCCCCGGGGGCGGCGGCCTGGCTCGGCTGCCTCGCCGGCTCCGCCGTCCTGCGGATGGAGCGCCGGGGCAAGTTCATCGTGTTGGAGCTTGATTCGGGCCTCTGCGCCATCCATCTCCGCATGACCGGGCGGCTCCTGTGGCAGGGAGAGGAGGGGCCATACACGCGCGCCGTAATCCGTTTCTCCCACGGGCGGCTGCTGCTGGACGATACCCGCCAGTTCGCCCGCATCTACGCAGGCTCAGCGATGCCTGAGCCTCTCGAGCGGCTCGGCCCGGAGCCGTTCGAACTGCCCGCCGCGGAGTTCTGCGCCCGCCTCCGGGCGCGCCGCGGCCGCATCAAGCCCTTGTTGCTCGACCAGCGCTTCCTCGCCGGGCTCGGCAACATCTATGCGGATGAAAGCCTGCATCGCGCGCGCGTCCACCCGTTGCAGCCCGCCGCCACGCTTTCCTCCCGGCGCGCGGAACGGCTCCACAACGCGATTCTCGCGGTGCTTGAGGAGGCGATTGCCGCCGGCGGCTCTTCGATCTCGGATTACGTAGACGCCGCCGGGCGCACGGGCGGCTTTCAGCTTCTGCACCGCGTTTACGGCCGCGAAGGGCAGCCATGCCCGGACTGCGGCGCCCCCGTGCGGCGGATCGTGGCAGCGCAGCGCGGCACGTGGTTCTGCCCGCGCTGCCAACCGTGCCGGTAGCGCGAGGACGGTGAAGCGGGTGGGCCTCTATCAGGCCGGAAAATTCGGCAGGATCCGGGATTTTTCTTGCTCCTTGCTCAGCTCAGGGCAGGAGGATGCACTCCTGATAGGGACAGCTACCACCGTAACAAAACCCGTGATCACAGTAAGAGATGTGCGATTGGCAATACCTCAACGGATAGGGCTCACAAGCCCATACCGGGGGGGGCGGCGGCCAGCACCGCCGGCGGGTTCAGCCACGCTCTGGCCCAGGCGAGCAGCCGGGACCAGGCGGAACATGCCTGCTGGTTGGGCGCCTCGCCGCTGCCCTTACCGCGCAGCTGCTCGATGATCGGGGCGACGCGCTCCCGGATGCCCGCATCGTCGGTCTGTTCGAACCGGTTCCGGCCCTGAAGGCCGTAGCTCCACTCG
>JGI24187J35170_1000347_pt1 | contig 20826 bp, 11 predicted proteins | sample YNPBryBLVA2012_FD_35170 | JGI IMG/M metagenome (IMG submission 35170)
TTTCCACAAGGAGACGGATTTCAACGGGGACACGTATTTCGGGCTGCTGGTGAGCAAGAGCGACTGGAGTCCGTCGGCGACGATGTTGCTGGCCGGGCTGGGCTGGAGTTATCCGTTCGACCACACGGTGGACCAAGGCGTGGCGGCGCCCGGCTGCTACGCGATTTTCAAGGGGAGCAAGGTGTTGCTGGGTCGGGACGTGAATTACGGCTTCGGGGGAGGATCGGGGACGACGAACTGGTTCGAGATCGGNGGATCGTCGGGCAGCCTGAAGAGCGTCAATTACGTTCCCTGGTACAGCGGGGTAGCGGGNGGGCAGCAGAACCGGATGGACCGGACGCACGGGGACGGGAGCTACGTCTACGCGCGGGGGGATTCGACGCTGTCGTTCCGGGCGGAGTACAAGGTGGTGCGGGCGCACCGGCACGTGGCGCACCTGAAGGGGAGTCCGGAATACGTGGTGGTGTTCGACGACGTAGTAAGCTCGACGGCCAACCAGAAGCGGACGCGGCTGTTCTACCACAAGAGCTACGACGCGGCGTCGTCGTTCTCGGCTGACGAAACGCTGACCTCGGTGACGTTTCGCAAGCCGACGGGCCAGGCGGCGAGTCTGTTGACGAAGGTGCTATTCCCGGACGGGAGCAATCCGACGCGATCGCGAACGACGACGACGAACAGCGAGGGGATCATCTACGACTGGGGTTCGGTGACGGCGGCGCAAATGATCGCGGTGCACCGGGTGTCGGGGGGAACGAGCGATACGATGCCGGCGGTGCAACTGTTATCGGGGGCAGACGAGAATTCGACGGGCTTGGAAGCGATCGAGGGAGACAATTCGCTGGCGGTGGTGTTTCCCAAGGATGGAGCGGACAGGACGGAATGTGCGTTTACGACCAGTTTTACGGGACAAGGCCGATTCCTGATCGTGGGGCTGGCTTCGGGAAGTTACCGGGTGTGGCGGAACGGGGCGGAGATTGCGGGGTCGCCATTCACGGTTGCAGCGGGGGACGGCACCCTGTACTTCGAGAATCTGGGGGGGAGTTACAATGTGGGGAGCATCCCGCCGCCGACACTTTCGGTGGAGCCGGTGATTCTGGGGTTTCAGGCGGAGGTGGGGGGCACGGCGCCTGAGGGGCAGACGTTCCAGGCGGCTTGCACAGGAGGGCAATGTGAGGTGACGGTGGGCGAGTCGTGCGGCTGGCTGGAGGTGCAGCCGGCGAGCGGGCCGACGCCGCAGACTTTCACGGTGAGGGTAGACGCCGGTGGGCTGGAGCCCGGAGTGTACAGTTGCAGCATCCAAGTGCAAGCGGAGGCGCTGGGAAGTCCGCGGACGGTCACGGTGCGTCTGGAGGTGACGCAAGCGGGAGCTCCCAGCACGCCGCTGCGGATCAAGACGCAGTATTTGCCGGACGCGACGGTCGGGGTGGAGTACCAGGGGGCGCTGGAGGCGGAAGGAGGGACGCCTCCCTACAACTGGACGGTGATTTCCGGGACGCTGCCGGAAGGTCTGGCGCTGCTGAGCGAAGGCGGGATTCAAGGGGTGCCGGAGGTGCAGCAAGTCAGCGAATTCGACGTCCAGGTGACCGACAGCGCGCTGGCGCCCAAGTCGGTCCAGAAGAGCCTGACGCTGGCGGTGAACGCCGGGGCGGATGGGCGGGCTTTGCAAATCCGGAAAGCGGGCGCGACGAGCAGCCGGGCGCTGATTGGCTACGGCAAGCGGGGACTGGAGAGCCAGCGGACGTGCGAGCTGGCGCTGAGCGACAGCGCGCGCTGGCTTGCGTGGCTGGAAGAGACAACGGATAGCGCGGGGCCGTCGCGGCGGGCGCATGCCTTCGGAGAGCAAGCCGGGTTGTCGGCCAACAGCCCATACTATGCGCAGGTGCGGTGCGGGGAGGAAACGGTGTCGGCGCGGCTGATGACGAGCGCGGAGGCGAGCGGGCAACAACGGACGATCCGGTTGAGCTTCGGGCCTCCCAGGCGGCCGGGTGTGGATCACGTGAAGGTGGAGTACGGCTACAGCCCGAGCCTGGGGAGCAGCGTGAACCAGCCTTGCGCGAGCGGGTGCACGGTGGATCTGACGGTGAATTCGAACTCGCTGGTTTACTGGCGGCACAGCTATCGGGATGCGGCGGATCAACCGGTGGCGGTAGGTTCGGTGCGCGTGATAGCGGTGCGGTAGGGGCCGGGGGCCGGGGTGGAATTGAAGAATGCGGCCGAAGGAGGCCGGATGCGTTTTCGCTTTGAAGCCGTAAAGGGCTGGCCGAAACTGGCGTGGCTGGCCCGGGGCGAGGAGGGCTCGAAGGAGGTGCGCCTCTACCATGGGCCGTGCGTGGAGCTGAGCGAGACGTGGTGCGTCGAAGGGGTGTGGGCGGGAGAGTTTCGGGAGGGGGGATTCGACGGCACGGATCTGTTTGCGGGCAGCGGGGTGCGGGTGCGGGAAGGTGAGTTGGTGTTCGTGACGGCCGGCAATGTGATGGATCGGTTGTGGCGGCTGCGAAGAGGGGGAGTGTGGTATGTAGGGAACTCTCTGCCGTTGCTGCTGGCGGGCTCGGGAGCGCGGCTGACGGAGGGCTTCGATTACGGCGCAGCTCTGGGCAGCATCGCGCGGGGGTTGGACCTCTACGAGCGAGAGATCCCGTCGTCGCTGGGGCCGATCGAGCCGCACTACTTTCAGAACCTGGCGTGGGACGGGGAGAACTGGAGGACGGAGGGGAAGCCGAATGGCGCCCCCCGGTTGGAAAGCTTCCAGGATTACTACGGCTTCTTAGAGCGCACGGCGCGGGCGTTGGGAGCGAACAGCCAGGCAGGGGAGCGGAGGCACAAAGTCGGGATGGTGGTGGCGCTCTCGAGCGGGTATGATTCCTCAGCGGCGGCGGTACTGGCCCGGGCGGCGGGATGCCGGCAGGCGGTGACGATCAAGACGGCGCGATCGCGGCTGCCGCACTCGGACTCGGGGGAAGGAGTGGCGAGGGCGCTGGGTCTGGAGTGCAGGACTTACAAGCGCGAGCCGTCGAGGGTGAGGTACGAGGAAGAAATCTGGGCGGCCATGGGGATCGGCATTGACGTGACGTTCACGCTTTTCGATTATCCCGGGCCGGTGTGTCTGGTGTTCACGGGGTATTATGGGGACAGCTTATGGGACCGGATGGGACGCGAGGTTCGCGGACATCTGGTACCCAGAGGCGGGGCGGGCTGCCGATTCGGCGAGTTCCGCCTGGCGGCGGGGGTGATTTTCTGCTCGGTGGCTTACTGGGGCATCCAGCGGGCGGAGGAGATCCAACGGATCAGCAACCTGCCCGAGATGGCGCCGTGGACGTTGGGGACGGATTATGACCGGCCGATTCCGCGGCGGATCGTAGAGACGGCGGGCGTGCCGCGGGGAGCGTTTGCGAAGCGGAAGCTGATGTCAAGCTTTTCTCCGGAAATCGCCTACCCGTTTTCGCGGGACTTGCGGCGGGATTTCAAGCGGTTCGCGCGAACCCGAGGATACCGGCTGGCGGGGCGATGGCAGATCTTGGCCAGGCGAGCGGGGAATCTGTTGCGGGCGGTGTTGCGAAGGATGAGAGTGTTGGGCCAGAATTTTCCGGAGCGGCCGCTGCCGCAAACTCCGGCGGACTGGTTTTTCCGCTGGGCAGTGGAGCGGTTGAGGAAGCGGTACGAAGGCGCGCTGCCGGCCGAGCGAAGCTGCGAGGGCGAGATTCGGGGGTGCGGGGCCGGCGGACTGGAATGACGGGCAGGTCGGAAAGGTATCCCGGGCGGCGGCGATGTTACGGATCACGGTGGTGACGCCGCTGTATCCGATTCCGGCGGAGCCGCACCGGGGGATTTTCATCTACCGGACGGTACGGGAGTTAAGCCGGCTGGCGCAGGTACGAGTCTGCTGCCCGGTGGCGAGTTATCCGCGTTGGGCCTGGTTGAGGCCGAGAAGCTATCGGGCTTACGAAGTGGAGAGCGAGGCGTGCCTGGGGGAGGTTCCGGTGGAGTATCTGAGGTACCGGACGCTGCCGCTGGCAGGACGGCCGGTGAACGGGCTGCTGAGCGGGCGGCGGGTATTGCGGCGCCTGGAAGAGCAGAGACCGGAGGTGGTGCTGGCTTACTGGGCGTATCCGGAAGGCTGGGGGGCGGTGTGGGCAGGGGGCAAGCTTGGGATTCCGGTGATTGTGGGGGCGCGGGGCTCGGATCTGCGGGCGCCCGGGGACCGTGTGAGCGCGTGGCTGACGGGGCAGGTCCTGCGCAAGGCGGCGTTCGTGATCACGGTGAGCGAGGATCTGAAGCGGGTGGCGATCGGGATGGGGGCGGACCCGGGCCGAGTGCGGAGCGTGGCCAACGGATGCGAGCGCGAGGTTTTCCATCCGCAGGACCGAGGGGCGGCGCGAGGCAGGTTGGGAGTGCGGGCGGAAAGCCGGCTGGTGGTGTTCGTGGGGCGGCTGGTGGAAATCAAGGGGGTGCGAGAGTTGCTGGCGGCGGCGCGGCTGGCGTCAAGCCGGCATCCGGGGTTGGAGGTGGCGTTGGTCGGCGACGGGCCGCTGCGTGAGGAGTTGGAAGAAGAGGCGCGGCAGAGCTTGGGGGGGCGGGTCAGGTTCGTGGGAGCACAGTCTCCGGAGGCGGTAGCGCAGTGGATGGCGGCGGCCGACCTGCTGTGCCTGCCGAGTTACTCGGAAGGCTGCCCGAACGTAGTGTTGGAGGCGCTAGCCTGCGGGCGGCCGGTGGTGGCGAGCAGAGTGGGGGGAATTCCGGAGGTGGTGAGGCCGGACTGCGGGATCTTAGTCCCGCCGGGGGATGCGGAAGTACTGGGACGGGCGCTGGAAGAGGCGCTGAGCCGGAGCTGGGACGAGGAGCTGATCGCCGGGCAGATGCGACGGGGATGGGAGCAAGTGGCGGCGGAAACCTACGAGATTTGCCGGCGGGTGGTAGAGCTATGGAGGGCGAGCGGGGGTCACTCCGGTGAGCGAGGCGTCGGCCGGACGGGCTGGGGCTGACGACGGTGCGGCGCAGAATCCTGGGTTGAAAGGGGCGAGTCGTGGGGCGGATGCGCTATCGAGGCCTTCGAGGCGAAAGCCGGGGGGCCGTGCGGCAGCGTCGGGCCTCAGGGTCGGGCAAATTCCCGGACCGCCTCGAACATCGCGAGGATGTTCGCGGTCGGCGTGTTGGCTTGGATGTTATGGCAGGGGGCGACGATATAGCCCTTGCCTCGCGCGAAGATGCGGATATTCTCCTCGACTTCGCGGCGCACGTCCTCAGGCGAGCCGAAGGGCAAGGTATGTTGGTTGTCCACAGCGCCATGGAAGATCAGGCGCGATCCGAAGTCGCGGGCCAGGGATTCGCGATCCATTCCTGGGCAGCGCCACTGGATGGGATTGAGGATGTCAATGCCGATCTCGATCAAGTCGGGAATCAGGGGGCGGATGGCGCCGTCGTCGTGGTGAAAGACCCGGAGTCCGAAAGAGTGCACCAGCTCGATCATGGCGCTGAGGCGCGGCTTCAGGAAGCGCCGGAACAAGCGGGGACTGATCAAGAGGGACTGTTGGGTTCCCAGGTCTTCTCCGACCCAGACGAGGTCCATGAGATCGCCGGCCGTCTCCAGGGAGCGGCGGATAATGCGCTCGTGGATCCAGTGGATTCGCTCCAGGGCGGCCTCGAGCAAAGCGGGTTGTTCGAGCAGGTCGCGCAGCGCCTGCTCGAAGCCGCGCAACCGGCAGTACAACAAGAAGGGCTCGTAGGAGCCGAGCAGGATGGGGTAGTCGCTCCACTGCAAGCACTCCGCCCGGAGTTGGCTCACGTCCCAGTCCTGGGGATCGGGCCAAGGGTAGCGCTCGATGTCCTGGACGCCAGCGGCGCCGGCCAAGGGATGGCGAGTGACTTCGAGGTAGACGGCGCCGCTGTCGCCGGCCGGGCTCGGCCGGACTTCGACTCCCCAGACGCTGTAGAGCGACTGCAAGTACCAGGTGCGCTCCGAGGCTCGGGGATGGCGCGGGGCTACGCGAACCAGACGATCAGCACCGAGCCGTTCCCATAGCTGCCTTTCCGAGGGGCAGGCGAGCTCTTTGAGCAGGCGGCGCGTGACCTCTTCGGTGGCCCAGTAGTCGCAGGGAAGGCGGTCCGGCGCCTGGCCGCGGAGCAGCGCGCGCCATCGTTCGCGGGGCGTCATTGGGTCGGCCCGGCCTGGCGAGGGCCTGGAGCGCGCAGGAGCAAAATGAGGGTCATGGCGGCCAGAGGGTGAAGCGTCGCGGCGAGCAGGAAGGCGAACGGGTATCCGAACCTGGAGATCACCAGTCCCAGGAGCTGACTGAACAGAGCGCCGCCCAGACTGCCTGCGGTACCCATCATTCCGATAACGGAGGCGGTGGCGGTCCGGGGCGTAACATCCGCCGCCAGCGTCGCCACGTTGGTGGACCAGCACTGGCACAGGAAAGCGGCCAAGCCGGCCAACGCGATCACCGAGGCGAGGGATTCCACGCGGCCCACCAGAGCACCGAAGGGCGCCAGGCAGCCGACTGCTCCCAGCAGGATCAGGCGCGCCTTGGCCGGACGGGCGCCTCTGCGGATCAACCAATCCGAGAGCGCGCCTCCGCCCACGTTGCCCAAGTCGGCGAACAGGAAGGGCACCCAGCCATAGGCCGCAATCTGCCCCAGACTAAGATGCCGCTCGCGCTGGAGGTAGTCAGGCAGCCAGAAGACATAGAAGTACCAAACCGGGTCGCTGGCGAGCCGCGGCAAGACCAGGGCCCAGACGTTGCGCAGCTTCAGAAGCCTCAGCCAAGGGATTCGATCCGCCTGCTCGCCGGCCGGGGCGAACCGAGGGAAACCGGACTTCGAGAGAAGCGGATGCCGAGCGGGCGGATGGTAGGTTCGCAGCCAAAAGGGAAGCCATAACAGACCCATCGCCCCCGGGACCAAGAAAGCCGCTCGCCAGCCAAGCTTCAAAGTCAGCAACGCAATCAACGGAGGCGCGAGAACCGCCCCTACGGCGCTTCCCGAGGAGAAAATGCCCGTGGGCAAAGCGCGCTCCCGCTCCGGGAACCACTCGGCGCAAGCCTTCACTCCGGCCGGGAAGATTCCCGGTTCACCGAGGCCAAGCAGGAACCGGTACAGGGCCAGCGAGCGCGCACCCCGGGCGGCCGCGGTCAGCGCGGTAGCCGCCGACCACCAAGCCAGGCAGAGGGCCGCCCCGAGCCTCACGCCCAGCAGGTCAATCAGACGCCCCGCCGCCGAGTACATGATCGTGTAAGGGATCAAGAAAGCGGTCACCACGTTGGCGTAGTCGGTCTCGGTGAGCTTGAGTTCCGCGCGCAAGGTGGGACTGAGCACCGAGAGGGTCTGCCGATCCACGTAATTGATGGTTGTGGCGAGGAACAATAGTGCGACAATGAACCAGCGCAGTATCCGGTAACTCATCGGGAGCGGGCTTCAGCCGGGCACGCCCTGCCGTTTGTACGTTTCATAGCTGTAGCAGCCGACGGCCGAAGCGCCTCCGTCAATGGTGAACACCTGGCCGGTGATATAGGCAGCGCGCTCGGAGACCAGGAAGGCGATCAGTTCGGCCACTTCCTCAGGCTCCGCGAGCCGATTCAACGGAATGCTGCGGCTACGCTCCTTGTATCTGTTTTCGTCGTAGACAGCCCGCAATTGCTCGGTGGCCACCGGCCCCGGGGCGACGGCGTTCACCGTGATGCCGTAAGGCGCCAATTCGACCGCCATGGCCCGGGTCAGAGCCGAGACGCCGGCCTTGGCCACCGCGTAGGCGCAGGTTCCGTACATGGCCATGCGGGCGGCGATCGAGGAGAGGTTTACGATCCGCCCGCGCGCGCGGGACTCGATCATCTTGCGGGCTGCCGCCTGCGAACAGCGGAACGTCACCGTCAAGTGCAGGTCCAGGAACTGTTGCCAGCGGGCGAGATCCAGCTCCAGAAAGGGAATGAGCCCGGCGACGCCGGCGGAGTTGACCAAGATGTCCAGCCTGCCGAAGCGCTCGTGCGCGGTTGCGATCAGCTCCTCGGCCGCGCCCGGCTGCGTGAGGTCTGCGGCGAACCATTCCGCCTCGCCGCGCTCTTGCCGGATCTGATCGGCCAGCGCGGCGAGGGTTTGATGACTCCTTCCCGAGAGCATGATACGACACCCTTGCCTGGCAAGCCGCAGGCCGGCGGCGCGCCCGATGCCGCGGGCGGCGCCCGTGACGACGGCAACCGCCTCGCGCGTCCCCCCCTGATTCATAAATCCACCGCCTTCCCGGCAGCAGCCGATTCGTAACAGGCTTGGACGAGTCTCACGTCCTCGCGACCCTCGAGGCCCGTTACTTCGGGATCTCGAGAATCCAGCAGGGCCTCGCAGAAGCGGCGGTGCTGGTTGTAAGGGTTGGCGTCGTCGTCCCACTCCGGGGGCAGAATCTCGAAGCGTTCGAGAGCACCATTACCGCGGAGGGCGAATGCCTCGCCCTGAAAAGGCCCACCTTCCCCGAGATACTCAAGATACCGGTTTTCGCGGTAGTGGAGCGAGCCTTTGGTTCCCAGCAACGACACGTGTTCCTCCTGAGCGCACCAGGCGGTTTGGATCTCGCCGAAAGCGCCATCTTCGAGGAGGTAATGCGCCAGGGTGAGGTCGTCGCCTTCCAGGTGCGGACAGGCCACGTTGCGGCTGAGAGCCTGGACCCTAACCACCCGGCGTCCCAAAAGCCAGCGCATCAAGTGCTGGTAATGAACGCCAAGCTGGATGAAGCAGCCGCCCCCGGTCGCTTCGCGGGAAGCGCGCCAGTTTCGCTCCGGCCCTGCCCAGCTCAGTCCGCCGCGATGGGCCAGGCGCGCGCTGAAGAGTACCACGCGGCCCAGATAGTCTTCCCGGATCATCCGCCGCCAATCCCGGAACAAAGGATGGTCGAGGAGGTTCATGTAGATGCCCAGTTTACAGCGCGATTGTTTCTGGGCGGCCAGGATTGCGTCGCACTCGGCGAGGGTGCGCGCCATAGGCTTTTGCAAGAGGACGTGCTTACCGGCTTGCAGGGCGGCTGCGGCCTGCTGCCTGTGGAGGTAGTTCGGCGTGGAGATGACGACCGCCTGTACTGGCTCGGCGAGAGCATCCTCAAACTCTGCGGAGGCACGGGCCGCGCCCAGCTCGGCGGCGGCCGCGCGCGCCTCCTCAAGATCGGTATCCACTACCAGGGGGACCGAGACCTGCGGCAAGCGCGCGTAGACCCGGCGATAGCGGCGGGCCACTCCGCCGCAGCCGACCAGAGCCACACTCAATCGGGTCATGCTCGTCCCTCACCGCCCAGGCGTCGAGGCGCAGGCGGTCGGCGACTCGGTCTGGCGATTGCCGGCCCAATCCTCGGCCAGGACGCGATAACAGTAAGTTTGCCCGGCTTTGAGATCCGAGTCCGGGTAAATCTCGAGGAAATAGCCAGTGGGTCTGAGGACAGCGGCGAGTCGGGCGCGCCCGGGGTCGAAAACCGGTCCCGGACTGCGAAAAACATGGTAGCGAGCCACGTCGGGTTCAGGGTTCTTGCGCCAATAGACGATGAGCCGATCCCGGCTGCGCCGGACCACGCCCAGCTCGTCCACCGGCGCGGGCGGCGTCTTATTTTCCGCGTGCGTTCGTACCGAGAGGCGGGAGCTGACCGGTCCCTGCGTACTGGCGCTGCTGACCGCTGCAACCTGGTAATGGTACTCGGTGTCCGGCTTGAGACCCTGATCCAGGAATTCGGGCGCGGCGGAGCGGCCCACCAGCGTATAGAGCGTGGCGGGCGCGGCCGGGTCCTCCGAACGGTAGATGTTGTAGACCGCGCCCTTCACGGGCTGCCAGCGGATCCGGACCCGGGCATCGCCGAGAACCTCTGCGCGCAAGTTTTCGATGCGAGGCGGCGGCTGTTCGGAGGCGAAGAGCCGCACGGTCTGGAAGGCGAAAGGCCCGACGCGCAGGCGCACCGTCCGGTCCTCGACGGTGAGCGGTTGCTGATCGTCTTCGACGAGGTTGCATTGCATCGCCCGGTCGAAGGGGAGCAACGGCGCACGGAGGCTCACTTCGGTGGGCTTGCCTTCGGTCTCCACGAGCCGCAGGACCCACCCGCGGCCGGGCTGTTCGCTCGGCTTGAGTGTGACCAGGTGTACGTTGGGCGCGCTGAGTGAGAGCAAAGAGGTCGGCCCGGGGGGCAGGGAGCCCTGTCCGCCCGGAGGCAGCCGGCGGGCGAGCAAGGGGCTTGCGACGGACCAGCCGAACCGCGTGACGGCGCCCTGATCCCAATCCCCCGCGTGGGAGGTAAACGAATAACGGAGGGTCGCATTCGCATCGGCGCCCTCCAGGGTGAGCAGGCCCGCCATGCGATTCGACCAGGCGTAACTGTAAATGTGCGAGCTGCGCGGCTGGTAGTCAATGGAGAAACGGTTATACCGTATCTCGCCGAAGCTTACGGTGGATGCCTCCCAGGGGGCCATCGTGACGCCGAATTCCTTGTTGCTGACGTCCACCCAGCGATTGGCTATGAGGAAATCGTGGGATCCCCAACGCAGTTGATCTTTGAAGGGCCGCACGACCCCGCCGGCGTACTCGACGCGGGCTTCGAAGGGTTCCACTTGGAGGGGGAAGGCATAGTACAAGTTATCCCGGTAGCGATCTTCATAGCGGTCGGAGTGCATGACCTGGATGCCCTCGAGCCGGTTGACGAGGTCAATCCTCTTCAGGCCGTCGTAGAGGATCACTTCTTGCCGGATGCGTCCGCCCAGCCTGGCGTCTTCGATGTCAATGGCGATGGCGGCGCGCAACGGTCCCCGGAGAGGGCGGAGGGCTTTGACGGAGCTCGGCGAGTAGACCTCACCGACCGGGACGCCGGGCGGGCGCCGGAAAAGCTCAGGCGGCGCCGTTTTTCGATAGTAGTCCGGGGGATCGCTCACATGCAGGTAGACGAGCTGGTTGAAGCCCCAGGGGGCGTTGGGATCCACCAGTTCCCGCTTGAGTTCCTTATCGAAGATGCTTCGGACAGCGCCCGTGTTGGGATCGAAGCGGAGCTCATAGAACTGATTGGCCAGGCGGTCTTTCTCGGCGATCAGGGCCGCCGGAGGGGACGCCGGCGGGGAAGCGGTTCCGACTCGATACAATCGGTAGCCGAAGGCTGGAACATCCGCGGCGATGAACAGGGTTTGGCCGCCACCCACTGCTTCCCCTGGCAGCGTACGGCCGGTGGCGAGGTCGGTCAGCTCGAGGGCCTCGCCGGGAACCTCGACGAGATCGGTCCGGGGGTGGGCGAGAGGGTTGAAGACCATCAACGCCGGCTGCTGGCCGGAGGGTATGTGTTTGACCAGCGCCGCGAAACTCGTTTCCAAGGCTTGGCTGGCAGCGTCCAAGGCCCGGCGGGCCTCGTGCTGTTTGACGTACTGGGCGTTGAAGACGTGGAAGTCGGTGGCGCGCGGCAAGGTCGGCCAGGAATGCTCGTCGTAATCGAAGAGGCGCGTGAAGGTTCGGGCGATCAAGCCTGCCGGCGGCAGAAAAGCGGGATCCAGAGCGGCGGCGATTGCTCCGAGAGCCTCCGCCAGCGGCAACCAGCGCGCCGCGCGGCGCTTCTGGCCTTGCGACAGCGGATCAATGGTGGCGTAGTCGCCGGAGAAGTTATTGAGGTCGCCCCTCAGCTCGGGGATGACGCGGGCGAAGTTCTTCTCGAGGTACTCAAAGAACTCAGTCGGCTCCCGCATCGAGACTTCGGGGTAACGATAACGGCGGGACCATTCCCGCAGAGCGAGTGCGCAGGAGAAGGGGATCTCGTGGTCGGTGTACTGAGGATTGACGAGAGCATCGTAAGGGTAGGGGCCGAGGAGTTCGCCCGATTCGACCGCTTTGAGCACGCGATTGACTTCCTCGGCAGCGTACTGTTGCAGGGCTGCCTCGCCGCGGGGCTGGCCGAACCAGAAGGGCATGTTGTAATGGCTTCGCCAAGCAAACAAGACCCGGTGGAGGCCATCGGGCGCCAACCACCAAAACACCGCGGGCAGTTTCGTGGTCTGGTAATCGTTGTTGCCGCCGGTCCGCCAAGCTTGTCCCCAGCGGGCCACGTAGCGGTAGCCGGCCTGCGCGACGACCTGGGCGCCGGACCAGGACAGGCTGGGGTTGTCCACGATCACGAAAGTCTTGAAATCCACTCCGAAGCGATCCCGAGTCTCGCGGCGGCCGGGGTAGGTCATGCGGGCCAGTTCTTCGTAGTCCATCCAGTGGCTGTGCACGCCGTGGGGGGTTCCGATGAGGTGGAGGCGCCCGGCGAGGACGTCCTGCACGATTTCGCGCCAGGCCGGCTCGGAGCGCTCCTCGATGTAGGCGCGCTGGAACAGTAAGTGCTCCATGGTGTAGTGGTAGTGGGGAACGTCGCGGTCGCGCGGACCGCTGAGCGAGCGGGCCAGATCAACGAACTCCGCTATGTCGCGCTGCTTCTTGAAAATGTAGTCCTCGTAGCCCAGGTCCTCGTGGGAGGATTTGGCCAGGAAGACCTTCCATTTGCGCTGCGGTTGCCAGAGGCAGCGGTGGGTGGCCAGGACGGGGCCGGCGGGGAGGGCGCGAACGGTGAGTTCCAGCTCGGCGGGGGAGGCGATATCGGGCACCAGGACCGGCAATCGGCCGGCCCCCGGCGGGATGTCGAGCTCGCCGGAGGAGGTCGAGCCGGAAAGGCGGACGCTCAGCTCGCAGCGCCGGCTCTGCGCAGCCTCATGGACCACGTGAAGCCAGGCCAACTGCCGGAGGGGTTCGCCCCTGGGGAAGAGGACGGTGGGTTCGAACCGCTCGATACGTAACTGCGCGCAGAGTACGACCGGAAGCAAGGGAACAGCTCTCGCAGCATGTTTCATGGGCGCCTCAGGCCAGGGTCGGATTCCTCAGAAAAGCAGTTTCAGTCCCAGTTGCCCGGAGCGATTGCCGCTCTTGGTGGTGACGACGCCGAAGGTGGGGGAGCCGAAGGAAGTGCCGGGCGCGGCCCACTTGGGATGGTTGAAGAAGTTGAAAAACTCGGCGCGGAACTGCACGCGCAAGGACTCGCTGACCGGAGTGTTCTTGAAGAAGGACACGGTCCAGGAGTTCGTCCCGGGGCCGCGCAGGTCGGGGGACATCCAGCCGATGTTGCCGAAGGTATAAGGCGCCGGCTGACTGAAGGCGGCGGTATCGAACCAGCGCTCGGGTTTCCGCTGCGAGCGAGGCAGGCGCGCGCTGCGGCCGACGCTGTTGGCGCGCTGGCCGGCCCCGCCGAAGGTGGTGGAGGTGTACAGCCCGATGGAAAGGGGCCGTCCCCCGGCGAAGGTCGTCACGCCGTTAAGCTGCCAGCCGGAGACCAGCAGATTGGCCGGGGCAGGCAGCGCGTTCGCGACGGGCTTGCCTTTGCCGAAGGGCAGCTCCCAAATGTAGCTGAGGACCAGGCGGTGAGCGATATCCAAGGGGGAAAGGCAACGCTCCGAGCGAAGATCATACTGGTTCTGGACGCTGATGCCCTGCCAGTATCTCTCGCCGACATTACCCAAGTTTTTGCCCCAGGTGTAAGTGGCCAGAAAGGCCAGGCCCTTGGAGAAGCGGCGCTCGATGCGGGCCTGCAAGGAGTTAAAGCTGATGCTCCCCATGGTGCGGTAGACGTTGTTGACGGCCGTGAACTGGGGGAAGGGCCGGAGCAAGTCGCCGTAGCTGAGGGTGGGGTTGGCGTAGGAGCCGAGCTTGATCAAGCCGTAAAACGGGTTGGGGACCTGCTTCCGCAACTCGGCGCCCAGCGCCAGATGCTCGGGGAGGATCTGGTGCATCCGCAGGGAGATGACCTGCTTGACCCCGTGCGAGCCGACGTAGCCGACGTCGAACAGGAAGGACCGAAGTTGATATTGAATGCCGACGTTATATTGCTGGCTGTAGGGCGCTACCGGGTCGCGCAGTTGGGTGGTGATGCTTTGACCGAGCAAGGTATCGGGACCGAGGGCGTTGCCCACGGGCTGGTTGAAGCCGTCGGGGAAGGGATCCCGGAGGTAGCGGTAGGGGGTGAGGCCGCCATCGGCCGAGGGGACAAAGGGGGTGGTGGCGTCGAATCCGTCGGCGCCGAAGTTACTCTGGCCGTAACCGTAGACCAGGCTGGGCTGATAGAAGAGGCCGTAGGCGGCACGCAGGACGAAGTCCTGAGTGAGCTTGAAGGCCAGACCGGCCCGAGGGCCGAGGTTGTTGCGATCGAGAGGATGCCGGTAGCGGGAAGGGTTGTCCTTGCCTACGAACTGGAGGCCGCCGAGCGCCGAGGGCCAGCGGGCGGTGGCGGAGTTCTGCACGTTGAGATCGAGAAACGAACTGCGATTGAAGCGCTCGGTGTAGGGCGTCTCCAGATCGTAGCGCAGGCCGAGATTCAGGGTGAGCCGGCCGGTCAGGCGCCAGTCATCCTGAAGGTAGCCGGCGGCATAAAAGAACTGGACCGCCACCGAGCCGGGGATGCGGGCCTGGCCGCTGGCGGGCGTGCCGAGGAACAGGGAGGCGAGGCTCCATCCGGCCAGGGCGCTGCTAACATAGGGATCCTGTTGGGTCCAGACGCGGTTGAAGGAGAAACGGGGAGTGATGTCGTAGGCCTGGATGTCGAAGTAGCGGAAGACCCTGAAGTCGCCTCCCGCCTTGAGCGTATGGCCTCCGGAAAGCCGGGTGACGCTGGCCTGGAGGGCGTGAGTGATATCGCCTCGCCGGAGATAGTCGCCGTTGGAGCGGGTGCCCAGCCCCTCGTAGTCGGAGACCGTGACGGGCGGGAAAGTGGGAAACCAGACCGAGGCGGCGAGCGCCTTGGGAAAGCCGAGCGTCGTGATGTCGAAGCCGCTGGACTGGGGCAGCCGGCTGAGTAACTGGCGGTTGACGGAATAACGGAAGTCGAGTACGGCCGTGGGGGTCAGCGTCTGGGTGTAGCCGATGACCGCGTTTTTGGGATAAATGAACAGATCGGAGCCGCCGCCGCGGGCCGAGTACGCGCCCGCCGGGTTGCCCTTCTTCAGGCAAGTGGAACAGCCGGGAGTATCGCCGAACAGGTTCGCAGCGCCTCCGCCTTGCTCGCTCTGCGAGTAGCGGACGAAGAGCCGCTTGCCGTCGGTGAGATTCTGGTCAATCTTCAGGGTCCATTCGTTCTGGGCGTTGCGGCCCGAAGGGGCCGCCAAATAGTTTTGGACCTGGGTGAAGGGGTCGGCGGGGGTGACATTGGGGCTGGGATAGTAAGCCACGAGGCCTTTGCCGACGGGGTCCATGCGGGAGGCGGGGATAAGGTTGCCGGGGAAGGCCTGGCGGGTGTATTTCTGAGCCTGGCCCGGGACGGGCGCCGTCGTCAGGGGATCGTAGATGCCGATCAAGTTGCCGTTTCGGTCTTTGCGCTGGGAGAAATTGCCCGTGCGTTCCAGCTCCGTGGGGACGGTCAACAGAAGGCGGGAGGGCATGACGTCCCGGTAGCCTTCGTAGTTATGGAAGAAGAAGGTTCGATTACGGCCGTCGTAAACCTTGGGAAGGTAAACCGGGCCGCCGACGGAGTAGCCGAAGGTATGAATGTTGAGGAAGTCCTTGGGCCGGCCGTTGCGGTTGTTGAGCCAACTGTTGGCATTGAGGACGCGGTTTTTCCAGAAGTCGTAAGCGGCGCCGTGCAGCGCGTTGGTGCCCGACTTGAAGGTGGCGTTGATGACGGCGCCGCCGGTGCGCCCGAACTCGGCGTTCATGGCGTTGGTGTGGATCTTGAACTCCTCGATGGCGTCAATGGTAGGAATGATGGAGGCGGCGTTCATATTGGCGAGGATGGCGGTGGCGCCGTCCAGCATGAACTCGTTGGTGTTGGTCATGCCGCCGTTGGAGCTCCAGCGGCCGAAGGCCACCGAGCCCGAGGTGGCCGGGGCGACTCCGGCGCCGAAATCGTAGACGCCGCTGACCAGGGTGACCAGTTGCAGGAGGTTGCGGTTGGAGAGGGGCAGGTCCACCACGCGCTTGTTGTCAATGACCTGTCCGACCGAGGAGGCGGTGGTTTGTAACAGCGGCGTCTCACCGGTGACCTGGACAGTCTCGAGCACGTCGCCCGGGGCGAGCGTCACGGGAACTTCCAGCCGCTGAGCGGTTTGAAGCTTCAAATCGGGGCGGGCGAAGCGCTTGAAGCCGGCTTGCTCGCAGCGCAGCTCGTATACTCCGGGGGGCAACAAGGGGATTTCGAACAAGCCCAGTTCGTTGCTGACGGTCGAGCGTTCCAGATTGGTGAGCTGCTCGCGGACACTGACTTTAGCACCGGGGACGACGGCGCCGCTGCTATCCTGCACGGTTCCGAGAATGGTTCCGGTGAAGGTCTGTGCGGAAGCGGTGGCGGCGGCCAGAAGCAGCAGCCAGAGGGTTGGGGCGGGGCGTGTGGTGTGCACGGTTGGCACCTCCTGCTCAGGGCGATCATATACCGGTCAGTGACCAAGTGTCAAGCGCCCCCCGCCCCCGCCGCCACTCGGCACGAGCCTCGCACCACCAAGTGGGGCTGGAAGACCTCGCGCCGCGCTTCCCCTCCAAGGCCCAGTTCGATGCGCTCCAGCAGCATCTCGACCGCGCGCCGACCCATCTCGGCCTTGGGCTGATCCACCGTCGTGAGGGGGGGAGACAGATGCTCGGTAAAGCGCAGATTGTCAAAGCCCACCAGGGAGACGTCCTCGGGCACCCTCAGGCCCAGGGCCGCCAGATGCTTGAGCACCAGCAGGGCGATGCGGTCGTTGCCGGCGAAAATCGCGGTGGGGCGCGGCTCGCCTTCCAGCAATCTCTTCAACAGGTCGGCGCCGCTGTTCTCCGCGATCTGTTCCAGCGGGACGAGGAAGTGCTCGGGAACCGCCAGGCCCTCCTCGTGCATGAGGGTCCGGAACGCGGCCTCCCGCGGATGGGGTTGGGGGCTGGCCAGAGGCCGGCAGAAAGCGATCCGGCGGTGGCCCAGGGACCAGAGGTAGCGCAGGACCTGCTCGACGCCCGCTCTTTCGTCCAGCACCACGCTGTCGAAAGCGGAATCGAAGGAAGAACTGAACAACATCAGGAAGGGGATGCCCTGTTTTCGGAGCAGCTCGAGGCCGCGCGGAAACGGTTGGGTGGCGTCGTGAGCCAGGATCACGCCGTCCACTTTGCGCCGCGCAAACTCTCGCACCTGCCACTCCTCGATCGCCGGGTTGTGGCGGAAGTTGCTCAGCAGGAGCAGGTAGCCGCGATGCAGGGAGGCGTACTCGACGGCCTCGGCGACCTCGATGAAGAAGCGGTTGCCGATGTCGGGCAGGGCCAGGGCGATGATGCGCGAGCCGGCCGGGGCAGCCGAACCGCGCTCGGCGGCCAGGCGGACGCGCGTGCCCACTCCCGGGACGTTCACCAGCATCCCGGATTTGACCAGCCACTGGAGGGCCTTGCGCAGGGTGGGACGTGAGACGCCGAACTCGGCCGCCAGGGCTCGCTCGGCGGGCAACATGCTCCCGTCCGGGTAAGCGCCTTGTTGGATGCGGTCGCGCAAGGCGCATCCTACGGCCTCCCACTTAAGGCCCTGTCGTTCCGGCATATCCATCCACTGGATTCTACGCCTCGGGCAGGAAAATCACAAGCCCGGCGGGGCCTGTGGTAAAATGACCGGTTAACTGCCATGCGCCCCACCCTCACTCTGCCCACCCCCCGGCTCAGCGGCTTGCATGATCGGTGTTTCGACGTCGTCGTGTGCGGCGCCGGCAGCGCTGGGATCGCCGCCGCGGCAGGCGCCGCCCAGACCGGAGCTCGAACGCTGCTGATCGAGCGCTACGGTTTCCCGGGCGGCAGCAACACCGCGGCCATGGTCCATTCCCTGGACGCCATGAAGAACTGCCGCGACTGCCGTCGCTTCGTGGTGGCCGGGGTGGCGGCTGAGCTGATTGCGGAGCTGGACCGGCTGGAGGGGCTGGCGACGGAGGACAACCCGCCGGAGACCATGGCCGTGCATCCTGAGTACTTCAAGATCGCCTCCGACAGGCTGCTGGCGCGGGCCGGCGTTTGCTGCCTCTATCACGCGCTGGTGATTGGCGCCCTCGTCGAGGACGGCCGGCTGGTGGGCGTTGAGGTGGCCTTGCGGGACGGCCGGGCGCTGGTCCGGGCGAAGGCCTTCGTGGATTGCACCGGGGACGCAGATGTCGCCTTTCTGGCCGGAGCGCCGTACCGGCTGGATGGGGAACTGCAAGCCCTGACCCTCTGGTTTCGCGTGGGCAACGTGGCGCCCGGCCGGAGCTGGCGGCAACTGGAAGAGGATTGCCGGCGGGCCCTGGATGCCGCCTTCCGCGAAGGGGAAGTGGGATTGTTCGGCGGGCCCTGGGTGATCCGGGTCGCTGCGGGCGAGGTCACGCTGAACTGCGTTCGAGTGCGCGGCAATCCGGTGGACCCGCTCGAGTTGAGCCGAGCAGAAGGGGAGGCCCGGGAACAGATGCTGGTTGTTTTTCGGGCGCTGCGCAAGCGGGTCCCGGATTTCCGCTCCAGCTATCTGCTGGCGGCTGCGCCGCAACTGCACGTCCGGGAAAGCCGGAAAATCGTGGGCGAATACGTTCTGGAGGAATCCGACGTTGTGAACGGCGCCCGGTTTCCGGACGCGATCGCGGTGGGGGCCTGGCCGGTGGATATTCATCCGACCGACGGCTTCGTGGGCGTCCACCCGCACAAGGAGAATCCGCCGGAGCCCTACGAGATTCCCTACCGCTGTCTGGTTCCCCTGGCGGTGGACGGGCTGCTGGTCGCGGGCCGTCCCATCTCGACCACGCATCGCGCTCACGGCTCCACTCGCGTGCAAGGGACCTCGATGGCGACCGGCCACGCGGCGGGGGTGGCTGCGGCGCTCTCGGCCGGCAGCGGCGCCGCCTTGCGCAGGCTGGACCCCGTTTTGCTGCGCAGCACATTGATCGAGCAAGGCGCGATCGTCTCCCGAGACTGCCAGCTCGATGCCGAACCCGGGCTGGCGCATCCGTTTGCCGCTTTGCGCCGCTGAGTGCGAGGGGGCGGCGCTGCGGGGTGGGCGTCCAGGCGGCGATTGCGGGCGCGGGTCGCGCCTGAGGCGGTCATGTCAGGCCTTATACAAGGCGTCAATGTAGGCGAGCAATTCCCGTGCCTGCCGTTCGAAATGCTCGTCCCAGGCGACGCCGCGCTTGCGGACATGGGGTGTGGCGAAGAGGCCCAGGTGATGGAAGAGCCTCTTATGGAAGTGGATGGAGAGGTCCAGATGCTGGCGGGTGAAGGCCAGCACGGGCAGGAGGCGGTGGAACCTTTCGATGGCGAGGGCTCGGTCTCCGGTGTCGTAGGCGTCAAAGATCTCGCGGTAGAAACGGGTCAGGGCGGTGTTCATGAAAACGTCCACGCCCCGGTCGAGCGCCTCGATCATCTGAAGCGCAGCCCAGCCTCCGCTGAGGTGCATTTGCCCTCCAGTAGCCCGGGCCACAGCAGTGTACTTGGGCCCGGCAGGGACGACCTCGACCTTCAGCGAGCGGAAACTGGGGATGCGTTCGAACAGCTCGACGATGAGCTGGACCGGCAGACCGGGGCCGCGCCAATCCAGATCCTGAATCATCAGCAGCGGCGGGCCGGCGGCAGCCAGCGGCTGGAAGTACTCGAGCAGGGGTATGAGCCGGCCGGGGCAGCCCGGGGGCGTCTCCGAGAGGACGCCATCGCAGCCCAACCGGGCGGCGTATTCGGCGAGGGCGATGCTTTCTCGGGTTTCGGGGCTTGTGGCGCCGGCGATGAGCAGGCCGCGGCCACGCGAGACCTCGCGCACGGTTTGGAGGATCGCCAGGCGCTCCTGCCAGCTCAGCTCAAGGACCTCGGCCGCCTGGGCGGGGGTGAGGAAACCGGCCGCCCCTTCGCGCAGATGGAATTCGACCAGCCGTTCCAGACTCCGGAGATCGAGGCGTCCCGCGGCGTCGAAGGGGGTATTGAGGCTGACGACGAGTCCGCGGAGGGACCAACGTTGCTTCATGCGCGCAGAACCTCTTGGACGGTGGAAGTGTAGCACGGCGGTGCAGGGGAAAGGCAGGGCTTGTTTTCGCGCTGCCGGCGAATCCGAGAATGAAGTTGACGAACTGAAAAGCGTCTGCTAGAATTGCCGGAGGACGGCCGGGCTGTCCTTCCCGGGTGGCCGGCGGAAGGAGAAAACGATGGGCTGCAAGAAGCTTCTGGCGCTCCTCATGCTGGGAGCGACGGCGGGCGCCGTCGTGTGCGCCCAAGTCATCACCTCCACCATCTACGGCGTCATCACGGATCCCAGCGGCGCCGCCGTTGTCGGCGCCCGGATCACGGCGAGCGAGGAACAGACCGGCGCGGCTTTTTCCACGCAAAGCGACGCCCTGGGAGAGTTCACTCTGACATCGCTGCAAGCGGGCCGTTACCGGCTCCAGATCGAGGCGCCCGGCTTCAAGACGGCGCGCCAGACCGGCTTGGAGCTGAGTTCCGGCGCGCGCATCCGGGTGAATTTCACGCTCGAGCTGGGCGAAGTGGCGACGGCGATCGAGGTTTCCGCCGCGACGCCGCTGGTGAACGCGGTCAACGCCGAGCAGCGCTCCAATCTCGAGATCCGGCAGGTTCGGGAGCTGCCTACGGCGCGCCGGGATTGGACCGGGCTGCTGATGCTGAACACGGGCCTGATGGTGACCGAGGGCAGCGTGTCGCTCAACGGGCTTCCCGCGGCTTCCCTGCGCATCACCGTAGATGGCACCGACTCGGCCTCGGACACGGAACGACCCTCGCTTTCGATGTATCAGGATTTCAACTTCGTCAAGGGCGTGAGCCTGAGGACTTTCCCCAGAATTTCTCAACCCTCCCAGGCCAGCGCGAGCTCCAGTTGGAGGCTACGGGGTGGCGGTTCGGGCTGGCTGAAGCCGCCCGGGGCGA
>JGI24187J35170_1000348_pt1 | contig 20817 bp, 22 predicted proteins | sample YNPBryBLVA2012_FD_35170 | JGI IMG/M metagenome (IMG submission 35170)
CGTTGCAACTCGGCGAAGGAGGTATACGAATGGTAAATGTTTCACTGTTGCGCGTTTCAATCCCCTTGCGGGGGGAGGGGCGTTGCAACCACAGTCAAGGCCGGACGGACAGTCACCCGGACAGTCAGGTTTCAATCCCCTTGCGGGGGGAGGGGCGTTGCAACTGCCAAAAGCCCCATTGACCAAAAGGATACGCCAAAAAACGCCCGAATGCAAGCCTTTTTCAAAAAAAGCCCAAAAAAACAAGAAGCGCCCTTTCAGCCCTTATCGCATAAACCCCCCTTCGACTATCGATTTACCGAGATTGCGGGAACCTGAGATGGCCCATAAGGCCCAACCTAGGCCCTCTACCCCTGCGCGCCGGAGGAGATTGCGGGAACCTGGGCGGCCCTCCGGGCCGCGGAAACCGGACGTCCTCAGGTTCAAAATCGGCTTTTCCACAAGTTTGTGGACACAAGGCTTCCAACAAAAAAATTTATAGCGCGAAAAATGGGCTGAAGGCCCCGAGGAGCACTAACGAGCGCTTGACGGGCCTGAGGCATCCTCGTCGACAAACTTCGCGGTTCGTACCAGGCGGTCGAAGTGTTTGGCCCAGTCCTTTTCGGCGTCTTTGTTCGGGACCTTCGCCGAGAGGGCCAGCAGGCGTCCGTCCTTGGCGCGGATCAGCACGAAGCGGCGCGAGGCGAAGCCGGAATCGTCGAGCACCTCGAAGGAGGCGGTTTCCAGGCCAGACGGGGTTTTCCCGAGCCGGTAAGGCGTTGGCTTGCCCTTTCCCTCGCGAAGAATGAAGTACAGCGAGGTCCGATAGAGCTGGTCCCAAATTTGGGACGCTGGAGGGGCGGTCATGACGCCCAGATCGCCTAGCGAGTTCTTGGGGTTGGCCTTGCGCTGGCCCCATGGGGTTTCAGCCGAGACGTCCCAGCCCGTGGGGAGCTCAATGACGTAGGAGGAGGTGGACACTCGGGAATAGCCGTCTTTTAGGTCTTCGACTTTGGCGTCTTTGGGCAACTGGCCTGCTGCGAGGACGGCGGCGAAAGCGAGAACAAGGTTCATGGCATCTCCTTTTGGCCTGCGGCTTTTTCGACAGCGTCGAGCAGGCCTACAGTAGTCCATTCTACGCGCATGTCCATTAATTGTCTAAGATGTTTGTGCTTTAAGGGACCATTGCCCATGAATGCTCGACGTTTATTGGACGTCCTAGGGTCGAAAGGCTTTGGGAACGGTTCACAGGCCGAACCACTGCCGGAGACGGGAGAAGTCGGGTATGGGCAGGCGCCAACCCTCGATGTCGATTTTATTGAAGAAGAAGTGGCTTTGCCTGCCAAGCCCGACATCGATTTTTCTCGCGTCCGAGTGGTTAACGGGCGCCACGACGGCGGCGGACATGGCCTTGGTCAAGCCGGTGAGGCTACGGGGGGGGCATGGCGGGCATGCTTTTAATTATACAGAGGCATTCCCGGCATCGAGGTTAAATGGCGGCGATGTCGAGGACGGCGACGGCCTGCCTGGCCTTTTCGACGGCATCCCGGAAGCGCTTGCGGCACTGGCGGGCGCCTCGCTGAGCGTGCTGGGCCGCGAGGCCGTAGAGGTCGGCGCGCCAATCGATCAGCTCCGCATCGAGGTAGCTTTTGACGGGCTCGAGCAAGTTTTTCTTGGGGGCAAAGAGGATGAGGGAAAGCAGGTCGATGGCCGCGGACGCGAGCTCCTGTTTAAGGGGCGACGCGTCGGTTAGGTCTTCGAAGACGGAAGCGAAAGACAGGCACCCAAGGACGACGAGATCGCAAGAGAACCTCCAGAACCCGAAATCGATATCGACACGGAGCATGGAGGCGTCAGGGTCGACGGCGTGGCTGAGCACGGCGGGCACGTTTCCGGGGAGCTTTTTTCGGCACGAGCTAAGGATCAGCGACATGTTTTCGACCTCCTATTTTGGGCGAGGGGACTTGCTGGGATCTTGCGAGGACCGGGCCCGGCGGCAAGTCGTTCATGGGTGCGGGCTTAAGTTCAAGGTACCGCAGTTTTCGGAAAGGGCGGAATTTCCTCGGGTTTGTGGACCCGCGATAGGCCAAGGGCCCGTCTCGGCAAACGAAACGGGCCCGCGGTTCGGAGGAGGAGTGAGTTACTCGATTTCGACGAGGACGGCGTTCAGCTTGACGGCATCTCCCGGTTTGACGTGTACGGCTTTTACGGTGCCGGCCATGGGCGCGGCAATGACGGTTTCCATCTTCATGGCCTCGATGATCACGACGGGTTCGTCGACTTCGACTTTTTGTCCTTCTTCAACGAGCACTTTCCAGATGTTGCCAGCGAGGGGGCTGACGCAGGCGCCTTTTCCAGTCGGGGCTGGAGCCGACGGCCTTGAGGGGGCAGGAGATGCGGCCCTGCGTTCAGTCCGCCCGATGTTCAAGGGCCGTACTCCGCCGGCGGCCGAGGGCAACAGAAACGCCTCTTGGCCTTCCAGAATTTCGACTTCGACTTCGTAAGTCTTACCTTCAATCGCGATTTTAAGTTTCATTTTTCAGCTTCACTTCTGTGCTTGAGTAACGGGTGCTACCATTGTTGCGACGCCGTGGAGTGGGAGCCGTGAATGATCAGGCGGCCCTGGGTGCCCCAAACGTTGGGCTTTCCTCCCGAGACAAGCACGATGTCTTTGATGCGAATCGGTTTGCCCAGCGCCGTGGCGGCGGCGGCTATGATGACGGGCACCAATTCCTGAGGGATTTCCTCGTTGACCGGGGCCTGTTTGGGATTTTGATCTGATGCCATTTCTGGATTCCTTTATACCCGTTGCTAGAGCGGAATCAAGCCGTGCTTTTTCTGCGGGCGCATGTCGCGCTTGGTCTGCAACGCTTCGAGTGCTCGGGCGATGTAGCGTCTGGTTTCGGACGGCGGGATGACGTCGTCGACCATGCCGCGCGCCGCGGCGAAGTAGGGGTTGCTGAACATCTCACGGTATTCGGCAATTTTTTGGGCTCTCATGGCTGCCTTGTCCTCGGCCTTGTTGATTTCGTTGCGGAACACGATTTCGGCCGCGCCTTCGGCGCCCATGACGGCGATTTCGGCGCTGGGCCAAGCGACCACGCGGTCGGCGCCGAGGTCTTTGGCGCACATGGCGAGGTAGCCGCCCCCGTAGGCTTTTCTCATGATGACGGTGATCTTGGGAACGGTCGCGGCGGAGTAAGCGAAGAGCATCTTGGCGCCGTGGCGGATGATGCCGCCGTATTCTTGGTCGACGCCGGGAAGGAAGCCAGGCACGTCGACGAAGGTGACGAGCGGGATGTTGAAGGCGTTGCAGAACCGGATGAAGCGGGCGGCTTTGTCAGAGGAGTTGATATCGAGAACGCCGGCAAGGACCGAGGGTTGGTTGGCGATGATGCCGATCGGCCGGCCAGTGACTCGCCCGAACCCGACAACGATGTTTTTGGCGAACGTCTCTTGAACCTCCAAGAAGTAGCCATCGTCGACCACTCCGGCGATGACGTCGTGGACGTCGTAGCCGCGTTTGGCCTCGTCGGGGACGATGGCGTTCATGTCGGGGTTATCCGAGACGTCGTACTGGCCCTCGACCACAGGAGGATCCTCCAGGTTATTCGAAGGAAGGAAGCTGAGCAATTGGCGGCAGATGTCGATGGCGTGCTGGTCGTCCTCGGCCTCAAAGTGCACGACGCCGGAATAGCCCATCTGGGCATCGACCCCGCCGAGCGCATCGGCTGTGACCTCTTCGCCGGTGACCTGCTTGATCACTTGCGGGCCGGTGATGAAGATTTGGGCCTGCCGGGTTTGGATGATGAAGTCGGTCAAAGCCGGGCTGTAGGCTGCGCCTCCCGCGCAGGGTCCGCAGATCAGCGAAATTTGGGGAACGACGCCGGAGAGCATCGTGTTGTTGAAGAACACGCGGCCGTAACCGCCAAGGCTGTCGATGCCTTCTTGGACGCGCGCCCCGCCGGAATCGTTGATGAAAATGAACGGCGTTCCCGTTTTCAGCGAAGCCTTCATGGCTTCAACGATTTTGTTGCAGTGGATTTCGCCGGCGGCGCCGCCAGCCACGGTGAAGTCCTGGCTAGCCACGTGCACCTGCCTTCCATCGACTTTGGCGGTTCCGGTGACCACGCCGTCGGCCGGAAGCTCTTTGTCAGCCATGCCGAAGTTGACGCACCGGTGCTTGGCAAAGAGCGAAAACTCTTGGAAGGTTTCGGGGTCCACAAGGGCCTCGAGACGCTCGCGCGCGGTCATTTTGCCGGCGGCGTGCTGTTTGTCGATTCTATCCTTGCCGCCGCCAAGATACAGTTCGGCGCGCTTTTTCGCGAGTTCGTTGATCTTTTCCGTTATTCCCATTTTCGATCACCAAGAAGCAGCCGACGCCGGCGCCTGACGGGCCGAGAGATCAGGTCTTTCAAACTCAAACGGCTCCTTTTGAACGCCTCGGTTCGCGGGGCCGGGCGGAGCGTCGAAGGACGGCGTCGTTTTATCGCTCGTCTCTTCTAGTATGGAGAATATCGCGTGCAAAATGCTGGCGGAGTTTACGATTTGTCCACGCGGTAGGTCGGATCGAAGGTTTCGCGCGGAAGGTCGGTTCGATACATCCCCGGTTCGAAGAGGTCTTCCTCACGACGGGGGACCAGGTGCACCTCGCTTTCGAAGGTGCGCCAAAGCTGTGGGGTGAAGCGAACTTTGCGGTCCATCGCCGTCCCGAAGACCATTTTCATTCTCTGGTTGACGAATTTATTGAGGGCACCGAAAACCTTGGCGGTTTCCTGAGCGGTCTTGTAGCCGGCCCAGTGGTTGTAACGGACGCCGGTTTTTTCGATTTCGCGCTTGCCCGGGCCGCGCTGCATTTCCTCATAGCCGTTGGCGAACACGTCGTGGGCGATGGCCTCGAGAAACAGTTGCCGGCGAACGTGTTCCGACATGTTGAAATGAAGCAGCTTGGCCATGGCTACAGTCGCGCCGAAGCAATTCCCAAAGGTTCCCCAAGAGCCGTAGGCGAGCCAATCGGTGTTTCCGTCGATCAATCGACTGTCCCACGCGCCGTTGAACAGCCTCCCATCGACCAAAGCGACCTTGGCGCGAGCAAGGGTATTCAAAGACTGAAGAAAGGCCCGGTCGAGTTGGCGTTGCTTGTCGTCGTCAGGTTCAAAGTCGTTGTTCGCACCGCCTTTGCGGCGCGTGAAAACGGCCACGGTGAACGCTGGGTTCGGGCCGACCGTGACACCGATTGAGGGAAGCTTTTCTTGAATGATCTCTCGCGCCGGCCTCTGGCCCTCGTACCATTGCGGAGCGTCTGGGTTGCTGACCTTAAGGTCGATGGCGACCCGGGGCAGTTGGTCAGCGAAGGCGGTCAAAACCGTCTCATCCGCACCCCAGCTGGTCTTGACCCTGACGCCTGCGGTTTTTTCGGCTTGTTTCTGGAGGCGGCGACGCACGTCGAGGGCATTCTTGGCGCTGGAGTCGCCCATGGCGTAGTAGACGTCCTTGATCGGCAGTCCGAGAAGCTGAATGTACCGGACGGTCATTTTCAGCATATGAAGCTGCTCGCGGTGCCTTTCTCGGCTCCATTCGCTTTCGCCTCTGCCGATGCCCATGAACGAGCCAATGAGCACCGCACTCTTTTTCCCGGCGAGGTCGTCGGTGTAGCGGTCCGGAGCGGTCAAGAAGCGGGGCACATGAATGAACACGGTTTGCTTGCGGATCTCTTCGGGCAACAGTCGATAAGCCTGGCGCAGCATCGAGTCGGTTTGCCGCCGGGCGTTCGGGCAATAAACCGGCAGGATCCCGCTTCGGGGACCGCCGAGCCCCGGTCGTTCGGTCTCGAGGTCTCGACCGTAGTACGGGGACTTCAGGAGCACGGAATCGAGAAAGAGCTTGGCTTGATCGCCTGCTTCGTTCCCAAGGGTTTGGGCTGCACCCGCTTGAACAGCGAATAAAACGGCAGAAAAGCGGAAGATACTCGGCCAGCGCATGGCGCCAGTGTACTTGGTTTGCGAGCCTAACAAGGAACCGGGTCACTCTTCACGTTCGTGCCGTTCGGTGTGCTCCTTGCTTCCTTTTTCGGCATGGCCATTCGTTTCCTCTTCGTGCTCGCCAAGGTTGATTGTGCCGCCGGAAAGGGGCCACTGAGTGGTTCTTTTTTGAGAGTCGTAGTTTGCGAGAAAACCGCCGAAAAGAAACGCGACAAGAGCGGCGAAGGCTAAAGCCGCCAGCGGGGCTGCACCGGCGATGGCGTCCGTCGGATCGGCCTCCTTCTTGCCGTGGACCATGCTCATGACGATGCCGTCCCGATGAATGAAACTATGCAGGAGAACGCCGGCGATATGCACAAATGAAACGACAGCAAGAGCATTGGCCAAGATTTCATGCACTCCCTTCATCCCCTCGTTGCCTTGCGACATGATATATCCCGTCACGGCGAGGGACAGCACGAGCACCAAAATGGCTATGATGGCTAGGCTCGAAGCCGGGTTGTGGCCCACGTAACGTTTCGCGTTTTTGTTGAAAACGTTTCTGGCGTACTCCAAATGGCTCGCCGGGCCGTGCCACAAAGATGTCAGCCTGGACCACTTAGGCCCCAAGAAGCCCCAGATAAAGCGGTAGGCAACCGCCGCCCCTAGGGTGAGGCCGATCATCATGTGGTACGGAAAGAGGCGACTGTCTTCGCCCAAGAACTTGGCTATGGTGTAGGCCGAAGTGAAACCGGCGATCAAGACGACGTGGAACAACCGAACGGCAAGGTCCCAGACCAAAACTCTCTTCATGCAAACAACTTTACTGCCTTATGCCATAGATAAGACGGTCACTACTTGTGAATCACGACGCGCTTGCGCGTTTGGATCAGCGCCGTCGCATAGTGGTAATCCTCGAGATAATCGATGTCGAACGCCAATTCTGCCGGGCAGTCGTAAATTGCCGCGCCGTCGCATCCGATCATCTGTTTGACCTTTTGCTCGATGTCGGCCACCGATAGCGTCTTGGTCAGATACTTCCAGACGAACGGCAGGCCCAAGAGGCGCGCCATGCCAAGCTTGCTTTTGCGCTTTTCGAACACAGCCTCGATTTGGGGCCTCGCCTTTTGCAAAGCCGACACCTTGAAAAGAAAGGCGCAACCTATAGTGTAGCTGCCGTCCTTCAAACCGACAAAGGTAGCGTCGGTGTTCGGGAAGGTCTCGTTGAAGTCATCCCTGCTGACCAGAGGAAGGCAGATGTCCTTGTCCATGGGGCACCTTTCGAGAAAGCCATCGAGCACCTGCATGGACAGGAAAGGCAGGTCGGCCGTGAGCACGAGGATGTGCTCGGGCGGCGCGTCAGTGCGGTTCAGCCAATATAGACCCTTGTAGATGTTCTCCGGACCGGTGTTCAGGGACGGCAACACGATGTCCGCCTCATTCGGGTTCACGCTGTTTTGAATTTCGGTCGGGCCGATGACGACGACCCTGCCGAGACGCTCGCATTCCTTGATCACACCAAGCGTCGTCTTGAGAATCGTTCGGCCGTCGAGGGTGATCAGTGCTTTCGACGACGTTCCAACGACTCGAGCGAAGTCTGGAGGGAGCATTCCCCCTGCAGGGACGATCACATCGATTTTAGCCATATAAACCCCGCTATCGTCCCCTCAACGGGACGATACCCCTCGTATTTAGTCTAGCTTATTATTACGGATTGCGGTCTAGTCCAACAAAGTTTTTAGGTCTTGGGCAACACTGGGATGCTTCAACCGCTTGAGTCCGCTTTGCTCAATCTGCCTCACGCGCTCCCTGGTGACCCCGAACTTGCGCGCCACCTCCTCCAGCGTGTGGCTGCAACCGTCCTCCAGTCCGTACCGCAGGAACAAAACTTGCTTTTCGCGGGGAGGGAGCACAGCCAGGATCTCGCGAACCCGCTCGAGTGTGATCTCGGTTGCCGCCACGTCATCGGGGCTTTGGTCTTGGGTATTGCAAATGAGATCCTTGAGCGACCCTTCCTCCTGATTGTTGACCGGCGTGTCCAGCGAGACGGGCTCCGCCATTGCCGCTCGGCATGAACGGACCCTCTCCGGGGTCATGCCCAATGTTCTGGCGACCTCGGTGTCAGAAACTTCCCGGCCGAACCGTTGTTGCATCTCCTGAACGGTCCTGACCACGCGGTGTATGATGTCCAACGTGTGGAGCGGAACTCGGATCGCCCGGCCCTGGTCGTGAATGGCCCGCAATATCGACTGTCGGATCCACCACGTGGCATAGGTGCTGAATCGGAAACCCTTTTCGGGATCGAACTTTTCCGCCGCTCGGATCAGCCCAAAGTTGCCCTCCTGGATAAGGTCTTGCAGTGAGATCCCTCGGTTCACGTAGCGTTTGGCGACAGAAACCACCAGTCTCAAGTTCGCCTCGACCAAAGCGCAAAGGCTCTTTTTGCAACCTTGCCGAGCCAGACGGGCGAACTCGATTTCCTGCTCCATGGTTAGCAACGGAGTCTTGCCGATTTTCTGCAACCACGCTCGAACGGAGTCCTCGCGCAAGGCGTCGTCATCCACCCCAAAGCTGCCAAACGCCTCGGATTCCCGATTGGCGGCGTCGAAGTTGAAGTCGCGCTCGCGGAACTCATAGGTGCACGCGGGCGGGCTGGCAGGCTGGGGACGAGGCTCCCTATCCGAACGATTCGCTTCGGGGCCGCAGAACGTGGTATCCGTTTCCCGTATGTCGTAGTTCATCGAATGACCAAATTGTTTAACGCTTGATTAATGATACGACGTTTTTGGAAGCAGAAGCTACTAGTTTTTTTGGTGCAGGTTGCGAAGCCTGTCGTTGATTTCCCGAAGCATCTCCGCTTCACCGTCCGCACCCGTCATTCCGACGCTTCTTTTCAATTTTTGAACCAATCGGGCGTCTTTCTTTTTTTTGAGCGCAAGCAGGGCTTCGTCCAGTTCAACATCGGGGTCGATGCTGTCGTCTCCGATGCGGCAACGCCAGGCCAGTTCCAGTTCTGCCAGCGTCGCGCCGCACTCGGGCGGTTCGATATGTCCAAGCCACTCAACCGGCTTGCCCTCCGGAGCCCTTGAAGGAAAGGCGCCTCGGATCGCCGCGGCCAGTTTGGCGCCGATCTCCGTCTCGAACAAGTCGAGGTCCTCCATCGCTAGCCAGGCTTTTTGCCTTTGTCGGCTGCGGACAAACGCCACGAAAACCGCCCGCTCGGGCGCCGAAACGGTCGGTTTTGGCGACTGGACCAGAGCCGTCCTAGGGGTTTGGGACCGCGCCGATCCCGACCGCAAGGCTCTTCGGGCATCGGCCACCTGCCTCCTTAGGATGCGCTTGGCTGCATCTTGGTCGCGCACGCCCGGGTACAGGGCGGCCAACTCCTCGATTTGCTTTTCCACCTCCAGACTCATCGGGTAGCCGGCCAAAACGCGAACGGCCTGCGTCCAAAACTCCGGATCCGATGTGTTCTCGCTGCTCTTAAGGTTCAAAAGGGCGAAGTCGATCGGCGTCATGCCTCGCGATACGGCGTTTTTCACGGCCTCCTCGCCGAGGGTTTTCAGCAAGGTGTCAGGGTCCTGGCCGGGCGGCATCAGAGCGACGCGCACCTTCAAACCCTCAGCCGACAACAATTCGCTCGCCCGCGAGGCGGCCTTTTGCCCGGCCGCGTCCCCGTCGTAAAGGATGACCACCTCGTCGCACCACCGCTTCAAAAGCTTCACGTGGTCTTCGGCGAGCGCCGTGCCGAGCGAGGCCACGGCCGTGTTGACGCCAGCGCGGTGGCAGGCGATCACGTCGAGGTAGCCCTCCACCAGGACGGCCGAGCGGGTTTTCGACATCGCCTCCTTGGCCAGGTGCATTCCGTAGAGCACGCGGCTCTTGCGATAAATGGGCGTATCGCCCGTGTTGATGTACTTGGGGTGACCGTCGTTCAAAAGCCTGCCGCCGAAAGCAACCAGCGCACCCCGCTCGTCGCGGATGGGAAACATGAGCCGCCCACGGAACTTGTCGAAGAACCCGCCCGAGGGATCTTGATCGACTAGAAACAGCTGCTTGCATTCGGAAAGCGAGTGGCCGCCCTTTTGCAGGTAGACCGTCAGCGCGGAATCGACGTCCGGAGCGTAGCCGATCTCCCACGTGGCCAAAGTGGCGGGACCCAGGCCGCGCCGCTGACAATACTGTCTCGCCGCTTCCGATTTCTCGAACTCGCCTCGAAAGAAGGCGAGGGCGCTCTCCATGGCGTTCAGGCGTTGGGACCGCTCAGATTTCTCAACGGTCCCTTTCCTGCTCAGACGAACACCGGCCATGTCGGCCAGGATGTGCAGCGCCTCGGCAAAGTCAACGTTTTGGGTTTTCATCACCCAGTTGAAGATGTCGCCTCCCTCGCCGCAGGCCCAGCACTTGTAGCGGCCGGTTGACGGGTCCACAACGAAAGAAGGGTTTCTGTCGTCATGAAACGGACAGAGACCCTTCCAGTTTTTCCCAGCTCTTTTGAGAGCTACTCGTTGACTGATAAGATCGACGATATCGATTCGGGCCCGAATTTCTTCTCTCTCGTCAGCCACACCTTATTTTACGCTTTTCCTGCCGCAACCACGATGCCCGTGACCACATGCGGCTGGTTCTCACCGAGACGGTTGAGTCGGAAAGCGACTTTGTGCCTGACCAAGTAGCGGATCACCAGCGAGTTGCCGCTGATCTCGTAGGCGTCCGGCGCGCCGTAGGCCGTGATGATCTGCTTGAACTGGGCCCCGAAGCCGATCCCGCGGGCGGTGCGAACCTTGCTATCCTTCAAACCGATCGCCTCGATTTGCACGACGCGATTGAACTTGTCAAGAATGAAGGCGTAGCGGCTCTCCGGACGATGGTACACCCAGCGGGTGAACACCGTGCGCCCGCTGAAGCCGGAGCCCATCATCGAGCCGCCCGGCGCTCCCAAGCCGCCTGGTGCTCCCATGCCTCCGGGCATTCCCCCCGGGCCCATCATGCCTGGAGGCGCTCCCATGCCGCCGGGACCCATCATGCCAGGAGGGGCACCCATCCCACCGGGTCCGCCGAAGCCTGGAGGCGGTTGCAGACCGCCTCTCGGTGCACCCCCGCCGCTGCCCGTGCCGCCCGCGGGACCGCCAGAACCGGGGGGAGCATACAAAACGCTCTCAGGATCCAGTTTCAGCTCATCTAAGGCAGGAGCAATGCCTCCGCCGGGTCCGCCCGACGGGCCCATCGGACCTGGACCGCCACGCATGCCGCCAGGCCCCATCGGCCCCATCGGCCCCATTGGTCCCAGCGGTCCCAGCGGACCGCCTGCAGGGCCCCCGAAACCAGAGCCGGGGCCAGCGGATTGACCTCCGATGCTAACGCCCTGAATGTCGATCGGGTTGCCGTACTTCTTCAAAACGGTCAGGCCGGAATCATAGAGATGAATGCCAACCAGACCGTTCTCGGCCCCGATCTTTTTTTTGGCAACCACCGTCTTGACCGGGGTCTTTTTTTTCGCCGTTTTCTTCGGCGGCGCCGCAGGGGCAAGAGCAGAGACCGCGAACACTGCGGCAAAGGCTAAGGTTAGATGTGAAATTCGCATTTTCAAAGTTTTGAAACCCCTCCTGAGTGATCCGGTTAGGACTTCTTGTTATTCAGACGCATCCTTTTGGCCAATAGGTCACTCTGCATAAGCAGATGATTCTCGGTTTCTAAAAACGACCCAAAGAGGTATACCAGAGAAACCTAAATCAAGGAGATGAGAGCACATGGGAGCCAACTTAGCCGTCACTTCAGCTGATTTCGAAGACAAAGTCTTGAAGTCGCCCGTGCCCGTCCTCGTGGACTTTTGGGCCGAATGGTGCGGGCCGTGCCGAATGATCGGCCCAAGCATCGAGCAGATCGCCGCCGAATATCAAGGCAAAGCCGCCGTGTACAAGGTGGACATCGAAAGAGACCCGGGTCTGGCGAGCCAGTACGGCATCATGAGCATTCCCGCGCTTTTGGTGTTCAAGGGCGGCAAAGTCGTCGACCAGATGATCGGCGCCGCGCCCAAACCGCACATCGTAGCGCTGATCGAACGCCAGCTTTAAGCGTTTACCTGCCCAAAAAACGGGGCCGATACCCGGTCAGGTTTGGCCCCGGCTTTTTTGACAGGTCAGCGAACGGCTTTCCAAGCGGCGGGAAGGGCGGCCGATGCGGCGAGCACCTTGATCGCATCGCCAAGCAGGAAAACGGCCATGCCGTTCACCGCAGCTGAGCCGAGCCCGACGTACACTGATAGCCACGTCACGCCGAAAGCGTAAATCGTGAGGTTGCCGATGGCCATGGCGGCCAGGGAAAGGGCGAATTTTCTATCCCAGCCCTTTTCGGCCAGACGGCCGACGATCCATGAGGCGGCGACGAAGCCAACCAGATAACCCCCCGTCGGGCCAAAGAGATGGGTGGCCCCGCCGGCCCACCCGGCAAAAACCGGAAGACCGCAAGCGCCTGCGCCGATGTAGGCAACTTGGGCCAGTGCACCCCGTCGCGAGCCCAGGGCGAACGCGGTTAGAAGAACGGCGAAGGTCTGCAACGTGAATGGAACTGGAACCCAAGGGATGGACACCTGGGAACACAGCGCCGTGAGAAGCGCGGCCGATGCGATCCATGCGCCTTCGCGGGCCATCGATTTGGTTGGGAAAAGGTGAAGGGCGAGCGTTTTGTTCATCGCGGAGAGTCCTCTTTCTGTTCGGTATTGAACTCAGGGTAGAGGAAGTATAGCAAAGCGCGGGCTCTCGATGCTGTCTCGACCCGCGCCTACCAGGATGCGGCTATGGCGCAAGCCCGATCGATCAGGTCCGGAAAGCCCATCTCCACCTCCGGGGTGAACTTCTCGGCGAAGTCGAAAGGATTTGCGACCTCCATCGCCAGAATGCGAAGCTCGGACGGCATCGGAAGGTCGAAGCGCTCCGCCGACGACAGGATCTCGGGCAACCCGGCGTAGTGGGGCGACGGCGCGACGACTTTGCGAAAGTCCCCTGGTTGAAACTCGATCACAGTTCCCGGCGGGTTCTCGCAAGTTTGTACGGAGTCGATGATGAGCGCTTTTTCATAGCCGGTCAGGATTTCCATCAGCGCGAGGCCGGCTTTTCCCGTCTCGACGATGTCGATCTTGGTCAAGTCGAGGCGGCGTTCGAGTTCGCGCGCGGCAAGGGGGCCGACCGCGTCGTCGCCAAGGAGATCGTTGCCGAGAGCGAGGATCAGAAAGGGCCGTCGGTTTTCCATAGGTGCCTTTGCGCTTTAGGCCGGCGGAAGTCTTGACAGGGCAGGTTGCCGGGGCACCGCGAACCGGCCGGCCCCGGCCAAACGCCTAGCGTTGCCTTCCTGCTTTCAGTTACCTCCGAATTTCCTGAACCAGTTGCCCTTTGCTATCGTGCACCTTGACCACCAGGGGCATTTGCCCGGGAAGCGAATGCGTCGCGCAGGCGTGGCACGGGTCATAGGCTCGGAAGGCCATCTCGACCTTGTTCAGCAACCCGTCGTCAACGACTCCGCCGTGGATCAAGCCCTTCGCCGCCGCCTCGACGCTCATCGCCATCCGAGCCGAGTTGTTCTGAGTGGCCACGATGAGGTTGCACTTGGTGACCAGGCCGTTCTCGTCGGTTTCGTAATGGTGAATGAGCGTGCCTCGCGGCGCCTCAACCACGCCCACACCCTTTTTGGGGGTCTCCGTCGGAATGTTCCTCAAGTCGTCGCTGGTGATCTCGGGATCGTTCAAGAGCCGTTCTATCGTCTCGGCCGCCTGGATCATCTCGATCACCCGCGCATAGTGGTTCGCCAGAGTGTGGTGGACCGGCTTGTTGAGAAGCTTCACATACTCTTCGTAGGCCTCTTGCGCGCGCGGGGTGGCCATGCCGTCCGAAGCGTTCAAGCGCGCCAGCGGGGCAACCGAATACACGCCGTCCTCGATGCCGCCTTTGAAGCCTTTCCACCCCACCTTTTTGAGGTAGCAGAACTTGACGTAGCTCCAAGGCTCCACGTGCTCTTCGATGTGCTCAAGGTAACCTTCTTCCTTGAATTTGACGTACTGCTTGCCGTTCGGATCGACCACCCGAATGTCGCCATCGTAGAAGTTGACCTTGTTGTTTTCGTCGACAAGACCCATGTAGTAGGTCTGGTGCGTGTAGGCCGGCGAAGTGATGAGCTGTACGTATTCGGGGTTCTCCAGGACGATCTTCTTGAACGTCTCCAGAGTGAACATGGCGAAGTCGACGCCTGCGGCCGCCACCTTCTTCAGGTCGTCCAACTCATCGGGCTTGATCCCTTTCGCCACTCCGCCCGGCAATCCGAGTACCGGGTGAACCACCTTTCCGCTGATCTGCGAGATCATGTCGCGCACCATCCGGCGGGTGCCGATGACCTTCTTGCCGACCTCGAGGCCGACCTTCTCGATCACGCCGACCACGTTGCGCTGGGCAGCCGGGGCATCCGGGCCCACAATGAAGTCGGGCCCGCCCAACACGTAGACGTGCAACGCGTGGTCTTCCAGCATGAACGCGTTGTAGACCAGCTCGCGAATCTTCTTGGCCGCCGACGTCGGTTCGACGTTGAACACGTGGTCCAGGGCCTTGGTGCCGGCCATGTGGTGGGCCATGGGGCAGACGCCGCAGATCCGGCTAGTGATTTGGGGCATGTCCTCGACCGGGCGGCCGAGGCTGAAGATTTCGAATCCTCGCAGTTCGGGCACCTGGAAGTAGGCCCGCTCGACTTCGCCCTTGTCGTCAAGGTAGATGTCGATTTTGCCGTGGCCTTCCAATCGGGTGATGGGGTCGACGGTGATTCTTCTGTTGTTCGTTTCTCCCATAATGTGCTCCTACTTTGAACTGAGCAGGCTCAGTTTTCGGCGGATCAGCGACTTTGCCATTCCATACCGATAGAACGTGCCTACGGGGTCGGGGATGCCTGCCAGAATTCTCTGGATTTCCGGCTCATCGTTGGCGTCGACAACCGAAGCCAAAGCGGAGAGGATCTTGGCTCCGTGATCGTGAACTTTCGAGGTCGGCCCAAAGCAGCCGGTGCAAGGCATGTTGCCTCGGATGCACCGTTCGCCGCAACCGCTCCGCGTCGCCGGACCCAGGCAAACGAAGCCTTGGGCCAGCATGCAGACCTCTGGGTCGATCTTGGCCTGCCAAGGCCGTTTGAACTCGCCGATCTTGAGGTCGATCGGCTTCGTCGGGAGCCTGGGGCAACCGTCGCATAGCGCTTTGTCCGGCGCGAGAACCGTGCCTTTGGGGGGCAACTCGCCCTTCAGGATTGCCAGAACGGCGTCCAAGAGGAGCTTGGGATTCGGCGCGCATCCCGGGATGTAGTAATCGACGTCGATCACTTGATCCAGAGCGCGGCATACGTTGCGGAACTCCGGAAGCGTGGCCGTCCAGCCGTTCTCGGTGTATTCGGTTTGCGGCCGGGTATTGTTGGGGTTCTTGACCGTCGGCGCTTCCTGATAGACGTACTTGAGGATTTGCTCGCGCTCGAAACCGTTCGAAAGAGACGGGATGCCGCCCGTGTGGGCGCAAGAACCGTAGGCGACCATGATCTTGCTCTTTTTCCGGAGCAGATGCGCCATCTCTTCCTGTTCCGAAGTGCGGATCGCGCCGTTGATCATCGTGACCGTGATCTCACCGTCGGCCATTTCTTCGATGGACTTCCTCTTGAAGTCCATGGCGACGGGCCAAAGAATAATGTCGACCGCGCCAACCACGGTAAGGATATCCTCGGCCAGATCGACGACCGACTCCTCGCAGCCGCCGCACGAGGCGCACCAATAAAGAGCGACTTTTGGTTTATCAGACATGGGCGACCCCCTCGCGAGCATCGATCTCGCTTTGCATGTGTTCGACTTCTTTGTCCCACTCGACGATTCTTCCCGGCAGGTTCAGAGGCCCGAGCGCCCGAACCTTGGCGACCATGTCGTTGACCACCTTTTGAACCCGATCGCCTTCAGACGCCGAGATCCATTCGAGGCGGAACCTGTCAGGCTCGATGCCGAAGTCCTGCAGCATGCGCTTCAACAGGGTCACGCGACGGAGGGTCTTGTAGTTGCCCTCCACGTAGTGGCAGTCGCCCGGGTGGCAGCCTCCGATCAGCACGCCGTCGGCGCCGCTGGCGAAGGCCGTCAGAACGAACTGCGGGTCGATTCGCCCGCTGCACATCACGCGGACCACGCGAACATTGGGTTCGTACTTCAGGCGGGACACGCCTGCCAAGTCCGCGGCGGTGTAGGTGCACCAGTTGCAGAATATGGCCAGGATTTTGGGATCCCATTGCTCAGACATAAGCCAACACCTCTTGAATCTCCCGGAAAATCTCGTCGTCCTCGAACAGGTTCTGCTTGATCGACCCCGACGGGCAAGCTGAAACGCAAACGCCGCAACCCTTGCAGAGCGCCTCGTTGATTACCGCCACGCCCTTCACGTCGTCTCGCGTGATGGCGTTGTAAGGGCACAGGTTGATGCAGGTCTTGCATCCCGAACACTCCTCTTCGACGACGAAGGAGGTCATAGGCTCCATTTCGACGTAGCCCTTGTCGATGAGAGCCAGGCACTCGGCGGCGGCAGCGCCGGCTTGTGCCACGGTGTCGGGAATGTCTTTCGGGCCTTGGCAGCACCCCGCCAAAAAGATGCCGTCGGTGTTCGTGCTGACTGGGGCCAATTTGGGGTGCTTTTCCAAGAAGAACCCCTCGGTCGAGCAACTGATGTTGAACATCCGCTGCACCTCGCGCGAGTCCTCCTGGGGCTCCAATCCCAGAACCAACACCACCATGTCGATGGGGATTCTTCGGACGACGCCGGCCAAGGTGTCCTCGACGCGCACGACCAGATGGCCCTCCTCCTCCGGCGTCATCGCCCAGTCGGTGATCTCGGCAACCTTGCCGCGAATGAAGTGGATGCCCTCCTCGAGCATCTTGTGGTAGAACTCCTCGTAGCCCTTGCCAGCGGCGCGCATGTCAATGTAGAAGTTGAACACCTCGGCGCCCGTGTGCTCCTTGACCAAGTGGCCCAGCTTGAGCGCTGTCATGCAACACACCCGAGAACACCACTTGTTGTAGCGGTTGTCCCGGGATCCCACGCAATAGATCAGTCCGATGCTCTTGGGCTTTTCGCCGTTACGGAGGGCAATGTGCCCGCCGGTCGGCCCTGACGCCGTGACCATCCGCTCGACCTCGAGCGACGTGAAAACGTTCTCGTACTGGCCGTAGCCGTATTGAGGCATCCGCCTTGGGTCAAACGTTTTGTAGCCGGTGGCGATGATCACCGATCCGACTTCAATTTGGATGTGCTCCGGCTTCTGGTCGAAGCGGATGGCGCCGCGATCGCAGGCATCGACGCAACTTTGCTTGCACTTCCCTGTCATCAGCTGGAGGCAGGCCTTCGGGTCGATGACCACAAGCTTGGGCGTGGCTTGAGGAAACGGGATGTAGACCGGCTTGCGCTTGCTCAAGCCCAGGTTGAAATGGTCAGCGAACTTTCCCTGCTTGAACACGCACTGGTCGATGCAGTCCAGACAGCCGACGCACAGCTCCTCGTCGACGTAGCGGGGGTTCTTTTTGACGGTGACCTTGTAGTTGCCGACGAAGCCCTCGATCTTCTCGACCTCCGACATCGTAAGCAGCGTGATGTTCGGGTGGGAGCGCACGTCCGACATCTTGGGCGTCAGAATGCAGGCGGCGCAGTCCAAAGTCGGAAAGGTTTTATCGAACTGGGCCATGTGCCCGCCGATCGTGGGCTCGCGTTCGATCAGGTAGACCCTCTTGCCGGCTTTGGCGAGGGTCAGCGCCGCTTGGATGCCCGCGATGCCCGCGCCGACCACCATGACGTCGGGGTTGACGCTCACCCGCCTCTTTTCAAGGGGCTTGTGCAACGCCACGCGGCCGATGGCACCCCTGGCGAGCGCCTTTGCTTTTTCGGTGGCCTTCGCTCTGTCTTCATGCACCCACGAGCCGTGTTCGCGGATGTTGACCATCTGCACGTAGAACGGGTTGAGCCCCGCCCTTCGCGCGGCGCCTCGGAAGGTCGGCTCGTGCAGCAGCGGCGAGCAAGCGGAGACGACGATGCGGTTCAGTCTGTGCTCTTTGATGTCCGCGATGATCAGATCCTGGCCTGGCTCCGAGCACATGTACTTGTAGTCTTTGGCCAGCACGACGTTGGGCAGGGTGGAAACGTACTCCGCGACGCTCGCCACGTCGATGACCGACGCGATGTTCGTTCCGCAGTGGCAGACATAGAAGCCAATTCGAATCTCCTCTTTGTTTTCCATGGGTTTCACCTCGCACCCGCCGCGACCGGCTTGACTTTCTCATCGATCACCTTCTGCACCGGGACCGTGTGGTTTTTGAAGCAACACTCGTTTTCGCCTAAACCGAAAGCATAGGCGATGAGCTGCGTGAACGATACGACGGGGATCGGCCTGATCTCCGGGAACCGCTTGCGGATCGGCTCTTGGAACACCTCCAGGTTGAACTGGCAGAGGGGGCACCCGGTCACGATGATGTCGGCGCCCCGCTTCTCCATTTCGCGGATGAGGATGCCGGACATCTGCTGGCCCACCTCGGGAAGGGTTCCGGTGTGGCTCGCGCTGCAGCACTTGGTCTTGAGCGGGTACTCGACGGGCGTCCCGCCGATGGCTTCCATCAAGTCGTCCATCGAGCGCGGGTTTTCGGGGTTGTCAAAGGTGGCGATCGGGCGAAGGATTCGGCAACCGTAGTAGCTTGCCAACTTTAATCCGGTCAAGGGCCGCTTCACCTTTTCCTTAATCTTGTCGAGGCCGACGTCATTGCAAAGCACGTCGAGCGGGTGGCGCACCTTTACCTTGCCGGTGTACTTGAGACCGGCCTTGTCCAGTCCGGCTTTCACCTGATCGCCGCGCTGGGGGTACTTCTCCATGTCGTCCCAAGTGTGAATCAAAATGCCGTAGCAGGCCGCGCAGGGCGCCACCAGATCGAGGCCGCGCGCCTCGGCCAGGGCCAGGTTGCGGGCGGAAAGGCCGAGAGCTTTCATCTCGTCGACGGACATGTAGGCCGTCGCCCCGCAACAGTTCCAGTTGTCGAGCTCGTTGATCTCGATGTTCAAAGCCTTGCAAACCGCGAGGAACGACTTCTCGTAGGCCTTGCCCGTTCCCTTCAAAGAACACCCAGGAAAGTAGGAGTATTTCATTTCCGTACACCCCCGTTCGGCGAGTTGATGACACTGAGAACGCTCTGGAGCTCGCCGGGCCGGTCCATGCGCTCCGCCTTGAGGGAGAAGCGTTTGCTGGACATCAGATTCAGGCCGATTTTCCACATGCCGATCAGACGCTGCCAGTGCGCCCGGCCAAGGAAGGAAATGACCAGACGGATTTCCGAAATGCGGCCTCGGTTCGAGACGGTGTTGTAAAAGACGCGGGCAAGAACCGGCGTGGGCATGCCTTTGGGGTACTTGCCCTCGCGCATCGCCCTTTGCTTGAGCGCGTACATGATGTCGGTGATTCCGATTTCTCTCGGGCACTGGCAGACGCAGGCGTAACAAGAGGAACAGAGCCAAATGGTGTGACAGCTCAGCACGTCGTCCTTGAAACCGGCGCGCGTGAGGTTGATAACCTTGCGAGGCGTCAAGTCCATGTAGATGCTGAGAGGGCAGGTGCCGGAGCATGTGCCGCATTGAATGCAGTGGTCCAGGTTTTCGCAGCCTGGCACCGCCATAATCTCGTCCGAGAAGTTGTTGTCCCGGTCCGAGTCGTACCGAATGTGTCTTTTGATGCCGTACACATCGACCTCCGTGGTCTTGCAAGTTGCGTAGTCGTGTTAAGTTTCAACCCGCCGATCTTGGATTCCTTCTTGATTTTTAAAACATTACGCTTTTTACCGGCCTGGGAGTTGATATAACATTAAATCTAATTTTAACTTTGGTTAAAATACGGCAGGTCGTTAGAAACGGCTAACATTGTGAGCCGAAGGCGCGGCCCACGTTCAAGAAAGGCGGTCCGACCCTCGGGAGCCGGAATATTCGTCGGAAGCGCCCCCTCCCGCAACCGGCCAACGTATGATAAATGAAGGTTCCCGGTACGGGAAATTGGATCGAAGCAGAGACTTGGAGATCAGCCATGTACACGGTGGTAGGCAGTGACGGACAGGTTTACGGGCCAGTCGACATCGACACGATCAAGCAGTGGTGCCGCGAAGGGCGAATCGTTGCGCAAACGAACCTGATTGACGCGATCAGCGGCAAGACAATTCAGGCGCGGGACGTGTACGAGCTGGCGGAGGAGTTCTTTAGCGCGCCTTCCGGTCCGGGCATCGCGCCGCCTCCCGTTCAGCTTAGTGCGCCACCACCCGCCGAGCCCCATCCCGGATCCGTGCGCAACGTGCCGGTCGGGTTCGGCGAACGCAAGCAGAAGGCGGTGGCCGGCGTTCTCGGCATCCTGCTCGGGCCGTTCGGCGCCCACCGCTTCTATTTGGGATACACGGGCGTGGGCATCGCCATGTTGCTCATCACGGTGCTGACTTGCGGAATCGGCTCGATCGTGACCAGCATATGGGGTCTGATCGAGGGCATCATGTGCCTGTCGGGGTCGATGACCGATTCGGACGGGCGCGAGCTTGTATGACCAGCGATATAGACGCAGGCCAGCAAAGCGAGGTAACATGATAATTCAAAGCCTTTGTAGCTCAGTGGTAGAGCATCCCCTTGGTAAGGGGAAGGTCACGAGTTCGACTCTCGTCAAAGGCTCCAATTTTTGGCTCTTCGCCATTTTTGGGGGACCGGCCTTTCTCAAGCTTTTCCTCCGCACAATACCCGAACTCTCCTCCGATAGTTTTCAAAGTTCCGAAATCCGTAGGCTTGTCTTTGGAGGCACTCCATTTTGTTGTGGAACCCTTCGG
>JGI24187J35170_1000351_pt1 | contig 20736 bp, 17 predicted proteins | sample YNPBryBLVA2012_FD_35170 | JGI IMG/M metagenome (IMG submission 35170)
TGTTCGGGACCAGCCCGCAGCGCTCGTAGTCCGCTTCCGGCATCAGGATGGGGCTCTGCGTCTTTCCGATGACGCGGCCGGGGTCGTGGCGGTCCAGAAGCGCCGCCCCCAGGGAGTACACGGTCCCCGCGGAGGTCGCGTAGACGCCGTGATAGATCACCAGCCAGCCCTCGGCGGTGGGCAGGGGAGGTCCGCAGGGACCGATCTTCGCCGTGTTCCACCACAGGTCTCCCTTCAGCAGCGGCCGGTGGCGTCCCCAGTGGATCAGGTCCGGCGACCGGGAGATCCAGAGGCTGGCTCCGGCCGCCTGCGAGGCCGGCCGGTCCAGGCGCACATACATCCCGTCGATCTTTTCCGGGAACAGGACCGGGCAGCGGTTGTCCGGCAGAGAGATGACCTCCAGCCGTTCGTAGTGCCTGAAATCATCGGTGCGTCCCAGCATCCCGATGGTCCCGTGGGTCCACCCGCTGGCCGGATGGACGATGTAATACGTCCCGTCCAGCGGCGTGACCCGCGGATCGATGGTCCACTCATCGAGGCCCGCGAAAGGCCCCTCCTCCGGCAGGTTGATGAGAGGCTCCTGCTCCACGCGGAAGGAGATGCCGTCGTCGCTGAAGGCGGGCACGATCGCGGGCTTGCCCCTCAGCGGTATCACGGACAGAAGCAGCACTACCCGCCCCTGATACAGCGCGGCCGCCGGGTTCATCACCGCCGCGCATCCCGGAATGCCGGAGGGATGGATGATAGGATTGGCCGGGTGCCGCCGCAGCAGGGTGGCCACGCTCTTCATCGCGCCTCCACCTCCCTTCGGGCGGGGAAGATGGCGTGGCGCCGGACCGCGTCGTAGAACGCGGCCACGTGCTCCACCGGAGTGCGGGGAGCCATATTGTTGGCCGCGATGAAATAGAAACGGCCCCCCTCGAGCGCGCCGCTTTCGCAGATCCTCCGGACCTCGGTCTCGATCGCCTCGGCCGGCCCGTCCTTGATCAACATCACCGTCGGGCCACCGGCGATGACTACGTCCGGGCCGAGCGTCCTTCTCAGCGCGCCGTGGTCCACCGGGAAACCGGTGTCGAATCCGCACGCGCCGAGCTCCCGCACTATGGTGGGAAAGTGCCGCGTGGCGTCGCCGCACAGGTGGACGAACAGCGTTCCCGGCTCGCAGAACTCCTCCACGATCCTGCGGTGATACGGGAGCACGTGTTCGGTGTAGTGCTCGACGGAGAGCATGGCGATGGCGTCGTCCGCCAGCCAGAAGTTCTTCCGGCGGAACACTCCCGCGTCCGGCGAGCCCGGCAGCCGCCGCCAGCGGTGTTCTTTCAGGGCCCTGATGCGCCGGATGATGTTCCGGGTGATGTAGTCCATCAGAGCGTGGAAGCGCTCCGGCTCCGCCAGCATGTCGAGCATCACGTCGGGGCCCCGCATCTTTACGGCGCAGTCGAAGGGGCCGTCCGTACCTTCTCCGGTGATCGCCGCCGGCGGTCTCACCGGCGCTCCGCGATGCTCGAGCGTCGGGCAGATCTCCACCATCGCGTCGAAAAACTCCACCGCCCGCCCCACGAGCCCGTCGCGCAGGGGATCCGGGTCCGGAAGCTCGTAGACCCTGTCCGGGTCGTCGGCCAGCACGGGGAGCGTGTCGGGAATGAGCCCCGGATGGTAGACCAATTCGCACCCGAACCAGCTGGCCTCCCAGCTGTTCTGGAAGTCCGTCGCCAGCTGCCATCCGTCCGCAGGGACGCCCATCTCCCGGTCGCAGAGCACNTGGTGGCTCAGCCATTCCTGAAACTCCAGCTGCGCCCGGATCTGGACACGCACATCCTCGAAATAGTCCCGGAACTCCCAGCCGCGGGTGTTCAGGTCAGGGTTCAGGAAATAGTTGCTGATGCTTCCCCCCACGACGCATGGCGCGCGCGGAGCCTCGCGGCGGTCGAAGGCATCCCAGAGGGCCCGCACCTCTTCGTTGTGCCGGACGAAATCAACCGGCCTGCTCAGAAACGAGGCCATCACGTTCCCTCCTTCACCCTGAGCCGGTAAAGGGTGCCCCGGACCCAGTCGGCCTCGATATGCCCGTCCCGCACCATCAGCGCCGACGGCCGGGGATCGATGCTCTCCAGCCTCCGTCCGTGGAGCGGCAGGCGCCGGCGCCTGCTCTCGAGGCTGAAGATGCGGCCTTCGCCCGACGGGCAGAAGAGGATGAGGGCGCAGCCGTCCACGGTCTCGCCGGCGATCCTCCCGCCGCTCTCCAGCTGCCACCTTCCGTAGTCCAGGAAGCGCGGGCGGCCCCAGGGCTTCTCGGCGGCCACCTGAAGCAGGGCGGAGAGGATGGCCATCGTTTCATCCGTGACCGGGTCGCCCCCGTGGAAGGTGTGGCTGTAATACAGGGTCGGGATCCCGTATAGCGCCCCGGCCAGATACGCCCTCTCCACCCATCCCGCGCGCATCAGGCATCCGTCCATGTTCACGGGTGTCCCGGGGCAGCCCAGGGCGCAGATGCGCGCCCTTCGCTCGATCTCCAGCGGGTCACAGTGGATGTCGTGGGTCCTGTTGCTCCCGAAAAGGCCGTCGAACCGGGGGTCGGCCGCGCTCCAGTTGATGTGGACATCCGGTTTCACCTTCCGGGCCTCGTCGCAGAAGATCTGCAGCCAGAGCCGAGCCTCGCGCATCCCCATCCCCTGCCCGGGACGGTGGTAACGGGCGTGGGCGGGGTCGCGCAGACGGAACAGGAAGTCCATTTTCACGCCGTCCGCATCGAGACCCTGGCTGCCGAACATCACGCGGCACACCTCGGCCGCGTAGGCCTGGAAGTTCGGAGCGGTCGCATCGATGGCCGCCTCTTCCGCGTCGTCCCTCACTCCCGGTTCCAAAACGCCGAACTCCCGTGCCAGGCGCCCCCGCCCCCCGGTCAGCGCCGTGATGAAGGGGGCGTACCACAGGAGCACCCGGTGCCCGCGGCCGTGCAGCCATCCGATCAGGTCCGGCAGGTCCTCGAACCGCCGGGAGGGCACGGGATCCGCGTTCCAGGGATCCGTCCAGAAAGCGTCGATGATGACCGTGAAACCGCTCCAGCCCAGCCTCCTCTCCAGCGCCGCCACCTTCTCCCGCACCCAGTCCGACGTGTACGCGGGATGGGCCCAGTCGCAGTCCGTGCACCAGTGCGGCTGCATCTCCACGATCTGGTCTCCATATGTGCAGTAGAACGGAGCCTTCCACCAGCCGGGGAGGCTGCGCTGCTCTACGGGCGTGGAGTCAGCCTGGCCAAGCTCCACCAGGGCGCCGCGGTACCTCTCGATCAACTCCCACGGATCGTCCCCGAACACGAAGACCAAGGGCGGTGGGCTGTACATCTCTCCGGCGGGCGTCTCGATGTGCCCGGCAGGCCGGTCCGCTTCCACCTCCCAGGACCCGGTCAGCCCCGTCTCCAGGGCGTCCGGAAGCTCCGCAAGCCCGATGCCCACCCATCCTGCCGGCAGATGCGCTCCCACGAGAGCCGGAGGAGGGGTGAAATAGCTCCGTCCGGTCGCGATCCGCGGGGTCATCGAAAGGAGCGCCTGCTCGCCCGAGGTTCCGTGGAGCGGGGCGGGAGAGAACCCTTCCAGGATGTTGCCGAGCTCGAGCCCCCGTTGCTCGCGCGACAGAAGCAGAGTCCTCTCGACACGGACGGACTCGCGCGCTGTTGCCTGGTACCGGACGAGCAGGAACTGTTCGTGCCCTTCCAGCTCGAACCGGTGCTCCCGCCAGGCCTGTCCGGCTGCGGTCGCTATGAGCCTTCCGTTCCCGTCGCGCCGGCACCGGAAGGGTGGAGCAGGCTCCTCCTCCCGTCCTCCGGAGAGGACCGTCCGTGCCGAGACCGGGAACCGGAACAGCAGGCGGCCGTCCGCCGCATTGAGCCAGCCCCATCCTCCGGCCGGGTCGAAATCCAGGGACCAGCGGATCCCCTCCAGACGCTCGAGGCTTTCCCGGGGCCGTTCCCGTTCGATGACCGCGTTGCCGTTTCCCGCGCGCATCGCCTAAGGCTGCCTCCCCGGTCCTTTCACGGGCACGTGCTCTCCCGGTCTGGCCATGGCCTGCCGCCCGGCTTCGATCAGCGCCATCACTTCCAGCGTTTCCTCATAAGGAGCCGGCGATGGGCCGCCTTCGAAGAAGGCGCACATCGCGTCCGCAAGCTCCCGGAACATCTCACCGGTGGTGAACCGGTACGCCACGGTCCCCTCGCCGAAGATGATGCTGGCCTCGAAGGGATGGCCGTACCACCGGTCGCCGATGGAGCATCCGGGCTCGAACAGGGTGAAGCTGCCGATCCGTTCGTCCGGATAGGCCACGCCGAACTGCATGAAGGTGCCGTCGCCGAAATAGGTCACGGATGATGCCCCACGGCCGAGCAGCATCACCAGCGGTTCGATGACGTGCACCGCATAGACCGCAAAGGAGCTCGGGCCGCGGACGCTCACCGCCCGCGCGCGATGCTCCCTGCCGATTCCGTCCCGGAATTCCCGGATCTCCGGCACGAACCGGAGCGCAGATGTGGTGAACATCGGGGTGCCCGAGCTCACCGCGAGGTCGATCAATCTGGCTGCCGTGTCCGTATCGGGGGCGAATGTCTTGTCCACGTAGACGGGCTTTCCCGATCGGAGCGCGTCCTGGCAGAGGTCCCAGTGGCGCTCCGGATTGTTCGGGGCCAGCACCACCAGGCAATCGGAGCTTTCCACCACCCGGGAGGGGCTTTCCAGCAGCTCCACGCCGTTGTCCTCGCACCAGGTCCGGCTGTCCACGCCGTCTTCGGACGGGACTTCGCCGTATGCGAAGGCCACGTCGAAACGGTCGCGGAAGGGGCCCTCGCGGATGAGCCTGAGATAGATGTCCGCGTGGAAGTTCTTCAGATAGTGGTCGATGAATCCGATCTTTTTCATTGTCCCTCCCGTTTCCCCGCTGCCGCGTCTTTGTCCGCCCCGATGAGGATGAAGGTCTCGGGTTTCAGCGTGACGGTCAGCCTTCCGTTTTCCAGCGTCAGCTGTTCCCCGGTGCGGGGGTTGACGAACCGGGCTCCGGCGAAACCGGTCCACCGCAGGGTCACCCGCGCCTCTTTTTTGAGCTGCAGGTTGGAGACGACGGCGAGCACGCGGTCCTGGTCCTTCGTCTTCCACGTCGCCACCATCACCTCCCGGAGGCGCGGGCTCTCGATCTTCCAGAACGGGTTGGGCCGCCAGCCCGGCGTGAACGCGGCGTGCCGGTGGCGGTAGTCGTACAGGATCCCCGTCACCTCCATGAGGGTCTGGCGGTTCAGGTAGCTGGCTCCGCCGATGGGGACGCCGTGCGGCAGGAACCAGGCGAGCGCCATCACGGTCTGATGGTCGCGTTTGAGCTCCTCCTCATCCTCCCAGATCACCGGGAGCCACATGTTGGTGACGCCGTAGCACGTCGAGAGGCCCCGCGTGCGGAAGACGTCCAGGCCGAGGCAGTCCGCGAAAGAGCCCGCCGGGTCGAACGTGCTCGTGCCCCTCTGGGGGTATCCCGTGAACTCACCGGTCAACCACTCCGTCGCGTAGCCCATGACCGGCGGAACGAACTCCCAGGAGTGGATCCAGTAGTGGTANCGGGGGAAGCCNGGACGCGCGGGGGCTCCTTCCGCCAGGAAATGGGGCGCCCGGACGTGGTCTTCCAGGAACAGGCACATCCGCTGGTTGAACTCGCGGCCCTCCAGAACGGGCACCGTCAGGTGCCTCCGGCCCTCCGCGTCCACCCAGCCGCATCCGTGATGGGGGTTCGAGCAGCCCATCTGACCCGCCTGCCATCCGTCGAAGTAGATGCCGTCGGTTCCCAGCTTCTGGACGTTTTCCACCGCCCAGCCGTAGAACAGCCACTTCCGCAGCGTGTAGGAGCGGCCGCAGTTCTGCCAGGTGGGAACGCCGTTCCAGTTCAGAACGGATTCGGGCAGGTTCTTCCACTCCAGATCGAAGTCCCGCACCCACTGATCGTGGTAGGAGATCTTCTGAGGGCAGGCGGCCACCGTCACCAGGGACACCCCCCGTTCGTGGGAGTGCTTCAGCTGCTCCTGATACTGCCTGGAGTCCACGTTGTAGGGGTTGTTCAGGCCGAGCATGATCGTGGTCATCGGCTCGGGCCAGACCAGCTCGATGTCCACCCACTCCGGCTTCTGGTTGGTGAACCGCCAGGGCTGCCAGTGCTTGGAGGAAGCGACCATGCCGTGCCAGTCGGGCGGCAGAGGCTTGATGGGCGTGGCCTGGATTCCGAACGTGAAGTGCCTTCCGTCCACGGAAGACGGGCGCTCGATCAGGTTGATGGCGTAGGTATGCCTGTCTTTTCCCGGGATGATGGTCGCGAAGTTGTCCTCGGAGCGGGGCGCCCAGTGCTGCAGGGAGGTGAACGTGAAGCCCAGCCCCCGGTCCTCGTTTCCCAGCCAGTGATAGAAGTTCACGATAGACTCGTTCGGCAGCGGCTGCCAGGCGATGCGCACCGGATATCCGGGGATCGCCCCCGCCAGCTTGCGGGTGAAGGTCTGATACAGCGTGGTCTGCGCGGCGTCCATTGGCGAGCACGCGCATGGAATCCACCTTGCGCCCCTTCACCTCGTCCGTCACGCTCAGCTGCACCCAGACGAAGCCGTCGAACTCCGCGAACATATCCGCGCGCACGCGGATCCCGCGTGCCCTGCCTTCCGCCACAAAAGTGACGCGCTTACGGTTCTGCCCGGTGATGCGGAAGGAATCCATCGGGATGGTGAACTCCCGGCCTCCCGCCGAGACTGCCAGCTTCATGGGCTCGGCCAGAAGGTGCGTGCCGAGGCTCTTTATCTTTGAGGGCAGGATGCTGCCCGGTTCCCAGGTCACCGTGCGCCCCCAGACCTCCAGCGTCCGTCCCTCCATCCGGACGGGCCGCCAGGGCAGGGGCACGCGGTCGGTCTTCCCGTAATCGTCGTAGATGGTGCTGGTCAGCCACACCGGCCTGTCCGGGACCCTCAGGGACGCATCGGCGAGCGCCAGTTCCTCTCCCTGCCCGGAGAGCGCCCGCACCGCGCAGCGATATTCGCCGGGGGCAAGGTTCGACCAGTCAAGCCGCAGTTCGTGCTCTCCTGCCGGGCCGGCGGCCTCACGGGCCAGCAGCTCCTTTCCCTCTGCGTCCAGTATGGCCGCCCTCACGGTCACAGCCTGGCCGTCCATCCGGCTCTTGAGCCCGGAGGTGTCCGCCGAAAGCACGGAGTAGCGCCGGGAGGGAACGTTGCCGATCCGCACCACGAGCGGCGGCAGCACCTGCACCCTGCCTCTCCGNAGCACCAGGTCCCGCGCGGGCTTNCCGTCCTCTCCGGCCACCGCCAGNCGCACGGCCAACCGGTCAATGGCGNNGTCCCTGGCTTCGTTGGGGAAACGGAACGGCCGGCTGGATGATGGCGGCACCTCCAGCACTGTGCTGAAGGACTTGATTGCCCCGATGATGGTCCGGTAGGCATCCTCTGTCGTGCGGCTGCCTTCCTTGCGCATGTCCAGGTCCAGATGGATGCGCGCGGGCGTGTCGCCGGGATTGAACGCGCGCCCCGCCGGAGCCGGTTCTCCGAAGTGAAAAGCCCCGAGCGCCGTCAGCTGGATGTAGGGATCTCCCGGCGCGAGGAAGATCAGCGCCGCGTGGTCCGGGATGTGGGAGAACAGCTTATCTCTGCGTTCATTCAGCGCCGCCCACGGCCCGGCCCTGTTCACGGCCGCATTGATGCTCCACCGCTCGCCCGGCGCAGGCCGCCGGGCCTCCACGGTCTCGTAGGGAATGGCGAACTCCGCAAACCAGTACTTTCCGGGCGCCAGCCCCCATTCCGCCGGCAGGGCGGACGCGTCGGCCTCTCCGGCGGCGGCCGCGAACTCGCCGTCCCAGTGCAGGCTGTCGTTCTTCAGGTCGGCGGTGACCCCGGCAGGGTTGGTGATGAACTGGAACACGTTCTTCAGGTCCGGGCTCAGGAAGATCTCGATGCTGTCGTCGCTGACCAGCTCCCCGATGTCCCGGTCCTTCACGCGCGCCGACAGCGGCCGTGAGGAATCCTGAGGGGTGACGGCAAGCACGAACACCTCCTTCTCCCCGTATGCGACAAAGAGCACAGGACCGTCCGGAAGCACGGAGCCCTCCGTCGCGCTGTGGAAGCCCGTCAGAGCTGCCGCGCAGTCCCACTCGCCCGGGGTGATGGCGCCGTCGATCCTCGGCTGCGAGGCCGTCCATGGAGCCGTCACCACCCGCTCCCGGTCGTGCAGCTCCTTCAAAGGGTCGAACTCGGACGCCAGCGCCGCCGCTCCCGCTGCGGCGCAAGCAGCGGCGGCAAGGCCGGCCAGGATCCGCCGATTACCGTCTGCCATTGGCCTGAGCTCCTCCCGGTCGAGTCTGTAAAATAAGGTGCATAATGTGTATTATTCGCCTGCCGGATCGCCCTGCCCGGACGGATCCGGAATCCTTCAGCAGGGGTTTATGATCACTTTGATGTCCCGGCGTTCCCGCAGCGACCGGAGCGCGTCCGGGATGTCCTGCAGCGTTCCGGTCCGGGTGATCAGTCTTCCTGCGGGCAGCTTCCCCGACCGGATCCAGTCCAGAACCTGCGGAGCTGCGCGCCGGGCTTCCTCGAGGTGCGCGCCGGACAGAACGATCCCCCGTTCGCTCAACAGCGCGCGTTTCGACTCCCAGTCCACGCCCACCCCGAAGGGGATGATCACGCCGCCCGGGCGGAGGACCTTGAGAATGTGGTCGAAAAGGTCCTGACCGGTGGTGTCGATGACGATGTCCACCGTCTCCCGCCTGCCTTCCAGCGCCCGGAACGGCTCGTCTCCGCCCGCGAACACTTCGGCGGCGCCCATTTCCCGCGCCAGCCTCCGGCGCGTCTCGTGCCGGTCGCTGGCAAGGACGGCCGGAATCCCGAGAAGCGAGCACTCGCGGACGTAGAGCTGCCCCGAAGGTCCCAGCCCCAGCACCAGCGCGGACCGCGCGCGGCGGACTTCGTTCATCACCTCTTCCGGCATGAAATAGCGCGCCGTCCCGATGGAGAGCTCCAGCAGAGCGGCCTCCCCGGCGGGCATATCATCCGGCACCCGCACCGCCGCCATGTAAGCCGGATAGAACTGACAGACTTCGGCGAATCCCCCGCACGGAGGACACCACCCGGCGATACGGTCGCCCGGCTGCCAGCCCGCCGCCTCCGGGCCCACCTCCTCCACCACTGCGCAGACCTCGTGCCCGAGGATGACCGGCCAGGGCAGGTTCGGCCAGACGCGGGTAGGGTCCTCGGCCTCCACCACCCTGAGGTCCGTTGCGTTGCAGATGCCCACAGCCTCCACCCTCGCCAGCACGCCTTCGGGATGGAGCTGCGGGCGCGCCACATCCTGCAGCTCCAGCCTGCCTCTCGCGGTGAGCACCATCGCCCGCATCGTGCCAGTTTTGCCGGTGTCAGAGCTCATAGCGCAGCTCCAGGGGCCCGCTCTCGTGCTCCAGCCGCTTCAACTGCTCCAGGATGAAGTCAACGCGGTAGCCGTCCGCTGCCGTGCTGCCCAGGCAGCGGCCCTCCGCGATTCCCTCCGCAAACGCTCTGAGCTCCTCCGCCCACTGCGACTGACCGTACGTGAACAGCTCCCTCGGTCCCTCGCCGTCCGCCGGGTGGAACGAGGCTCGCGGCGGGATCCTGCCCATCCAGTCGGCCCCGCGCGCCAGAAGCCGGCCGTTCACGCCGTTGACCTCCACGATCTCCTCCCACGTCGTGCCCGCGTAGCCCAGTCCCCGGGCGCGTGTCTGCGTCATCTGCAGATGGACGTGCAGGCCGTCGGCGAACCGGAACAGGAAGTTGTTGCTGTACTCGTTGCCGCCCGCGTCGCGCTTCAGCGAGCCCCAGACCGCCTCCGGCAGGCCGAAACAGTGGATCATCAGATCCAGCAGGTGGCTCCCCGAATGCACCAGAAAGCCGCCGCCGGCCCGCTCGATGTCTGCGTGCCAGCTCGACGGCGCCCTGCCGGGCCCTTCCAGCGGCACTTCCCCCCACACCGTCAGACGCAGCGAAGCCGCCGTGACCGGCGCGATCTGCTCCAGCCGCCGCTTCACTGCGGAAAAAGCCGGATTAAAGCGCTTCATGTAGCCCATCTGGAACACCAGGCCGGAGGACTCCACGCGCCGGGCGATCTCCAGGGACAGCGCCGCCGAGGTGGTGAGGGGCTTTTCGCAGAACACGTGCTTGCCCGCGTCGAGCGCCTGCATCACGGCCGCGTGATGCGCGTCATTCGGCAGGGCGATGATCACCGCGCGGATCTCCGGGTCCGCCAGCATCTCGCTGTAGGACGTGTGCTGCCGCGCTCCGGCGCTCAGAGCGGCGCGCGACGCTTTCTCTGCGTCCACATCGCACACCGCCCGGATGGCCACCCCGGCGTCGCGGGCTCCTTCCAGCAGGCATCCGGAGATGATGCCGCACCCCACCAGGCCGATGCCGGGGTCCAGGGTTTCCCGCGCGTTCCCTGAGCTCACGCGATCCCCCCCGTGATGCCGGCCTGCCGCTGGCAGCGGTCGATGATGCGCGACACGCTCAACCCCTCGTCGAACGTTGCCAGATCCGTCGGACGTCCCTGCAAAGCCTCGCGGAAGGCGCGGTACTGCTCCACGAAACGCACCTCGCTGCCCGCAGGCAGCTCCACAGGCTCCGGCTCACGCCCTGGCCGGTATGCCAGAACCGCCGCTCCGCCGGTGGAGTAATCGTATGCCAGGGCCATCTCCGTCCCGATGAGCTCGATCCGGGCCTCGGGACGGGGACTCACGTAGCTGACGCTGATCAGGCCGGCGGCGCCTCCTTCGGACACGGTCAGGAGGTCGGCCGCCACATCTCCCCGCCCGGGACCGTCAAAGTGAAGCCTGGCCTGGACGTCGGTCACCGGCCCCGCGATGAACTGCTGCAGGTCGATGCTGTGGCTCCCGTTGTCCATCAGGCATCCTCCGCCCGAAATACCTGGCTCCGTCCTCCACGCCGTCGTCAGGTGGGGGGCGAAGCCGAGAAACGCGTTGCGGAAGGTGTGGAGCCGTCCCGCTGCGCCCTCGCGCGCCCGGTCCCGCATTAGACGTGCCGCGGGATTGAAGCGGTGGCAGTAGGCCACGTACGCTGGCAGACCCGTGGCTGCGGCCAGATCGGCCAGCGCCTCCGCGTCGGCAACGGTATGGGCCAGGGGCTTTTCGCACAGCACCGGTACCCCCGCTCCCAGCAGAGCGCTGACCACCTCCCTGTGGGTGTTCGGAGGGGTGCAGACGATCGCGGCATCCGGCGTCACCGCGCGCAGCAGATCCTCCACGCAGCGGAACGGTTTTCCGCCCCAGCGCGCCGCAAAGCTTTCCGCAGCGCTGAAGTCCACGTCCGCCACCGCAGCCAGCCGGTCCTGCCCCGTCATCTCGACGCATTCCGCNTGCGCCCTNGCGATCCCGCCGCATCCCACGATGACTATGTTCATTTCAGTCTCCTTCCTCCGTTCCAGCCCGCCTGATTCTTTCCGGCAGCCGCAGCGTGGCCTACTCGAGGTCCCAGAGCGTATCGTCCCTGCTCAGTTCGCCGTATTTGGGCATCCAGCTTGCATGCCCGTCGGCCCACGTGACGTTCAGCCCCTTCCTGTGCCGGGAGGCCGTGAAGCTGTCGTAGCCCTTGGGGATCCCGCCGTAGCCCGGATACTGTCCTTTCGAGATGGACGGCGGATAGGCATGGTCCGTGCGGATCCATTGCCCCTGATACTGCACGGGATGCGGCTGGGTCTCGATGATCATTACGGTCTGGGCCGGGTTGGCGATCTGAGCGTCCCGGATCTGGGGCCCGCGGACCTGCCAGTCCGGGGTCATGTTGCCGAGATACCAAGAGTTGTACGCGTAGGATGCGCTTCCTCCGAAGCCCGGGTTGAACGTGATCGGGTCGGACGGGCAGATCAGGATCTTCCAAGAGTTGCTGCAGTATTTCTCCAGACCCCAGTAGACGTAGCCCCACGGGGTCCGGCCGGGCACGCTCAGGAGGATGACCGCCCCCGGACGCGGCTCCTGTACGGTGAAGTATCCGCGCGGGAAGAACCCCCTGTGGTCGTCCACATACATCATCATCGCCTTGCCCAGCTCGTTCTGATGGGCCAGACAGGCCGACTGCCGCCCTTTCTCCCGTGCTGCCGCGAACACGGGGAACAGGATGGCCGCCAGAATGGCGATGATCGCGATGACGACCAGCAGTTCGATCAGGGTGAATCCCCGGGGACCTGCCGCCCTGCGGCGGGTGACCGCGCGCCGCTCGCTGCGGGTTCCCGCGGTTGCGTCTAAAAGATGATTCGGTGCCAGCATCGGATTCCACCAGCTTTCCCGGCGGCGCCCGCCGGCGTCGGAAAGGCACTAAGGTTCATAATGTGCATATTGCCGGTGTTCAGAATCCCCCTCTTCTGTGCTTGTCTGGATGCCACGAACACCTGAGGGGACACAGGCCGCCGCGCTCGCGCGGCCGCTTCCTGTGATTTCAGGATACCGCGCNCGGNCCCNGGAGTAAATGGGTTTTGCAATGAAAACTCAAGAAAAGTGAGAAGGATCCTTGAGGCTGACCGTACTTCCAGAGGGGAGGGATGCGGGGCGGCAGCTTGCCCGGCCGCCGCATCCAGAGCGGGGCTCCGGGCCGCTTGCGGCTCACCGCGACGGAGCGCACCTGTCCCGGTCAGCCCGCCCGGCCGGAGGGACCGCCTCTTCGAGCGTCAGGGATTCCAGACAGAAGCCGCCTTCCGGGGTTCTCGCAAGCACACAGGTAAAGTACACACGCTGGCCCCGCGTCTCTCCGGGCCCGGGGATCGCTTCGGCGAAGGAGAAGACGGCGTAGCGCCCGCCTCCCAGCCATTCGACACTGTCCGCGGAGAACGGGGCGAACCGGATCCTGCAACTCCCCGGAAGCCCGGCGGCCGCAAACGCCCTGCTGGCGAAGAAGGCCTCCCGCTGCTCCGAACGAATGGCTGAGGCGAGGGCGGGATTGTCCGGGGGCTGACCGTACAGCCAGGCGGATACCGTGACGAGGANCATCACAGCTGCGGCNCCCGCTGCCCGCCNGCTGCCCGCAGCGCGGCGCCCCGCCGGTCCTCCGGCGGCTCCAGCCGTATCTCTCCCCCGGGGCTCAGACGGATCCGTCTCCGGCCCCTCTGAGCCCGGGAACCTGCCCTGGCCTGCATCATCTCTTCGGCCCTCCCACACGCGAGCTCGCAAACGGTCGCGTCCCGCAGGAGTTAGACGCCGGGACAGGAGACGAACGTAACAGCCGGAAGACGGGGCGGGTGTCCTCCCCGGGTCAGGCGGCCGGGGCAGGGGGAGGGGGGCTCCCTTGAGCTCCTTCGCCGCGAAGCCGCCTGCGCCGCTGGAAGAAGAAATACAGCACGGCCCCGATAAAGTGCACGAAGATGATGATCAGCACCCAGATCAGCCGGGTGTTTCCCTCGTCGCTTTCGTTCATCGCGCAGTCCACAAGCATCCAGAGCCAGAAGGCAATCGCCGCCAGCAACAGGATGCCTCCAACGGCCGACGCAATGAGGATGAATGATAGCATCGCCGCTTCTCCCGGCCCGATCAGCAGTCCCAGGGGCACAGCCGTTCCTCCTTCAACCGGACCCGCTCCGGGGGGATGTTCCGCATCGAAATGGTATCATACCGCAGCGGTGAAGTCCCGGCTCCCGGCGCCGATTCCCGCGCATCGCCTCCGGAATGCGTCCGTAGGCGCAACCTTGGCCGTCCCGGGCCCAAAGAGACGCGCCCCCTCTGCCCTCAAGGGCCTTCCTTGCGAAGGACGGTATCCTTCAGCCAGCGCTCGTCGTCGCGATTGGGGTAGTCCAGGATATAGTGAAGGCCGCGGCTCTCCTTGCGCATCAACGCGCAGCGCACGATCAGTTCCGCCGCCGTCACCATCGAGCGCAGCTCCAGCAGCTCCCTGGAGAGCCTGCCGCGGCAATAAAGCTCCTCCGCCCTTGCCGCGATGATGCTCACCTCGCGCAGAGCCTCCCGCAGGCGCTCCGTGGTGCGGACGATTCCCACATATACCCACATCACCGTCCGCAGCCGCAGCATCAGCTCCTTCACCAGCTCCAGAGGCACCGGCTCGCAGTGCTCCTCCTCCGGAAAGTCCGGGGCGCCGGTCTCGAGCGGTATGTCCCGGACGACCGCGGCGGAGTGCTCCGCGGCCCGGTGGCTGAACACCAGGGCTTCCAGCAGGGAGTTGCTGGCCAGCCGGTTCGCGCCGTGCACCCCCGTGCAGGAGACCTCCCCGGTGGCATACAGCCGCTCGATGTCGGTCCGCCCCCTGTCGTCCGTCATCACTCCGCCGCAGGCGTAGTGTGCCGCCGGCACCACCGGGATCCACTCCCGCGCAATGTCAATGCCGAGAGACAGGCATTTCTCGTGGATGTTCGGGAAGCGCTCCCGGATCCTCTCTTCCCCCAGATGCGTCACGTCCAGCCAGACGCATTCCTCGCCGGATGCCTTCAGCTCGGCGTCTATGGCCCTTGCCACGATGTCCCGCGGCGCAAGGCAGCCCATCTCGTGGTATTTCTCCATGAAGGTGCTGCCGTCCTTGAGGCGCAGCACGCCGCCCTCCCCGCGGACCGCCTCGGAGATCAGGAACGATTCCCCCTGGCTGTGGAACAGAGCGGTCGGATGGAACTGGATGAACTCCATGTTCGCGATGCGCGCGCCCGCCTGGTAAGAGAGCGCCACGCCGTCTCCCGTGGCGATGTCCGGGTTGGTGGTGTGCAGATACGTGCGGCCGAGCCCCCCCGTCGAAAGAACGGTCACGCGCGAGAGCACCGTCCGGGTGCGCGCGGCGCGGGTGTCAAAGATGTGCGCGCCCAGGCACACCGGCCTGTCCGGCCGCTCTGATGGCCGCGTGATGAGGCCGATGGCCATGTTGTTCTCCAGGATGCGGATGGAAGCGCGCTTCTTGGCCTGATGGACGAGCGCCCGCTCAACCTCGCGGCCCGTGAGGTCCGCCGCGTGGACGATCCTCCGCCGGGAGTGGCCCCCCTCACGCCCCAGTGCAACGCGGGCGTGCTCCTCGTCTATCATCTCCTGGGTGAATCGCACGCCCATCTCCATCAGCTCCCGCACCCGGTCCGGCCCTTCCCGGACCAGGATGCGCACCGCCTCGCGGTTGCAGAGGTACACGCCCGCCCGCATCGTGTCCTCCTCGTGCAGCTCGAACGAATCGTCCGAGCCCATGACCGCGGCGATGCCCCCCTGGGCGTAGTTGGTGTTGGACTCCGTGTCGTTTTTCTTGGTGACCATCACCACCTCGCCGTAGTCGGCGGCTTTCAGGGCGAACGTCAGGCCCGCGATGCCCGTCCCGATGACGAGAAAGTCGCAGGTGATCCGGTCAGGATTGGTGTTGTGCGTCATCTTGCTCCCGGTGGTCCAGCAGGGCGGATGCGCCCTGCTCCAGTATCAGGCGTGCCGCGCGCTCGCCCGCGCCTTGCGGCTCGTCCGGGGAACCTTCCTCGCGGACGCGGATCACGCGGCTCCCATCCGGAGCCGCCAGAGCCGCCGTCAGGGTCAGTCTATCCCCGCAGCAGACCGCAAGCGCTCCCAGGGGGGTCTGGCAGTCGGCGTTCAACGTCCGGGCAAGGGCCCGCTCGGCCTCCACAGCGGCCCGCGTGGGTGCGTCTTCCACCGCCCTCAGGATCTCGGCGGCTTCGGCGTCGTGCGCGCGCGTTTCGATCCCCAGCGCCCCCTGACCGACGGCCCCTGTCATCTCCTCCGGCTCCAGATGCCGGGTGATGACCCCATCCAGGCCCAGCCGCCGCAGCCCCGCCGCCGCAAGGATCACGGCATCGTACTCGCCGCGCCGCAGCTTCTCCAGCCGTGTGTCCACATTTCCCCGGATGTCGCGCACAACAAGGTCGGACCGCAGCGCAAGGATCTGTGCCGCGCGCCTGGGGCTGCCCGTGCCGATCACGGCTCCGGCCGGAAGCTCCTTCAGGCTCTGGCCGCATCGCGACACCAGGCAGTCGCGGGGATCCTCCCGGGGCGGGACGGCGGCAAGCACGAACGCAGCGCCCAGCGTGGAGGGCAGGTCCTTCAGGCTGTGAACGGCTGCCCGGATCCGGCCGTCCAGCAGCGCCTCCTCCAGCTCGCGCACGAAGACGCCCTTCTGCCCGAAGGCGGCCAGAGACCGGTCCGTCACCCGGTCTCCTCCCGTCCGGATGACCTCCAGCCGGACGTCCAGACCGGGCCACGCTTCCCGCAGCATCGCCGCCACGGATCTTGCCTGCGCGAGCGCCAGAGCGCTCCCGCGGGTGCCGAGCGTCAGGATCCCTGTCCTCAAGAGACCGTTTCTCCCGCTGTCATCAATGCGCGGGAGCTTCCGTGAGAGGCCGGCGCGGGGTGGGGCATCACGAAGAACCGGTGCACCGACGTGGCAGCCAGCACGGCCAGGCATCCGAACACCAGCAGGTACTGCGCCTTTCGCCCGCGCCAGGCCGGACGCCCCGACGCCCAGATGTAAAAGGCATACAGGCACCAGCTGAGAGCCGCGGCGGTCCGCGTGAGCACTCCGGGCATCTCGCCCTGCCCCGGATGCGTCAGAGACCAGACCACCGCCGTCCCCACACCGAGCGTCAGGGCCGCGAATCCCAGAGTGGCCAGCAGAAACCCGAGAGACGCCAGCTGCTCCAGCGGGGGAAGGCGCCGGAACGCCCCGGCCCATCTCTTTGCCTTCAGCAGGGAATGCTGCGCAAGCCAGAGAAGCGCGCATCCGGCGGAAAGCACCAGAAGCGCCATCGAGACCAGGATGCTCGCCACGTGCAGCGTCAGCCAGTGGCTGGCAAGCAGCTCCTGGGAGTAGGTGCGCGCGCTCCCCGGCAGGGCTGTCGCCATGAAAAGGAGCAGCAGCGCCAGCGGCGCCGCCGCAGCGCCGAAGGAGGGAATGTCCCTCCAGACCGCCTGGGCCAGATGGGCCGCCAGCACGGTGCAGGCCACCGCTGTCAGCGCCTGCTGGCCCGTGGAGAGGGGAGGGGCTTCGTGCTGCATCATCCTGGCCGCCAGACCGCCCGCCATGAGCAGCAGCGCGGCCGACGCAGCCACGTGCGCCGCGCTGGCCAGCCTGCGTCCGGAACGGAAGATGTTCGCCACGTAGGCCGCGGAGGCTGCGAACAGCGCAATGATTCCCCCGGCCGTCAGAAGGTCCGCGAGCGCAAGCTCCCGCATCAGATGCCGTCCCCCCTCCAGTCCGCGTCCGGGAAGTCCTCCTCGTGGTCCAGCCCGAACACCTCGACCACCGTCCGCAGCTGCTCCTCGCCCCGGCTTCGCGCATAGTCCTTGATGTGCGTGATGGGGTGATGCGTGATCTTGTTCACCAGACTGTGCGCCAGCTCCCGCACCACTGCCTTCTGGCGCTCATCCAGCGATGACAGGCGGCGCGAGTAGCGCGCGAGCTCTTCCTCCGCGACCCTTCGCAGCCGGCCCTGAAGACCCCGGATGACCGGCGCCGCCGCCAGCGACCTTTGCCAGTCCATGAACTCCCGAACGTGCTCCTCGATGATCCGCTCCGCGTGCTCCACCGCCTGCCGCCGTCCCTCCGCGGTGCGCGAGACGATACCGTTCAGATCGTCGATGTCGTACAGGAAGGCGCAGTCGATCTCCGCGATGGAGGGGTCGATATCCCGGGGAACCGCGATGTCGATCAGGAAGATCGGGCGCATCCTGCGCGCGGCCATGATCTTCTCGAACTGCTGGCGGCGCACGATGAAGTGCGGAGCCCCCGTGGACGCGATGACGATGTCCGCCACCGTCATCTCGGTCTCAAAGTCCTCGTAACGGACCGCCCTGCCGCCGATCTGCTCCGCGATGGCCCGGGCGCGCTCGTGCGTCCGGTTCGCGATGATGACTCCCGCCGCCCCCTCCTGACGCAGCCTGTGCGCCACGATTTCCGACATCTTGCCGGCCCCCAGCAGCAGCACTCGCCGCCCCTGCAGGCTTCCGAAGATGGAACGCGCCAGCTCCACCGCCGCCGAACCCACGGAAAACGCTCCCCTGTTGATCTCTGTCTCGGTCTGCACGCGCTTTCCGGCCTCCAGAGCCGTATGGAACAGCCGGTTCAGCACCGCCCCCGTGGTGCCGGACGCCAGAGCGCTTTCGTAGGCCGCGCGCACCTGTCCCAGCACCTGGGGCTCTCCCAGGATCATCGAATCGATGCCGCTTGCCACCCGCAGCAGATGCCGGACGGCCGTCTCGTCCACGTGGGAATAGAGATGGCTGCGAAGCTCCCGCGGCGGGATGTCTCCCAGCAGGGCGAGTTCCTCGGCCATGTGACTGCTCGCGGAGTCCTCCACCGCGGCGTATGCCTCCGTGCGGTTGCAGGTGGAGACGAGGACGCACTCGTTCACGCCCGGACGCCTGCGAAAGCGCCACACAGCATCACCGAGCGCGCCCGCCGCGACAGCCAGGCGTTCGCGGACCGCGAGAGGGGCCGATCTGTGATTCAATCCGACGACGGCGATATGCATTCCAGAGCGGCTCTCAGGGCATCCTCTTTGCGGCCGCAACGGATCAGCGAAAGCAGGTCCAACCGGAGGATGCGGCTGTAGACCTCCTTCTGCTCCTCCAGGTCCGGGACGGCTTCGCGGACCGCGCGGCGTGCCTGCCCCAGAATGTCAACGTAATCGGCATATTCTTCGCCAAACTGCTCCTCGAGCGCCCGCCTCAAGTGCGCCGCATACGCCGGCGAGCGCCCGGACGTGGAGATCGCGATCTGCAGGTCGCCCCTCTCCACCACCGCGCCGTAGATGAACGAGCAGAGCTCCGGCACATCCACGATGTTCGCAAGGACGCTCCTGCGGCGGGCCGCCTCGTAGACGGTGCGATTGACCTCCGGTCTGTCCGTGGAGCCCACGACCAGCGTTTTGCCGTCCAGGTCGCTCTCCCGAAACTCCCGGGCATGGTAGCGTACGCGGCCCTCCCGTGCCCATTGCCGCACCTGTTCCGTGGCGCGCGGGGCGACGATCGTGATGCGGGCGCCGTACTTCAGAAGCTGGGCCGCCTTGCCCGTGGCGATCTCGCCGGCCCCCACCACCAGGCACTCCGTCCCTTCCAGGTCCAGGAAGATGGGGAAGTATTTCGCCACCGGCCGTCCCCTCCGCGCCGCTAGACCATACGGGCCGCCGCTTCCGGCCCGGTGAGCGCTTCGATCTCCTCGATCTGCCGCACGAGCGCCTCGCTCCCGCCGCGCTCCTCCGGCAGCCGGGCCTCCCGGACCCGCCGGACGGTGCTCAGCGCGCCGCCCAGAGCGATGATCCCGGCCCCAAGCCACAGCACCCACGCCAGCGGCTTGAAGGTCACCTCCAGCACGGCCTGCAGCCCCGCGTTCTCTCTCCACTTCGGACCGTCCAGCAAGACCGAGATCCCCCCGCTCTCCACGCTCATCTGCGTGAGCACGATCTGGTCCTCCGTGCCGGGGATCCTGCCGGGCAGATACCGGGGCTGTCCCTGCCCGAGACGGATGGCAGCAAGGATCTCCTGCGATGCGGTTCCGTCCCTCTCGCGGACCCGCAGCCGGGCCCCCGCCTGCACGGAACCATCCGGCTTCTGCTCCATTCCAGAGAAGCCAAGAAACTCGACACGGTAAGGGCCAAGGTCAGCCTTGCCTCCCCGCTCCAGGTGGGCGTGGGGAGGAGGGTTCTCCACTCCCAGTTCCACGGGGGCCACGTAAAGGTCGCCGGCCAGACTCGAACGGATTCCGGGGCGCCGCATCTCCGAGCCGTCCCGCACCTCCTCCAGCGACGGGCTCACCGTCAGCACTCTGCCGTCCGGCCTCTCCACGCGGAGCTCCAGCGTCTGCTTTCTCGAGGAACCTTCCCCGTCGCGGACCCCCGAGAAGGTCCAGCGCATTCCCAGATGCTCCTGCGGCTTCCCCTGCGTGAGCGCGAGCCGGTCGGGTTCCGCCCTGTTGTTGTGCGAAGACGCCAGCATCCCCAGAAACAGGATGGCAAGTCCCACGTGGGCCGCGTGCCCGCCGGATGCCAGGAGTCCCTGACGGCGGAGGGTGTCGATCAAAGTATAGAGATTGGGCAGAAGAATGGACAGCGCAAACCAGCCCACCGCCACCCTCGCCCCGATCTCCGGCCCCGAACGGACCCAGAAAAGCACACCGACGGCGATCCCCAGCGCAAGCGAAATGCCGAGCGCCGCCAGCAGTTGCTTGCCCGCGCGCGATGGCCGCCGGCTCCGCGACCAGGCCACCAGAGGGCTCATCCCCACCAGCGCCATCATCGCCAGCGCGACGGGCGTGGTGACCCGGTAATAGTACTCCACCGGCACATTGCCCGCCCTGCCCGCGAGCGCGGCGGACAGCAGTGGACTGGACATGCCGATTGCCACCAGCACCGCCGCCAGGCCGAACAGCACGATCCCCAGAAAGACCAGGAACTCCTTGCTGCTGATGCTGTCGTAGCCTTCGCCCTGCTCGATGCCCCGTGTGCGCAGGGCCACCAGTCCGATGCCCAGCAGCGTGTAGCCGGTCAGGAATGCCGCCAGCCAGTGATGGTTGCCCAGCGACGCGAAGCTGTGGACACTGAAGTCCCCCAGCACGCCGCTGCGGGTCAGGAACGTCGCGTAAATGATCAGAACGAAGGCGGCGTAGGCGAGAAACAGGTTCAACTTGCGCCAGGCCGCCCGCCGCTTCTCCAGCATCAGGCCGTGGAGCAGAGCTCCACCGACCAGCCAGGGGACCAGCGAGGAGTTCTCCACCGG
>JGI24187J35170_1000354_pt1 | contig 20637 bp, 20 predicted proteins | sample YNPBryBLVA2012_FD_35170 | JGI IMG/M metagenome (IMG submission 35170)
GTCTCCGATGAGCAGGCACTCGGAGGCGCTGCAGCCCAGCCGCTCCAGGAGCTCACGGTAGTACAGCAGGTTCGGTTTGCAGGCGCGCGAGTTCTCGTAAGTGGTGACATGCTCGAAGTCCGACTCGCGCAGGCCTGCCCAGCGGATCCTCTGGAAGATGGCGGTCGCCGGGAAAAGCGGGTTTGTCGCGATGGCAACCCGGAAGCCGAGCCGCCGGGCCAGCCGGACGGATTCCCGTGCCAGGGGGATCTCCTGCGTGATCGCACGAAGAGCCGGATAGTCTTCGCGGTAATAGCGGTCGAACAGGGGCTGCAGCTCCTTTCGGCCGCGGCCGGCCAGCGGGTAGAACCGCCGGTTGAACACCTCTTCGTTGGTGGCGCTACCGTCGTTTTCGATCATTGCGCGGGTCGCAGCCCTGAGGTGCGCGACGAAAGACTCTTTCTCCATCAGATCACTCACGCAGGCCGCCAGCCCGTTATAGTAGGCGGGCAGGAACAGGTGCATCCGGCTCTCGATGAGGGTGCCGTCCAGATCGAACAGTATGGTGGTGATGCGGCAAGGTCGCGGAATCACGGCATCCAAGGCTTTCGGAAAACACGCGGGATTGCATCCCGGACTATAATGCACCGGCCGATAGCGCCGCAACCGGTGAGCCGTTCGCCCGGGAGGTTCGATTGGACTCTGTCAACATCGCCGGCATCGCGCTGGGGCTCGCGATGGACGCCTTCGCCGTCGCCATCGCCTCCAGCATCGCCCTGGGATCCGTCTCTGTCCGGCAAATCTTCCGGCTGGCGTTCCACTTCGGGCTCTTCCAGGCCATGATGCCGGTGCTGGGCTGACTGGCCGGAAGGTCGGTTGCGGATGTTGTCGGGAAGTGGGATCACTGGGCAGCATTCGCTCTGCTGGCGTTCATCGGGATGCGCGCCATCCGGGCCGCACTCTCGCAGGAAGAGGAGGAGACAGTCCCCGACCCCACCCGGGGCGTGTCGCTCGTGATGCTTTCCGTGGCGACGAGCATCGACGCCCTCGCCGTGGGTCTGAGCTTTGCGATGCTCCACATCCGGATCTGGTATCCCGCTCTGGTGATCGGCGCCGTCGCCGCCACGATGACCACAGTCGGAATGCTGCTCGGAACCCGGCTGGGCAGCAAGTTCGGCCGCAACACGGAGATTGCCGGAGGGCTTATCCTCATCCTCATCGGGCTGAACATCCTCGTCCAGCACCTGCGGGAGTAAGGCGGCGGCTGGGCTCAGCGTCGGGAGCCGCCGTGTAAAAGAAGGTCTTGCCGAAGGCGGGAGCGTAGATTGCGATGGGGAGCTGCTGTTGAGGACAGGGGGCAGGCCCGCCGCCGTATTTGCGCCCCGTATCGTGTTGGATGCCGCGGCAGCCCCCGTTCCTTGCCAGCGCCTGCCCGGTGTTGACGCTCGGCAGGCTGAATCGAGCCTGCAGCGCGGCGGCAGCCAGAGTCAATCCGTTCACGGGAGCCATCCTGTCGCGGGACTCGATGCGCTGTGTCACCGCGGCGCGTCCGCTCCGGATGACGGGCGGCCGTGCCCCGTGCGGAAAGTTTTCGGAGAAAGAAAGAGCGATCCGATGGAAGTGCCGGTCTTGATGCAGCTGAGAATGCAGTATCAGGAGGAGCTCGGGGAAGACGCCCGGCTCCGCGAGCATCTTGCGGTCATCAAGACGGTCAACCAGGCCATCGGTGAGGGCCGCTTCCCGGTCCAGGTGCTCCGGGTGCTGGCAAACCTTTCAAAGAACCAGTGGATCACCGCCATCACCAATGCGGTCAGGCACTGCAAGGGCGAGGACGAGGTGGTGGCGTTCTTCATCCTGAGCGCGCTCCGCGAAGGTCTGGTGCCGGAAGGCGCCGCGCCCGCCGGGCATCCGCAGACCCAGGCATAGCCGGCGCGCCGGACGCTTCCGTTTCCGGAGTCCACGGCGACGCTCTCCGGCCTCGCTGTCTCATTCCTCGACCAGCTCCAGTAAGGTTTGCTGCTGCAGGCTTCATTGCGCCCGCTGTCAGCCAGGGCCCGGGGTACACCAGAGGGAGAGGCCATCCCTGCGTTCGAAAGGACGGCCTCTCCCCGGGGGTTGCATGCAGCTATGACGCGTTGCGCGCCCTCTGACACACCTCTATCTTGACCACGCGCTGCGGTCGTTCTCCCGCTGGAAGGCGACGTGACTGTCCAGGAACAGCACGTTCCACCCACCCCGGTGCATCAGCACACCGCCCGCAGCGCTATCCGCCGGAGTGAGATGGATGGAGTTAACGCGCCTGTCCCACACCACCGGAATGGTGGACGGGGAGTCGTTTTTGAAGTTCCCGGCAAAGGGATTCGTCGCCGGGTATTGCCAGTCCATCGTCTCCTCGATGAGCCGTCCCGCAAGCCCGCGGTTGCTGGGGACCCCCGGGCCTTCCGTCCAGCCGCCGTCCGCGCGGGTGGGATCCGGCGGGATGGCGGCGGCGAACATGTTGAAATGATAGGCGAAGTTCTGGTTCTTCCTGCTGGTGAGGTCGCTGTTGACGGGATCGTTGTAGGGGATCTTCGGGTCTATCCTCACCGGGTTGGACGGGCAGTGCCACACCTCCATACTGTTGGAGGTGTACGGCTTCAGCTTCAAGCCGATGAAATACGGCCCGGAGCCGAACCACCAGCACGCCAGCGGCAACCTTCCTTTGTGGTCATCGGCGTACATCACGAGAGCCTTGCCGATCTGGTTCATCCCGCTGCGGCAGGAGGACGCCCGGGCGTTCTCGCGCGCCGCGGAGAAGACGGGAAAGAGGATCGCCGCCAGAATGGCGATGATGGCGATGACGACCAGAAGTTCGATCAGGGTAAACCCCCGGCTCCTGCGCAGACTCATCTCTGGCTCCCTCCATTGATTGGCACGACGGACATCTTGACGCCCGTCCCGGCTGCGAAACCGGTTTCACTCGCGGCTCCGCTGCTATTATATTACGCGTCTGCCCTCCGGTCAATAGTAGAGGCGGAATCCGGGGAACACCTTCAGAGGTCGCCTGAAGAGACCGCCGCGGCCGCCNGCCTCTCCCGGCCGGAGGCGGTCCCGGGCTCACGCCACACGACCGGCACCGGAAGGATGAACGTGCGCGGGGCGAGCNCCCGGCCGTTCAACTGGTCATATATCAGATCCACCGCAAGCTCACCCGCCCGCGTGAAGCCCGGCCGCGAGGTGGGGAACGGCGGCGTGAACCACCGCGCGGTGTCGTGGTCGTCGAAGCCCGTCACCCGGATCTGGCCCGGCACGTCCACGCCCCGCGCCAGAAGCGCCCGCGTCAGCATGATGGCCGTCTGATCCTCCCAGGCGATCACGGCATCCGGCAGAGGATCCAGCCGCAGCAGCCTGTCTGCGAGCTCGTCCATGCTGCCCTCCTTCCCGGCGATCCACATCTCCACACGTTCGACGCCGGGCCATCCCGGGTAGGTCCCGGGAATGAGCACGCCTGCCTCTTTCAGGGCGGTGCGCCATCCTCTGGCGCGCTCGGCGATGGAGCGCCAGACCGTATCCGCCGTGACATCCATGAACAGAATGTTCCGGTGACCCCGGCGCAGGAGCTCGCGCGTCATTTCGTAGCCCAGACGGTAGTTGTCGAACGTGACGATATGACGCCCCCACTCCTCCATCCCCAGGTCGATGAGGACAATGGGCACGTCCCGCCACCGCCTGGCCAGGTAGTCTTCCTCCAGCGGGACGCCCCTCCTCATGACCGGGTTGAGAATGACTCCCTGCGCGCCCGCCTCCAGATGCTCCGCGACCAGCTCCTCCTCGTGACCCACGTCGAAGCTCGAGCTGGCCATCAGCAGGCCGAAGCCCAGCTCGCGGGCCCTGCGCTCCACCCCGCGGTAAACGCGGACGCTCAGCCAGTCGTGCCCGAGCGGCATGATGAGACTCAGCAGGCGCCCGCCCCCTCCCCCGCCGTTTCCGGGCCGGGAAGGCTCGGCTATATAGGAGCCGCTCCCGTGCCGGGTGACGATCAGCCCCTCCGCCTCCAGCAGCGCGAGGGCGCGGGAGATGGAGCGGCGCCCGGCTCGCCGCCTCCCGGGGTCCAGACCATTCGCACCAACGGCGCTTACAGCGGCACGGTGACATTCGAGGGCTGCTCGCTGGGATCCGGAGGCGGAGCGGAGTACTACCGCCTCTTCACTGACAACAGCGCGCGGACGTTCATCTTCTCCAACCGGGCCTTCCTGGACGGATGCGGCGATATCGCCTTCCACGCGACCGGAGTGGCTCTCAACCTCACCATCGCAGGGTCGCCCGGACAGAAAGCATCCCTGGACCCGATCCTCGCGGGCGGGAACGCGCTTCCCATCCGCTTCACGGGGTCCAGCCTCACCCTGCGAGACATCTCCGTGAACATCCGCAGCCCGGCAACCGCCATGATGGACAGCGCGTTCGAGGGACCGCTGGTGTCGCCGCTGACCGTGGCGCTGGAGCGGTGCGAGTTCCTGAACGGGTCCGGCACGTTCAATCTCGTGGTCCGCGACCCGGCCACAGCACAGCCGGTCTTCACGGATCAGCCCGTGGACTTTTACGCGACGAACTGTATCTGGCAGGGAGCCGGCGAGAACCACTTCATCTGGACCAAGGGTCCCCTCCCCCGGATCTGGGGGCCGACGAGTTCGATGAGCCGGCTCCGGTGGATGTGACGCCCATCGGCGACCTGAAGGCGCTGCCGGACGGCACGGTGGCAAGGCTGACAGGCAAAGTGGTCACGGGCCGGTTCCCTTGGTGGTTCTACATCCAGGACGAAGACCGGTCCTCCGGCATCCGCGTGGACTGGTGGCCCGGTTGCAGCGCCAACGTCAACGACCGGGTGACCATCACCGGCTCCGTGGTGACGGTGGGCGGCCAGGAGAAGTGGCTCACCGGCGGAGAGATCCTCTCCGCGGCTCCGGGCGCTCCGGTGCGGCCGCTGGTGATTGCGAACAGGGCACAGGCCAACACGTTCAACGGGGTGGGCCTGAAGACCTACGGTCTGCTGGTGCACACCGCCGGCCGGGTGACGGCCGTCCCTTACGGCAACTGCTATTACATTGACTATGGCAGCGGCCGCAAGGGCATCTGGGTCTACAACATCAACGGAGAACCGAGCCCGGCGGTGGGCCAGTTCGTCCTGGTGACCAGATGCTCCGGCTTCAACTTCGTGCCGGTGGGCGACCCGCCGAGCGGAAACGTCCCGGCACCGGTCATCTGGCAGACTAAGATGGCAGCGCTGTGACACCCTCGCAGTAGCGCAAGACAGGGCACACTCACAGGGCGGGCCCGGCCTCCCGGGGCCGAGCCCCCGGTCTTTCATCCCGAAACGAGCAGCTCCCGGACACCCTTCCAATGAAGCTCATATCCTTCCGCATCGCCCTTGTCCTGGCGATCCCGGCGCTCCGGCCGTGCGGAGCGTCGCTCGCCATCGAGCAGATCTCCTTTCACCGCGCCACCTATTCTCAGACCTACACGGAGGACTATCCGGCGGATAACGGTGGCGTGATGTTCGTCTTCGTGCGGAACGGGGGATCCGCCCCCGCGTCCGTCACGGATGTAAGGATCAACGGCAGGTCTGTCGAGGACTTGCAGAACANCGGGNCCGTCTCCTGGTGGAGGATCTGGCCGCCGTCTGTGCCTCCCGGCGGAGTGTCCACGGTGACCGTCAAGGCCGGAGGCACCCCTCTCTCGGAAGGCAGCGGGATCACCGTGTCGGTTCTCTCCTCCGGCGGGCAGACCGCGACGGCGTCAGCCACCCTGACGACTCCGAAGCTGCGCCTCGGAGCGGTGGTCCCGTCGACGGACTGGCGGACGGTGTATATCTATTTGCGCAATCTGGACAAGGCGCCGTATACCGTCACGCAGCTCTTCCTGAACGACGACGTGACCTCGCGCGCGTTTTTCCCCGGCGGGAGTGCGATCGCGCCGAACAGCATCGGGATCGCGAAGGTCAGCTTCGCCGCTCCTCTGGCGCCGCTCACGCCGCTGGCCGTGCGTCTGCGCGCGGTCCGTCCGGGAGGGGAGGAGATCCGGCTGGGAGCCCCGGTCCGGCTCGTGGAGCCGTGGTTCCCCGTGGGCTCGTGGAGCTCAAGCTTGGCCACCAGCGCGACCGGGCAGGAGCAGTCGCGACAAACTCTGCTCGACACCGTGACCGGCAGCAACGACTGGGCTGCCATCCGCCAGATGGCCGACCGCTTCTTCATCCGGTCGTTCAACATCATCAACACCGGAGACCCGAAATATCCGGACCCCGCAGTGGTGGCAGCACAGACCGGCAATCCCGACATCCGGGCCTGGTATCTCCGGGACGAGCCGGAACTCAACGGCGTCCCGGTCCTTCAGATCAAGCAGGGAAACGACATCCTGTGGACCGATCCGTCACATCCCTCGTTCCTGAACCTGACCACCACCCGGGCGTTCAGCACGTACGGCCACATCCCGGACATCATCGGGCAGGACCACTATGTGATGTATGCTCCCAACAACATCCCGGGGACAGGCATCACCCGCTTCGCCCGGATGGAGGAAGCCATCGAGTTCAGCGAGCAGCTCAAGCTGAACACCGAGCCGAAGATCATGTGGAACTGGAGCCAGCTGGCGGCTCCCCCCTGGAACCGGCAGCCCGAACCCTGGGGCGTCAACTGCCAGTTCTGGGCGAACGTGATGACCGGGGCTCGCGGCATCCTCTGGTTCAAGGTCGGGCCGGTGACGATCTCCTTCTCGATGCATCAGGACTCGCAGGTCTTCGTCATCGGGGCCGAGGACACCACGCCTCCTGCAGCGCCGCAAAGAGTCTGCATCGCGCGCTATGACGGCGCGGACGCGTGTCTCCTCTCCTAGGGGGAGCCCTTCGACGACACCGGGATAAGGGGTTACCGGGTCTACGCCAACGGGCAGCAGGTGGCGGACGTGCGGGAGCCGCTCGCGGCCGTTTCCGGCCTGACGGAGCCGGAGGAGGTGGACTTCACGGTCCGCGCCTACGACGCCGCGGGCAACGTCAGCGAACCTTCGGCGCCGGTGCGCTGGCTGACGTGGAGATTCGACATGCCGGGCTACCTGGGAGGGCTGGCAGATGGCGAACCAGGTGGTCTCTCCGCAGGTTGCCGGCGGCTCGCTGCAGTTCGACATCGGCGGGAACGACTCTTATGTCATCTCCCCGCAGCTTCGGGCAGACACCTCCCGATACCGCTACCTTCGCATCCGTATGCGTAACTTGACGACGGCCACGCTCGGACAGGTGTTCTTCTCCACTAAGGCGGAGCCGGGCTACAGTGAGGAGCGCACCGCCACCTTCAGCCTGTTCGCGAACGACGCGCTATTCACGGACTACCTCGTGGACCTCGGAGCCAATCCGCGCTGGACCGGCACGGCGACGCAGATCCGGCTGGACCCGGTGGCGAAGGCATCCTCGGGGCGGATCCTGATCGCGGAGGTGCAGCTGCAGCCGTGGCCCGGCCCCGATGCTGTGCCGCCTGCCGGGCCGGTGCTGATCAACGGGGGAGCCCCTTACACCAACAGCCCGGCGGTCACTCTGACGCTGACGGCCTCCGACGCTTCCGGAGTGGCGGCCTCTCAGTTCAGCCACAACGGCGTATCCTGGACGGCTTGGGAACCGTTCACGCCGTCACGGAGCTGGAATCTGGTGAACCTGGACGGGACACGGCAGGTGTTTGCGCGCTTCCGCGACCCTTACGGGAACGTCTCCCCGGCCGTCTCCGCGTCCATTGTGCTGGACCGCGTCGCTCCCCCCCCCGCAGCCGTCCGGACCTTCGCCCTTCACCAACGACCCGGAGGTCACATTCACCTGGAGCGCCGTTGCGGATGCGCTGAGCGGCACGGCCGGATACATCTGCCGGGTGGGAACGACCCCCGGGGGGACCGATGTCTTCAACGGCTGTGTGGGCAATACGCTGCGCAAGTCCATCGCCGGAGAAAGCGGCCGCACCTATTACTGCCGGGTGCAGGCCGTGGACAACGCGGGAAACATCGGCGGCCTCTCCGCTGTGAGCGCGGGCGTTCTGGTGGACACCGAGCCTCCTGCGCCGCCGTCCGTTCCCGCGGACGCGGGGGTCTACACCACTTCCCGATCGGTGCACCTGCAGTGGAACGCGCCTGCCGATCCGGGCGGAAGCGGCATTCAGGGCTACGATCTGCAGGTGGGCTCAGCGCCGGATGCCGGCGACGTCTTCTCCGGCGATGTGGGAAACAGCGTGTCCTGGTCCATAGCCGCGGATCCGGGCCGGATCTACTTCGGACGGGTGCAGGCGCGCGACAGGGCCGGCAACACGGGCCCATGGTCACCATCGAGCGACGGCGTCGCTGTGGTGGAGACCGCCGGACTAACTCCCGCGCCAGCCAAACTGCTGCCCGACGGGGCCTCTGCCGGGATCTCCGCGGCGGTGGTCAGCCAGGTGTCGGGCCCGGACGTCTGGATGCAGGATGAAGGACGGGCGGCCGGACCTCGCGTCAGGCTCATCGCCCCCTCTCCCGGGCTCGCGCCGGGGAGCCGCGCAGAGGCGAGGGGTGTGCTGGGCACCCTGCCCGACGGGGAGCGTGTCCTGCAGGGGGTAGCCGGCGCTAATGGTCAGGGGCCCGTCCCCGCGCCCCTCGGCATCTCGAACGCAGCGCTGGGCGGAGGAGACTGGTTTTACGACGCGCAGACCGGAGCCGGACAGGCGGCGTGACCGGCTCCACCGGCACCGGAAACATCGGACTTCGGGTCCGCACCTGGGGCCGCGTGACGGCCACCGACCGCTACGCGCAGTTTTTCCTGATCACGGACGGCAGCGGCGTTGCGGACGCATCCGGGCAAACAGGTGTGCGCGTTTCCGGGCCCGTGCCCGCATGGCTGCAAACGGGAGACACGGTGGCTGTCACGGGCGTCAGCTCCTGCTTCCGCCGGGACGGCCGGGTGTGGAGCAGCTGCTGACCTCCACGGAGAGCGCCGTGACGCCCCTGTAAGCCGGCGCGCGGGCGCGCCGGGAGGACTTGCGCGGCCGCACGGAGAACACCATCCCCGGTCAAAGGAGGTCCCGCAGAACTCATGCGCGGCAAGATCATCGCTTCATTCGCCGCCGCCCTCTTGATCGGGCTGGGATTCGGCTGCGGCCGGGCGCCGCAGGAAGAGGTCCTGGAGGTCGCCGTCTTCCAGGGCGGCTACGGCATCGACTTCTTCGAGCGTAAGGCACGGCAGTTCGAGAAGGAGCATCCGGAGATCCTCACCCCTCCGGGCTCGGACAGACCCCTGAAGATCAAGCTGTGGGGCAGCCCGAGGGTCTGGGAGCAGCTGCGGCCCCGATTCGTGTCGGGCGAGGTTCCAGACCTCACGTGGCCCGGCTGGGGGATGGATTACTGGAAGCTTGTGGCGGAAGACCAGGTCATGCCGCTGAACCGGTTCCTGGAGAAGAAAGCGTGGGACCGCGACATGCAATGGCGGGACACCTTCGACAGAGCCCTTCTGGAGAAGGGCAGCTATCGGGGCAAGTATTACATCGTCCCATTCAACAACAACCTGTTCAGCTGGTGGTATAACGCGGCGATGTTCGAGAGGAACGGGTGGAAGCCGCCGCGCACCTACCCCGAGCTGCTCGCGCTCTGCGCGAAGATCAGGGCCAGGGGGATCGACCCCATCACCTTCCAGGGGAAGTATCCGGACTACATGCTGCGGGGCTTTCTGTTCCCGTGGGTCATCTCCATCGGCGGGATAGACGCGTTCAACGACGCACAGGACCTGAAGCCGGGAGCCTGGAAGAGCCCGGCGTTCCTCCAGGCCGCGAGGATGGTCGCGGAGCTGCGTGATCGTGGATACTTCGCGAAAGGGGCTCTCGGCAAGACCCATACTCAGGCTCAGTCCGACTTCGTGGCCGGCAAGGCGGCGTTCATCCCCTGCGGAACCTGGCTGGCCAGCGAGCAGAAGGATGACATCGCGGCGCATCCGGAGTTCCGGATGGAATTTATGCTCACTCCGTACGTTCCCGGCGGGAAGGGGGATCCCACGGCGCTGTGCACGGGGACCGAGGACTGGATCATCCCCGCGAAGGCCAGGCATCCGGAGATGGCGGCCGAGTTCTTCCGTTTCCTGACCAGCCTCGAGAACACGCGGGAATGGGTGAAGGAGAAAAACACCTTCACCTGCATCCGCGGAAGCGAACAGGTCGAGCTTCCGCAGTATCTCCGGGGCGCGGCGAAGCTTTACGCGGAGTCCCGGCAGATATGGACCGCCCAGTACGCCCAGTGGTATCCGGAGATGAAGAAGGAGGCCGAGGACGCTTTGCGCAGGCTCCTGAGCGGCGACATCACCCCCGAGAAGTGCGTGGACCTGATGGAGCAGGCGGCGGCCCGCATCCGGGCCAACCCGGACATCATCAAGCACAGAGTCCGCCGCTGAATCGCCGCACAGGCTCAGAATACGCGATCCAGCTCCTCCAGACGGCCCTCGAAAAGAGCCCGCACGTTCGCGACGCACCGTTCGGCCATCCGCCGGTTGGCCATATCCGTGTTACTGGAGACGTGCGGGGTGAGGACCGCGTTCGGAAGCAGGCGCAGGTCCCTGGCCGGACTGCGGGGAACGTAGGGTTGGTTCTCGAACACATCCATCGCCGCGCCGGCCAGTCTGCCGCGGGCAAGGGCGTCGAAGAGTGCGTCCTCATCCACGATGCCTCCCCGCGAAGTGTTCACCAGGAACGAGTCCCGGGACATCAGTGAGAGCTGCCGCGCTCCGATGAGCCAGCGGGTGCCCTCCGTCAGCGGCACGTGCAGGCTGAGGAAACGCGCCCGCGTCAGGGCGTCCTCCAGGGACCCGGTGAAGGCGGCGCGCACCCCCGCGCGTGCGGAGAGTTCTTCCAGAAACGGGCGGTGGAGGTCGCCGGCGGTCACATCGCAAGCCAGAATGTCCATCCCGAAGCCCAGGGCGGCGATGCGCGCTGTCTCCCGGGCGATGCGCCCGAAACCCACGAGCGCGAGCAGCTTGCCGCGGAGCTCAACCCCGCGCGCCGGGGCCCATTCTCCCGCCTTGAGACCGGCTGACAGCCCGGGGACCCGCCGCGCCAGCGCGCATACCAGTCCCATCGCGTGCTCCGCAACGGAGATGTCCAGTGCTCCCGGAGTGTTCGTGACCAGGATGCCCCGGGAGGCCGCGAGATTCTTATCCACTCCGTCGTGCCCCACCCCGAAGCGGGCGATCAGTCCTCCTGACGGCAGGGCCCCGTACAACGGCCCGGAGTATCTGCGGATCCCGATCACCACCGCCCTCGCGCCGCAGCCGCGCACCGCCTCCGCCAGGCTCTGCTCGTCATCGGGAGCGCAGACGAAGGTGATCCCCTGACCGCCCGCGGCCTCGAACACATCCCGCCCCTTGTCGAACTCCGGGGCCGTGACGGGTACCGTCCGGCTCACTGCCCCTGTTGTCCCGCCCCTGCGGCCTCTCTGGCAGCCGAGGACAGAGCCCTCGCCCCTCGCTGCAACAACGTGACATCCAGACTGAGCGCGATCAGGTTGAACCCCTCCTCGAGCCGCGTCCGCACCTCCGCCGGGTCGGGCTCCACAACGTGGACCCCTGCCAGCTTGCCCGTCCTGCGGCACGCATCCAGACAGCGTCTTCGGGCCTGCTGCACGGCTGGATGGGAGAACTCGCCCAGGACGCCGTAGCTCCCGGACAGGTCGTAGGGACCGATGAAGATGCCGTCCACATCCGGGACGTCCAGAATGGCGTCCAGGTTGTCGACGGCCGCCGCGGTCTCGATCTGGACGATCAGCGCAACGGAGCGGTTCGCTTCCGCCAGGTCTTCCGGTGAGATGCGGTCCCCGTAACCGTTGGCCGGCGCGAAGCCGATGCCGCGCTCTCCCTGCGGCGGATACTTTGCGATGCGGGCCGCGAAAGCTGCCTCTGCNGCGTCGTTGACAAGAGGGACGATGAGCCCCCTGAAACCCACGTCCAGCGCCCGGCGGATCCAGATGCGGTCGTTGTGCGGAAGGCGGGCGAGAGGGACGACGCCCGCCCCTTCCAGGATGCGCGCGAGGGCTAGACACTGGCAGATGTCCACCGCACCGTGCTCCAGATCCACTGCCACCCAGTCCAGCCCCGATGCGGCCAGGATCTGAGCGACAGCCGGATGCCCGATCTGCATCCATCCGCCGAAGCTTGCCTCTCCCGGCTCGAGTCTGCGCCTGATTCCCGCGATGGGCTGCATCCTTCGGTCCTTTCGCACGCTGGAGGTTGCGGGGACACAATAGCCCAGCAGGCCGGGCAGGCGCAAGCGCGGCGATGCCGCGCACGGGCGTCAGGCGCAGGGGGATTGGGGTAAAATGGGGTCTGCCCCGATGCGGAGAGGTGCCCGAGTGGTTTAAGGGAACGGTCTTGAAAACCGTCCTGGCGCCTGTCGCCAGCGTGGGTTCGAATCCCACCCTCTCCGCTTTCCTTCCGCCCGAGGCGCCAGTGAGACGGTGCCGCTGACACTTTCCGCATCCCCAAGATCCCGCCGCCGGGCAGACGGAGCGCCTCCGGCTCCCGGACTCCTCGACCGCCGGGCTGGAGCCCCGCACGAGGAGTGACAGCGGTATGATCTACCGCCTCCAGAAGCCTGCGGCAAGAGAGCCCTTGAGCCGCTCCGGCGCCGATTGACAGCCCGGACGCGCGTTCCTATAATCCGTATGTCCTTCCGGCGACGGAGCGGGAAGCTGTGGAGCGCCGAAGTGGCGGAATGGCAGACGCGGCGGTCTCAAAAACCGCTGGGGCAACCCGTGTGGGTTCGACTCCCACCTTCGGCATTTTCAGATCTCACGGAAAGATGCGGCCAGCTTGCCGCTGAGCCGGCCGCGTAGGCGGCTGCGGGAACGGCAGGGTCCGGGCCGTCGCGACGCCGGTCAGGCTGTCATTGCCGCAGCATCCCGGCGGAATGCGAGTCGGCCGGCCGGGTCCGGAGGTCTCAGTCCACGGGCTGCGTGGAGCTGACCGTCAGGCAGACATTGTCTTGCCTGTCCGTGACGGTGATGCGGCAATCCGGCTGCCCGGCAAGGATTCCTCCCTCCCACCCGAACAGAGAGTTGGCCGCCGCGATCGCCAGTCTCCTGGCGACTTTCCCTTTGAAGGTCGGCGTCATTCCGCTTTCTTCGGGTGCGAGGTCGAACCCCTCCTCGATGCCTCGAGGCGTGAGATGCTCTCATTATCCCGGGCAAGGTGTCACATCTTGTCAGCCCGGCGGAGCGCCGTCCGGCATTTCTTGTTCGCGGGTTCCCGTCCCCTGAAGCACGACCCGGGCCACAGCCCGCCTGGCTCGCCCGGAAGTCCGCTGCGACTAGCCGGCGGGGCGCCGGGCCTGATCCCGGACGTCCTGCAGGCTGAGCACTTCCGCGGCCTCGAACGTTCTGACGACGGCGCCATCGACCGGCCGGAGGCGCAACACCGCGGGGAAATGCCCCCGCCGGCCGTGGATCTCCGCCAGAACGAGAGCCGCGATGACGCTGAGCGACGGCAGGTTGACCAGAAGAGGCTGCGTCTGCCACTCCTCCTGAGTCAGTCCGGCGGATTCCACCAGGTCGCGCGCCTGAGGCGCGAAGGGTCTGCCGTGGTCGAAGTGGCACGGAATATCGATCACGCGTTCGACACCCCGGCCTGCCAGCTCTTCCAGTCTCTCCAGCACGCCGTCCGGCAGCGGGTGCGAAAAGTTGAGCAAGATCACGGCGCCAGCTCCGAGCGCAGATTCTCGAGAATCTTCTGGATTTTGCCTTTCAATTTTGACGCATCCTTGGGCTGTTTCCGGAAGCCGCAGTGAGCAATGTCATTGCGCAAGTCAGTCAGGGTGCTCCAGGCTTTCACAAGACCTTCAGGCAGCTCCTGCAGCGCAAAGGAGCCGCCGGAGGCCGGGACGTCGCTCCTTCCCTTTACCGCGGCTCCGTTCAGCGCTTTCTCCGCGCGCTCTCTGCCCTCTGTCATATCCAGGCCACTGCATTTCGCTACGTGGCTGACCACCGCCTCCCGCGCCAGCAGCCAGGTATGGACCAGCTTTCCCTTCTGGAAATACCAGTCGGCCAGATCGAGCTGAGCGGAAGGCTCGTCGGCGTTCAGCTCAGCCAGCCGGCCGATCTCGTCTTCCAGAAGCGGGACCAGAAGGGCGAACTCTTTCACCTTTTTAGCCTTATTGAGATCGTTTCGCACTTTGCGGGCGCAGGGAGCGATGTCCTTGGTCCGGATCAGGCTCAGGGCATCGGACAGATTGCGCAACCTTTCGGCCGGGTTCTTCAGCTTCTCCTTCAGCAGGTCGGCAAAAGGCCCGCATTCGCCGGTCTGGCGGAAAAGGCTCACCGCCGCGGACCACTGGAGCAGGCTCACGAAGGGTGTCAGGTCGAACACAGGGGCCTCGACCGCTTCGTCGCGCGCCTCGAACGCGCCGTAGAGGATCCTCTCCAGAACAATGCCTGTTGCCACCCGTAAGTATGTCAGCGCCAGCAAAGTCAGCACCGGAAGCGAACGGAACGCGTGCGTGATGTCCAGCACCACCCGGTCGCCGGGCTTCAGATGCTCCTTCAACTCATCGAAAATCTTCCACAGCTCGTCTTTGTCCTTCCCGTCCGGGATGTCGACCGGTTCAAAACTCCGCTTGTCCTTTTTGAGAGCATCCTCTAACTCATTCCAGTTCTTGTGTTTTTTGGCTTCGGACGTCAGAAGGACAAGCGTGAGGTCCGGCTTCAGCCAGTCCGCCAGGGCTTCGGGAAGAATCCAGCACTTGCGAGCAGGGAACCCCTCCAGCCTGTATGTCACCTCCTCGTACCTTCCGACGCCGACGGAGGTCACCAGGACGAGCCGGTCCCCAGTCCGAGAACTCTGTTCTGCAGTCATCGATTGTTGCCTCCCTGGCGGCGGCGCTCCTCGCGCCAGAGCCGCTTCACCTCATGCCAGTGCCACCACGGGCCCACGGTCTGCACCACGAGCCATCCGGGATGGCGGTCCAGCGGTGCCGTGGCCGCCGTGAAGCAGAAGCCGTGCGCGTTGCGGCACCCCCAGAGCACCAGCCCGGACGGCCGGAGCTCGCGGGCGAACAGCGGGCGCTGCATGGCTTCCTCGATCTCGCGCCGGGCCTGCTCCGGGGTGAGCGGCACCCGGCTGACGCGCTCGCAGTACCGCCGGACGGCATGCGCCGTCGCGTGCACCATCACTGGCCCAGAAAGTTTTGCAACTTCTCCGCCCACTTCTTCAACGTCCCATCCTTCTTCTTCAGGTCGATCCCGGCCGCCCTGATCCGGTCTAGGAGCACCCCGGCCGCTTTCGCCCGCCTGGCAGGGTCCTGAATCTTTCTTTCGAGCTCGGTCACCAGGCCGTCGATCCTCTGAGGAAGTTGTGGATTCTTGATCTTGTCAAGCCTGCCGAGAAAGTCGGCCAGAGCTGCGTCCGACGGCGTCTCTCCCGCGCCAGAGGCTCCTGGTCCCTGCCCCTCGACAGCGATAAGCCTGCCGTATCCGCTCGAGGTCTTCGCGCCCACGCCGTAGTCCTCCAGCGCCTGCAGGAGGAGCTTCAGGGCGAAACCGGTCCAGCCCTCGTCCGGGCCCTTCACAGCGACAAGGAAGCTTCCGCGGGCGCTCACGAAGCTGACCGGATTCGGGTCGTCAAAGTCCGTGGGAGGCAGCCTTTTGCCGCCCGGCGGGTTGTAGTAGCCGGGATGGTGCACGGTGATGACATCCTTGCTCAGCGGCGGTTCGCCGTCCGGCACCCACCAGGCATCGAAGAAGACCACCTTGCCGCACTCGGACGTGTCTCCGAAGAGAACGCGGTCGCATTCTTCCCACGACGGCCCCTCTGCCTCTTCCAGATGCGTCCTCACCTGATTGCGCAGGTAACTGCGCGCGAGGCCCTTCAGCGCGGAGCCGGGGATGAGCGGCACCCCGTACAGGCGGTTCAGCGTGATGGAGGTCTCCAGTGGATTGTCCGCCCCGAGACCCACGATGACCCGGTCCCGGGTCCGGACCTCCGCCGCGCGCGCTCCCAGCTGTTCCAGCCGGGCGCGATATTGCTGAAACGCCAGCCGGTACAGGTCCTCACCTTTCCACTTGCACGCCTTCTCGATCAACACGTTCTGATATTCCTGGCGCCTGGTCTGATCCGCCAGATCCGCGGCCTTCTCGAGACACAAAGGGAGCCGGCACTCCAGAAGCAGACCGGCGTGTCCCGTGTCGTGACCGGACAGTGCGTTCCGCATGGCTCAATCCCTCTCGTCCCCGGAACCGGGCTCCACCCCCAGCACTGACTCGGCGAACCGCTTGTGGAACACGAGCGCCTCCAGCAACACACGCTGGGCAAGAACGTAGCCTCTCACATCGAGTCCCTGCACGGTGTTGATCAACTCTCTGCCGCTCCCGTTGCCGATGCCGAGTCCGGCGTGGACTCTCAGAATGGCCCCGCAATGCTCGAGGAGCAACCGGTGCGCCTCACTCCGACCACCGCCGGACCCGCCCTGGCTCTTGGAATGCACGAAGGCGAGTGCCGCGCACAGCCCGCAGGTCCGGATGAGCACCGGAAGACGGTGGCAGAGCCCGCCGTAGGTGCTGCGGACCCCCTCTCCTTTCCCCTTGACCTCGTCCACGTGATGCAGAGCCGTCTGCATCAGCCGCTGCTGGCGAGTCCTGGCGGTCATCCCTCGCCTCCTCCCCGGAGCTCGCGGCCGTTCAGCACCAGCCGCATCAGCCCCCGGCCCACGGTCGCATTACCGCCGATCTGGACCGGCGAGATGCTCTGGCCTGCCAGCCAGCCCACCAGATCGTCGCCGTTTCTGCCGGCATCGATCAAAGGGCACGCGAAGATGGACTCAGCGGGAACGGCCTCCTCGTACCAGAGCGCTCCCGGGCGGACGGTCTTCTTCTCGTCCAACAGCGCCACGCGCGCGACCACCTCCGTGGCGGTCTCCGTGAGCGTGGTGAACAGCTCGTCGTGCAGGACGGCAAAGCGGCTCACGAACGATTCGCGCCAGTTTTCGTCCTCGAAGACCCGGCTCGCGATGTCTTTAGCGAGCTCGTCCACGCGGGGGTCTGCCACCTTGAGGTCGAACTCCTCCAGGATCACCCTGCGCTCGCCGTCCTTCTTCTCCCTGCAGCTCTCAAGGAGCGTCCTGGTTGTGACGAGGACGGAAGAAAGGTCCTTCGGTCCGGCAACACGGGGAGGCTCCTCGAGCCCGGCCGCCCGGCAGTCCCGGGCCAGCCGTTCCAGGGCTGACGGACACGTGGTCCAGGCGAAGACCCCCGCGAAAGAGCGGACCGGGAAGCACAGCAGCCGTCCGTCCGAGAAGAGCAGATTGCCCGCGAAGTGCCTGGTTGCCCCGCCCTCGGGCGCCTCGCCCAGTTCCGGACCCCCGAACGCTTTCCCGAGTAAGTCGTCCGGGCCCGGATCCCCGGACGCTTTCCCGTGCCTGGGGTCTCGAGAGCAGCAGGCATCCCGCAGGACGCCCTTGATGCTGGAAGCCGGGATCACCGGCCAGCCTGTCACCTTCTCCCGGGCGACCGGCAGATCGACGACATCCACGGCCTGTCCGGTGCCCGTGTGCACCGGAGTGAGCGCGTGCAAGACAAGAAGAGCGTTGCCCATTTTTCCTCCTAGTCCTCCTCACCGGCCGGCTCCCAGACCCCCGGGAGCGCCAGACCGAACCCGTCACGATTGTCCTGCTCCCCGTCGCAGACGGACGCAAGGAACAGATTCCGGACATCCTCCACCGATGGATGGCTGTCCAGGAGCTCGAAGAAATACACGCTGCCGTCCCGGACGGCGAGCCGGGCCTTCTTTGGGCCCCGGGCCTCGTAGTCCCAGCCGCTGAAGCCGATGGGCCGGGGAAGAGCCGCAGCCCTCAAGCGGACTTTCAGACCGGTGCCGGGCACGGTCCCCGTGAGGGCCGTGTCCAGCCATCCGGGCAGCCAGCCCTTTTCGAAGAGAGCGGGCGTCACCACCTGCAGCTTCAATCGCCCGCTTTCGCGGAGACGGCCGGCGAGCTTTTCCGCCCAGCCCTGCGGCGGCGCGGGCCAGAGCTCCTTCTCCGGCGGGGAGACCAGGGCAAAGCGCCGCTCGCCCCCCAGGGGCATCGCCGTTTCGCCAGGCCATTCAGCCTCGCATCCTTCCACCCGCACCAGGAACGCCACCGCCTTCGCGCCTTTGCCGTTGCCGTTCCGGCTGGACGGCACGTCGGGCAATGCCAGGGATTCGGTCGAGAAGAGCATCCCGGTGCGGGCCGCCCCCGTGTCGGGATCGATCCGAACGTGCATGCGCGCCTCGCGCCCGAACGCGGGAAGACAGTCGTCCCACTCCGGCGGCTCCCCTCCTGCCAGGAACTCCAGCGCGCCCTTTAGCGGCCACCACTCCCGCCCCGTCGCCGGTTTTTCGGAGAATGGCGGTCTGAGCGGCCAGAGATCACTCCCCGCCTCCTCCGGCCAGAGAGTCCCGGCTCCTTCCGGAAGTCCGGGCCGCGGCCGCAGCGCGCAATAGACCGGAGACCGCTCCTCTTCTTTTGGCGGCCGGGCCAGCACATCGGCCGGGGCTCGAACGTACACCCGCCAGCCTTCGTCCCGTCCCCGGGCGAGCAGCAGGGGCCCCTTCACTCCGACCTTCAGGGCAAGGCCGGGGCCATTTGCGGCCCAGTCCCAGCCATTCGCGTTCCCCACCATGGTGCGGACCGCCCCGCACACGGTGGAGGGCAGCGGGAACGGCAGGCTCCGCGCCTCCGCCCCCGGGTCGGCGGAGAAGGGGCGCCCGTCCCGGAACAGCAGAGGATCGCGCGGGTGGATGATCAGCTCTGCGGACATGTCCGACCTCCCAGTGCGGCGATACGCCGGGCGATTGCGATGCGCCGGCAGATGATCATTTCGTTGACCGCATTGTCGAGCGAGTCAGTGGTCACCGCAGCGCCCGGCGGCGAGGATAGCAACCCGGCAACAGCTTCGACGGTGCCGGCACCGATGGCCCTGCTGCCCCCTTCCGCGCGCTTTCGCCTGATGATGCGCCCGGCCTCCGCTGTCAGCGCCGAGCGGAGCTGCTCGCTTGAGTTGCGGGATACCTCCGGGAACTCCCGCGCGAGGGCGCGCAGATGATAGGCAGCCTGCGATGGCAGTTCCTCCCGTTCCAGCAGGTCGAGCCAAGCCTTCCATCGCGTCTGCACCGGGTCCTGGTCCCACGGACTGACCGCGGACAGGCACTCGTCCCCGGCGGTGCGCGTGTGCAGGTGGACCGCGAGGGCGTTCCTGCCAGAGCTCTTGGCCTCCCGCTCCGCGCGCCGGGCCCACTCCACGGCGGTCTGAAGGTTGGCGGCGTAGTGGGCGATGGAGATGCCGATGGACATCGTGCCGCCGGTCATCTGCTGGAACTCCCGTCTCAGCGCGTCCGCGCATTCCAGCACGCTGTCCAACGGCAGGAACGCGAGAACGTCATCTCCCCCGGAATACACCAGCGCCCCGCAATACTTCTTCTCAACGATATCCGGGTTCTCAACGATATCCCGGGCCTTCTTGCTGAACTCCCCGAGACGAACGGAAAGGCAGGTCAGGTCCTGGACTCCCCCACGGGCTCGCTCCGCAACCATTTCGCCCATCCTGTCCCCGTCGGCGGCGAGGATGGCGTAGTAGGCCGGCGGGTCCGGCAGGCCGTGCTTCCGCAGGAAGCCGTCCACCACTCTCCCGAACTCCCGGGCCTCCCCGGCGGCCGGATCTTCGGCCTCCTCCTCGCGGCCCTCGCTGAAGAACAGGGTGGTGTCGTACGGAAACGCTTCGTACTGAGGGAACGCTTTTCGGTCAAACCGGGTGCACAGTCCCCCCTCCTCGGCCATCTTCTCTGCAAGTTTCTTCAGTTCGTGGAGGTGGTCCGTGCCCACCCCCTGCATCGCCCGGATGAGCGGGTCGGCCGCGACGCGCGCTGTGGAGACGAAGCGCCGGGTCTCGCCGAAGCGTTTGATCAGAGAGATCGCATCGAGCATCTCTCCGCGCTTGACATCCAGCCCGGCGCCCTGAAGCTCTCTGCCGTCCAGCACGGCATCCCGCGAGGGATCCAGGCTGCTCTTGGGGATTCCGGCACGGCTGGAAGGTGGGCGGAAATCCCGGAGCGCCTTCCGGCCCGCCAGAAGCTCCTCCACCCGCTCCCGGGCGACCGCGAAATCAGTGCCCTCCAGGGGCCACCAGGCCGCATAGAACTCCAGAAAGCCCTTCACCTGGGCGAGGCAGGTCTGCCAGTCGCTCGACCAGTCGCTCGACGGAAAGTTGTGCTGAACTTTCTGGAGAGCACCCTGGAGAGCCTGCTCCAGAAACTGCTCCGCTGCCATCCGCGCGGCTGACGCAAGCCTCGCGGGGGGCGCGGCGTCCGGAGCCTGCGCCAGGATCTTGTTCGGAACGGAAAGGTCCCTGTCGCAAAGCGTCCGCCCGGAGGGGTAGATCAGCTTGCAGCCGTCGGTGCTGAGACGCTCAGCTGCGGCGCGGGCCACCTCGCTCAGAAGATTGGAGCCCGCCCACAGGTCGCGGGTCTTCCGGGCCGCCGCGATGAACTCCTGCACCGGACCGATGGAGATGGAGATGAGGTAGGGCATCCGAATTTTCTCCGACTTAAAACCCTATGCAATCCGCGTCCGTGAAGTGCTCTGTGGCACTTCGGAGGACCGCTTCGAAAAGGTCGCCGTACCCCTC
>JGI24187J35170_1000361_pt1 | contig 20500 bp, 14 predicted proteins | sample YNPBryBLVA2012_FD_35170 | JGI IMG/M metagenome (IMG submission 35170)
GCCATCCGAGCCACTGTCTTGGCCGGAGTGGAGGCGGGCGGAGCCTCGAATTGCAGACTGGCCACTTCCGAGACGTCGTAGGTCTCGATGCGGTCGCCGACCGCCATGCGAATCTGGCGCGCCGTGCCGCCCAAATACGTTCCTTGCACCGTCTTGCCGTTGCGCAGAGTCAGTGTGTCGGCCGCGGCCAGGCCGGCGATCGCCAGCAGCATCAATATCGCGCGTACAGACATCGTCGTGCTCCTGGAACCATTGTGGCATGAGCGAACCGGGCGGCCAATCCCCGGCTTGACCGGCTCGCCGCGCCCGTTGTAACCTCGGCATTCTGCCCAGGAGGAACCGTGGTCCTGCCCGACAGTTACACGAGCGCTCTGCTGCTGACGCTGCTTTCGATGCTCTGCTGGGGATCGTGGGCCAACACCTACAAGCTGGCCGGCAAGTGGCGCTTCGAGCTGTACTACTACGACTACGCCCTGGGGTTGCTGGCGGCCGCCGTCGTGGCCGCCTTCACCTTCGGCTCGCTGGGCTTTGACGGCTTCCTGTTTCTGGACGACCTGATGCGCGCCGGCCTGCGCAACATGGCCTACGGCCTGGCCGGCGGCGTGGTCTTCAACCTGGCCAACATGCTGCTGGTGGCGGCCATCTCGGTGGCCGGGTTGGCGGTGGCTTTCCCTGTAGGCATCGGACTGGCGCTGATCATCGGCGTGGTCTGGAACTACGCCATCAATCCGCAAGGCAATCCCACCCTGTTGTTCGCCGGCGTGGCGATCGTGGTGGCGGCGATCGTGGTGGATGCGGCCGCCTATCGGACACACGCCCTGGCGCTGGCCAAAGAGCGCATCAAGGCGGGCCTGNCCCGCAGCACGATTCCCAAAGCAGGCTGGAAGGGCATCCTGCTCAGCCTGGCGAGCGGGCTGCTGATGGGCTCGTTCTACCCTCTGGTGGAGCTGGGCAAGCGAGGCGAATCCGGCATGGGGCCCTACGCCATCGCCTTCATCTTCGCGCTGGGCGTGTTCCTGTCCACCTTCGTCTTCAACCTGTTCTTCATGAACCTGCCGGTCGAAGGCCAGCCGGTGGAGATCCTGGACTACTTCCGGGGAACGCGCCGCCAGCATCTGCTGGGCCTGGCGGGAGGGATGATCTGGGCCGCGGGGACCATCTCGAACTTCGTGGCCGCCAGCGCTCCGCGGCAAGTGCAGGTGGGCCCGGCGATCAGCTACGCCATGGGCCAGGGCGCCACGCTGGTCAGCGCGCTCTGGGGCCTGCTGGCCTGGAAGGAGTTCCGGGGCGCCTCCGGCCTGGTGAAGGTGCTGCTAGCCGTCATGCTGGCGCTGTTCGCCATCGGCCTGGGTCTGGTTTCGGTCGCGCCGCTCTACGCGCAGTGAGGGATCAGGGGACTTCGGGAGCCGAGGGCGCGGCCGCGACCGGTTCGGGCGCCGGCCTGCGCCGCGCGCGCAGCGACTCGGAGATCACCGGGATGAGCGAGAGCGCAATGATCAGCAGGATGACCTTCTCGAAGTGGCGCCGCACCAGGGGCACGCCCCCCAGGGCGTAGCCGAGCGTCGTCACGGCCGCCACCCAGCCGATCACCCCGCACACGCTGAAGGTGAGGAAGCGGGCATACCGCATCCCTGAGACGCCCGCCAGGAAGGGAACGAAGGTCCGCAGGATGGGCAGGAATTTGGCGTAGACGATGGTGCGCCCGCCGTAGCGTTCGTAAAACTGCTGCGAGCGCGCCAGATGCTCGCGCTTGAACAAGCGCGAGTCCGGGCGGCGGAAGATCATCCGGCCCGTGCGCCGCCCCAGCCAGTAGCCGGTGGAATCGCCCAGAATCCCCGCCGTCATCAACACCGCCCAGACCCAACCCAAGCTCAGTTGGCCCGCTCCGGCCACCACGCCCACCGTGAACAGGAAGGAGTCCCCGGGCAGGAAGAACCCGGTCAGCAGCCCGGTCTCCGCGAACACCACCCCGAACAGCAAGGCGTAGCCCAGCCAGCCGGTCAGCACCGTGGTCAGCAGGCGGATCAGCCGCTCGGGCGTGGTCAGGGTTCGCAAGAACTCGATCAGGGCTTCCAGCATCGCCTCTCTCGGGAGAACGCCGTTGGCCTCAGCCGGCGTAAGAGGAGGCCAGCCGGCGGATCACGTCCTCGTGGATCTTGACCTTCCCTTCGCGGACCAGCCGGGTGCGGATCGAGTCAATGAACAGCTCGTTTCGCTCGCGGGCCTTCCGCCCTTTCAGTTCGGTGAGGATCGCCTGCCGCTCCTGGGCCAGCTTGCTCATGTCGGGCGCCGAGCGGGCCGCCACCTTGCAAATGAAGCGCTGATCCCCCTGCGCCACCGGGCCGAACAGTTCGCCCACTTGCTTGGTGAAGCCCTCGGCGACCGAGCTGGCGGGACCGATGCCGTCGGCCGCCCCGTCGGGCCCGAATTCCTGCGTGGTCCGGAACGGGAACCCGGTCGCCTGAGCCACCTTTTTCAAGTCGCCCCCGGCGGCCCGCGCCTGCTCCATGATCTCGCGCGCCCGCCGCTCCAGCAGCTCCTGCACCTTCCGGTTGATGAACTGCTCCCGCACCTGGCTCTCGACTTCACCCAGCTCGGCCTGGCGGGCCGGGAAGACCTCCCGCAGCACCGCTACCGCCAGCTTGTTGGCCTCGATCTGGATGGGCGGCGTGGCCCGGCCCTTGGGCAGCCCGGCCAGGGCCTCGTGAATCTGCTGGCTGCCCGAAGGCAGCCCGGCAATGGGATCGCCCGCGCCGGCCTTCTCCACCCGAATCAGGGGCAGGTTCAAACGCGCCGCCACCTCGGCGGCCTGCTGCGGCGTCTTGTTCAGCTCCGCCACGGCCTGATCGGCCAGGCTTTGCATCAGCTCGAAGACCCGCTGCCGCTTCAGCCCCCGGGCGATCTCCTCCCTGACCTCGGCGAAAGGCTTCAGCCGGGCCTGCTCCTTGTCCAGCACCTGGAGGATGTGAAAGCCGTACTCGGTGGCGATCACGCCGGAAAGCTCTTTGGGCTTGAGCGAGAAGGCGGCGTCCTCGAAAGCCTTCACCGCCTGGCCGCGCACGATCCAGCCCAGATCGCCGCCCTTCTGGGCCGAACCGGCGTCCTCGGAATTTTTGCGCGCCAGCTCGGCGAAATCCGCCCCGCCGCGCAGTTGCTTGAGCAGCTCCTCGGCCCGGGCGCGGATCTTGGGGATGTCCTGCTTGGGCTTCTCGGCGGTCTTCAGCAGGATGTGGCGCACCTGAACGCGCTCGGGCGTGCGGTACTTGTCCAGGTCCGCCTGGTAGGCGCGGCGCAGCTCGGCTTCGGGAAGCTGAATGCGCTCGCCCACTTTGAGCTCGTCAATCACCAGCAGGTCGAAGCTGCGCTGTTCCGGGATCCGGAAGGAGACCCGGTTCTGCTCGAAATAGCTCCGGAGGTCCTGGTCGGTCGGCCGGACCTCCGCGCGCAGCTTGCTGACGGGAATCGCGATGTAGTCCAGCTTGATCTTCTGGAAGCGGCGGCGGTACTCGCGCTCGACTTCCTCGGGGCTGACGATGGCGCCCTCGGCCGCCAGATTCTGCAAGCGGGTCAGCAGCATCTGCTTGCGGACGTTGGCCTCGAACTGGGGGATGGTCAGATTCTGCTGGGCCAGGTAGTTGGCGTAGAATTCCTGGCCGATGAACTTGCCGTCCTGATAAAGCTGGGGCAGCAGAGAGCGGATGGTCTGGGCCAGTTCGGCTTCCGTCACGCGGAAACCCAAGCGCTGGGCTTCGTAGGCCAGGGCCCGCTCGGTGATCATCTGGTCAATCAACTGCGGGACATAGATGTAGGCCAGCTCCCTGGGGAACGCCTGGTTGCGCATGGCGGCTTGGATTTGCAGTTGCGCCTCGCGCTGGGTGAGCACCTCGTCGCCGATCTCGGCCACCGGCTGGTCCCGTTCGGCGGGGATGCTGCCCCAACCGGGGATCAGGGTGACCACCATCGAGATCGCCACCAGCATCAACAGGGCGCCCAACCCGTAGCGCACCAGCCGGGCGCGGCTGCGGAAAAGATCGAACATAGAGCCGGGAAACTCCTGTAGCTCCCAGTATAGCCGAGGGCCGGCGCGCGCCGCCTCGGCCGGCCTCAGGTCCGCATGCGGCTCATCAGATACACGCCCGCCAGGCCGAACAGGGCGTCGGGCGACCAGGCGGCCAGCGGCGCCGGAAGCTGGTTCAGGTTGCCCACCTGCTCGAAGAGTTTGCTCACCGCCCAGTAGGCGATGGCGATGCCGAAGCTCACCCCCACCCCCGCCATGGCGCCCCGCGGGCCGGTCAGAAACGCGAAGGGAATCGAGATCAGCGCCATGATCAGGGCGAACAGGGGCACGGCGAACTTCTGGAAGAACTGCACCCGCAGGCGCGTGGTGTCGAAGCCGCTCTGCTCCAGCTCGGCGATGTAGGCGGCCAGCTCCCGGAAGTTCATCTGCTCGTCCGGCTTGAATTCCTTCAAAAAGTAAGACGGCGGCTCATCCAGTTCGGGAAAGGTGGCGGCCTGAAAGGAGAAGAAATTCGTCTCGCGGATGCCCTGGATGTCCCGCGTCCAGCCGTCCTCGAAGATCCAGGTCTTCAAAGCGGGGGACCAGCGGGCCCGCTCGGCCCAGATGTGCCGGCGCAGCCGGAAGGGCTCCCACTCCAGCTCGTAAACGGTCACCCCGGCCATCAAGCCTTCGATCTGATCGAAGTATTTGTAGTAGTAGATTCGCGGCCCGTGCCCCATGATCCACTTGCGATCCGGCCGCAGATAGGTCTGCACCGGGCGGCCTTTGATCTCGTTGCGGAGGGCGTGTTGCACGCGGTTGGCCTTGCCCACGTGGTAGTGGTCGAAGGCGAACAGCCCCACGCTCAGCAGGGCGCTGGCCGCCAGCACGGGCCAGGCCAGCCGGCGCAGGCTGATGCCGCAGGCCTTGAAGGCCGTCACCTCGTTGTGCTTGCTGAGCACCCCGAAGGTCACCAGCACCGCCGCCAGCACGCTGACCGGGGCGGCGTCGTAAATCAGCTTGGGCGTCAGGAAGACGTGGTAGGTCAGCACGCGCGACATCGGGATGCGGTGGCGGATGATGTCGCTCAACAGTTCGAAAAAGGTGAACACGTGCGTCATCAGCACGAAGCCGGCCAGCAACACGGCGAAATAGAACAGGAACGAGGAAAGAATGTAGGTGTCCAGGATCTGCGGCGCCGAGGCCAGCCGGCTCCAGCGGAACCCGTTCCGCCGGGCCGCCGGAGCGGCCGGCCAGAGGCCCCCGAGCCGCGCCCGCCAGCCTTCCCAGCGGGCGGAGATCGCGCCCACCCAGTCGCGCTCCCCGGGCCTTTCCAGCCGCCCGACCCAGGCCGCGCCGGCCGCCGCCAGCACCGCGTTGGGAGTCCACACCGCCGCCTCCACCGGCAGCACGCCCTGCCGGGCCAGTCCGATCAGGCTGATCAGACCCATGTAGTAAAGGAACGCCAGCCCGGCCGTCAGCACCACGGCCGAGGAGCGGCTCCCCTTGCGCGAGGACACCCCCAGCGGCACCGCCACCAGCGCCAGCACCAGGCAAGCCGGCGGCAGCGCCAGCCGCTGGTGCAACTCGATGCGCGCCTCCAGGGAACGGCGGGCCTCCGCCCACAACGGGACGGTGTCCATTTCGCTGTAGGCCCGGGCCCGCAGCTCGTCCGGACGGGAAGCGGCCAACGTCTGCTCGCCCCGGGGGAAGACCGTGTTGTAGTATTCGGCCGGATTCCTGCCCACCTCGTGCGAGCTGCCCCGGATCATCGCCAGTTGCAGCCGCTGCCCCTGGTGGTCGGCCACCGCCAGCGCCTCCTCGGCCAGCGTGATCCGCGGCAACTCGCCCTTCTCCTGTCCGCCTGCGCTGCGTTGCTCGGCCGGACGCTGGTCGGCGATGAAAACCTTGCGCCAGCGCACCACCGGGCCCGCCGCCACGTCGGCCACGTAAAGGATGGTGTCGGGAAACTGCTCCTCGAAAACCCGCGGCCGGATCTCGGCCGTCAACTGCGCCGCCGCCAGGCGGTTCAGTACGGCGTAAGTCTCCCGGATGGACAGCGGCGTCAGCCACAGCGAGCAGGCCGCCGTCGCCGCCATGCCCAGCAACGCGTACAGCAGGACCGGCGCCAGAATCCGGCGGCCGGGAATCCCCGCCGCCCGCAGGCCGGTGATCTCGCCGTCGCCCGACATCCGGCTGAGTACGATCAGGGCGCCCACCAGCACCCCTACCGGCGCGGTGAAGGTCAGCACCGGCGGCAACACCAGCAGGAACAGATAACCCACCGTCGAGGCGGGCGCCGAAGCGCGCACCAGCAGCTCGAACAGCTTGCCGCTGCCCAGCCTTTGCAAGAACAGCACGAAGGTGAACAGCGTCACGCCCAGCAGGGCGCTGGAGGTGATTTCGCGGAAAATCGCGCGGGCCAGGATCCCCATCAGCGGACCAGCGCCGAGACCGACAAGGGCGGCGGCGGCGCCAGCGGCGGCCGGGCCAACTCCTCCCTCACCGGCTCCAGCTCCAGATCGTCCACCAGCACCGAGGGCGCCGCCACCGTGCATTCGGCCACATAAGACCCCGCGCCCATCAGGGCGAACGGCGCCCCGTTCTCCATGTAATCGAAAACGTGCACCTGCTCGGAGGCGGCCAGGATGTCGCGCAGCGAGCGCGCGTTCAAGCCCCGGAACCGCATGCCCCGCACCAGCTCCTCCCGCCCGTCCCCGTACAGGCGGTAGACCAGCACCGGCCGGCTCACCGGCACAGAGCCGCCCGCCGCCCCGGCCAGCTCCCGCCGCGCCTGCTCCAGCGAAGCCGAGGAGGGGAAATCCATCTTGCGCACGATCACTCCGTAGGCCTTCCCCCGGCGGCCGCACAACTCGATCAACTGCCTCTTCAGTTCCCGCTCCGGAACGGTCTGGGAGGCGCGGACGAACAGGTTCGAGACGGCGGCCGCCTTGGCCCCGAAAGGACCCGGCAGGCGCGCCCGGCCGTTCGAGGCCCCGAACCCTTTCACCGGCTGGCGGGTCAAAAGCAGGTTCTTGAGCACGCCCTGCTCGACCAGAACCAGGGGCTGCGGCCGGACGCCTTCCAGATCCACCCGGTAACTGCCGAACAGCACTCGACCCCGCCACTCCTTCTGGGTCGGATCGTCCACTACGTCCATCCATTCGGGCAGGATGCGCACCCCCAGGCGCCCTTCCAGTTCGCCGGCGCGCAACGGCAGGCTGCGCCCGGGAGGCGTCACCGGCCGGCGCACGGCGACCAGATTCCGCCCCAGCACCTCGGCGAAAAGCTGGGCGGCGGAGACCCCCTCGAACAACACCGGGCCGCTGTAAGCTTCGCCCTGGGGCGCCTCGGCCAGTGCGCTCAGATTCTCGGCCACCTGCCGCGCCGCCCGCTCCAGTTCGGCCTCCGCCGGCAACCGGCTCAGGTCGCGCGCGTGCACCACGGCGGCGTCGTGCAGCAGCATGCCGTCCGGCGCCTGGCTGACGGCGCGGATTCTCAGGAACATCACGCCGGAAGGCTCGCGCACGCGGGCGCCCTCGGAGTTGACCAGATAGAGGGCGTCGCGCGCCGCCGTGTAGTCCACCAGTGAACCCACCAGCTTGGGGTAGCCCAAAAACAGGGCGCTCAAGCGCCGCACGCGCTCCCGCCAGGCCTCGGCGTCCACCTCCGGCAGGGGCGTAAAGTCCACCAGCTCCACCGGTTCGGCCCGCCAGAAATCCGGCAGGGGTTCGCTGACGGTGAGACTGGCCAGCAGAGCGCGCTTGCGCGAGAAGGCCTCCAGGGCCGCCTTGTAGGCCATATCGGTCGCCAGCCACAGATGGCGGCGGAGCGCCGGGTAGGCGTCCTCCAGCGGCAGGCGGTCCACCTCGTAGCGGACCCCGGAGTAAAAATCCGTGCCCACGAAGTTGGTGTTATCGAGCTGGTAATCGCCCACCCGGACCTGAACGCGCGGGATCCGGAATCGCGAGCGGCCGGAGCCCAGCAGCGCGCCCAGGGTGGCCGAGGCGGTTACCTGATCGCCCTCGTCCACGGCGTACTCGATGAAGTAAGGAACCTCGATGATCCGCAAGGCGCGGGCCCGCGCGAGCTCATCCTGCATGGCGCGCAGCAGGGCGTCCGAGGGTGGAGCCTTGGGCTCGGCTGCCGCCGCCGCGGCCCACCACAGCGCCGCCAGCGCCGCACGCCGGCCGCTCACGGGCCCTCCTGCGGCGAGGGAGGCGGCAGCAGGGGCGGGCGATCCAGCGACTTCTCCTGCTTCTGGATTTCGATTTCGGAAACCAGCACGGCCGGCGCCACCGCCGCCACCGGCACGAGGCCCGATTCGGCGCCGCAATAGCCGTTGAAAACCTCCGAGCGGTCGGAGGCGGCCAGGATGCGCGCCAGGCCGGCCAGCGGCGTACCCACGATGTCGGCCCCGCGGATCAGCTCGTCCGGCCGGCCGTCGGGCCAGACCCGGTAAACCAGCACGGGGATGACCTTGAAAGCCTGCACGCCGGCCCGCGCCGTGGCGGTCACCCCGCCCCGCACTTCGCGAAAGTACAGCCCGTAGGGTTTGTTCTGCCGCCGGATCTCCTCGAGCAGCATCTCCCGCAGGCGCTTCTCGGAGACCCGCTGCGCGGACTCGACGAACATGTTCGACTGCCGCGAGACCACCTCGAAACCCGGAGCGCGCCGTCCGTGACCGTTCGAGCGGTCGAAGCCGCGCACGGGCGAGCGGCTGAGCAGAAAACTCTTGAGCACGCCGTTTTCCACCACCGTCACCGGGCGGGCCTTGACGCCCTCGTCGTCGTACAGGTAGGAGCCGTTCAGATCGGTCCCCTCGAACTGCCGCCGGGTGGGATCGAAAATCACCGAGAGGAACTCGGGCAGCACCTTGCCGCCGATGCTCCTGGCGAAGGTCTGCCCCTCGGTTTCGTCCTTCTGGCGGTGCCCCTCGATGCGGTGCCCGAAAATCTCGTGGAAGAACACGCCGGTGGCGCGCCCGGAAAGGATAGCCGGACCGGCGAAGGGCTCCGCCGGGGGCGCCTTCAACAAGGCCTCCAAATCGCGCGCCAGCCGCTCGACGCTCCGGCGCAGGACCCCCTCGCCGGGAAGGCGCGCCGGATCCTCGGCGTCGAAGGCCTCCTCCAAGACCAGGTCCATGCCGTCGCTTGCCTTGGCGCGCCCGCTGATCCAGACCCGGTTGAAACCGCGGCCGTGCGCCAGCCGGGTCCCCTCCGTGTTGACCAGATAGCGGATCTCCTGCTGGAGCGTGACGCCCACCTGGGAGGTCAGAATCTGCGGATGGCGCGTGAACTCGGCCGAGGCCTGCCGAACGCGCTCGATCCAATCCGGCTGGCGAAAGGCGGCCGGCGCCGGCGGCGCCAGATGCGCGGCGGGCTCCTCGGCGGAAAAATCGTCGGAGGCGTCTTCTTCGGCTACCTTCACCTGGCGCTGGGTGCGGATCTTGATCCAGCGCTCCGCCGCCAGCCGGTAGCAGCGATCGGTCTCGCGCCACAGGCGCTGCCGGATGGCGGCCGGCTGATCCTCCAGGGGCAGCGGCATGGCGGCGGTGAACTGCGCCCGCTCGCCCGGGATGCGGTGGTAGTTGTCGAGCTTCGGGCTGCCCACCCGCACGCTGACGTCCAAGGAGCGGACATGCTGCTCCTCGAGGGCCCGCAGGGCCCCCAGCGTCGCCGCCGCGCTGAAGCTGCGGCGTTCGGTTACCGCGTAACTGATATAGTAAGGCGCCGGATCGGCCTTCTCCTTGAGAAGGCGGAAGTTGCGCTCCAGCTCGTCGCTCAGGATGCCCACCAAGGGCGGGCCCTGCGCGCACAGCCAACAGGCCAGGGCGGCCGGCCCGGCCAACCGCAGCAGCCCCGTCACGCCATCAGCATAACATGCGCCTCGGCAGGCGGCCCGCTGTGTCGGCTCGACCACGCACTGTAGCGCGATGCGCCGGGCGCCGGACCGGGTTTTCGGCTATACTGGCCGCTCAGCCGTCCGCGCAGTCATGCCTGAGCTGGGCGCAGTCGTCGTCAGTTGGAACTCGGCCGCCGACATCGGCCGCTGCCTGGATGCCCTGCTAGCTCAGGGGGTGCGCGAGATCGTCGTGGTGGACAACGCCTCTCGGGACCGGACCTGGGAAGAAGTCCGCCGCCGGGGCGTCCGCTTGATCGCCAACCCCTGGAACCGGGGCTTCGCGGCAGCGGCCAATCAGGGCATCGCGGCGCTGAACCAGCCCTTGGCGCTGTTGGCCAACCCGGACACCGAGGTGCTGGAAGGCCTGGAGGCGCTGGTGGAGGCCTGCCGTCCCCCGGATGTAGCCGCCGCCGGCGGCAAGCTGGTGGACGAGCGCGGGCGGCCCCAGGCGGGCTTCATGGTGCGGCGCTTTCCCACACCCGTGAGCCTGGCCCTCGAAATGCTAGGAATCAACCGGGTGTGGCCGGGCAATCCGATCAACCGGCGCTATCGAGCCTTGGACCTGGACCCGGACCGGCCCGCCGAGGTCGAGCAACCGGCCGGGGCGTTCCTCGCAATCCGGCGGGAGGCTTGGCGGCGGCTGGGCGGGCTGGACGAGGCCTTCCACCCCTTGTGGTTCGAGGATGTGGATTGGCTGAGGCGCGCCCGGCAGGCCGGCTACCGGATCCTTTACGAACCCCGGGCGGTGGCCCGGCACCGGGGGGCAGGCTCGGTGGCCGCTTTGAGTTGGGAACAGCGCAGGCTTTACTGGTATGATAGCCTTCTTAGGTACGCCGCCCGGCACTTCAGCCCGGCCTGGTACGGGCTGGTGGGGGCGGCGGCCCTGCTGGCGGGTGCGATGCGCGCGACGGGGGATACCTTCGGCGTGGGCGGCAAGGCTTTGCGGGTCTACGGTAGAATAGTCCGACTGGCCGTGAGGCGGCTGGTCCATGCCCGTAGGGAGGGTGAGAGGCTGACGCTCGGGATGACGCGGCCCTGAGGCGCTGAGGAAAGCGGCTTACCGGCACAAGCGGAGCGGAATGTCGCGCGAGGAGCTGGTTTCGGTCACCATCGTCACTTACAACAGCCGTCGCTTCATCGGCCGGTGTCTGGAGTCGGTGCTGGCCCAGAAGTATCCCTGGGTGGAGGTCATCGTCGTAGACAACGCCTCCGCCGACGGAACCCGCGAGGTGCTGGAAGGCTTCCGCGACCGCTGCCGGATCGTTTACAACCCGCAGAACGTCGGCTTTGCAGCCGCCCAGAACCAGGCCATCCGCATGGCCCGGGGCCGCTGGATCCTCACCCTCAACCCGGACATGCTCCTGCTGCCGAACTTCATCCAGGCGCTGGTGGCGGCCGGCAGGCTCGATCCCCGCGTCGGTTCGGTCTGCGGCAAGCTGCTCACCATGCGCCCCAGCTTCGATTTCCCCGAGCAGCCGCTGGTGGACTCCACGGGCATCTACTTCACTCCCATGCTCCGCCATCTGGACCGGGGCAGCCAGCAGGTCGAGAACGGCCACTTCCTCCGTTACGAGTACGTCTTCGGCGCCACGGCCGCCGCCGCGCTCTACCGCCGGGAAATGATCGAGGACGTCTCGGTGGAGGGGGAATTCTTCGACTCGGACTTCTTCGTTTACCGCGAGGACGCCGACGTGGCCTGGCGCGCCCAACTGCTGGGCTGGCGCTGCCTGTACACGCCCTACGCCCGCGCCTACCACGTGCGCAGCGTGCGCCCGGGCAATCGCCGGGCCCTGCCGGCCCTCATCAACATGCATTCGGTCAAGAACCGCTTCCTGATGCGGATCAAGAACATGACCGCCGACCTGTATCTGCGCAACTGGCTCTCGATCACCGCCCGCGACCTGGTGGTCATCGCCTGCTGCCTGCTGCGCGAGCAGACTTCCCTGAAGGCCTTCTGGTTCCTGATCCGCAACTGGAAGCGAGCCTGGGCCAAGCGCCGCCAGATCATGCAGCGCAAACGGGCCGACGACGCCTACATCGCCGCCTGGTTCCGCTACCGCCCGGTGTCGCTGCCCTTCAACGACGGCCGCTCGCCCAGCCCGGCGGCGGCGCCCCTGGCCGAGCCGGCCGAAAGCACCTGAAAGGCGGATCGCCTGCTGCGGTGAAGATCGCCATCCTCGGCACGCGGGGCATCCCGGCTCGCTACGGCGGATTCGAAACCTTCGCCGAAGAACTCTCCCGCCGCCTGGTCGAACGGGGCCACCAGGTCAGCGTCTACTGCCGCCGCCGCCACGGCCAACCCTACTACCTGGGCGTCCGGCTGCGCTACCTGCCGGCCGTGCCCCACAAGTATTTGGAAACCATCACCCACACCGCGCTGGCTACCCTGGACCTGCTGGCGCGCCGCCCCGACGCCGCTCTGTACTGCAACGCCGCCAACGCCCTGTTCACCTTGCTGCCCCGCCTGGCGGGCATTCCCGTCGCGCTCAATGTGGACGGCATCGAGCGCCGGCGCAGGAAATGGAACCGGCTGGCCCGCGCCTGGTATCGCTTCTCCGAGCGCCTGGCCACCTGGCTGCCCCACGCCGTGGTGAGCGACGCCCGGACCATCGCCCGCTACTATCGCGAGCGCTACGGCAAGCCCACGCACTACATTCCTTACGGCGCCGAAGTGGGCAAGGCGCCGGCCGGGGAGACTCTGCGCGCGCTCGGGCTGGTCCCCGGCGGCTACTTCCTCTACGTCAGCCGCATGGAGCCGGAGAACAACGCCTTGCTGGTGCGCCAGGCCTTCGAGCGCGTCGCGACCGATCTGCGCCTGGTCATGGTGGGCGATGCGCCCTACGCCCGCCGCTACATCGCCCGGGTGCGCGATACGCGCGACCCTCGCATCCTGTTCCCGGGCGCCATCTACGGCCAGGGCTACCGCGAGTTGGGCTCGCATTGCTTCGCCTACATCCACGCCACCGAAGTGGGCGGGACCCATCCGGCTCTGGTCGAGGCGATGGGGCGCGGCGCCCTGGTCCTCTACTTGAACACGCCGGAGAACGCCGAGGTGGCCGGCGAGGCCGGCATCCCCTTCGAGCCGCAGGAGCTGGCCGAAAAGCTCCGCCTTGCGCTGCGGCTGGGCCCGGACGAGCGGGAGCGCTACCGCCGGCGCGCGCAGGAGCGGGTGCGGGAGCGCTACGACTGGGAGCGCATCACCGACGACTATGAGCGCCTGCTGGCCGGCCTGAGCAGGCGGAGCTGAGCCATGGAACCCGCTTGGCGCACCTGGGTCGAAATTTCCCGCTCGCAGATCGCGGCCAACTACCGGGCCGTGCGCCAGGCGGTCGGCTCCCAGATCGAGATCGCCGCCGTGGTCAAGGCCGACGCTTACGGCCACGGCGCCGTCGAGGTAGCCCGCGTGCTGGCCGGCGAGGGCGCTCGCTGGCTGGCGGTGAGCTCGGCCGAGGAGGGCGTCGCCTTGCGCCAGGCGGGCCTGCAAGCTCGCATCCTAGTGATGGCCGACAGCTTCCCGTACTCGCGGCCCGCGCTGGTCGAATACCGGCTCACCCCGGTCGTGCATTCCCTTGACGAGCTGCGCGATCTGGACGAGTGGGCCGGGGCGCGCCGCCTCGAGCTGCCCTATCACCTCAAGCTGGATACGGGCATGGGGCGCCTGGGCGTGCGGGAAGGCGCGGCCGAGATCGCCGCCGCCGTCCGCGCCGCCCGGCGCCTGCGGCTGGAAGGCCTGATGACCCACTTCGCCAGCGCAGCCGATTTCGCCGGCCCGCAGACCGACGAGCAGATTCGCGCTTTTCGAGAGCTGCTCGAGCAGTTGGCCCAGGCCGGCATCCGGCCGCCTTACCGGCACGCCGCCAGCACTCACTCGATCGCCTACGCGCGGCGCGACTGCTGGCATAACATGGTGCGTCCCGGCCACGCCCTCTACGGCTACGTCTCGCCTGCCCGCGGTCCCGCGCCCGCCCCCATCCTGCGCGTCGCGCCGGCCCTGAGCTGGAAGGCTCGCATCCTGACGATCAAGAACGTGCCCGAAGGCGCCCTGATCGGCTACGGCGGCATGTTCCGCGCTCCCCGCCCGATGCGCATCGCCGTCTTGGCGGCGGGTTACGCCGACGGCCTGCCCCACAGGCTCTCCAACCGCGGACAGGTGATCGCCGCCGGCCGCCTGGTTCCCATCCTGGGCGCGGTCTCGATGGATCTAACCACCATTGACCTGAGCCCGTGCCCCGAGCTGCGCCCGGGCGACGCCGTCACCCTGCTCGGCCGGGAAGGCGAGGCGGCCCTGGACGCCCGGCAGATGGCCCGGCTGGCCGGGACCATTTCCTACGACGTGCTCTGCGGCATCCGGGCGCGCGTCAAGCGCCTGTATCTGTGAGGGCGCCCGGCGCACCCCGCGAGCCGGCGCTCGTATTATGCTGGCCGGTATGACTCGAGAGGAAGCCTGGCGGATCCTGTGCGAATTCACCCGCTCGGAAAACCTGCGCAAGCACGCCCTGGCGGTGGAGGCCTGCCTGGTAGCCTACGCCCGCAAGTTCGGCCAGGACGAGCAGGAGTGGGCGGTCACCGCCCTGCTTCACGATTTCGATTACGAAATCCACCCTGAAGCGCCGGACCATCCCCTCAAGGGCGAGGCGATTCTGGCCGAGCGGGGCGTCAGCCCGGAAATTCGCCGGGCCGTGCTTTCCCACGCCACCTACACCGGCGTCGAGCGGCAGACCCTGCTCGAGAAGGCCCTGTTCGCCTGCGACGAGCTGGCGGGCTTCATCACCGCGGTGGCGCTGGTCAAACCGCACCGCAGCCTGGGGGAGGTGGATGCCCGCTCGGTGCGCAAGAAGATGAAAGACAAGGCGTTCGCCCGCTCGGTGAGCCGGGAGGACATCCTGCGCGGCGCCCAGGAGCTGGGCGTGGATCTGGACGAGCACATCGAGTTTTGCGCCCGTGCGATGCAGCAGCGGGCGGCCGAGCTCGGCTTGGAGGGCTCGGCGTGAGCCGGCCGAGCTGGGACGAGTACTTCCTGGATCTGGCCGCCCAAGTGGCCAAACGGGCCACCTGCGATCGCGGGCGGGCCGGCTGCGTCGTGGTGCGCAACAAGCGCATCATCGCCACCGGCTACGTCGGCTCGCCGCCCGGCCTGCCGCACTGCGACGACGTGGGCCACCTGCTGCGCAAGGTGGTGGACGAGGACGGCACGGTCCGCCAGCACTGCGTGCGGACCACTCACGCCGAGCAGAACGCCATCTGCCAGGCGGCGCGCTACGGCATCGCCTTGGAGGGGGCCACGCTGTACTGCACTATGGAGCCTTGCCGGGTCTGCGCCATGCTGCTGATCAGCGTGGGCATCCGGCGGGTGGTGGCCCGCCGGCGCTACCACGCCGGACAGGATACCCGGGAATTGTTCCTGGCCGCCGGCGTCCAGCTCCACGTCTGGGAGGATGAGACCGAGCAGTACCCGGCTCAATGAGGCGCCCCGCCCGACCACGAGGAGGTTGCCATGCCAAGCTGGAAGGCCCTGATCTGCGCGCTGCTGGCTTTTGTGCCCGCCCCCGGCCAGCCCCGGCCCGAGTGGGATAACCCGGCCGTGGTCCAACTTAACCGGGAACGGCCCCACGCCACGATGATGATCTACCCCACCGCGGAGCTGGCCCGCCGCGGCGAGCGCTCCCGCTCGCCCTGGTTTCAATCCCTGAACGGCCGCTGGCGCTTCCATTGGGCCGCTCGCCCGGCGGACCGGCCGGCGGAGTTTTTCCGGGCGGATTTCGACGACTCGCGCTGGGACTGGATCCCGGTGCCTTCCAACTGGCAGCTCCACGGCTACGACATCCCCATCTACACCAACATCCTCTACCCGTTTCCCGTGGACGTGAGCGGTCCCCCCGTCGTTCCCAAGGATCGCAATCCGGTGGGATCCTACCGCCGCAGTTTCACCCTCCCCCGAGCTTGGAAGGGCCGCCGCGTCCTGCTCCATTTCGAGGGCGTGGATTCGGCCTTCTACGTCTGGGTCAACGGCCGCAAAGTCGGCTACAGCGAGGATTCCCGCACCCCGGCCGAGTTCGACATCACGCGCTTTCTGCGGCCGGGCGCGAACCTGCTCGCCGTCGAGGTCTACCGCTTCCCCGACGGCGCCTACCTCGAGGACCAGGACATGTGGCGGCTGAGCGGCATCTACCGCGACGTGTATTTGTGGAGCCCGCCCGATCGCCACGTGCGCGACGTCGAAATTCGCACCGAGCTGGACGAGGACTGCCGCGACGCCGTGCTGCGCGTGAAGGCGGACGTCCTCCAGTACGAAGGCGCCCCCGGCCGGGCCTCCCTGGCGCTGGAGCTCGCGGACGCCGCCGGGCGGGCGGTCTTCGCGCCCCAAACACGCGTCCTGGAGCTGCGCGCGGGCGCCGAGACCTCGGTCGAGTTCGCCGTCCCGGTCTCCGGCCCGCGCCTCTGGAGCGCCGAAACGCCGTACTTGTACAGCCTGCTGCTCACCCTCAAAGACGTCGCCGGGCGCACCCTGGAAGTGATCCCCTTCCCGGTGGGCTTTCGCCAGGTGCGCATCCGCGACGGCCGCTTGCTGGTGAACGGCCGGGCCATCCTGCTGAAAGGCGTCAACCGGCACGAGCACAGCCCCGAGACCGGCCACTACGTCGCGCCGGAGCTGATGCTGCGCGACGTCCTGCTGATGAAGCGGCACAACATCAACGCCGTGCGCACTTCGCACTACCCCAACGCTCCCGCCTGGTACGATCTGGCGGACCGCTACGGCTTGTATCTGATGGACGAGGCCAACATCGAGGCGCACGGCTACGGCAACACTCCGCGCAACCGCTTGAGCAACGATCCCCAGTGGCGGGCGGCCTACCTGGACCGCGTCGAGCGCATGGTCGAGCGCGACAAGAACCACCCCTCCGTCATCCTCTGGTCCCTGGGCAACGAATCGGGCGACGGGCCCAACGTGGCGGCCGCCTACCAGTGGGTGAAACGGCGCGATCCCACCCGGCCCTTTCATTACGAGGGCAGCACCGCCAACGGCGGATCCAACGCCGACATCAACTCGTTCATGTATCCCCCGCCGGCCGCCGTCCTCGAGCGCGCCCGCCGGCGGCCCGATATGCCCCTCATCCTGTGCGAATACTCGCACGCCATGGGCAACAGTAACGGGGGCCTGAAGGAATACTGGGACATTTTCTACGCCGGCGCGAACGCCCAGGGGGCCTTCGTCTGGGATTGGGTGGACCAGGGCCTTCGCCAGCCGGCGCCCGCCGAGCACCGCGCCGCTTCGGGCAGGGAGACCTTCCTGGCCTACGGCGGCTGGTGGGAGGACAAGGCCGGCTTGCACAACGACAACAACTTCTGCATGAACGGGCTGGTCGCCGCCGACCGCACCGTGCGCCCCGGCCTGTCGGCCCTCAAGTACGTCTACCGCTACCTGCACGCCGCCCCGCTGGATCTGGCGGCAGGCAAACTCCAGGTCACCAACTGGTTCGATTTCCTCAACGCCCGCGAGATCGCCGAAGGCCTCTGGAGCATCCAGGCCGACGGGCGCCCCATCGCCTCCGGCCGCTTCCCCGAACTGGACATCCCGCCCCGCCAGGCGCGCCAGTATGTTCTGCCTCTGCCCGCGCTGCGTCCGGAGCCCGGGCGGGAGTACTGGCTGGACGTGAGCTTCCTCACCCGCTCCGATCTGCCCTGGGCCCCCAAGGGGCACGAACTGGCCTGGGACCAGTTCCGCCTGCCCCTGGGCGCTCCCCCGCGCCCCTTCGATCCCTCCGCCGCGCCGCCCCTGGATATGGATGAGCAGGGCGACGAGGTCCGCTTTTCCGGCCCTGATTTCCAGATCCTCTTTGACCGGCACGCCGGCGCCTTCACCGGCCTCACTTACCGGGGCGTCCGCCTCATTGAGCGCGGCCCCATGCCCGACTTCTGGCGCGCCATGACCGATAACGACCGCGGCGCCTGGAAAGCGGTGGGGCGGGTCTGGGTTAAAGACCCCGCGCGAAACCTCCTGCTGTGGCGGGAAGCCGGCTCCGGCTGGCAAGCCCGGCAGGTCGAAGTGCGGCGGCTGGACGAGCGCCGGGCCCTGGTGCAGGCGGAAGGGTTCCTGCCGGCCGTCCGGGCAAGTTACAACCTTACTTACACGATTTACGGCAGCGGGGATATCATCATCGAGGCCGATTACCGCCCCGGCGCCGGCCCGCTGCCCATGATGCCGCGCTTCGGCATGGAATGGGTGGTGGCGCCGGGGCTGGAGAAGATCACCTGGTACGGGCGAGGGCCGGCGGCCACTTACGCGGATCGTAACTTTGAGCGCATAGGAGTTTACTCTTCCACCGTGGACGCCGAGTGGGTCGAATATTCCCGCCCGCAGGAGAACGGCAACAAGAACGAGGTGCGCTGGGTGGCCCTGACCAATGACCAGGGCGTCGGCCTGCTCGCCGTGGGCATGCNNGAGCTCTGCGTGAGCGCCGCGCATTATCCCAAGGCCGAAATCGAGCAAGCCGATTACTCGTTCAAGTTACGCCGCCGGCCGGAAATCTACCTCAATCTGGATTACAAACAGATGGGAGTGGGCGGCATTGATAGCTGGAGCCTGAACGCCTGGCCCATGCCCGCCTACCGGCTGCCCGGCGACCGGCCCTACTGCTACCGGTACCGTCTGGCGCCCCTGGCCGGCGACCCGGCCCTCAAGGCGCGGCAGGGATTTTGAGGAGCGGCCGGGGGGCCGCCTCCCGGCGCCCTTCAGGGCGCCGCCGGGCGGAAGAAGCTGAGCGCGTTGCTCCCCTGCGCCAGCGTGCGCACCCGGCGCAGGGCGGGGCGGGAAACACAAAGGCGCCGCTGCCGCCCCAAGGTTTCCTCTTGCGTGCCGGCGTTTCAATGCACGCCCGCGCGCGGGCGACAACTACCGGTAAAAGCGCTTACTACAGCCCGAGCATGTTTCAATCCACGCCCGCGCGCGGGCGACAACATGGCGGCTTCTCGCCCGGCTGGCCGGGGTAAAAGTTTCAATCCACGCCCGCGCGCGGGCGACAACAGATCACCGGCGGACCCCCCAACGCCCCGGTCATTGTTTCAATCCACGCCCGCGCGCGGGCGACAACGCATCGCGACCAGGATTCTTGAAGCTGATGCTGCGTTTCAATCCACGCCCGCGCGCGGGCGACAACGTCTGCTCCGCACCGCTTCCGCCTGCCTGCTCCGGTTTCAATCCACGCCCGCGCGCGGGCGACAACGCCGAGATTGGCGTTCCACCGCGCAGCGACCAAGTTTCAATCCACGCCCGCGCGCGGGCGACAACGGCCTTGCCATATTGCCTCCCGGCTACACAAGCGGTTTCAATCCACGCCCGCGCGCGGGCGACAACGGCGAGTTGCTTCGGTTCGTACACGTCGGCGCCGTTTCAATCCACGCCCGCGCGCGGGCGACAACTAGGGGGGTGGATCGTGGGCCTCCGTGGGCCTAGTTTCAATCCACGCCCGCGCGCGGGCGACAACAGGCGGCGCAGGGCGCGCTCGAGCTCCTGGCACCAGTTTCAATCCACGCCCGCGCGCGGGCGACAACGAAGTCGGGCTACCCGATGCGCGCACCATGGTTCGTTTCAATCCACGCCCGCGCGCGGGCGACAACATTTGGCCGGGTTCAAAATCACCATCGGCGGCGGGTTTCAATCCACGCCCGCGCGCGGGCGACAACATTTGGCCGGGTTCAAAATCACCATCGGCGGCGGGTTTCAATCCACGCCCGCGCGCGGGCGACAACGTTTAGCCGAGCAGGCAACGAACTCGGCAAGTAGTGTTTCAATCCACGCCCGCGCGCGGGCGACAACCCCCAGCTCGAGCCCGGGCAAAGCCGGATCCAAGTTTCAATCCACGCCCGCGCGCGGGCGACAACAGTACGCCGAGAAGGCGGCCCGCATCAAGCGGAAGTTTCAATCCACGCCCGCGCGCGGGCGACAACACTTATGTCCCAAATTACACTTTCGCGCTTGATCCGTTTCAATCCACGCCCGCGCGCGGGCGACAACACCTGCGCCGCGAGCGGGACAGGCGCGCTAGCCAGTTTCAATCCACGCCCGCGCGCGGGCGACAACGCAGATGATGCTGCGGCGCTGCAAGCGGCAGTGGTTTCAATCCACGCCCGCGCGCGGGCGACAACCGGCGCGGAGTTTTCAGTTTCCGATTTTAGCTTAGAGTTTCAATCCACGCCCGCGCGCGGGCGACAACGAGCAGGCGATCGCCAACTTACACGATCGCATCGGTTTCAATCCACGCCCGCGCGCGGGCGACAACCTTGGGCTTGTTTTTCGCTAAGGATCACAATAAGTGTTTCAATCCACGCCCGCGCGCGGGCGACAACGCAGGCTGGGATCAAGCGCGCCCTTCAACGCATAGTTTCAATCCACGCCCGCGCGCGGGCGACAACTTGTGATGGTTTCGGTTTACGAATGGGCGCTCAAGTTTCAATCCACGCCCGCGCGCGGGCGACAACGTCCAAGGGTCCAGCTCTCGAATTACGGAGGGCGAGTTTCAATCCACGCCCGCGCGCGGGCGACAACTATGCGTTTGGCTAAGTTGGAGCAGGCGATCGCCGTTTCAATCCACGCCCGCGCGC
>JGI24187J35170_1000363_pt1 | contig 20480 bp, 16 predicted proteins | sample YNPBryBLVA2012_FD_35170 | JGI IMG/M metagenome (IMG submission 35170)
ACGGGCTTTGCCCGTGGAGCGGGGAGGGACCCCGAAGGGCCAACCGAGCGTTCCGGCTGGCTTGGCCAGCGGAACGCGGGGGAGAAGCCCTTCCCCGTTGGAGAGACAAAGCCTTTCCCTCGTGTAGCACCTACATCACCGAAGGCGAGACCGATCCATCGCGGAATTTGGGGGAATGGCCCTTTCGGGCGTGCCGCGGGCGGTTGGGGTGTGCGAGAATGGGGCCATGCGGAGGATCTTGGGGCTTCTTCTCCCGCTTGTTGTTTTCGCCACGGCCTCCTTGGGGGCCGATCTGCCCGCCCTTCAGAAGGAGGTGGAGCGGATCCGGGGCCTCTCCTTCCGGGCGCCGGTGGCCGTGAAAGAAGTGGACCCGGCGCGGCTCCGGGAGGTGGTGCGGGCGGAGCTGGAGCGCGAGTTCCCCAAAGACGAGTGGCCCCGCACGGAGAAGGTCCTGAAGGCCTTCGCCCTGATCCCGCCGCGGATGAACCTCCGGGCGGTCCTGGAGGGTCTCCTCGAGGACCAGGTGGCGGGCCTCTACGATCCGAAAAGCCGGACCCTCTACGTCTCCACCTCGCCCCTGGAAGGGGAAGAGATGCTGGCGGAGGCGGGGCTGAAGGACTTCTCCCTCACGGACCTCTTCCTCGTCCACGAGCTGGACCACGCCCTCACGGACCAGCACTTTGGCCTCCTTTCCCTTCCCCTGGAGGACCGGGAGAACGAGGACCGGGCCTCGGCCGCGCGGTGCCTGGCCGAGGGGGACGCCACCTGGGTGATGGTGGAGTACCTGGGGCGGCGCCTCTCCCAGGAAAAGGCCGGCGGCCTGGACGCGCTGGGGGACGAGGCGGCGGCCATGGCCCTGGGGCGGGAGCTCCTGGGACAGTCGGCCCCGGCCTACATCCAGGAGAACCTCCTCTTCGGCTACCTGGGCGGGCTGGGTCTCGTCCGGGCGGCCTTGGCCCGGGGGGGGACGGGAGCCCTCGACGGCCTCTACCGGAGGCCCCCCGCCTCCACCGAGCAGGTGCTCCACCCCGAGAAGGCCCTGGAGGGGAAAGATCCGCCCGTGAAGGTGGAGGCCCCGGCGGGGGAGGCCTGGCGCAGGGCCGGGTGGCGCAAGGTCCAGGAGGGCACCTGGGGGGAGTTCAACACGCGTGTCCTCCTCAAGGAGTGGGGTGTTGCCCGGGAAGCGGCGGAACGGGCGGCGTCGGACTGGGGCGGAGATCGCTGGGCGGTCTTCGAGAAGGGAGCGCTCCTCGGCTTCGACTGGAAGACGGTGTGGGATACGGAAGGGGCGGCGGCCCGCTTCGCCGCCGCCGCACGGACGAGAAAGGACCTCGAGGTGAAGGCCCGGGGCCGGGAGGTGGAGGTCTCCACGCCTCCGCCGGCCGCGACGGGCTCCGGCCTGGAGGAAAAAGGGCGCCCGAAGGAGGGACCATGAGCGGCGTGCTGTTGAGAACGGACTACCCCCAAGTGCCCCTGATCTCCCGGGGCAAGGTGCGGGACATGTACGACCTCGGCGATGCGGTCCTCATCGTCGTCACCGACCGCCTGTCGGCCTTCGACCACGTCCTGCCCAACGGGATCCCCGACAAGGGGAAGGTCCTCAACCTCCTCTCGGCCTTCTGGTTTGAAAAGACCCGGCACATCGTGAAGAACCACCTCCTCTCCACCGACACCCACAACCTTCCCTCCGCCCTCTGTCCCTACAAGGAGGAGCTGGAAGGCCGTTTCACCCTGGCGCGGAAGGCGAAGATGCTGCCGGTGGAGTGCGTGGTCCGCGGGTACCTCTCCGGCTCCGGATGGAACGACTACCGGAAAACCGGAGAGGTCTGCGGGATCCGCCTCCCCGCGGGGCTGAAGGAGAGCGACCGGCTCCCCGAGCCCCTCTTCACCCCCTCCACCAAGGCCGAGTCGGGCCACGACGAGAACATCTCCTTCGAAACGTGCGTCCGCCTCCTCGGAAGACCGCTCGCCGAGAAGATCCGGGAGCTCTCCCTTTCCCTCTACGCCTACGCCGCCGCCTACGCGGAGAAGCGGGGGATCCTCATCGCCGACACCAAGTTCGAATTCGGGCTCCTGGACGGGGAGGTGATCCTCTGCGACGAGGCCCTGACCCCCGACTCCAGCCGCTTCTGGCCCCGGGAAGCCTACGAGCCCGGAAAGGCCCAGCCCTCCTTCGACAAGCAGTACGTCCGGGACTACCTCCTCTCCATCCGGTGGAACAAGGAGCCCCCCGTCCCCACCCTTCCGGAGGAGGTGGTCCGCGCCACCGCCGAGAAGTACCGGGAGGCCTACCGCCTCCTCACCGGCGAGGCCCTTCCCTAGGCATGGCCGAAGAAGCCTTCGAGCGAAAACGCGACGGTGGATCCGTTTCCGGAGCCAGCGGCCGGGGCCTTGTCCGGGAGATGGAGGAGGGGGACCTTCCGGCCGTGGCGGCCATCGAGGAGGCCTCCTTCCCCAACCCCTGGCCCCTGGAAGCCCTGCGCCACGAGCTGGTCCAGAATCCCTTCTGCCGGGCCTTCGTGGCGGAGGAGGAGGGGACGGTGGCGGGCTACGCCTACCTCTGGGTGATCTTCGACCAGGGGCACCTCATCAACATCGCCGTGGATCCCCGCTTCCGCGGCCGCGGACTGGGGGAGGCCCTGCTCCGGCGCGTCCTGAGGGAGGCGGTGGGGCAGGGGGCCCGGGCGGTCCACCTGGAGGTGCGGGAGCAGAACGGCCCCGCCATCGCCCTCTACCGGAAGCACGGCTTCGAGGTCCTGGGGAAGGTGGAGAAGTACTACTCCGACGGCGCCGCCGCCCTCATGATGGAGAAGGTCTTCTGAAGGGTCTCTTCAGAGAGGCCAGCGGTCCAGCGTTTTCCGGATCCGCCCGGCGGGGGAGAGGATCTTTTGGGGGAGGTCCAGCCGGCTCCCTCGTTCCAGAAGGGGAACGAGGCGCTCCAGGTCGGGGCCCGACTCGGCGGCGGTCAGGGCCACCCGGATGGGGTGAAAGAGGGCCTTCCCCTTGACCTTCAGCGCCTCCTTCACCGCCCGCACCGCCTCCCCGTAGGCGCCGGGGGCGGCGAGGTCCCTTCCCTCGGCCTCCCGCAGAAAGGCCTCCACCACCTTTCGGGCCCGGGGCTCCCGCAGGGCCTCCCGGCCGGCCTCCTCCAGGGAGGCGGGGTCGAAGTGGAAGAGGATCCCGGCGGCCTCGGGGGCCTCCGAGAGGAGGTCCACCCGCTCGGCGAGGAGGGCGGAGAGGTCCTGGAGCCAGGTGGCCACGGCGGGGTCCAGGGGAGGCTCGGGAAGGTACCCCGCCTGCCGGAGCCAGGGCTCGAAGGCCCGGGCCCGCGTTTCTGGGGAAAGTGCCTTCAGGTGCTCCCGGTTGAGGAAGCGCAGCTTGGCCTCGTCGAAGACGGCGGCGGTCTTGGTGACCCGTTCGAGAGAAAAGGCGGAGAGGATCTCCTCCCGGGTGAGGACCTCCCGCCCTTGGGGGTGGCTCCAGCCCAGAAGGACCAGGCCGTTCACCATGGCCTCCGGCAGGAAGCCCCGGGCCCGGAAGGCGTCGAGGCTCACGTCTCCGTGGCGCTTCGAGAGCTTTCCCCCGTCGGGACCCAGGATCATGGANAGGTGGGCGAAGAGGGGAGGCTCCTTTCCCAGGGCTTCGTAGAGGACGATCTGCTTGGGGGTGTTGGAGAGGTGGTCCTCCCCNCGCACGACGTGGGAGACCTCCATGAGGCTATCGTCCACCACCACGGCGAAGTTGTAGGTGGGGGAGCCGTCCGGGCGGGCGAGGATCCAGTCGCCGAACTGGGCGGTGTGGATGGAGACGGGGCCCCGCACCAGGTCCACGAAGGTCACCGTCTTCGTGGGGACCTTGAGGCGGACGGAGAAGGGCTCGCCGGCCGCCACCCTCCTCTGCCGCTCCTCCGGCGGGAGGTGGCGGCAGGTCCCCGGGTAGACGAAGGTGCGCTGGGCCTCCCGGGCCTCCTGGCGGCGTTGCGCGAGCTCCTCCGTGGAGCAGAAGCAGGGGTAAGCCTGCTCCTCGGCGAGGAGGCGGGTGAGGACCTCCCGGTAGAGGGCGTAGCGCTCGGTCTGGCGGTAGGGGCCGAAGGGGCCCCCCACCTCCGGCCCCTCGTCCCACGAAAGGCCCAGCCACCGGAGGTCTTCAAGGACCGAGCGGACGCTCTCCTCGGTGGAGCGGGCGGCGTCGGTGTCCTCCAGCCGGAGGAGGAAGGTCCCGCCCTGGGAACGGGCCAGGAGCCAGTTGAAGAGGGCCGTCCGCACGTTTCCGAGGTGCAGGTGCCCCGTGGGGGAAGGGGCGAAGCGCAAGCGAAGGGGGCGGTCGGCCATGGGTCCTCCAGGCGGGCGATTCTACCGGGAACCGACGCTCGGGGAAAGGCCCGGGGCGCGGCCCCAATCCCGTGATGGGAACCGAACAGTCGGTGCATGTCCTTGGAAGCCTTTCACATGCTAAGAACAGCCCCATCACCTGCCAAGGGATTGGGGGGCATTCGAGCCGAAGGCGGGGAGGGACCCCGCAGGGTGGGCCGAGCGTTCCGACTGGCTTGGTCAGCGGAACGCGGGGGAGAAGCCCCCCCCGTTCAGGAGAAAAAGATTTTCCGTCGTGAAGCACCTTCACCACCGAAGGCAAGACCAATCCATCGCGGAATTTGGGGCGCGGGTTCGCGCCTAGCGGCCGGGGGAGGGGCGGTCCTCGTCGAAGGGGAGGGCCTCGGCCAGGTTGACCCAGACCGTCTCCCGGCTGCTGCGGGTCAGCATCAGGGCCCAGTCGCCGCGCCCGTCGCGAACCACCGAGCCAAAGAGGGGCCGCCGGGAACCCTCCTCGAACTTCTCCAGAAAGACGTGGCCGAAGGTGGCCTCTCCACCGCGGAGGACCCACGCCGGGTGCCGCAGGCCCGGCCGCAGGCGGAGATCCCGCACCTTCACCGGGGTGTAGCCCTTTCGGCGGAGGACCGCTTCGAAGTCCGGCGTGAGGTCCCGCCCGTCCAGCCGGAGGTCGTGGCGGCTCCGCTGGATCCTTCCTTCGACCAGGCTCTCCAGGGTCTCGGCGGTCTCTCCGTCCATGAAGGACCTCCGGCGGGGGGGAAGTATAGCCCCGTGGCGTGGGAAGAGTATACTGGAGCCAAGCGAGATCGTCGGGGACGGCGGGGGGCGGAGGTGGGCCATGGGGAAGCGGGTTTTCGTGGCGTTGCTGGCGATGGTCGCCGCGGTGGCGATCTGGGCCGAAGGGATCGAGGGCGCCTACGAGCTGGTGAAGGACAGCGGTGGAGCGGTACCCAAGGCGGGGGCGGTGGTCCGCCTCACCTTCCGCGGGGACGGGACCTTCCTGCTGAAGGCCGTCCAGCCGGGGGAGACGGTGACCGACCGGGGCACCTACACCCTCTCCGGAAGCCGCATCACGATGACCTTCGAGGAGCTGGACCTGGGCCGGCAGAGCGGTCCCTACGTCCTCTCCGGAACCACCCTCACCCTGCCCTTTCAGATGTTGGGCGGAGGGAAGGGAAGCTCCACCTGGAAGGCCGTCTCGTCTTCAGGGGGGGGCGGCCTCGAGGAGGTGCTCCGCCGGACGCTGGAGGAGGCGAAGAACGAGGACAACGGGGCCCAGCGGGACCGAATGGACCGGACCGCCTCCCAGCGCGCGCCGGCTTACAGGGGCAAGCTCCCGGAGGCCTACTACGCCCAGGGGGTGGTGTACTTCCTGAAGGGCTACTACCACGAGGCTTGGTACGGTTTTGCCCAGGCGGCCAACCGGGCGCCCCAGAACGCCATCTACCTCAACAACCTCGCCATGGTCCTTCTGGAGCTGGACTCGCTGGAGGACGCCCGGGAGATCCTGGAGTGGGTCACCGCCCGCTATCCCAACCTGGACTCGCCGTGGGGGAACCTGGGAGCCTGCGCCCTGAAGCAGGGGGACNTGGAGACGGCGGGCCGGGCGCTGGAGAAGGCCATGGCCCTTTCGCCCTCCACCGGCCTCTACGCCTACGGCTACGGGAAGGTNCTGAAGGAGCGGGGGCGAAAGGAGGAGGCCANGCGGTACTTCGCCCTGGCCTGGCAGAAGGGCTACGCCGGTTCCGGCCGGGAGGGGGAGCCGGGGGGAAGCGCCCCGGGGAGCGGCACGGCGCCGGGGGCCTCGGGTTCGGGGGAACCGGGCGGAGAAGGGGGCCCCGGCGGGGTCTCCGCCGGCGGACGGGGGGGGCGGACGCCGGGCGGCCGGCCTCCCGCGCCGCCTCCGCCGGGCCGCCAGGGCTTTCCGCCGGAATGGGTGGGCCACTACGAGGCCAAGTACGTGCGCGCCAAATCCTCCGACGTGGCCGTCTTCGGCCAGTCCCTGGCCCAGACGGCCATCAAGACCGACACCCTCTGCTGCGCCAAGTCCTTTTCCATGGAGGTGGACAGCGGAGGAAACGTCCACGGAAGGGGCCGCCTGATGTACGTCTACCTGGGGACCGCCGTGAACCCGGCCATGGGGCTCATGCCGGGCTTCGCGGTGGCCGGCGCCGGCGGCTTCTCCGCCACCCTGAAGAACGGCCACCAGGAGCGGGACTGGACCTTCTCGGGACGGGTTTCGCCCGACGGGACGGTGGAGGTTTCGGGCCTTCCCTCCGAGCCGCTGGACCTTCTCAACGTGGGGCAGTGGCAGAAGATCTCCTGCTGGTCCCCCTTCCCGCCGCCGGACGCCGGCCACATGAAGGGCCCCTTCCGCATGACGCTGGCCACGGAGGAGGGCGGCGTGCCGGCCATCCGGGTGGACCGGTGGCTTCCCCTCAACGACCGGCTCATCAAGAAGGTCCACTACGAGGCGTACGTCTTCAAGACCGACCGGCCCGTGACCCCCGACTGCAAGGTGATCGAGCCCTCCAAGGCCAAGTGCCCGGCCTCCGAGTACATCAAGACCACCTGCTCGGTGGGGCCGGACGGCGCCTTCACCGTCTCCGCCTCCCGGGACCTGGGGTCGGGGGAGGTGAGCACCCAGACGGGGGTGGGAGGCGACACCACCGGGGGCGTTGGGGGCGATTCGAGCGGCGGCATCACCTTTTCGGGAAGCCTGGGCAACGCCACCGGTTCCGTACAGTTCAACCCCGTGGACGGATCGTACCAGGTGGGCATGGGGATGGGCATTGACACGAGCTCCGTTCTGCCCGGGCCCTTCAAGATCACCGAGAAGATCGAGCTCGTGTACGACAGCCGGTGCGGGTGGGGGATCAAGGGAACGGCCGCCGCCAGCGGCGGAGTGGTGTCGGGCAGCGTGGAGGGCGTGATCTACCTCAACAAGGGGATCTGAGCTTCGCGGGGAGCGCGGCCCATGGCCTTCTGCACGCGGTGCGGGAGAGAAGTCGCGGAGGGAACGTCCGCCTGCCCCTCCTGCGAAGGGACGGTGGTTCCGGGGAGTCTTCCCCGCGCCTCCGCCGTCCTCGCACGTCCCGGGGACATCCTGGCCGGTCGGTACGAGGTGCGGGAGATCCTNGGCAGCGGGTCCTACGGCGTCGTCTACGGGGTACACGACCTGAAGGANCGGGGCGAGGCGGCCCTCAAGGTCCTCCACCGGGATCTCGTGGGCTTCGGCGGCGTGAACCGGCTCTCCCGGGAGGTGCGGCTCGTTCGGGACCTTCTCTGCCCGTACCTCGTCAAGATCCACCACCTGGACGACGTGGGGGGTTGCGCCGCCGTCAAGATGGAGTGGGTCAAGGGGCGGTCGCTCCGGCAAAGGATCCGGGCCGAGGGCCCCCTGCCTAGGGGGGAGGCGGTCCGCCTCTTTCGGTACCTCCTTCAGGCGCTGGAAGCGCTGCACGCCTGCGCCATCGTCCACAGGGACGTGAAAAGCCAGAACATCCTCCTCACCGAGGACGGAACCCTCAAGCTGGCCGACTTCGGCCTGGCCAGAAACCTGAGCCTCCCCGGAAGCCTCACCCGCAGCGGGGCGGTGCTGGGGACGGTGGGGTACATGGCCCCGGAGGTCGCCCAGGGGAAGGAGGCGACCCCCCTTTCGGACCTGTACAGCGCCGGGTGCGTCCTCTTCGAAATGCTGACGGGCGAACTGCCCTACGAGGGCGACTCCCTCGATTCCCTCTGGCGGCAGGCGGTGGAGGCTCCGCGCCTCCACCTCCTGAAGAAGCGCGGGGTTCCCGGGTGGCTCCGGAGGATCACGGCGCGCCTGCTGGAGAAGAACCCCGCCGACCGGTACCCCTCCGCCAAGGCCGTCCTCGAAGCGCTGGACGCCCGCTGGGCGGGTATCTACCTCCCGGGCCGCTACCGCCGGCGGGGGGCCCTGGCGGGGGCGGCCCTTTTGGCGGCCTCCCTTCTCGCCGGGGGCCTGCTCTGGCTGGACGGCCACCTCCCGCCCCGGGTGGCCTTCGCCGGGAAGACGCTCACCGTCTGGGGGCCGCTGGGGAACCGCCGCTACACGAAGACGCTGGACCTTCCCATCCAAGCGGCCCATGCCGGCCGCTTCGGACCGAACGGAAACTTCGCGGTGGCGGTGGTCACCTTCTGGGGGGAACAGCCGGAAGCGCCGACGCTTTCCAGCCCGGACCTCTTCGGGGCGGGAAACCGCCTCCTTCTCTTCTCCGCCCGAGGCGAGCCCCTCTTCTCCACCCGCCTCCGGTTGGATGAACCCTTTCGGGGGATGGCCAACCGCCTGAGGGTGGCACTGGACGCCCACCGCTTCGCCCGGGGCGAGCCCGAAAGGCTGGTCCTTTTCGTCCATCATCACCTCTGGTACCCCACCCAGATTGAGGTCCTGAGGCCCTCCTCGCATGTCATGCAAATGGGCGCGGGCATAGGCTTCACTCCTTTCGACCGCTTCCTGCACACCGGCTTCCTGGACTTTCCCCTGCGTTACCGGGACCTGGACGGCGATGGGTTGGACGAGGTGGTGGCCACGGGCGTCAACAACCTCCTCTACCGCCTGCAGGTGGTCACCGCCTTTTCGGTGGAGAGGTACCTTTCGGCCAAACTTCCTCGGCGCTTTGTCGCCCCGGTCCAAACGGCCGGCGGTTTTTCCGACCTTCGGGAGACCCCCCTGTACTGGGGGCTGGACCTCTACCGGGGAGGACCTTTTCTCCTGGAAGACCCCGGCGCCTCCCAGCCCTTGCGGATCGTCACGCAGGAGGGTGCCTTTCGCCTGCTGCCGGGCTACCGCTTGGCCGGGGAAGGGAACCGCCCCCTTCCCTCCCCCGGAGAAATTCGGGCCCTCAACGCCCGGCTGAAAGCCCTCTACGCGCTGCGGGAGGAGCGCCGGTGGTCCTCGCTCCTGGAGGAGGCGAGGCGGTGGCCGGAGGGGCTCCCCTTCCCCTACGACTGGATGGGGACCTTCTTCGAGGCCCACGCCCTCGAGGGGTTGGGACGGGCCCGGGAGGTCCGTCCCCTCCTGGCCGATGCCCTGGCGCGAAGAGGGCGCGGCGAGGGGCCGGGCCCCTACTACGCCTACCGCCTCCTCGAAGAAAGCGCCTTTCTTTCCGGAGACTACCGCGCGGGGGCGAGGCTGTGGGAGACCTTTCCTCCGGAGGCGGCGGGCCTGGGCCGGGAGGCCATGCTGGCGGCCTGGTGGTGCGCCGTCTACGCCGGGGAGGAGGCCACCGCCCGGCGGATCGCCGCGGGAGAGAAGCGCCCCTTGGAGGAGGGGAGGATCCGCTCCTTCCTCCATGCCTGGCTGAGCGGAGACGAGGAAACCGCGCGGGAGCTCCGGGATCGTCTTCCCCTGGAAACCATCCAGTTCCCCGAGGCCCTCCTCTACGCCGCCGCCTTCGACGCCGAGGCGGGCAAGGTGGGGGAGGCCGATCGCTGGCTCGGTCTCCTGAAGGCCCGCTTTGCCGGAGAGGACCTCGACGGCGGCGAAACGGAGGCCTGGGTGCGCTTCCGGAAGGGGCAAGGCCTGCCGCCGGTGGCGGAGATGGAGGCGGCCCTACTCCGCCGCCGGGAGAGGGCCCTCCTCGAGCCCGACGAGCGGGCCCTCCTTCCGGTGACCCTGGCCCGCACCGCCGCGGTCCTCCGTGCCGCCGGAAAGAGGGAAGAGGCGGAGAGGCGGCGGCAGGAGGCCCTCGCCCTGGCGCCCCTCGCCTGGAGAAGGAGTCTGGACCGGCTCGGGGGGCCGCCGCCCGCGGCGGCGCGGCCGGTGGCGGGAAAGTGATGCATTAATCTTCAGTACGGCCAGTGCGATAGTTGCATAGTACGACACTCTTGTCGGGAACCGGGCAACGGTCTCCCATCGTCTTTCCGTTCCCGTGAAAGCTCGTTCGGGCGTCCCCCGCCTCTCCGGCACGGTCCTTGCTACCCCCCTCCGCCCATTCGCGGCGGCTCCAGCCTGGAAGCGGGCCGGAGCGGCCAGGGAGGCTTGGATGAGGATCATTCGTCGGTTCGAACGCGCGTACCGGGAGTCCAGACCGCCCCGAGAGGCCGTGTCTCGTGCGGCCGCCGGAGGGGTTATTCTGGCCGCCCTCCTGTCCGCCGCTTCGGCGGGGGTGGCGGCCGCGGCCCAAGGGGCTCCGCCGCCCCGTCTGGCCCACCCCGCCATTCCCCTGCTGGACGCCAAGGGAGAGAACGTCCTTCGCTCGGGGGGCCCCATCAGCACGAGGAAGACCTGCGGAGGTTGCCACGACTACGACTTCATCACCGACAGCTTCCACTTCCAGCAGGGAAAGAACGAGATGTCCCCCGACCTGCTCCGGCAGCACGGCATCGCCCCCTTCAACTCTTCTCCGGGGATGTTCGGCAAGTTCTCCATCATTCCCAACCGCCAGTTGACCCACGCCGGTGTCCAAGATGTTGCGGATTGCGACATGAGCCAGCCGGAGTGGCTCACCAAGTGCGGGGTGTGCCACACCGGGGGCGGCATCAACGAATTCGACCTCAAAGGCCGCCGCTTCGGGACTCCCGAGGCGCGCCCCGACGGTCCTCTGGACCCCTCCTATACCATCCGCGACCGGGAAAGCGGAAAGGTCGTTCCCTGGGACTGGGAGAAGAGCGGCGTGGCCGAAGGCGACTGCTTTCTCTGCCACGTTCCCAAGGCCAGCCGCGGAGCCCGCCGGGAGGCCATGACCGCCGGGGACTTCCGCTGGGCCAACAACGCCACCCTCTCAGAGTCCGGCATCGTGGAGAAGACCGCCGAAGGAACCTACCGGTACCGGCGGGAGGCCTTCAACCCCGACGGCACGGTGAAGCCCGAGGTGCTGGCCCTCTCCGACCCGACGCTGGAGAACTGCGCCCAGTGCCACGGCTTCACCGCCCGGAAGGCCACCATCATCCAGCCCATCCAGCACGCCGACATCATGCGCGGCACCGAGAAGGCCGGGTGGATCTACAACGGAGCCAAGATCTCCGAGACCGTCTCCCCGCACATTGCGGGGAAGGAGAAGATGGATTACCCCTGGGACGTCCACGCGGCCAAGGGGCTGGTCTGCATCGACTGCCACTTCTCCCCCAACAACCCCGGACGGAGGATCCAGGAGGACCCCGCCAAGCACCTCAAGTACCGCCCCACCGAGGCCGACCCGGCCGTGTACCTCAAGCGGCCCGACCACAACTTCGCCCGGGGGAACATTCCCCCCGAAACGGTGAACGTCACCCGGCACTACACCATGCGGGGATGCGGGGAGTGCCACGACGCGGGGAAGACCCACGACTTCCTGCCATACAAGAGCGTCCACTTCCGGGCCCTGGCCTGCCAGACCTGCCACATCCCCGAGGTCCACTTCTGGGCGTACCGGAGCGACGAGTGGGGCCTGCTCATGGACACGGGAACGAGCCGCATCACCTTCCGCGGGATTCGGGGGGACATCGTGGACCCCGATTCGGAGGTGACGGGTTTTCGCCCCGCCTACGTTCCCACGCCGGCCAAGGACGGCCACCTGGAGATCCGCCCCACCAACCTCATCACCGGCCTCTACTGGTTCGACCGGGCCAAGGGGAGGCCGGTCTTTACCTGGCAGGTCCAGAAGGCCTTCTTTGACCACTGGAGCGAGGAGGAGGGCTGGGTCTACCGGGACGAGATCGTGAAGGCCTTCGGGGACGCCGACGGCATCGTGGACCCGGCCACCGCCCGGTACGACACCCCGGAGAAGGTGGCCCTCGTGCGGAGCTTCCTGCAAAAATACGCCGGAATCTCCGATCCCGAACTCCGCATCGACGTCGTTCCTTGGGCCATGAGCCACAGCACGGTGCCCAAGGAACAGGCGGTGAAGGAGTGCACCGCCTGCCACGCCCGGAAGAGCCTCCTCCACAACCCGCTGGACCTCGACGACCACCTGCCCCGCGGGGTGCCGGTTTACTACATGGGGAAGGAACGGCCGGTGGCCGACCTTTCGGGCAAGGTCCCGGTCTTCGACAACCGGGTCCTCCTCTCCTCCTTCTACATCCTCGGAAACAGCCGGGTTCTCTGGATCGAGTGGCTGGGCTGGATCTCGGTGGCCGGCGCGCTCCTCTTCGCCCTCGTCCACGGAACCCTCCGAATGGTCCTGGGAGGCCGTCCATGAACCGAGAACCCCTCTATACCCTGCACGAACGGATCTGGCACTGGCTCCAGGCGGCGGCGATGATCCTCCTTCTCCTGACCGGCTTCGCGCTGCACTACCCCGACCGCTTCCCCCTCTTCGGCTCCATGGCCCGGGCCGTTCACCTCCATTCGTTCCTCGGCTTCGCGCTCCTGGTGAACGCCTTTCTGGGACTCTTCTACCACCTCACCGCCGAGAAGTACCACCACTTCCTGCCCCGCCTCGACGACTTCACCGGCGGCGCCGTCAAGCAGGCCCGGTTTTACCTCTACGGGATCTTCCGGGGGGAGCCCCATCCCTTCGAGACCGACCCGCGGAAGAAGCTGAATCCCCTCCAGAAGGTCACCTACCTGATGCTTCTCAACGTCCTCCTGCCCCTGCAAATCGCCACCGGACTCCTCCTCTGGGGGGCCAACCGGTGGCAGGACCTCTTCGAGAAGGTGGGGGGCCTCCGGGTTCTGGCCCCCCTGCACACGCTGCTCGCCTTCTTCTTCCTGAGCTTCCTCATCGGCCACATCTACCTTTCGACCACGGGGAAGACCCCCCTCCACCTGCTGAAGGCCATGGTGACCGGCGGCGCGGCGGAGGAGGAAGAAGTGTCCCATTACGAAACAACCAAGAAAGCAATCTGTGTTGCAGAAGGCGACAGTCCCGAAGGGGCGGCCACGGCGCCCTAGCCAAGGAAATCCTGGCGATTCCTTTGTGGATGGAGATGGGCAGCACTCTTGCTTGAAAAAGGGTGGGCCAAAGGGCCGGGGCTCCCCCGGGGGGCCGAGGCCGAAGGGCCAGGAGGGCACCATGAACGGAAAATCGCTCGGTTGGATCTTCGTGACGGCGCTGACGGCCATGGCCGCCCTTCCCGCCCGGGCCGCCGGAAAGCTGCAGGTGGCGGTCACGGTAAAGGACGTGGAGGCCATCGTCCAGCGGGTCGGCGGAGACGACGTGGAGGCCTTCACCCTCTTCAAGGGCTGCATCCTGCGGAAGGACATGCAGGTGGAAGCGGCCGTCCGGCAGCGCCTCCTCAAGGCCGACGCGGTGGTCTGGACCGGTTTCTTCAACGAGTCGGCCGCCATCCACGAGAGCGTCCGCCTCCTGGACCAAAAGGGGGAGGGTCGCCGGCCGCTCTGGATTGACGTCTCCCGCGGCGCCGCCCGCATCAACGTGCCCATCTCCTCCTGCGAAGGCTACGTGGAGGTCTCCTTCATGCAGGGGGACCCCTTCTTCTGGCTCAACCCGCGCAACGGGGCGGTCATCGCGCGAAACGCCGCCGAGGGCCTGGCCCTCCTCCGTCCGGAGAGGAAGGAGGCCTTCTTCGCCCGGGCGGAGAAGTTCGCTGAGGAGATGGAGGGCCACATCGGGAGGTGGCAGCAGGCGCTGGTTCCCCTCAAGGACCTCCGGATCTTCAGCGCCCAGTGCGGCTGGCAGAACTTCTCCCAGATCGGCGGTCCTAAGTTCGCGGCCTGCAAGAGCGCCAACGGGGTCCTTCCCTCCCCCGCCTCCCTGGTGGACTACGTGAAGGACCTGAAGGCCGACGTCGTCATCGTCGATCCCAACACCCCGCCGGAGTATGGCCGCGCCTTCCGGGAGGGGACCTCCGCCCGGGTCCTGGAGATTCCTTCCTCCCTGGACGCCCTTCCGGGCGGCCGGGCCTACCCCGACCTCTTCGACAACCTGGTGAAGGCCCTCTCCGCCGCCCGGTCCTGAGGGAGAGGAGCGTGGCCAGCCGGCTCACCCAGGGACGGAAGCGGGAGGAGGCGGTCCTCCGCTACGAGGCCATGGCCGCTTCCGGCAGCTTCTGGCGGGTCTCCCCCGTGGGGGTGATCCGGACCCCCTTCCCGCGGTTGGAGGAGGTTCCGGGTTTCTCGGGGGAGCCGCTCCAGGCCGAAGGGACGGTGGAGGTTTTCCCCGGCTTCGAGCAGGCCCTCAAAGGCGTGGAGGGGTGTAGCCACCTGTGGCTTCTCTTCGTCCTCCACTGCCGCGAGGGGTTCAGCCTCCTTGTCCGGAAGCGGGGCACGGGCCCCCTCACGGGCCTCTTCGCCACCCGTTGCCCCTGCCGTCCCAATCCCCTGGGCCTCACCCTGGTGCGGCTCCTCGGCCGCTCCGGCCGGACCCTCCGGGTCCGGGGGGTGGACATGGTGGACGGAACCCCCCTCCTGGACATCAAGCCCTACGTGGCGGCGTGCGACCTGCCGGCGGACCCGGAAGAAAGAGGCGGGGAAGGCCGCCCCAAAGGCTGAGGGGAAGAGCGATGGGGGATATGCCCTAGGGGAAGTTCCCAAGGCCGCCTGGGCCCGGAAAACTTTAGCGAGGTTATTATGCTTTCCCCGGAGGTGCCCCGGCTTGCGGGGGAAACCGACGGAAGCGTGAAGAGGGGAGGACCGAAGCCATGGAAGGAACGCGGCGCGCATCCAGTCTCCTGAAGGCGGCAGTTCTGGGACTGGCCCTGCTGCAGGGCGGAGCCCTTTGGGCGGAGGAGGCGGAGAAGATCGACTCCAAGTCCTGCGTGAACTGCCACGAGGAGAGCGCCCACAAAACCCGGATCGCCGAGGACCTCGGGAAATCCATCCACAGGGACCTTGCTTGCCAGGACTGCCACCAGGACAAGACCACCTTCCCCCACGTCCAGGCCACGCCCCCCTTCCAGGTGGGTTGCCAGGGGTGCCGGAGCTGCCACGCCGAGCAGGACCAGCAGTACAAGCACCACGGCCGGGGAGAAGTGGGCATGTGCGAAGACATCCCCTCCTGCGCCTCCTGCCACGGGTCCCACGACGTTCTGCCTTCTTCCAACCGGGACGCCCGGACCCACCCCTCCAACCTGCCGGCCACCTGCGGCACGTGCCACGAGAACGTGAACCTCGTCAAGAAGTACGAGATCCCCATCGAAAAGCCGGTGGAACTCTACGAGGCCTCCGTCCACGGCCGGGCGGCCAAGGGGGGCGTCTACGTGGCGGCCACCTGCATTGACTGCCACTCGGTGAACGGCTCGGCCCACGAGATCCTCTCCGCGGGCAACCCCCAAAGCTCCATCAACCACTTCAACATCCACGCCACCTGCGGCAAATGCCACAAGGGGGTGGAGCAGGACTACCTGGAGGGCATCCACGGAAAGATGGCCATGCGGGGCGAGACCGACGTCCCCGTCTGCACCACCTGCCACGGCGAGCACGGGATCCTGCCGCCCTCGGACCCCCGCTCCCCCGTGTCTCCGGTGCGGATGGCCGAGGCCACCTGCGCCCCCTGCCACGAGTCGGCCACCCTCAACGAGAAGTACGGCCTGCCCACGGGACGGCTGGTGACCTTCATCGATTCCTACCACGGGTTGAAGACCAAGGCCGGCGACGTGCGGGTGGCCAACTGCGCCTCCTGTCACGGCGTCCACCGGATCCTCCCCAGCAGCGACCCCACCTCCACCGTCAATCCAAACAACCTCCAGAAGACCTGTGGCGAATGCCACCCCGGCATCTCCAAGGCCCTCTCCGAGACCTCTATCCACGGCATCCGCGGGGGCCTGCGGACGCGGGTCGCCGACATCGTCGCCAAGGTCTACGTGGCGGCCATCGTCCTGATCATCGGCCTCATGGTCCTCCACTGGCTCCTGGACCTGGGCCGGCAGATCCTCAACCTCCTGCGGAAGAACCCCCAGGTGGTCCGGATGCGCCTGGAAGAGGTCTGGCAGCACGGCGCCCTCATGGTGACCTTCATCACCCTCGTGGTCTCCGGCTTTTCGCTGAGGTTCAGCGAGAGCTGGTTCGCCCGCTTCTTCTTCGGATGGGAGGGCGGTTTCCGCCTCCGCGGGACGGTCCACCGGGTGGCGGCGGTCCTCTTCCTCCTCACCGTCCTCTGGCACGTCGTCTTCCTCGTCGCTTCCCGCCGGGGCCGGGTCTTCTTCCGGGACATGCTGCCCCGGAAGCGGGACTTCGAGTTCTTCTGGAAGAGAATCCTGTACAACCTCGGAAAGCAGGAGAAGCCCCCCTGCATCCAGCGCTTCTCCTACGTCGAGAAGGCGGAGTACTGGGCCCTGGTGTGGGGGACGGTGGTCATGGCCCTCACCGGCATCCTCCTCTGGTTCGACAACTGGTTCATCCACTACCTCCCCAAGGGGGCCCTGGACGTGGCGCTGGTGGTCCACTACTACGAGGCGTGGCTGGCGACGCTGGCCATCGCCGTCTGGCACCTCTACTCGACGGTCTTCAACCCCGAGGTCTACCCCATGAATCCCTCGTGGCTCACGGGACGCATGCCGGAGGCGATGTACGAGCACGAGCACCCCGGCCACCTGGAAGAGGCGCGGAGGGAAACCGCCGAGTACCTCCGCCGCGAGATCGAGATCCTGGGGACGAAGGACGAGAAGGACGGCGCGAAGGGGCCCTAGCCCCGGGAGGACGCCATGGCGCTGAAGCTTTCCACGCGCGCGCGGTACGCCCTGCGGATGATGCTGGACATCGCCAAGGAGGGAGGGGAAGAGGCCCCCGTGAGCCTCTCCGGGGTTTCCCAGCGGACCCGGGTCTCCCGAGGGTACCTCGAACAGCTGGCCCTGGCCCTCCGCAACGCCGGCCTCCTCCAGGGGTACCTCGGCAAGCAGGGGGGGTATCGCCTGAGCCGGCCGGCGCGGGAGATCCGCCTCCAGGAGATCGTGGAAGCCGCCATCGGCCCCATCGCCATCCTGGACTGCCTCAGGGAGCCCGAAACCTGCGCCAAGGTGGAATCCTGCGAGTGCCGGTTTCTCTACGAACTCATCAACAAGCGGATCGTGGAGGCCTTCGCCGGGTTCACCCTCGATGACCTGAGGAATCCCTCCTGGCACGACCGGCTGGCCCGCGAACTGGGAAAGCCGGCGGGCACCGGCACCGGGGCCACCTGAGCGGCACCCGGCCCGGCAACGGAGCGAGTCGCCGGAACCCTCAGCCGAGGAGGCGCCGGACCTCCGCCAGGAGGTCTTCGGGCTTCACCGGCTTCTCCAGGTACCCCTCCGGCGGGGGAACCTGTTCCCGCGTCGAGATGAAGCGCTTGAAGTCGTGGGTCACGCCGGTGACGATCACCACCGGGATCTTCCGGAGGTCCGGGTCTTCCTTCAGCTTCCGGTAGGCCTTCACCCCCGTCATCTCGGGCATGGTGATGTCCAGGGTGATGAGGTCGGGCCGGCCCGCGGCCACCTTCCGGAGCGCCTCGTCGCCGTTGTAGGCGGGGACGGCCTCGTAGCCCGCGTCGGTGAGGACCGTGGAGAGGTACGTCACCACGTCCGGTTCGTCGTCCACCACCAGAATCTTCTTGGCCATTTCCGATCCCCTCCGTGCCGGCCTCAGTGCCATTCCCACTCGATGAAGCCGGGTTTCACGTCCACCATGGCGTTGACGATGAGCTCCACCAGGCCCCCGTACAGGATGCGGTGCTTCTCCCACATTTCATAGTACGCCAGCATGTCCCGGAACTGTCCCTTGCAGTTGGAGCAGGGAGCGCAGATGTACTTGGGAATGGAGGGGTCGAGGCAGTCGGCGAAGGCGTTGAGGACCTGCTGGAGCTTCTTCCGGCCGGAGACGTGGAAGCGCCAGTCCTGGAAGTTGTTGCCGCTCATGATGGCGAAGCCCGAGCCCCCGCCGCAGCAGTAGTTGTCCACGCCGTGGGGCCACATCTCCCGGAACTGGGGGCAGATCTTCCGGAGGATCTCCCGCTGGGGTTCCACCACCCCCATGAGGCGCACCAGGTTGCAGGGGTCGTGCAGGGTCACCGGGAAGTCGTTGCGGGAGGGATCCAGCTTGATCCGGTCGTTCATGACGATTTCCCGGAGGAGCGTCATGGAGGACTCCCGGGGGATGTTCAGCTCGCCGGTGAGGACGCGGTCGGCGATGACGGAGAGGGCCTTGTGGGCGTGGCCGCACTCCCCCAGGACGATCTTCTTGACCTTGAGCTTCTTGGCCGCCTCGGCGTGCTTGATGGCCACCCTCGCGAACTGGGCGTCGTCGTACCAGAGGCCGTAGTTGATGGAGTCGTAGCCGGCCAGCTCCGAGGAGAGGGTCCAGGTGATGCCGGCGGCGTTGAGGATTACGGCGAAGGCGCCGGGGTTTTCCGGCCAGGCCATGATCTCGCCGGCGTTGTGGATCAGCAGGACCTCCGCCCCCTCCACGTCCCAGGGGGTCTCCACCTGGATACCCGTCTTCTCCGTCATGTCCTCGTCAATGAACTCGATGTTGTCCTTCACCACCAGGGAGGACATGCCGGTGGAGGATCCCACCTTCAGCTGGAGGACCGAGCCGTTGTCGTGGCATTCCTTGGCGTTGATGCCCATTTCCTGGCTGAAGAGTTTCCGGAGCTCGTGGGCCACGAGGCCGTTGTCGGCGCCGATGGGGCAGGTCTGGGCGCAGCGGCGGCAGAGGTTGCAGCGGTAGGAGAGCTCGGCCAGCCGGGCCACCAAGGGCCAGTTCACCTCGATGTCGCCGTGCTGCCAGGCGGAGAGGAGTCCGCCGTGCTTCACGTACTTGAAGTAGAGGCGGCGGAGGATTTCCGAGCGGAAGGTGGGCCGGTACAGCTCGTTGCCGCCGCTGGCCTCGAAGATGTGGCAGGCTTCGGAGCAGGTCTGGCACTTGGCGCAGTGCTCCATGGTGAGGACCAGGGGCTGGAGGAAGGTCCAGTTGTTCTCCTTGGTGAAGAGCTTGTCCAGGCCCGAGAGGAACTTCCGGACCAGTTCCTCCTCCTCCTCCCGGGACTTGGGCTGGGGGATGTTGAGGGCGCAGGTGTCGTCGAGGCCGCACTCCACGCTCTGCCGCACCTTCTCGGAGAGGGGCGTCCAGGGGACGTCCTTCTCCGGCGAATCGAGGGGCGGCGGCAGGGGCATGAGGTCCGCGTTCTCCACGTGGGTGAGGGGCTTCCGGTCGGGCCGGGACATGTCGGAGAGGTTGATCTTGTCCTTCATTTCTTCTCTCCCTGCCAGGGATTGGTGGTGGCCACGTCGGCCCAGGTCCGCTTCCCGTCCGCCGTCACGTGGGGAGAGGCCCAGGTAGGCCGGTAGGTCAGGTACTCGGCGAGTTTCTTTTCGATGGCGCCCCCCGGCCGGTTGGGATGGTCTTCCCAGCGGACGCTGTGGTAGGTGAAGTACTTGCCCACGAAGTGGGACATGTGGGTGAGGGGGATGTAGGCGGCCAGGAGCCCCGAGAGGATGAGCCCCGCTCCGAAGAGGGGCGGAATGGGGAGGCTCAGGTCCCCCCGGAGGAGTCCCTCGGCGAGCCCCCGGACGCCCGGGAACCCAGGGCCCTTGACCAGGTAGCCCGCGGCCAGGACGCCGAAGGCCACCAGGAAGAAGAGGAGGTTGAAGATGTCCCCCGGCGTCGTGTAGATCTTCAGGACCGGGTCGGTGAGCCGCCGGTGGAGGAGCAGAAGGGCGCCCGCCATGGCCAGGAGGACCCCCACGGCGCCGGTGGCCGTGTAGAGCAGGTGCAGGCCCGTTCCCAGGGGGCCGGCCATGAGGGCCGGGGCGAAGAGGGCCAGCAGCGCCGCCAGCAGGACCAGCCCCACCGTCCCCATCATCAGGTACAGGCCGAAATGGAAGGGGAAGGAGCGGTACCAGAGCTTCCGGTTGAACTCGTGGAGCGCCTTGAGGAAGAGCATCTCGGGAACCATGAAGGACAGCTCGCCGAGGAGGTTGAAGCGCGGCGGCTTCTTCCACCAGTCCACCTGTTCGAAGTAGGAGCCGCCGTGCTTGACCCGCTCCGGGTGCTCGTGGGGAACGGGGTAGAGCTCCCAGCGGAGGTGGATGGGCTGCCGGGCATAGAGGACGGCCCGGGCGGCGGTGGCGATGAAAAAGACGGCCGCCGAAAGGTACAGTACCGCAAAAACCAGCGTGGTCATCTCCTTCTCCCCCTGTCCCAAGTTCCGCGATGGATTGGCCTCGCCTTCAAAAGGGCAGGCGGTCCGCCGCGGAAAGGCGTGGTCTCCCCAACGGGGAGGCGGCTCCCCCCCCGTTCCGCTGGCCAAGCCAGCCGGAACGCGCCGATGGCCCTTC
>JGI24187J35170_1000366_pt1 | contig 20251 bp, 19 predicted proteins | sample YNPBryBLVA2012_FD_35170 | JGI IMG/M metagenome (IMG submission 35170)
AAGTCGCCTCAGACACCCGCCAAATAGATTAATCCGGCCCTTTAAGATGTGGATCGCGCCTTACGGCGCCCCTACAGAGCCGCCGACCCGTTTTGCCGAGANCCACCTTGACAGGGCCAGGGCTTGAAATCGCCCTAGCGTTCACGGACCGCTCAAGGCGTGTGGCAGCCTTTTGGCCCGAGGGTCTTGATGGGTCAACTTAATGGATCGGGAACCGTTCACCTCCTTGGTGAGCGAGATCCGCCGTCTGCCCACGCCCTCGCCCACCCTAGTCAAGGCTCAAGTTCNAGGTGCTGCTTGAGCCCTGACGTTCCCCGCACGGCATCCTTCAGCCAAGAGATCCAGGAATCCTGCGTCGACGATCACGGGGACTGGACTCAAGCCCTTGACGCCGGCCCACCCAGACCGCCTAAATGGATCACCCGATCATCCCTGGCTTTCAGGGGATACCCCTCCCCGGTCCTCCACATAAACGGGGGGTCCGCCATCGCCATTAGGATACAAAGCAGATGACGCTCAATCGCAAGATGACCCTCCTCTTCATCGCCTTGGCAGCGAGCATCCTAGCGGCGTTGGTGATCATCTCACTCTATGCCTTCCGCTCGTTTGCGCTGACATCATCGACGGCCCATGTCAAAACCGCCGCCGAGATCGTCCGTGTGCATCTGACCGAGTCGATGATCAATGGCACCATCGGTAAACGCGAGCAATTCCTCAAGCGTTTGATGGAGATCCAGGGATNAAGCACGGCGCGGGTGATCCGTTCGCCCTTGGTGAGCAGACAGTTTGGTGAAGGGCTGCAACGCGAGATGCTGGCCGACCGCATCGAGCTACAGGTCCTACGCGATGGCAAGCCGCGCTTCAGTCTGGTCGACGAGATGGGTGAGCCGGTGTTTCGCGGCACCATCCCCTATATCGCCAGTTCTCAAGGGACGCCGAATTGTCTGCAATGCCANCAGGTGAACGAAGGCGATGTCCTGGGTGCCATCACGATTGAACTGCTGTTGTCCGGATTGCGTAACCATGCGCTCACCAACGTGGTGGGCATCATGGTCACAGTCGGGCTGTTTTCGCTGTTGGCGATCTTCGGCGCCCGCCGGTTGATGCTGCCAGTCGGCGAGACCGCCAGCGAGATCGGCGAGGTGGTGCAACGGGCGATCAAGGGCCAGTTTAGGGTGCGAGTCACGCAGCGCACCACGGACGATATCGGACTTATCGCCGCCCATGTCAATCGGCTGCTCGAGCATCTGGAACAAGGCTTGGCGCGCATCATGGACAGGGTCACCGAACTGACTGGGCGCATGCCAAGCGGCATCGACAATCAGCTCGAGGCCACCATCGACATGGTCAACAGCTTGGCGGACGCCGCGACCTTCAAGGCGACCATCGAGGAAGATGAGCGCCAGCATGAGATCTACGACCGTTTCGGACGTCTGCTGACCGAGCGTTTCGGCCTGCGCGAATACTCGTTTTACGAGACCCTGGATAACGGACACCTGCAGGTGATCTGCGTCGACGGTGAGGGCAGCTGCAGCTGTCGGTGGTGCGATCCACAGATCCTGGTGCGCAGCGAACGCTGTCGCGCCCGCCGGGCCGGACATGTGGTCGATGGGCTCACTCAGGAGCACATCTGTACGGCCTTCATCCCAGAGGCTAAGGGGGGCGAACCACGTCGCCATTATTGCGTACCGATCATTCAATCGGGGGTCATCGGCGCCTTGGTACAGCTGGTCACGCCCGCGAGCACGGCCAGCTGCCTGGCGCTGCAGACGCCCTACATCCTGATGTTCATCCGGGAGATGGCGCCGGTCCTCGAGGCCAAACGACTGACCGAGACCCTGCGTCAATCCGCCCTGCATGACCCCATGACCGGATTGCACAATCGGCGCTTCCTCGAGGAATATGTTGAGACCCTGATTGCGACGACCCGGCGTCGACACACCAGTCTGGCCGTTCTGTTGCTGGACCTGGACTATTTCAAGATGGTCAATGACACCCACGGACATGACGCTGGAGATGCGGTCCTCAAGTCTCTCGCCGAGCTGTTGCAACAGAGTGTCCGCGCCTCGGATCTGGTCGTTCGCTTCGGTGGCGAAGAGTTCTTGATCCTCTTGCCCGATACCAGTGGGGACGCGGCCCTGAAGGTGGCCGAAAAGATCCGCGCCTCGGTCGAAGGGTACAAATTCCGCGTCGCGGGTGGTGAACTGAGGAAGACGATCTCGATTGGGGTGGCCCTGTTTCCCGAAGACAGCGAGACCTTCTGGCAGACGGTCAAATATGCCGATGTGGCCCTGTATCGAGCCAAGGACGAAGGACGAAACCGCGTGTTGCGCTTTGCGCCTGAGATGTGGCAGGACGAAAACAGCAACTATTAAAAGTGCCGCCCTGCTACAGGCTCGATAACACACGGTAAAAACCATGCACTGGCGTGCCCTCATCCGGCTATTCGGCCTGCTATTGATGCTCTACAGCCTGAGCTTTGTGCCATCGCTCATCCTAGCGCTCGTCGACCAGGATGGCGAGTGGTGGGTGTTCCTTGCCTCGCTGGTGCTGACCGCAAGCGTTGGTCTGCTGCTGTGGTGGCCGAACGATCACTGCGACAACGAGCTGTCAGTGCGCGATGGATTTCTCGTCGTGGCCTTGTTTTGGGCGCTGCTTGGGCTGTTCGGCGCACTGCCCTTCATCTTCGGGTTGCATCTGAACCTGACCGATGCGGTCTTCGAGTCGATCTCAGGCTTCACCACCACGGGCGCGACCGTCATCGACGGACTCGACCAGCTGCCGCCCTCGATCCTCTATCACCGTCAGCAGATCCAATGGCTCGGTGGTATGGGCGTGATCGTACTGGCGGTGGCCATCCTGCCGCTGCTGGGCGTGGGCGGGATGCAGCTCTACCGGGCCGAGGCCTCGGGTCTGACCAAGCATGAAAAACCGACCCCCCGCATCGGCGAGACGGCGCGCGCGTTCTGGTCGCTGTATCTCGGCCTGACAGTCACCTGCGCGCTGGCCTTCTGGCTGGCCGGGATGACCCCCTTCGATGCCGTCNGCCATGCCTTCACGACCGTGGCCACCGGCGGCTTCTCGACCCATGACGCCAGTCTAGGGTACTACGACAGCCCGCTGATCGAGGCGATCGCCATCGTCTTCATGCTCGCAGGCGGGATCAACTTCACCGTCCATTTCGTCGCCTGGCACGACCAGGATGTGCGCGCCTATCTGCGTGACCCGGAGACCCGGGCCTTCGGCCTGATCGCCCTCGGTGGTGCGCTTTTCGTCTCAGCCAGCCTCTACTGGATCGGTGTCTATGCCGATGGTTGGCAGGCGCTTCGCCATGGCACCTTTCAGGTCGTCTCGATCCTGACCAGCACCGGATTCAGCACCGCGACCTTCAGCGACTGGCCGCTGCACATCCCCTTGGTGCTGGTCATCCTCTCCTTCATCGGTGGCTGTGGTGGCTCGACGGCAGGTGGAATCAAGGTCTTGCGGGTGATACTGCTGGCCAAGCTCGGCGTCCGTCAGCTGTTTCAATTCATCCATCCGCACGCCGTGTTGGAGGTCAAGATCGGGCGCCGTCTCATCCAGGAGGAGGTGTTACTGTCGGTCTGGGGCTTCTATGTGCTCTATATCGCGACCTGTCTGCTATTGACAGTGGCCATGATGGCCGCTGGGCTGGATCTGGAATCGGCCGTCGGCGCGGTCTTCACCACGGTCAACCTCTGTGGGCCCGGGCTCGGCGAGGTCGCCGTCACCTTCGCCACGGTTGATCCGGTGGTCAAGTGGCTGGGCATCTTCGGGATGCTGGCGGGGCGGTTGGAGATCTTCACCCTGCTGATCCTCTTCATTCCGGCCTTCTGGCGGCATTGAGTTTGGAGCACTCGGTCGATAGATGAGATGACTGTTCTGTCATTGCCGCGCTCACATCGGCGAGTGCCTTCAGCCAGGGCGGCACGGTGTGATCATGATCGTTGCCGGCCCGTACCGCGCACGCGACGTTCAGACCCCAATCCTTACGAACGCTCGCCAGCCGATCGCGCGCAATGGCCGGGGACTGGTTGTCGCCGTCGATGGAGGGGGCAACAGAACGGGGCGGCTGAAGCGGGACAGTGAGCAGGACGGGCGGGCGCGCTCTTCAAGACCGCTCGACGCGCCTGTCTGCCGGCACAGACGCCTCGGACACGACAGGTGCGGATGATGCGCACCCATCCGTGGGCGATCCCTCGTCTTCGAGGCTGGGTTTAGGCTCGGTCTCGGCGTCGAGCACTTCGAGCGGTCACAGGGCGATTTCCATCGATGTCTCCTCATCCTTGAGATTCCTCAAATCGATCCCGCGCTGCCCGCCACACCAGCGGAACGCCCAACAGCACACTGAGCGTCGTCGTCTCCGGTCTCTGCTCCAGCCGGATCAGATGCGCCGGACAGTCGCAGTCGCTCGCCCCAAAGCGGGCCAGTGGCCATGAGGCACCCGGCAAGGTCCCGAGCAAGCGCGCCCAGACATGCTCGCGCCGCTTTAGTCCGCGTGCGACCCAACAACCCGGAACACGACAGTGCGGACGCAGAGAATCCAGATGCCAGTGCGGCCGTGCGGTCACTCGCCCATGGTGACGACAGCGCGCCGCCAGTCCGCCCGGACCCAGCGCACTGCCGACATAGAGCAGCTCCCCGCCGGTGAGCATCAGGGTGCCAAGCCGCCCGATGCGCACCGGCCCCGAGTGCTCGGGGATCAGCCGGACCAGATAGGTGCCACGGTCATCGCTCATCATGCCGGGATCCAGCTGACAGGCGTTCCAGCGTCAACCGATCAGGTTGCCCGCCACAATACCGCTCCAGCAGCCGATGGAACACCGACCCCGGCGGCGAAACTTGGGCAAAGAGCGTGGCACTGGAGCACAGCTTCAGGTCGTCCGGCGATCCTAGAATCTCCCGTGCTGATCGCCCCTCGATGGCCAACAGCGCCTCGGCACAGTCGCGCAACCGCGCCCCAAGGATTGGATGGTTCAGATAGGCCCGCGCCTCGTCCAGGTCGCGGAGGGCATAACGGCACGCCATCGTGCTTGATCCGAGCCCAGCGATCTGCGGGAAGACAAACCACATCCAGTGCGAGCGTTTGCGACCGGCGCGCAGTTCAGCCAGCGCTTGGGCGTAGATGTCACCTTGGGCCTCGACGAAGCGGTTCAGGTCAGGGGCGGTGTTGCTCATCCGGCTGTCTCCTACTCCAGCCTGCCCGCCTGCACACGGCACGCGGGCAGGCGACGGCAGCGTTCCCAGTCCTCATCAAAGCTCTCACCAGCAGGGTGTGCCGCTCTGCCAAGTGGCTAACCCAGACCATCAAGCGTTATGTCAGGTCTATGACCAACACCTTCCGCCAAAGGCCCTCGGCCATATCGCACCGATTCAGGCGCTCAAGGGCCGGCACAACAAACGCCTCCAAAGGCTTCAAAAGGCGTGTCTATAATTTCCGGGGACTTGAGGGGGTTGGGAGAGTCGGCCCATCGCGCCAAGCTTAGCGGAGTTCGTTACGCTGTGATACCGTCTCCCAACCGTCAAGCCTTTGCATCACCACGGGCTTCCATGACCGACNCCCCGCCGATCGATCGACTCATCGCCATCATGGCGCGTCTGCGCGATCCTGAGAACGGCTGCCCCTGGGATCTGGAGCAGACCTTTCGCACCATCCTGCCCTATACCCTTGAGGAGGCCTATGAGGTCGCCGAGGCAGTCGAGCGCGAGGATATGACCGCCTTGCGCGATGAACTCGGCGATCTGTTGCTCCAGGTGGTCTTCCATGCACGCCTGGCCGAGGAGGGTGGGCATTTTGCCTTCGCCGATGTGGTCGAGTCGGTCTGCGCCAAGCTGATCCGGCGCCACCCCCATGTCTTTGGTACGCTCGAGCTGGCAGACGCGGCGACCGTCCTGGACCATTGGGAACGACTCAAGGCCGCCGAACGCGCCCAGACCCGGGTCGATGAACCCGGGGCACTGGCCGGTGTCGCGCGCACCCTGCCGGCCCTGGTGCGCGCCGAGAAGCTCCAGCGCCGTGCGGCACGGGTTGGGTTCGATTGGGATGAGCCCCTGGCCGTCTTGGCCAAGGTCGAGGAAGAACTCGCCGAGTGTCGCGCGACCCTGACCGATCAGGCCACCCCGAGCGAGCGCATCCACGAGATCGGTGACCTGCTGTTTGCCTGCGTCAATCTGGCCCGCCATCTAGGCGTGGAGGCCGAACAGGCCTTGCGCGCCGCCAACCGGCGCTTCGAGCAGCGCTTCGCCCAGGTCGAGCGTGGACTGCGCGAACAGGGCCTCGAACCGAGCCCGGAGACCCGCGACGAGATGGAGCGTCAGTGGACGCTCGCCAAGGCCNCCGAGCGTCGCGGCTGAGCACCCATGCACCTGATCCGCTTGCGCGGCGCGCGCACCCACAACCTCAAGAACATCGATCTGGACCTGCCGCGCGAGCGCCTGATCGTACTGACTGGGCTGTCTGGCTCGGGTAAGTCCTCGCTCGCCTTCGATACCCTCTATGCCGAGGGACAGCGGCGCTATGTCGAGTCGCTCTCGGCCTATGCGCGTCAGTTTTTATCCATGATGGAGAAGCCCGACATCGACCACATCGAGGGTCTGTCCCCGGCGATCGCCATCGAACAGAAGACCAGCTCGCACAATCCGCGCTCCACCGTCGGCACCATCACCGAGATCCACGACTATCTGCGCCTGCTGTTCGCACGTGTCGGCCAACCCCACTGCCCGACCCACGGTGAGCCGCTCGACGCCCAGACCATCAGCCAGATGGTCGACCGGGTGTTGGCACTGCCCGAGGGCGAGAAGCTGATGCTGCTGGCGCCCGTGGTGGCCGCGCGCAAGGGCGAGTATCAGCGCCTGCTCGGTGAGCTCTGCGCCCAGGGCTTTGGGCGCGTCCGCATCGATGGACAGGTCTATGAGCTGGAGTCGCCGCCCGAGTTGGACCCGAGGCAGAAACACGACATCGCGATCGTCGTCGATCGTTTCCGGGTACGCCCGGATCTGGCGTTGCGTCTGGCCGAGTCGTTCGAGACTGCGCTCAACCTTTCCGGTGGCATTGCCCAGGTCGGCTGGATCGACGAACCCGAACGCCCCGAGCTGACGTTCTCATCGAAGTTCGCCTGTCCGGTCTGCGGCTATAGCCTGCCGGAGCTTGAGCCGCGTCTGTTCTCGTTCAACAACCCAGCCGGGGCCTGTCCGACCTGCGATGGATTGGGGGTAGAACTCTTCTTNGATCCCGCCAAGGTGGTGATGCATCCGGAACTGAGTCTGGCCGGCGGTGCGGTACGCGGTTGGGATCGGCGCAACGCCTATTATTTCCAGCTGATCCGCGCGCTTGGCGCGCACTATGGCTTCGATGTCGAGACCCCCTGGGTCGAGCTGCCCGAACCGGTGCGCGCGGTGATCCTCTATGGCAGTGGCCAGGAGAGGGTCCAGCTCCCACACCCCAAGGGCAACACCAGACCACAGGTGTTCGAGGGCATCCTGCGCAACATGGAACGGCGCTATCGCGAGACCGATTCCAATACGGTGCGCGAGGAACTGGCGCGCTATCTCTCGCAGCGACCCTGCCCGGACTGCGGGGGCACCCGCCTGAACGAGGCGGCGCGTCATGTCTTCATCGCCGGATACAACCTGCCGGCGATCGCGCGGATGCCGGTCGGCGAGTCGCTGCGTCTGTTCGAGACCCTGGATCTGCCGGGGCAGCGCGGCGCGATCGGCGCCCCGGTCATCACCGAGATCGCTACCCGATTGCGCTTCTTGGTCGATGTCGGGCTCGATTATCTGACGCTCGAACGCCGCGCCGAGACGCTCTCGGGCGGCGAGGCCCAACGGATCCGGCTCGCGAGTCAGATCGGGGCCGGGTTGGTTGGTGTCATGTATATCCTGGATGAGCCCTCGATTGGACTCCACCAGCGCGACAACGCCCGACTCCTCAAGACCCTGACCCATCTACGCGACCTGGGCAACACCGTGATCGTCGTCGAGCACGACGAAGAGGCGATCCGCACCGCCGACTGGGTGGTGGATCTCGGGCCAGGCGCGGGCGCACATGGCGGTCAGGTCGTCGCCCAGGGCACGGCGGATGAGATCGCGGCCAACCCAGACTCCTTGACCGGGCGCTATCTGTCCGGCGCACTGCGGATCGAGATCCCCGCCCGGCGCACGCCCAACGACCCCGCACGCCAGTTGCGGATCCTCGGGGCCTGCGGCCACAACCTGCGCGGGATCGATGTCGCGATCCCTGTCGGTACCCTGTGCTGTATCACCGGCGTCTCGGGGTCAGGCAAATCGACCCTGATCAACGACACCCTGTTTCCGGTGGTCGCGCGTCATTTCAACGGGGCCAGTCTTAACCCTGCACCGCATAGGGCCATCGAGGGGTTGGAGCACTTCGACAAGGTGGTCGACATCGATCAGAGCCCCATTGGTCGCACGCCGCGCTCCAATCCGGCGACCTATACGGGTCTGTTCAATCTGGTGCGCGAGCTGTTCGCCGCCGTCCCCGAGGCGCGTTCGCGCGGCTATGACGCCGGGCGCTTCAGTTTCAATGTCAAGGGCGGGCGGTGTGAGGCCTGCAAGGGGGATGGCGTGATCCGGGTCGAGATGCACTTCCTGCCCGATGTGCATGTGCAGTGCGAGGTCTGTCGCGGGCGGCGCTATAACCGCGAGACCCTGGAGATCCGCTACAAGGGCAAGTCCATCGACGAGGTGCTGAACCTGACCGTCGAGGAGGCGCTCGACTTCTTCGCCCCGGTGCCAGCGATCGCCCGCAAGCTCCAGACGCTGATGGACGTGGGTCTGTCCTATGTCCAGCTCGGCCAGAGCGCGACCACCCTCTCGGGCGGCGAGGCCCAGCGCGTCAAGCTCAGCCGCGAGCTCTCCAGGCGCGACACCGGGCGCACGCTCTATATCCTCGACGAGCCGACCACAGGGCTGCATTTCCACGACATCCGGCATCTGCTCACGGTGCTGCATCGGCTACGCGATCAGGGCAACACCGTGGTGGTGATCGAACACAATCTCGATGTCATCAAGACCGCCGACTGGATCATCGACCTAGGGCCTGAGGGGGGGGAGAGGGGCGGACAGGTGGTCGCCGTCGGTACGCCCGAGACCCTCGCCGCCGTGGAGCAGTCTTATACCGGGCGTTTTCTGCGCCCCCTGTTGGAGCGCGGCTGGTAGTCGCTCAGCGACCGGGTGACTCGGCGGCAGACTCCATCGCCTCAAGCCCCAAGGGCGTTGGTCACCTGCCGTGCGCTCATCTGACTGGCCTGCGCCTGAAAAGCGAGCTGGGGATTGAGCACCATCGTCTCCCGAGTCGTCCGCGCCAGGGCGATCGCCTGCTCGGAATCCAGGCCGTTGTACGACCTGGAATCGAGGGTCTCGGTCGTAGGCGCGCCGGTTTGCTGTAGACGGTAGGCGTCCGAAGAAATCGAGAGGGTGTCGCTGGATGGACCCTGGGTCGGAGACGTCGAGCTGGGGCCGCGATCCAGCGTCGATGGGGTTACACCAGGGCTGGTCAAGGGGCTGTCGGACCCGGAGTCAACCCGCGGCGACGGATAGGACCTGGTTGCGCCGATCGACGGCATGTTGCTAGACAAACCAATTTCGTTCATAAAAAACCTCCAGGCTTGGCGAATACGGTGTATCTACTCGTACCTCTGCAAACAGTAGAGCCGCTGGATCAAGCGAGGGGTCTGGGTCGCGGTTTGAGATCCAGCGGACAGGGTCAGTGTCGCACTTGCTCGATAAGTTGACGATAGAGCACCCTGAAGTGCCGCGGATCAGGCGCCCCGAACACCGGATCCAGGGTTGGAGCGGCCAACTCGATCTCGATCCAGTCGGCCTCGGTCAGGTATTTGAGCGCCAATGGCAGGGCCTCGCGCTCCTCTTGGATCAGATGACCACGCTGATTGCCGATCAGGGCACGACCGGCGGCCTCCACGTCCTCGCGCAGCAGCACCTCCTCGCTGAGGATCATCCGCAGCGACTGGCGGAAGTCCTTGGTCAGGCGGCTTAGACCCGGGTGCTGACGCATGGGGATACCGAAGACCTCAGACGGTTCGACGCCCTTGTCGATCAGACGCCGGAAGATCAGATCCTCGGTCGGGTGGTGGACGATGTCGGCATAGCAGTCCATGTATTCGATGANCGCATCGATCAGCGCGTAGTCCGGCTCGTCGCCCTCGTGAAAACGGTCGAGCAAGGACTCAAGCAGGTCGAGTACCCGCCGCAGTCGTGCATGATCCTGACCGAGTCGCGTCATGATGGCGTGCATGGCTTAACCCTCTTGAATAGAGTCGTTTGTGCATCCTACCCTCCTTCGATGTCGTCCGGTTCGGTATCGTCCAGCCCCGCCGGCAGAAATATTCGGTGCGGATGCACTGACCTGGGTTCCGCTCAGCCGGTGTCGCCCTTGCGTATCCGCTCCAAGCGCGGGTCGTCGATGTGCGGCAGGAGGGCGAACAATAGCTCCTCGGCATCCTGGGGGCGCTTCTCCGGATCCATCGACATCGCCCAGTCCACCGCCTTGAGCAGGAACTCGGGATAGCGATCCTTAAGGGCCTCGACGGCCGGCACGACCCTGTCTTCCTTCTGGCGCTCCGGTGCCGGCTGGGGCGTGCGACCGTCCATGCAGGTGCGGATGCTGGCCCCGACCGCATAGACATCGGTCCAGGGACCGACCTGACCGCCGCGAAAATATTGCTCGACCGGAGAATAGCCAGCGGTGATGACCTGCCCGCCACGCGAGCGCCCGCGATTAAACGGATGGACCGCGCCGAGATCCAGCAGCAGGGGCATGTTGCCGTGACGCAGATGGATGTTGCCGGGCTTGACATCGAGATGGACCATGGAACGCCGATGCAAGAGCGCCAGTGCATCTAGGATCGGGATGAAGACCTCTAGGATAAAAGAGGTGCTCAGCCCGCCCTTGCGCTCGCGCAGATAGGCCCCGAGATTGCGCCCACGCTCGTTGGGCATCACCATGTAGCCGGTATCGTTGGCCAGGAAGAAGGCGAGCACCCGAACGATGTTGGGATGTTTCAGCGACGCCAGTGCCTTGACCTCCTGGAAGAACAGCTTGCGTCCGTGATGGAGGCTCTCGGCATATTCGATGCTTGCCGGCACCACGCGCCGGTCGCGATCGCGGCGCGCGAGCTTCTTGGGCATGTACTCCTTGATGACGACCTCTTCGCCGCTGTCGTCGTCGGTCGCGAGATAGATGAGGCTAAAGCCGCCCTCGGCGATCGGCTTGACGATGTGGTAGCTACCCACCTGGGTGCCTGGTGGGAGTGTCTCTCGTGCGGCTGCCATGATCGGGGCAGTGGATCTCCAGGCGGACGTTGACGGGAGTGACTGGATGCGGCCTTCCTCGGTTATGATAAACGCTGTTCGGCTGGCTCGGCAGGGATCGAGCCCTGTTCGTCCGCCCACGTGAGACCGCCCCCTCAAGAGACGTCCTTAGCCAATGATCAAGAGTATGACGGCCTTCGCCCGCGCGTCGCGGACAGGCGATCTGGGTGAATTGACCTGGGAGGTACGTACGGTCAATCACCGTTTCCTGGAGCCTTGCATCCGCTTGCCCGAGGAGCTGCGCGGACTCGACATCCAGGTGCGCAACCGTCTGGCGGCGCGTCTCCAGCGCGGTAAGATCGAATGTACGCTGCGCTATGCCCCGGCCCTGGGTGCCGCGAACGCGATCCGGATCAACTGGCCCTTTGTTGAGCAGCTCCTGGCGGCGGGACGTGAACTCAGCGCGCGCATCGGCTGTACCCAGGAGCCGACCCCCTTCGATCTACTGCGCTGGCCAGGCGTGGTGCAGGAGACCGAACCGGATCTCGACCGGCTCGGTGCCGAGGCGCTGGCGCTGCTCGAACAGACCCTGGATTCGCTGGTCGAGACCCGCGCACGCGAGGGCGCGCGCCTGGCCCAGCTCCTGCGTGAGCGTTGCGAGCGTCTGTTTGAGAGTGCAGCCCGCGTGCGCGCGCGTCTGCCCGAGGTACTGGTCGAGGTGCGCCGGCGTCTGGCTGAGCGTCTGACCGAGCTGCGTGCCGAGCTCGATCCGACCCGGTTGGAGCAGGAGATCGTCCTGATCGCCGCGCGGCTTGACGTCGACGAGGAACTCGACCGGCTCGGCGCCCATCTCGAGGAGGTGCTTGCTGTCCTGACCCGCGATGAGCCGGTCGGGCGCCGGCTCGATTTTCTGATGCAGGAGCTTAACCGTGAGGCCAATACCCTCGGCTCCAAGTCGTCTGACCTCGCCATCACCCGCGAGGTGGTCGAGATGAAGGTCTTGATCGAACAGATGCGCGAACAGGTGCAAAATCTCGAATGAACGACCGATCCCAGCCCAGGGGGCTTTTGTTTATCGTCTCGGCGCCCTCGGGCGCGGGTAAGACCAGTCTGGTCAAGGCCCTGGTGGAACGCGATCCGGGGCTCATGCTATCGGTCTCCTGTACCACGCGCCCAGCCCGCGCGGGCGAGCAGGATGGCGTCCACTACCATTTCCTCGATCGCGAATGCTTCGAGCGCGAGATCGAAGCCGGCGCCTTTCTGGAACAGGCCGAGGTCTTTGGTAATCTGTACGGCACCCGCGCCGCCGACGTGCACCGGCGTCTCGACACTGGACGAGACATCCTCCTGGAGATCGACTGGCAGGGTGCGCGTCAGGTGCGCGCGCGCCTTCCCGAGGCAATCTCTATCTTCGTGCTGCCGCCTTCCATCGAGGAGCTCGAACGCCGTCTGCGTGGACGCGGTACCGACAGCGATGAGGTGATCGCCCGCCGCATGACCCAGGCCCGCGCCGAGCTGGCGCATTTTGCCGAATACACTTATCTGGTCGTCAACGACTGCTTCCAGACGGCGCTCGCGACCTTGGCGGCGATCGTCACCGCCGAGCGTCAGCGTCTGGCCTATCAGCGCCCGCGTCTGGCCGCGTTGCTCGACCCCATCGAATCCATTGCCTAAAGGGAGACCATCATGGCCCGCATCACGGTCGAGGATTGCCTCGAACACGTCGATAACCGTTTCGATCTGGTTCTGCTCGCCACCAAGCGCGCACGGCAGCTGGCCAAGGGCGTCGAGCCGCTGCTGCCGGCAGAGAACGACAAACCGACCGTCCTGGCCCTGCGCGAGATCGCCGCTGGCAAGATCACTAACGCCATGATCCAGGAGGCCCAGCGCGAGATGGACGACATGGCGGCGGCACTGGAGCAGGCACTGGCTCAGGAATTCGCCACCAGGCTCGAGGACGTGGAATCCGACAGGGATGTCAAGGACTGACGAGGCCAATGCCGACAAGGATCCGACCGCACGGCCTGAGTTGGGTGCGTCCGGTCTAGATGCGGCTGCTCAACAGGTTAGGTCACTCAAGTCTCTAGACCGGGCGCCGCCCATCGAGCCGCTCAAGCCCGCCAGCGAGACGCGCTATCTGATCAGTGACCTCTGCGCCTATCTGGAGACCTATCTACCGCCCGAGCAGATCAGCGAGTGCTATCGCGCCTATCTGTTCGGCGCTGAGGCGCACGAGGGCCAGAAACGCAAATCGGGCGAGCCCTACATCTATCATCCGATCGCGGTCGCACGCATCCTGGCCGAGATGCGCATGGACTATCAGTGTCTGATCGCGGCCTTGCTGCATGACGTCATCGAGGACACCCCGATCGATAAGGCCCAGTTGGCCGAGGCCTTTGGCGAAGAGGTCGCCGAACTGGTCGATGGGGTCAGCAAGCTCACCAGGCTCGATTTCAAGTCGCGCGCTGAGGCCCAGGCGGCAAGTCTGCAGAAGATGCTGCTGGCGATGACGCGCGATATCCGCGTCATCCTGATCAAGCTTGCCGACCGACTGCACAACATGCGCACGCTCGACTCGATGAGCCCGGAGGCCTGCCGGCGCATCGCGCGCGAGACACTCGACATCTTCGCCCCCATTGCCAATCGCCTCGGGATCAACTGGATCCGCATCGAGTTGGAAGAGCTCAGCTTCGCGCACTACTGGCCGTGGCGGCGGCGGGTCATCCAGCGCGCGCTCCAGGGGCGCAGCAGTGGTGCGCGATTCGAGATGGTCAGCCTGGTCGAGACGACGTTGCGCCATGCCTTGCAGCAGGAGGGCATCGCGGGCCGGGTCGAGGGGCGTCAAAAACACCTCTACGGCATCTATCGCAAGATGCGCGAGAAGTCACGCGGCTTTTCCGAACTGGCCGACGTCTTTGCCTTTCGGGTGACGGTCGATCGGGTCGATACCTGCTATCGGGTGCTGGGGCTGGTTCATAATCTCTACAAGCCGGTGCCCGGACGCTTCAAGGACTATATCGCCATCCCCAAGGCCAACGGCTATCAATCCCTCCACACCGCCCTGATCGGACCCCAGGGCATCCAGATCGAGATCCAGATCCGCACCGAAGACATGCAGCGCCTGGCCGAGTCCGGGATCGCTGCGCACTGGATGTACAAGAGCGGGGGCCAGTCCGCCGGCGCCAATCCGACCGCACTCGCCGCCGATTGGTTGCAGAACCTGCTGGAGATGCAGCGCGAGGCGGGCAACTCGGTCGAATTTCTGGAGCACGTCAAGATCGACCTCTTCCCCGACGAGGTCTATGTCTTCACGCCCAAGGGACGCATCCATGCGCTCAAGCGTGGTGCGACCGTGGTCGACTTCGCCTATGCCATCCACTCGGACGTGGGCAACACCTGTGTGGCCGCGCGCATCGACCGGCGTATGGCCCCGCTAAGCACACAGCTGCGCAATGGTCAGACGGTCGAGATCATCACAGCCCCGGGTGCGCGGCCCAATCCGGGCTGGCTGAACTTCGTGGTCACGGCCAAGGCGCGCGTCAATATCCGTGGACACCTCAAAAACATCAAACAGCGCGAGGCCCAGGCACTTGGGCGACGGCTCCTGAACACCGAACTGGCCGCGCTGGGCACCACGCTTGAGATGCTCGAACCCGTGCGCCTGGCAGCCTATCTGGAGGAGACGGGACTGGGGAGTCTGGAGGAACTGTTCGGTGAGATCGGACTTGGCAACCGGCTAGCGCCGCTGGTCGCGCGACGATTGGCCGGGGCCGAGGGCGCGGACTCTGAGACACGACTGGACAACCGCGATCTCCATCCGCATCGGCTGGCCATTCGCGGCACCGAGGGCATGGTGGTCAACTTCGCGCGCTGCTGCCGTCCGATTCCGGGCGATGCCATCACGGCGATCTTTAGCCCGGGACGCGGGATCGTGGTCCATCGTGCCGAGTGCCGCAACCTTGGGGGGCTGGAAGGCAAGCGTGACAAGCGGCTCGACGTCGAGTGGTCCAAGGAGCCGGAGGGCGAATTTGCCACCGAGATTCGGGTCGAGGTCAACAATCGGCGCGGCGTGCTGGCCGTGGTCGCCGGGGCGATCGCCGAACTCGGGTCCAACATCGAGAACGTCCAGACCATCGAAAAGGACGGCGTGATGACGGATCTAGAATTTCGCCTCCTGGTCAAGAGCCGTGATCATCTCGCACGCATCATGCGCCGGGTGCGGCTCATCCCGGATGTCGATCGCATCACCCGCATCACCCGATCCTGAGTCGCGCGCCAGGGCGTCCGAGAATCAAGTCGGATCCTTAAGGAAGCGCTGATTGATTCCATTCGTGGCAAAACCTTCTTCCGTAAACCATTGATTTTGTAGGAGCGGCTTCAGCCGCGATTGAGAGGCACGCGATTTATTCAGCGCTTCCATAATTCAGTGAAATGCCCCGAGTAGCCATCAGACCCTGAGCCGATCGTTCAGGCACGGCTGGATCAGATCCAGCAGGGCGCGATGCACCCGCAGATTGCCTGCGACCAGGTTGCCGGTGTCGAGAAACCGGTCGCCGCCTGCCAGGTCGGTCACGGTGCCGCCCGCTTCCTTGATCAGCAACGCCCCCGCCGCGCAATCCCAAGGCGAGAGTCCCAGCTCCCAGAATCCATCGGTACGTCCAGCCGCCACATAGGCCAGATCGAGCGAGGCCGAGCCGGGACGGCGCACCCCGGCTGTGGCCAAGGTCACCGCCTTGAACATGGCCAGATAGGCGTCGATGTGGCGGTGATCGCGGAACGGAAAGCCGGTGCCGATCAGCGCCCCGTCGAGCGACTGACGATTGGCGACCCGGATCCTGCGGTCGTTGAGCTGGGCACCCTGACCGCGCGCGGCGGTGAACAGCTCCTCGCGCAGCGGATCATAGACCACGCCGCATTCAAGCTGTCCCCTGTGTAGCAGGGCGATAGAGACGGCAAACTGTGGAAAACCGTGCAGATAGTTGGTGGTGCCGTCGAGCGGGTCGATGATCCACTGGAACTCGCTGTGGCCGGGCTGCTCGCCGCTCTCCTCGGCCAGGATGGCGTGGTTGGGGAAACGTCCGCGCAGCTCCTGGACGATGGCCGCCTCGGCGGCACGGTCGACGTCGCTGACAAAGTCGTTGCGGCTCTTGGTCTCGACCCTGAGCTGATCGACCCGATCGGAGAAACGCAGGATGATCTTGCCGGCATGGCGGGCGGCACGGATGGCGATATTGAGGCTTGGGTGCATCGGTTGCGGGATATCCAGGAAGGTCGCTGTATCATAGCGGTCTTGAGACAGCGAACAGAGACGTGATAATTGAGTCGCTCATGATAGACCAAATGAACGAGCCGCTGGCGCGAATCCGTTTCGTGCTGGTCGAGACGACCCACAGCGGCAACATCGGCGCAGTGGCGCGCGCGATGAAGACCATGGGGCTGTCGCGTCTGGAACTGGTTGCACCACGCCAGCGACCCGATGCCGAGGCCCTGGCGCGCGCCTCCGGGGCCGATGACCTGCTCGAGCGCGCCGGGATCCACCAGACCCTGACCGAGGCACTGGTCGGCTGTCGGCTGGTGATCGGCACCAGCGCGCGCCTGCGCTCGATCGAGTGGCCATTGCTGGAGCCGCCCGAATGCGCCGCGCGTCTCCTGGCCGAGGCCCAGGAGGGGGAGGTGGCCCTGGTGTTGGGACGCGAGAGTTCCGGCCTGACCAACGACGAGCTTGCGCGCTGTCACTTTCTGGCCCATATCCCGACCAATCCCGCGTTCAGCTCGCTCAATCTCGCCGCTGCCGCCCAGGTATTCGCCTACGAGATCCGGCGCGCGGCCCGTGTCGTGACCGGCGAGCGACTGACCGAGACGCCGCGCGACCTGGCCAGCGCCGAGGCGATGGAAGGCTTCTACACCCATCTGGCCGACACCCTGATCCAGATCGGCTTCAGCGACCCCGAGCAGTCACGCACGCTCATACGCCGACTGCGTCGTCTCTTCAACCGTGCCCGGCCCGATCGGGTCGAGCTCAATATCCTGCGCGGCATCCTCAGCGCCGCCCAGGGACGCAAGACCCCAAACCGCTTCGCCCGTCCGGACGATTCGGCGCCATGAACCCAAGAGGGAGTGGGATCCCATGTTCGATCGCATCCGAGAAGACATCCGCTGTGTCTTCGACCGTGACCCGGCCGCGCGCAACGCATTCGAGATCCTCACCACCTATCCGGGTCTGCATGCCATCCTCATCCATCGTCTTGCCCATCGGCTATGGCACTGCGGCCTTAAATGGCCGGCGCGCCTGCTGTCGAACGTCGCGCGCCTGTTCACCGGCATCGAGATCCATCCGGCGGCCGTGATCGGTCGCCGGCTCTTCATCGATCATGGGATGGGTGTGGTCATCGGCGAGACCGCCGTCATCGGCGACGACTGTACCCTGTATCATGGGGTCACACTCGGCGGGACGAGCTGGCAGAAGGGTAAGCGTCACCCGACGCTCGGGCGTGACGTCGTGGTCGGCGCCGGGGCCAAGGTGCTTGGTCCGATCCAGATCGGTGACGGGGCGCGCATCGGTTCGAATGCTGTGGTGGTCAAAGCGGTCCCCCCGGGGGCCACTGTAGTCGGTGTGCCTGGACGCATCATCGAACCCGATCGTGATGCGACCAGCCGCAGGCGCGCCGATACCGCTAAGCGCATCGGCTTCGATGCCTATGGTGCTACGCGCGATGCGCCCGATCCGGTCGCCAATGCAATCAACCGGATGCTCGATCATATCCACCACATAGACCAGCGGCTCGAATCCATGTCGTACATCCTGGAGCGGCATGGGCTCATGATGCACTTCGACCACGACGGCGACATCGACGCGATGGAAATCGAGCCTGCGACCCGGCCCGATATCGCTCAAGCGGATGACCCGACACAGGCTAGGGGATAATTGATCACCATGCTTGGGTAACGTATGATGCCAAGCGTACGTCACACAAGAGAGGGTACCTGTGAGACTGACGACCAAAGGCCGCTATGCCGTCACCGCGATGCTGGATCTGGCCATCCAGCAGGGGGGGGGTCCGATCGCCCTGGCCGACATCGCCCAGCGGCAGGGGATCTCCTTGTCCTATCTCGAACAGCTCTTCGCCAGGCTGCGTAAGCACGGATTGGTGACGAGCGTGCGTGGTCCGGGTGGCGGCTACAACCTGGCCCGACCCGCAGCCGAGATCTCTGTTGCCGAGGTGATCAGCGCCGTCGACGAGCGTGTGGATACGACCCGCTGTGGCGGCGCACATAATTGTCAGAACAATGGGCCCTGTCTGACCCATGATCTCTGGTGCGATCTCAGCGACCGCATCCACGATTATCTCAACCAGATCGATCTTCAGACCCTGGTCGATCAGCGCGATGGATTGGGTCGGCGTCCGCCGACCACCTGTGCGGCGGTCGACGTCAAACTCGACGTCCAGCGGATCCGCCTCGGCGCCTGAGATTTTGGGTCTAGATGGTCCGACGACGGCACGAGCCGTGTTGAACTCACAGAAAAACCATTTCGAGCTCTTCGACCTGCCGGTCGGTTTCATGCTCGACTCCGGCTTGCTGGCCGAACGTTATCGCGCCCTGGTGCGCGCGGTTCGGACCGATGTCCTCAGCGATCAGGGAGACGAGACGAACCGCTTGCTGGCGCACATCGACCTGGCCTATCAGACCCTGACCGAGCCGCTGGCCCGCGCGGAGTATCTCTTCCGGCTCTATGGCGTGGAGGGCGTGGAGTCTGGCGCTGACGAAGACCCCCCGAGCACCAAGTTCGTCGAGGAGATCGAATGCCAGGAGGCCCTAATCGCGGCCACCAACCGTTCCGATCCGGGCGCCGCCCTGTCCGAGGTGTTGACCCGTCTGGCTGAGCGCGGCGCGGCACTCGACAAGGAACTGCACCAACTCTTCGCTGATCCCACGCCAACCAATCTGAACGCTGCGCGCGAGGTCGTGCGTCAGCTCCAGGTCCTCGCCCGCTGCCGGCGCGAGACCGAAGAGCGACAGGCCAAACTGCTCAGGTCGCGTCCGGACTGAGCAAGACGCGGCCTAAGCGCGCTCAAACTAGCACTGTTCCCAGGGAAGTCCGTGGAAACGCCAACCGCCGCGGCTGCTGCGATGATGTTGCTCGTCGAGCTCGCCCTCGAATCCCTCATCGACGTGGAACACCGACTTGAAGCCCGCGCGGATCAAGGCCCGCCCGGCCTCCAGTGACCGCTTGCCGCTGCGACAGATGAGGATGATCGGTGCACAGTTCTCGCGCTGCTCGCAGACTGCACCGCCGAGCACCAGTTTGCNGATCTCGGTGACGAAGTTGGGGTTGACCACCCAGTCGGGCTCGTCGATCCAGGCCACATGGACCGCGCCCTTGGGGTGCCCGACGAACAGGAACTCCATGGACGAGCGGATATCGACCAGAATGGCCTTTGGATTGGATTCGATCATCTCGAAGGCCTCGCGGGGCGAGAGTGGGGTTGGCAGGTCTTCGTTTGTGTTGCTCATGATGGGTGATGCCTCGTCTTGGTGGTTGGTGGTCGATGCTTGTTATCCTGCCCTTTCGGTTTGCACCGAGCGGCGGGCGACTCGCCAGTATAAGCGGCACCTGCCGTCTGTCATGATGCACACCCCAGGCGAGTGGTTTGAACAAATGGTGCGCGCCTTCCCCGGCACGGTGTAACGAGGAGCGGTGAGTGACGCATCACTCACCCGGACGACTGCCCCGTGAGGCGCGGTTTGTCTGCCAGGGCGGCGGCCAATCACGCCCACGCCGATCCCAACGCCGCGCCGGTCATCGCGGTGCAGGCCGGGTGGCCGACGGACAGTGGTCAAAGACGTCAAGAAACGCTGTGCGCCCAAGCGTGCAAGGGTCAGGTCGGAGGGTCCGAACCGGCGGGATTGATCCAGCGAATGCCTGTGGAGAACGCACGAA
>JGI24187J35170_1000367_pt1 | contig 20247 bp, 22 predicted proteins | sample YNPBryBLVA2012_FD_35170 | JGI IMG/M metagenome (IMG submission 35170)
ACATGGTTGACCACATCCCCAACATTGGGCGTGTTTACAGCCGCCCTTGGCAGCGGGGCCCCGCTGCCAATCCGGGCCAGGTTTCGACTGGCGTTGCAGTCAGCATGCGCCCGGAGACCACACTTGCGGTGCATTATACACCACATGGCGCACTTCGTGCGCCCGCAATTCCTCCCGCGACTCAAGTCGCGGGTTTCCTTGCGGAGGGTCGCGGCTTGTCGGCCGTTGATCTGGATGGGTGGACAGGGTACGTCGCCATAAGAGCAGAAGACGCAGCAGTCACCCGGTTTGGGGCGCAGTAGGGTGCTGCAGCCCAGACACTCGTAGTACCACTGACAGGCATCCGTGGGCATGATCTCCTCGCGCCGATGTCCGCAGTGGGGGCAGGTCAGGGTCGAGGTCAGGATCGGTTCCGGCATCACTCAGATCTCCAGGGCTTCACGGACGGCTGGGATCAGGCGTGCGCGGATGTCGTCGCGCACTGCGATGAAGGATTCCAGCGGTTCGCCGTGCGGGTCATGGAAGGACAGATGGACCTGCTTGACCGGACGCGGGAAGACCGGACAGCTTTCCCTGGCGTTGTCGCAGACGGTTGCCACTAGATCGATGGGTTCATCGAGCACCGCGTCGATATCCTTGGGATACAGGCCATCGGTCGGCAGGCCGAGGTCTTGTAGTGCCGCGATGGCGCCCTCGGCCACCCTGGGCTGAGGGTGGGTACCCGCCGACAGGGCGCGCACCTGATCCGCCAGATCATGGTTGAGCAGGACTTCGGCCATCTGCGAGCGACAGGAATTGCCGGTGCAGAGGACCAGCACGGTTTTTTTGGGTGGGGCCATGAATCAGTCCTCGTGGCATAGAGTCGGATCAAGACGGGCTGGACGCTGGGCGAGGAATCTACGAGTAGAGGCCATCCGCCAGACCTCACCCGGCACGAACCCGGATCAGACCGAGGGGGCGACGAACCAGCCCTCGACCGTTTTGCGATCCGGCACCCCGCCTGAATGCACCACGACCTCGTCGATCACCACGCCGGGCGTGGCCATGATGGGGTAGCGCATGATGTCCTGGATCTGGTCGACCTTCTCTAGCCTGATCTCGACCCCCTGGGCGCGGGCGACCTCTTCGACCAGGTTCAGGGTGGCCTGACAGTTGCGGCAGCCGGTGCCGAGGATCTTGACGTGTTTCATGCGCTTGACTCCGTTAGAGAACGAGATTGAAGACATAACCGACCAACAGGATGCCGGACGCAACCGCGGCGATGAAGGTCGCGATCAGCGGCCATTTGAGCACCTTGCGCAGGATCAGCATCTCGGGGGCCGAGAGTGCGATGACGCTCATCATGAAGGCGAGCGTGGTGCCGAGTGCCGCGCCCTTGCCGATCAGCGCCTCGACGATGGGGATGATGCCGGCGGCATTGGTGTACATGGGCACCCCCAGCACCACCGCCGCCGGGACCGCCCACCAGACCTCGCGTCCCATGAAGGCGGCCATGAAGTCCTCGGGCACATAGCCGTGGATCGCCGCACCGAGTCCGATCCCGAGGAGCACATAGGGCCAGACCCGCCCGACGATCTCGCGCACATGCCGGAGTCCGGCGTGCAGGCGTTCCGTCCAGCATTGATCAGAGCCGGATGCCGCCGTCGCCTCGCCCAGATGGATGGCACGCACCCAGTCCTCCAGATGGCGTTCCATCTTCAGTTCGCCGATGACGAGTCCAGCGACGATGGCCACTGCAAGTCCAAGCCCTAGATAGAGGAGCGCCACCTTCCAGCCGAACAACCCCAGTAGCAGTGCCAATGCCACCTCGTTGACCATGGGCGCGGCGATCAGGAAGGAGAAGGTCACCCCCAGCGGCACCCCGGCCGAGAGGAAACCGATAAACAATGGCACCGCCGAGCAAGAGCAGAAGGGCGTGACGATGCCGAGGCTCGCCGCCAGGGCATTCCCGAGCCCCAATCGCCGACCGGCCAGCAGCGCCCGGGTGCGTTCTGGGGCGAAGAAGGTCTGGATCACACCCATCACAAAGACGATGCCGGTGAGCAGAAGCAACACCTTGGGCGTGTCGTAGAGGAAGAAATGTATCGCCTCGCCGAGCTGGGTGGCGCGGGTGAGGCCGAGCGCGCCGATCGCCAGATCGGCGATCTCGGTGAGATGGCTGTAGGCCAGCCCCCAGAACACGGCGGCGATGGGCAGGCCGACAAGCCAGGGGGCGAGGCGTTGAGGATCAGTCGTGGCCGTTGGGTTCATCGTGTCTATTAATGTAGTCCGAGCAACGCTGAAGACGAGTGAATCTGAATAAGGATGCATCAGGCTCGTTCGGTCCTGCGGGTCGCTCACGTAACCTCAGCCTGGGTGCGCTGTTGGAATCCAGGCCCTGCCGTGTTCGGCTATAGATCCTGACCGGCATAGGAGCCGTTGACCGATTTGTTGCAGACCGGGAAGTCGGGGACGATGTTTCCCAGGATCAGCCGTTCGAGCGCCGGCCAGGTGAACCAGCTCGGATCACGAGGGAAATAACGGGCGATCCGTCCGGATTCGTCGAAGCGGACGTAGCTCAGGATCTCGCCGCGCCAGCCCTCGATCAGGCCCAGCCCGGCTGCACCTGACTTGGGTGCAGGGAGCGGCGCCTGGATCGCGCCGTCCGGCAAGGCGTCGAGCAGGCGGTCGAGCATCCACAGAGTGCTGCGCACCTCCTCGATCCGCACCCGCAGCCGGGCGGCTACGTCGCCCTCGGTCTGGACCGGCACCTCGACCCGCAGCTGATCATAGGGTGGGTAGGGGGCGTGGTGCCGGACATCGAAGGCCAGACCGCTGGCCTTGCCGACATAGCCAGTGCAGCCGAGTTCGCGGGCGTCGGCTTCGGACAGGATGCCGGTCGTGAGCAGCCGATCTTCGAGCGAGGGCAGATCCTCGAGGATGTCGAAGATGGGTTCGATGGACTGCCGGAATGCGGCGTGATCGAGCCGCAGGTGATGGAAGCCTTCAGGCGACAGGTCAGCGGCGACCCCGCCGGGGATGACCACATCCATCAGCAGCCGATGCCCAAACAGCTCCGATGAGCGCCGCTGCCACTGTTCGCGCAACCGGGCGCACTGGACATGGGCGAAGGCGAAGCCGACGTCGTTGCAGATGGCGCCGATGTCGCCGAGGTGATTGGCGATGCGCTCGCGCTCGGCTAGGAGCGCCCGCAGGGTCAGGGCCCGCGGCGGCACCTCACATCCAGTGGCGCGTTCCATGGCCTGACAGGCCGCCCAGGCATGGGCGACCGCCGTATCGCCCGAGACCCGCCCGGCAAGCCGCGCTAGGGCCGCCGGATCGCGTCCGACAGCGAGCTTTTCGACCCCGCGATGGACATAGCCCAACCGTTCCTCCAGGCGCAAGACCTCCTCGCCCATAACTTGGAACCGAAAGTGTCCCGGCTCAATGATCCCGGCATGGACTGGACCGACCGGGATCTCGTGGACACCATGGCCTAGGATGGGGATGAAGGGATATTCGGCATCGGACGGGGTGCGCCCGCGATGCTCGCCGCTCAGGGGGAAATCGGCGCGCAGCGGGAAGCGATCCTCTGGCCAGGCCTGATGACGCGTCCAGCGCCGTCTATCGGGCTGGTCGGTCCAGAGGATCCCGGTCAGGTCATGGGCATGACGCTCCAGGCGACTAATCCCTGGGAAGTGGTGTGCCTGGGAGGCCAGATGCGGCCGACTCAGTGGAACCTCGGTCTCCAGGATCAGATAGGTGCCACCGTGCTCCAGACAGGCCAGCACGCGCAGACGCGGTTCGCCCTCCGATCTGGCCACATCGGCTGGGGTGTCAAGCGGATCGACCCAGACCCCAGCGTGACGTACCCCGAGCTCAGCGGCGAGCTGAGCCGCCGTCCCCCAGGCGTCTGGCGCGAGGAGCAGATGCCGGGCGGGTGCGAGCGGCTCACCCTGGTGGGCAGCGGCCCCAGATTCGGCGAGCCGCTCGATCAAGCGGGATGACCAGTCAAATGTGCTCATAGAACACCTCGGCCCGCGATCAAGGCCGTCGCCCGATCCAGCCAGGCGACGAGAGCCCCTGGGATGGACAACCCTAGCCACAACACCAGCCCAAGATGCAAGAACACAGGTAGCATGTTCGCCGCGACGGGTCTCTGACCCTCGGGGGCCGTACCATAGACCATCGGGTGTAGATGCCGAAACAGACCGGCGAAGGCGATCGCCAGACCGCTCAACAGGAGCAGGGTAAACCAGGGATAGGTCTGCATGGTTGCGGTCAGGAGCAAAAATTCACTGGTGAAGACCCCAAAGGGCGGAAAGCCAGCGATGGCGACCACCCCGAACAGCAGCCCCCAGCCAATCGCCGGCTGGGTGCGGATCAGTCCGCGGATGCGGTCGATCGACTGGGTGCCAGCCAGATGGGTGGCATGCCCGACGGTGACGAAGATCGCCGATTTGGTGAGCGAATGGACCAACATGTGGAGTAGTGCACCGAAGGTCGCCAGAGGACCTCCGACCCCGAAGGCAAAGGTCATGAGCCCCATGTGCTCGATCGAGGAATAGCTGAACAGCCGTTTGATGTCGCGCTGGCGATGCAGAAAGAGCCCAGCGACGACGAACGAGACTATCCCGAACCCCATCAGGAGTGCCCCGGCCAAATGCGAGGTCTGGGTCGCCGCCAGCGAGCCGTCGACCAGCATCTTGAGCCGCACCACCGCATAGAGCGCGACATTGAGCAACAGACCCGAGAGGACCGCTGACATCGGGGTCGGACCCTCGGAATGGGCGTCCGGCAGCCACTGATGCATGGGCACTAGACCGACCTTGGTGCCATAGCCGACCAACAGGAACACGAAGGCGATCCGCATCACCGTGGGATCAAGGGCGCCGGCATGGGCATGGAGTACGCTCCAGGACAGGCCGGATTCTGTGTCCTCGAGGACCAAATAGGCAGCAAAATAGGTCAGAACTGTGCCGAACAGTGCGAGCGCGATCCCGACGCCGCACAGGATGAAATATTTCCAGGCGGCCTCGACCGCCTCCGGGGTGCGATAGAGCGAGACTAAGAGCACGGTCGCAAGCGTCGCACCCTCAACCGCTACCCAGAGGATGCCGAGATTGTCTGTGGTTAGGGCCACCAACATGGTCAGCATGAAGGACTGGTAGAGGCCGTGATAGAGCCTCAGGTTGAGCGCGCTGATGCGCCCGCTCGCCTGGACATGTTGCATATAGGGGCCTGAGAAGATGGCCGTAGTCAGTCCCACGAAGGCCGTGAGCACGATCAGATAAACGTTGAAAGCATCGACCCGAAAGCCCAGACCAGCCACGACCTCGACCCGCGCGACCATCCAGGCCAGCCATAGNGCACCGATCAGGGTCAGGCCAGAGATGGCCAAGTTGAGCCGTCCAGACAGATCGAGCGCGCGCACCCAGAAAAGCGCGAATCCACCGATCAGGGGGGGTAAGAGTGTGAGCAGCAAGGGCATCATCTCAGTGACCAACCATCCAAGAATCTGCGGCTGCCTCATCCACCGGACCCGCCTCGGTCAGGCGATTGAGTCGATCCACATCGAGCGAATCGATGCTCTCGCGGATTTGAAAGAAAAAGACCCCGAATAACACCATGGCCACCAGAACATCGAAGGCAATTCCGAGCTCGACCACCAGCGGCATGCCGGCGGTTGCCGAGACTGCGGCCAAAAACAGCCCATTCTCCATCGCCATAAAGCCCAGCACCTGGGCCACCGCCTGCTGGCGGAAGACCATCATCAGGAGCCCAATCAAGACCAGGGCGAGGCTCACGGCGATGATGTTGCGGGTAAAGGTCAGCCCCTGCTCGACCATGGGCAGCACCAGCCAGTAGCTAAAGATCACCAGACCCACGCCCAGCATGGCCACGAGCGCCGGATACCGAAGACGCTCGGTCTCCCGTTCCAGACCGAGACGCCGCACCAGACGATGCAGCATCCACGGGATTAGAAGTGCCTTGAGGACGAGGGTCAGGATGGCTGAGAAATAGAGGTGCCTAGCCTGACCGCTTAGGGCCACAGTCAGGGTCACCGCCGCCACAAGCGCGCCCTGCCAGGCGAAGACATGGATCGCGGCGACCAGCCGGGTCTGGGCCAAGAGCACGAAAGAGAGAAACAGTGCCAAGGCTGCCAGCAAAACGACGAACTGTTGCAACAGCGGCAACGCCAGAAGATTCATCAACCGACCTCCAGGATCACATGACTCATGAGCCCTAACAATCCCAGGAGCAGGGCGAGGTTTAGGAAGTTCGGCACCCGGAACAGACGCATCTTGGCCATCAGGGTCTCGCTGACCGCCAAGGCTGCACCTAGCAGCGTAAGCTTGGCGAGCACAGCGATCAGGCCCAACATGAGCGCCCTCGGCGTGAACTCGGTCGCAATGCCCCAGGGCAGGAAGACGTTGACGATCAGCACCCCGTAGAGCAATAGCTTGATCCAGGCCGCCCACTCCATGAGTGCCAGATGGCGTCCGGTGTATTCGAGCAGCATGGCCTCGTGGACCATGGTCAGCTCGAGGTGGGTTGCTGGGTTGTCGACGGGGATACGTCCGCACTCGGCCAGAGCCACCAGCACGAGCGCGCCGAAGGCAAACAGATAGGACGGACGCAGCAGGAAGCCGTCGGTCAGATGATGGTCCATCACGCCGACCAGACTGGTGCTGTGCGCGGTCATGGCGAGCGTAAAGACCACCATCAGAAGCGCCGGCTCGGCTAGCGCCGAGATCAGCATCTCGCGCGAGGCGCCCATGCCGCCGAAGGCCGTGCCCACGTCCATCCCAGCCAGGGCAAGAAAGAAACGTCCCAGGGCCAACAGACCGACCAACACGATGAGATCGGCGATATTGGCCGTCGGCAGATCAAGCGCGATCAGAGGTACGGTGGCACACGCCAGCCAGGTGGCGACAAAGACGATGTAGGGCGCGACCCGAAACAGCGGCGAGGCTGAGTGCGCCACCCGCGTCTCCTTGACCATCAGCTTGTGCAGATCGACATAGGGCTGGAGCAGTGGGGCGCCGCGCCGGTTCTGGAGCTGCGCCTTGACCTTACGTACCCAGCCGACCAAGAGTGGGGCCAGTGCGACACAGATCAGGGCCTGTAGCAGGGCGATGAACCAGGCAGTCATGCGATGATCCAGAGTAGGACGAACAGGGTTGCCAGCGTCCAGCCGAGATAGATCCGGACGTTTCCCGATTGCAGCCGGGCGACCTGTTGCGAGGAGGCATCAACCGCGCGCGCCATCGGCAGATAGAGCCAGCCCCAGGCGCGATCGGCGACCCTGAGCCGATAGCGCGTGATGCCATCTGCGCTCTGTTCCAGAGCTTCGTCGATCACAAACAGCAGGGCGAAGACGCGCCGGATCGGCTGGGCGAATGAGGCGGCACTAGACTGCATCCGTGGCGTTGGAGGGGTGAATCCGCAATCCCAGGGGTCGCAGCGCCGCACCCGCCAGGAGGCGTGACGTTTGAACCACCAGATGGCCGCGCCCGCAATCAGGGCTAGGAGCAGTATGGTCAGGGGGGCGCTGTAGCTCGCGGTCTCAGCGGAGATCGGTGTCAGCCATAGCCAACCGCTTGCGTCCGCCTGCGGCACACCCGTGCCCAGTAGTTGGGCGGCCACCGAATCGAGCAGGCTGAGGATCTGGGTTGGCAGCATACCGAACAGCACGCACAGCACCGCCAGCACGCCCTGACCGGCCCACATCCCCTTGGGTGAGGGTCGGGCGCGGCGCACATGACGCGAACGCGCTTGCCCCAAAAAGGCAATGCCATAGACCTTGACGAAGGTCGCTGCGACCAGCGCGCCAGTGAGCGCCAACACTGCCGAGGCGATCGGCACCAGGCTGCGCAGTACCCCGCTCTCCAGATTCCAGGCCTGCAGCGCCGACTGGAAGATCAACCATTCGGAGACGAAACCATTGAATGGGGGTAGGGCCGAGATCGACAGACAGCCGATCAGGAAGAACGAACCTGTCCAGGGCATACGCCGCAACAGACCGCCCATCTGTTCTAGGTCGCGTTCGTGGGTGCTGTGCAGGATGGCACCCGCGCCCAGGAATAGCAGCGACTTGAACAGCGCGTGGTTGAGCGCGTGATAGAGTGCGGCGACCAGGGCCAAGGCGGCCAGATTGGGGTGACCGGTGGATGCAAACAGCAGCGTGAGCCCCAGCGCAATGAAGACGATACCCAGATTCTCGATCGACGAATAGGCCAACAGCCTTTTGAGGTCGGTCTGGATCAGGGCAAATAGCACTCCGACTAGGGCTGAGAGGCTCCCAACCGTGATCAGGATCACGCCCCAGGACCAATGCAGCTCGCCATTGAGGTCCAACACCAGGCGGATGAAGCCATAGACCGCGACCTTGAGCATGACACCCGACATCAGCGCCGAGATATGCGAGGGCGCAACCGGATGCGCCTCAGGCAGCCAGGCATGGAATGGAACCAGGCCGGCCTTCAGTCCAAAGCCGAGGAAGGTCAAGCCGAATGCGACGCCCGCCCATAGCGGCGTGAGCTGTGCCGTCCGCATGGCGTCGAAATCGAAACCGCCTCCGAAGGCGGCCAAGACACCAAAGCCGAGCAGGATCGCCAACCCGCCGAAATGGGCCATGAGCAGATAGAGGAAGGCGGCGCGCCGATTGGCGGCATGCTCGTGCTGGAAGGCGACCAGGAAATAAGAGGACAGGGACATCAACTCCCAGGCCACCATGAACAAGAAGGCATCGTCGGCCAACACCACGAGCAGCATCCCAACCACGAACAGTCCGCTGAAACCGCCGAGCGCGGCGAGTGACTCGCGCCCGTTTTCGAAGTGGCGCACATAGTCAAGCCCATAGAGGCTAACCGCACCAGTCACCAACCCGATGAGGACGAGGAAGACGCCCGCGAGCGGATCGAGCCGCACCTGCCAGTGCAGCCAGGGCAGGCCGAACGGCAAGACGGCGCTCGCCTCCGTCCCGCCGATCAGGGTCCAGAGACCGGCGAGGAGCGCGACCACGCCCGCGAGTCCGAGCAATGGGATGGCGACCAACCGCAGCAGGTGCGGTTGGCGACTTGCGAGCAGAGAGGNGCCGATCGAGGCGAAGGCCAAGAGCACCGCGAGGGATGCCAGAGCGAGGGAAGCGCCGACCGAGGCGAAGGCCAAGANCACCGCGAGGGATGCCAGGGCGAGGGATACATGGAAGACCCTGGATCGAGGCTCGATAAGGGTTTGAACAGTTTCTTTGATACGCGCTCGTTCCTGCGTGTTCATATAGATAATTGCCCTGCCGTCTCGAATGTTTTTGCCTACTCGACAGGTGATGTCACTCCTGTTCCCGATGGGCGAGATAGCTCAAAGGGTACGGCGAGTTTCGCGCGCCCGCCGGCGAGTGAGCCTGATCGAGTCAGTCTGACGGAACGGTCTAGGGATCGTACAATCTGCTTGGATTCGTGAACTAGAACAAACTCTTAAGGCGACCACAGAGACGACCGAGCGCAATCGATCATGATGGATCCAAAACGCAGACCACGCCGTATCGCGAGGTCTTTTTGCCATGGTTGTATGGCACGATTCTATATGATAATCCTATGATAATTCAATTCACATCGGATGATAATCCGCTGTATCAGAAGGTGTATGATGGAACATCGAACGGCGCGCCTGACCGTCCTCATCGATCCACGAAAAAAGCAGCTATTCGAGGCGATCTGTGCCGAACAAGACCTAAACCCCTCCCAGGTCATCCGTAAACTGATACGCCAATACATCCTTGATCACAGTGGATCGCGCGACCTGCCGGACTGGCTGACTGGGGGGGCTGCCAAGACCGAGGACAAGCCTCCTTCCTGACCTGTCTTTCCGAGTCAAGTCAGGGTTTCGGATCAGACACGCGGAGAAGACGATATGCTACGCATCCTTCGGCACTCCCAGCGCATTGGGATCATCACCGAACCTGGGCCGGTGCACAGCGAGGCCGAATTGAAACGGCTGGGGGTCGAGCTACGCAGACTGATCGACGCGCGTTTCGGGCGCAGCCTCGCCATTCGTCAGGTGGATGCCGGGTCCTGCAACGCCTGTGAGCTGGAGATCCACGCGCTCAACAACCCCTATTACGACCTCGAGCGGTTCGGCGTGCACTTCGTCGCCTCGCCACGTCACGCCGATGCCTTGCTGGTGACAGGCCCGGTCTCACGCCACATGGAGGCGGCGCTGCGTCGCACCTGGCGTGCGACCCCCGCGCCAAAGTTCGTCATCGCCCTGGGTAACTGCGCCTGCAGCGGCGGTGAGTTCGGTGTCACCTACGCGAGTTGCGGCGCGGTGGAGACGGTCATCCCGGTCGATGTCAAGATCCCAGGCTGCCCACCTGCGCCCCTGGATGTGCTGCGGGGTCTGCTGGCCGCCCTGACGGCATCATCACGTCAGGACGGATGAGATGGCCGCGGCCATCGGATGGATGGGGATGGGATGTTTCAGGTCTTACCGATGCGGTTGAGCTCATGCTGGAGCCTTAATCTGTCGAGCGAGGCGAAGGGCAGTGAGACAAAGATCTTGATACGGTTCTCGATCTCGCGAAAGGCCGTGCGAAAGGCATTGAGCCGCGTCAGCTCGTCGCCCTCCACGGCGGCTGGATCCGCGGTGCCCCAATGGGCGATCATCGGTTGGCCGGGCCAGACCGGGCACGTCTCGCCCTTGGCCTTGTCGCAGACAGTGATGACGAAATCCATCTGAGGCGCATCCGGCTTGGCGAACTCCGCCCAATCCTTGCTGCGCAGTCCGTCGGTCAAATAGTTGTTGCGTCGCAGCAGCTCCAGCGTCAGGGGATGCACCTCGCCCCTGGGGTGGCTTCCGGCGCTGAAGCCGCGAAAACGCCCCGCGCCCCAGCGTTCAATGATGCGTTCGGCGAAGATGCTGCGGGCGGAATTTCCAGTACAAAGAAAGAGCACATTGAAGACTTTATCGGTCATGGGGTTGATCCTGAGCGGCAAATCCTGCTGTGATGCAGGGCCTCAAGTGGAAAAATAGACAAGCGCCTCGAATTTTTACCCCAATATCTTTGACGACCCATACCAAAGACAAGTGAAGTTTTTGTGACGACAGGGCCGGTCAGGTTGGTTGCTACGACAAATCAAGGATCTTGGTGTGCGTGGCGTACTTGGCTGTCAATCCATCAAAGCGACCGTCTTGACCTGTGCATAGACCTGCTGTCCCTCGTATAGCCGTAGGCGGTCGCGCGACTGGCGGGNGATACGCGCCAGAAACGGTGCCTTCTCATTCGCCCCGGGACAAAGCTTGACCAGCACCTGTCCCTGATCGATCTCGCGCAGCTCCAGGATCACTGCCGGCAGGATGTTGAGGATGCTAGAGGTTCGGGGTTCGTCCAGGGCCAGGCTGACATCGCGTGCATGGATGCGCACCCGTACCCGCTCATGGATGTCGCAATCGAGCCGCGCCACGCTCAGCCGCCCACCTGGGATCTCCAGCTGCGTCAGGGCATAGTCGTCGTCATGACTCAAGACCACGCCCTCGATGAGGGCGCTCGCCTCCGGGGCCTGGGCGAGCGCCAGATCGAGCTGGCTGAAGATCTCGTTCACCGGCCCTTGGGCNCGCACGCGCCCCTGTTCCATCACCACCACGGTATCGGCCAGCCGCGCCACCTCGTCGGGCGAGTGGCTCACATAGAGCATCGGAATCTCGAGCTGATCGTGCAGACGCTCCAGATAGGGCAGGATCTCCTGCTTGCGCTTGAGATCGAGCGCGGCGAGCGGCTCGTCCATCAACAGCAGACGCGGATGGAGCGCGAGGGCACGCGCGATGGCGACGCGCTGGCGCTCTCCCCCGGAGAGCTGGTGCGGACGGCGGTCGAGCAGATGACTGATGCCGAGCAGTTCGACCGCCTGGGCCAGCGCCTCCTGGCCCATGACGTCGCCCGCACGCTTCATCCCATAGGCCAGATTGCCCCGCGCGGAGAGATGCGGGAAGAGACTGGCCTCCTGGAAGACATAGCCGAGCGGGCGCTGATGCGTGGGCACAAAGGTCTCGCCATCCTGCCAGACCTCGCCGTTCACGCTCAGATGGCCGGCACGCGCCCGCTGCAGACCGGCGATCAGACGCAACAGCGTGGTCTTGCCCGAACCGGAATGACCGAAGAGAGCGGTAACCCCGCGTCCCGGCAGGTCGAGATCCACATCGAGCGAAAAATCCGGATAGTCGAGATGGAAACGGGCGTGGATGCGGCTCATGTTAGGACCACTTCTTGGTATTGGGCCGCCAGGCATAGAGCACCAGCAGCACCAGGAAGGAGAAGATCAGCATCACCGCCGAGAGCCGATGGGCGGCGGCATACTCCAGCGCCTCGACATGATCATAGATCTGGACCGAGGCGACCCGGGTCTCGCCCGGCAGATTGCCGCCGATCATCAGCACGACGCCGAACTCACCCACCGTGTGGGCGAAGGTGAGAATCGCGGCGGTCAGAAAACCCGGTAGGGCCAGCGGCACCACCACGGTGAAGAAGGTATCCAGGGGCGAGGCCCGCAGGGTCGCGGCGACCTCGAGCGGACGCTCGCCGATCGACTCAAAGGCATTCTGCAACGGCTGCACCATAAACGGCAGCGAGTAAAACACCGAGGCCACCACCAGCCCCCAGAAGGTAAAGGGCAGGAGCCCTACACCCAGCGCCTGAGTCAGTTGCCCGACCGGCCCATGCGGCCCCATCGCCAGCAACAGATAAAAGCCCAGCACCGACGGCGGCAGCACCAACGGCAGGGCGACCAGGGCGCCGATGGGGCCTTTCAGCCAATGCCGGGTGCGCGCCAGCCACCAGGCGATGGGCGTGCCCACCACCAGCAGGATCAAGGTCACGATGCCGGCCAGGCGGACGGTGAGCCCGATGGCCTGCAGATCGCTGTCGGTCAACACCATAGCGTTCCTCGATTCAATGGCTGTGTTGAAAGGTCTTAATGGCCGAGATCAGGAGGATCACCCCGAGCAGGGTCGTTAGCCACTGGGTCGGTACCCAGCCCAGCATCAGCCCGCCCAGGACGGCACCGAGGATGGAACCCGCCGCCATGGCACCGAATAGGGGTCGCTCGCGCCCCAGCACGGTAAAGGCGTCTGACTGGGTGTAGCGGGTGAAGCCGGCGATCATGGTCGGCAGACTGACCGCCAGCGAGAGACTGCCGGCCAGCTTGATGTCCAGCCCGTAGAGCAGCACGATGGTCGGGATGAGCAGCTCACCGCCCGCCACCCCCAGCAGGGCGGCGACCATCCCGATGCCGAATCCGGCGAGCAGACCCAGGCCGAGACGCAGCCAGCCCTCCGCGATCAGCGCCGCCGCGGCGTCGCCAAGACCCAGCCAGGCTTCGGACAACAGCAACAGCGCCAGCCCGACCAGTAGCACCATGACGACGCGATCAAGCCAACGCCGCGCCATCGTCATGGCGTGCCCGGCGGCCCACCAGGCACCGATCAGGCTCCCCGCCAGTAGATTGAGGACCACCCCGGCATGCTCTAGCATCTCTCCGACGGGAATGGTGCCGAGACGCGCGAACAGGGCCACAGCCACCACCACCAGGCTCATCGCCTTGTTGAAGATGATCGCCTCCAGGGTATCGAGCCTGAAGAGTCCCACCAGGACGGGCAGGCGGAACTCCGCCCCGCCCAAGCCGATGAGCCCGCCGAGTGTGCCGATGAGCCCGCCGGCCAGAAGGCCNTGACCGGCACGGGCTAGGTGACTGATCCCACTCATGCTCAGGGTTCCAGTGCTTCGCCGGGCAGGACGAAGCCATAGTGGGTCATGATCCGGCGCGCCTCAGGGCTGTCCATATAGTCGGCGAACGACCTGGCCAGGGCATTGCCCGCCGCCCGCTCGGTGATGATGAAGCCTTGTTCCAATGGCTCATGCAGGTCGTCCGGGATCAACCAATAGCCACCCTGGCTGGCCAGTTCTGGGTTGAGCGCCAGGGACAGGGCGATGATACCCACCTGGGCGTTGCCGGTCTGCACGAACTGGGCGGTGTGGGCGATGTTCTCGCCATAGACCAGCTTGGGTTCGACCTGGTCCCAGATCTTGGCGGAGCGCAGCGCCTCTTCGGCGCGCTTGCCGTAGGGTGCGTGCTGGGGATTGGCGATCGCGATGCGGGTGATGGCCGGATCGGTCAGGCTCTGGAGCGTCATCCTGGTGGCATCCAGGCGAGTGCTCCAGAGCACAATGCGACCGAAGGCGTAGGGCCTGACGTCGGAGGCGGCGAGCCCCTCCTTCACCAGGGCACGGGGAAAGTCGATATCGGCCGAGAAATAGAGATCATAGGGCGCGCCCTGCTGGATCTGGGTGTGGAACTTGCCAGACGAGCCGTAGATCACCGTGATCTCATCCGTCGGGTGGGTCTTCTTGAACGCGGTCACGATCTCGTCCATGGCGAATTTGAGATCCGCTGCCGCCGCGATGCTGATCTTTTCGGCGTGGGCGGACAGCGAGAGCAGCAATGTTGTGGCAAGCAGGAGTGTCTTGGTCAGGCGCATGGCAAANGTCCTCTGGAGTGGGCTGACAACCCGAGCGGTCATGGCGTGTGGCTCGGGTCAGGCGCGCGGTTCGGTGAATTGGGCGGCTGGTGTGGTGACGCCTTTAGTGGCTCGAAGCGGCCGTTTCACCCGGTAGCACGAACCCATAGGCGGTCATCGTGGCGCGCGCGTCCGGGGTTTGCATGTAGTCGGCGAAGGCGCGGGCCAGGGCATTGTGCTCGGCACGCTTGGTGATGATGAAGGCTTGTTCCAGGGGTTCATGCAGGGTGTCGGGAATCAGCCAATAGCCCCCCTTCCTGGCCAGCTCGGGATTGAGGGCGAAGGACAGCGAGATGATGCCAACCTGGGCATTGCCGCTCTGCACGAATTGCGACACCTGAATCATGTCCTCGCCCAGCACCAGCTTTGGCTGGAGCCTCTCCCACAGCCCGGAGGCGCGCAGCGCCTCCTCGGCGCGTCGCCCGTAAGGGGCATGCTGGGGATTGGCGATGGCAATGCGGGTGATGGCAGGATCGGTGAGACTCTGAAGCGTCATCTGGCTAGCGTCCAAATCCGTGCTCCAGAGCACGATCCGACCGATGGCGTAGGGTGTGATCGTGGAGCCGGCCAGGCCCTTGTTCTCCAACTCGTGCGGAAAGGCGATGTCGGCGGAAAAATAGAGATCGTAGGGCGCACCCTGCTGAATCTGGGTGAAAAACTTTCCGGCCGAGCCGTAGATCACCGTGATCTCATCCGTCGGGTGGGTCTTCTTGAACGCGGTCACGATCTCGTCCATGGCGAATTTGAGATCCGCTGCGGCAGCGATGGTGATCTTTTCGGCCTGAGCCGACCACGAAAACAGGGCCATGGTCAGGGCCAGACTCAGAACAGGAACGCTTGGAAGAAGGCGCATGGGGTGACTCCAGTGTGAGTTAGGCGGCGATGTGACGATCAATCGTTATATCAAAAAAAATATAACGATAAGCAAAAGGCAAAACACATACCATATTCTTGCTATTCAGTAGATTAAGCTGTTTGCGGTCGGATTGCTGGTAGCAAAACCGACAACGAGCGCGTGTTTTGCTACCAGCGACCGCATCGGCTCATCGCACTCAAGCCGGTACGAAGCGCACCTGTACNTCGCGTGGCGGGGCCTGATGCGGGGCACTGGTGACCAGCAGACGCGCCCCGGCGCGGGCATAGTCCTCGGCATTGCCGGCATGGATCCCGCCGGCGGCGGCGATCAGCGGGGTCGCCGCGCAGTTGTTCAGTGCGGCGACGGTCTCGGCCACGGCGGCCGGCGTGAATTTCTCTAGTTGCAGCACATCGGCTCCGGCCCAGGCCAGCGCCTGGTCTCGGCTGTGAACCTCAACCACGATCGGCTGTTTGGGACAGTGCCGCCGTACTCGGGTCAAGGTGGTCGCGGGGGTTTCGTCACCAAGAAACTGACGATGCTCGGCAAAGATCAGCACGCTTTCCGACAGGCCGCAGCGATGCATTACCGCCCCGCCGGCACGAAACGCCTTGACCGCCAGCCGCCGCACACCGGGGACATTTTTGCGGGTGCCGGCGACCCTGGCATCCGGATGACCGCGCCGCGCGGCGGCCTGAATCTCAGCCGCACAACTGGCCACCCCCGAGCACCATTCAAGCAGGGTCTGTGCGGTTTTCCAGACCCGATGCAGCACCTCTGCCGTGCCTTCGGCTTCGAGCAACAGGGTGTCGGGTGGAGCGAACTGACCGGAAGCGACGTGCAATTCAGCACGAGCGCCGCTCAGCTCGCAGAGTCGGTAAGCCTCCTCGGTGCCGCAAACGGTCATTGGATCGCGAGCGAAAAAGCGGATGCACCCTGCCCGCGCCCCGATCGCGAGTGCCTCGGTGGTGAGATCGCCATAGGGCGCATCCTCGGCCAGCAACTGCCACAGAGCGCCATCATCCAGAACACCGNCGGGGGAGGTTTGCATGGTTATAACTCAGTCCTTCACGGCCAGGATGACATGCGACGCCTTGATCAGTGCGCAGGCACGCCGGCCCACAGCCAACCCCAGATTCGTGACGCTCTCGTTGGTGATCATGGCCGTCAGGCGCGTCCCGCCGTCGAGCGCCAGGACGACCTCAGTGTTGACCGCGCCCGTGACGATACGCTCGACGACTCCACACAGCCGGTTGCGCGCCGAGGTCTTGAGTCCGCCGTCCTCGGTAGCCAGGATGACGAATGACGCCTTGATGAGGGCAAAGGCCTCAGTGCCGACCGTGAGACCCAGCGCAGCAACACTGTCATTGGTGATGATGGCGACCAAGGGGGCGCCGTTGATATCGAGCCTGACCTCGGTGTTGACCGCGCCGGGGGTGATCGCGGACACGACGCCGCGCAGATGATTACGGGTGCTGACTTTCATGCTCATGACTCCAAGTAACGTTTGAAAATGATCGAAATCCTGCACGCTCCGACTCAGGCGTTCGAGAAAACGGCGGTGCTCCGTCTCTGCTGCCTCGTAAACCGCGATCAGGCGTCGTCCCTCCTCGGTGAGCTCGGTCCCGCCGCCATGCCGTCCGCCGACCTGACGCCGCACCAGCGGCTCGGGTGAGAGATTGTTCATGGCATCGACCGCGTCCCAGGCCTGTTTGTAGGACAGGCCCAGTGACTTGGCCGCGCGCGCGATCGAACCGGTCTCATTGATCCGGCGCAANAGGTCGATACGGCCATGACCGGCGAAGCGCTGTCGGTTCAGCTCCAGTCGCAGCGCGCTGCTGGTTTCCAGACATTGTTCGAGACGGCGCGTCATGGTAATCGCTCCCTAAATCGGCTGCCCTGCTTATTTAAGGTGGCCCAAAAGACCATCGGGCAAAAAGGCTGCAACACGCCTCGAGCGGTCTTCCTGGAAGGTATGAGCGATAGAACAATTTCAAACCCTGGCCCTATAAAGGTGGATCTCGGCAAAGCGGGTCGGTGGATCTGTAGGAGCGCCTTGAGGCGCGATCGCAGCGCCCCTCCCCGCCTCAACCGCCAAGATCGCGGCTAAAGCCGCTCCTACGGGATGCGTTGGCGGGGTAGGAGCGCCGTAAGGCGCGATCCACATCTTTAATTTAGGGCCGCGTTGATTTAAAAGACCACACCATCGCACGGATCTGGGTCCCATGAGCAAGAGCGGGCATAATCTGATCTGGATCGACCTGGAGATGACCGGGCTGGACCCCGACCATGATTCGATCCTGATGGAGGCTGACCATCGTGCGTGAAGTGTTCAAATATCAACGAATGCGCAATGAAATGCGGTTTCAAGGGGGGCTTTATAAGCGCTAAACATTAGGGTTGGCGTTGCCGGACAACCCTGGATTATAAAGACATGCTCCAAGCCCGCACTCTCGGACAACCAGATTCCACCATGCACCGCACGCCGCCCTGCCTTCTGAACGCCTGGTCGCGTCATGCGCCCGAGCTGAAACGCTATCTCGATCATCGTCTGGGCGATGTCGATGAGGCGGCGGATCTGCTCCAGGACGCCTTCATCAAGGCGCTGCGCCTGGGTCGGGGATTCTGCGGGGTTCGGAATCCGCGTGCCTGGCTGTTCCAGGTGGTGCGCAACACCCTGACCGATCGTCTGCGCGCGCAACGCGAACACCTACCGCTCAGCGAGGATCTCCCCGCACCCTCTAACACACCCCTGTCGCCGCTGGATCGACTCACGGAGTGTCTGCCGCGCGTGCTCGCCGAGCTGTCCGAGGCCGACCGGCTGGCGCTGACGCTCTGCGACATCGAGGGCCAACCCCAGCAGGCCCTTGCCGACCGGCTCGGCCTGTCGCTGCCTGGCGCCAAGTCGCGCCTCCAGCGTGCCCGGACACGCTTGCAACGACGGCTGATCGAGGTCTGTCAGGTGCGTTTCGACGAACAGGGTCATGTCTGCTGTTTCACGCCACGCGATATCGAGTGACAGTCAAAACCATAAGTCATGAGGACACCCGAGGATGAGTCACGCCCCCTTGACCGACCCCTTCGGTCGCTGCATCGACTATCTACGTCTCTCGGTCACGGATCGCTGTGACCTGCGCTGCGGATACTGTCTTCCCAAGGGCTTCAAGGGCTTCGAGGAACAGGCACACTGGCTGACCTTCGACGAGATCGAGCGTGTGGTCGCGGCCTTCACGGCGCTGGGCGTGCGTCGGGTGCGTCTGACCGGCGGTGAACCGCTGATGCGGCGCGGCCTGACCGAGCTGGCCGCACGTCTGTCGGCCCTGCCCGGTCTCGACGATCTCTCGCTGTCGAGCAATGCCACCCGATTGGAGTTGCTCGCCGCGCCGCTGGCGCGCGCCGGGGTGCGGCGGCTCAATGTCAGTCTCGACAGTCTGAATCCGGAGGTCTTCCGCCAGATCACGGGCGGCGATCTCAAGCGGGTGCTGGGCGGCATCGCGGCGGCGCGAGAGGCCGGCATGGACCCGATCCGGGTCAATACGGTGGTCATGCGCGGCGTCAACGACGCCGAGATCGAGGATCTCCTCGATTACTGTGCGAGGCATGGGTTCACCCTGCGTCTGATCGAGACCATGCCGATGGGCGCCACCGGGCGGGCCGCCGCGAGCACCTTCGGCGACCTGGAACCGATCAAGCAGCGTCTGGAGCAGCGTTTCGAGCTGATCCCGGACATCCTGCCCGGCGGCGGTCCTGCCCGTTATTACCGGGTTGCCGGAACCGACACCCGGCTTGGCTTCATCACGCCCATTTCGCAGCACTTCTGCGCCACCTGCAATCGGGTGCGTCTGAGCGTCGACGGCACGCTCTATCTGTGTCTGGGCCAGGACCACAGCTATCCGCTGCGCGATCTGCTGCGTGCCGGGATCGGTGCGGACGAACTCCAGGCGCATCTGCGTCAAGCGATGGCCCTGAAGCCCGAGCGCCATGCGTTCAACGAGCGCCCTGGGCAGGTGGTGCGCTTCATGTCGATGACTGGGGGCTGACCAACTGGCGGTGACGGCGATGAGGTGCATCCTTTTGCCGTCGTCCGCGTCTTCCTGCATGTCGGGGGCCATTCGGCCTCTTTCGCCAACACACACCAGGATTCCGGCACATGATCAAAGCCAACGATTTCTATGAGCACGGCCTTGCTCTGCACGGCCATAAATGTCCGGCGATGCCGATGGGACTGCGCGTTGGCGCGGCGGCGCTCAACGCGCTCGGCGTCGAGCGCGCTGCCGACGGTCAACTCCTGGCCCTGCTGGAACTGGGCGAGGACCATTGCGCCACATGCTTTGCCGATGGCGTCCAGATGGTCACCGGCTGCACCTTCGGTAAGGGCAACATCAAGAAGTTGCACTACGGCAAATGGGGTGTGACCTTGATCGAAGTCGCCAGCGGGCGAGCCGTGCGGGTCACACCGAAGGCCGAGGCGATGCTGGCCAACAAGCAGACCGCGTTCTTCAAGGACTATCGAGAGAAAGGCATCCCGGCCTCGAAAGTCCCCCTGGAGATCGTCCAGCCGCTGGTCGATCGGGTCATGAGCGCCCCGGATGAGCAGCTCCTCACGGTTGGTCCGATCTTCGAGCATCCGATCGAACATCATGCGCACTCCTTCGCCGGGTTGGTGTGCGAAATCTGCGGCGAGATGGTGGTCGAAGGCTACGCGCGCCTGGTCGGCGAGCAGCGGGTCTGCATCCCCTGTCGTGAGCGGATCACCGGAATCCGCGAGCCGCGGTCGGCCGCATGACTCTCCTCGTTCTCACCGCCCTGATCACGCTCGCCCTGACCACGCTGTTCAGCATGGC
>JGI24187J35170_1000369_pt1 | contig 20100 bp, 15 predicted proteins | sample YNPBryBLVA2012_FD_35170 | JGI IMG/M metagenome (IMG submission 35170)
CCAACCCCCTCCCCAGCCCTCCCCCGAAGCGGGGGAGGGAGTTGGGAGAGGGGAAGGGGGCCAGGGGGTAGGGGTGAGGTCAAATCGAACATTGTCAAGCTACTTGCCCCGAACCTTGATGACCTTGGGGCGAACGGCCTCGGCCTTGGGGATGGTCAGGGTGAGCACCCCCTTGTCAAAAACCGCTTCTGCCTGGTCGGCCTGAACCGGCACATTCAGGGTCAGCGTCCGGGCAAAGGGACCATAGCGTCGCTCCTGAAGGTNATACTCCACATTATCCAGCGGAGCNCTGGTCTCCCCCTTGATGGTCAGCGTCTGGCCCTCGATGGTGATCTTGACCTCATCCGGCTTGAGCCCCGGCACCGAGGCCTGAACGACCAGTTCATTGTCGGTGGAATAGACATCTACAGGCAACAGGTATACCTCTTCATCCTGCCGCCACTCCGCCCCACGGCGGCCCCACATCTCGTCCCAAAGGCGGTCCATCATCTGCTGCATGGCATTCAGTTCGGCCATCGGCCCCCAAACTCGCCTCCGTCCCATCATGCACCTCCCACTCTCAGCAGACTTTTCAGGCTGGGAGCCGGAGAGCGGCCCGGCTCCCAGCCCCGTGTGCCATCGAATTACCTGGTCGTGATCTTGATGCTCTTCGGTTTGACCTCTTCCGCCTTGGGGAAGGTCAGGGTCAGGATGCCGTTGGTATAGTCGGCCTCTGCCTTGTCGGTCTCCAGGCCACCAGGCAGGGTCACCGAACGGCAATAGGAGCCCAAACGCCGCTCACGCCGCAGATAGTTCTCGCGCTTGACCTCTTCCTCTTCCCTGGTCTCAGCCTTGATGGTCAGGATGTCGCCAGCGACCGACACGTCAATATCCTCGGCTTTGACCCCTGGAATGGCGGTCTTGACCACCACGCTGTCATCGGTCTCGTACATGTCCACGGCCAACGACCCTTCGGTCCACGGCGCCAGGGACACCAGCGGGCGGAAGACCCCCTCCTCGAACATCCGATCCATCATATCCCGCAAGGTCAGCATATCACGGAACGGTTCCCAACGTACCAGACTTGCCATTTTACACCTCCTCCTTCAGAATNTTCTTTCCGAATTGGCGGCTGTATTGTAGCCACCGAGTGTTAGACAGACGTTGGAGAAACGTTAGAGTAGCATTAGACTTTTTCAGATTCCGGCCTGTCCGGGCCGAGATCTTGGCCGGGGCCTGGTTATGACCTGACGGGGATCGGTGGTATAATGGGGGCCGATGCAACCGCTCCACAGAGAGGAGGAACCAGGCCATGTTCGATTTTTCCGATCAGGTGGTGATGGTCGCCGGAGCGGCAGGCAATCTGGGCCAGGCGGTGGCCCGGGCCTTCGCCGCCGCCGGTGCCAGGTTGGTGCTGCTGGACCGCGCCCCCGACCGGCTTCGACTGCTCTTTCCCGAATGGGCCGACTCGCCGCAGCACCTGCTGTTCGGCGCGGTGGACGCCAACGACGCCGACCGGGTACAGCAGGTGGTCCAGGACACACTGGCGCATCTGGGCCGCATTGATGTTCTGGCCAACACGGTCGGTGGCTGGCAGGGGGGGGTGCCGGTGCACGAAATGTCGCCGGAGATGTGGGATGCCATGCTCACTCTGAACGCCCGCACAGCCTTTATCCTCAGCCGGGCCGTGGTGCCCCCCATGTTGGAGCAAGGCTCGGGCCGGATCATCCACACAGCAGCGCGCGCGGCCCTGGCCGGCAGCGGCAAAGCGGCAGCCTACAGTGCCGCCAAGGGGGCGGTGGTGCGCCTGGTCGAGAGCCTGGCCGCCGAACTCAGAGACAGGGGGATCACCGTCAACTGTGTTCTCCCCGGCACGATTGATACCCCCCAGAACCGGGCTGCCATGCCCAAGGCCGATCCCGGCCGCTGGGTGCCGCCCGAAGCCATCGCCAACATCTTTCTTTTCCTGGCTTCTGCAGCCGCCTGGCCGGTGAACGGCGCGGCGATCCCGGTCTATGGCCGGAGCTAGCCGGGCCACTGCGAGCAGTGGTCCTGTGTTCCAGAACTGCGGAGGATGAACCATGACCCGACTTGAACAACTGGCTGCGTTGGGCCAATCGGTGTGGCTCGACTTTATCCGCCGTCCCCTGTTCACAACGGGCGAGTTGCAGACCCTGGTAGACGACGGGTTGCGGGGCATGACCTCGAACCCGACCATCTTTGCCAGGGCCATCGCCGAGAGTGACGACTATGACGAGGCCATCAAACCTCTGGCAGCCCAGGGCAGGTCGGTGAACGACATCTACGAGACACTGGCCCTGGAAGACATCCGCCGCGCTGCCGACATTCTGCGCCCGGTCTACGACCGGACCGCCGGCCTGGATGGCTATGTCAGCCTGGAGGTCAACCCTCACCTGGCCTTCGATGCCGAAGGCACGGTTGCCGAAGCGCGACGGCTGTTTGCGTCCGTGGCCCGCCCCAACCTGATGATCAAAGTGCCGGCCACGCCCCAGGGCCTGCCGGCCATCGAAACGCTCATCGGCGAGGGGATCAACGTCAATGTCACCCTCATCTTTGCCCTGGATCAGTACCAGGCCGTGATCGGGGCTTACCTGGCCGGCCTGGAGAGGCTGGCTGCCGCTGGCGGTGACCTGTCCAGGGTGGCATCGGTGGCCTCCTTTTTCGTCAGCCGCATAGACACCGCTGTGGACCGTCATCTGGACCATCTTCAGGCCCTGACATCGAATGACCCATCTCCCGATCCCCAGTCGCTCAAGGGGAAAGCAGCCATCGCCAGCGCCAAAGTGGCCTATGCCCTGTTCCGGGAGGCCCTGACCGGCGAACGCTGGCAGCGTCTGGCAGCCCAGGGAGCCCGCGTCCAGCGCCTGTTGTGGGCCAGCACCAGCACCAAAAACCCGGCCTATCCCGATACCCTGTATGTGGATAACCTCATCGGCCCCCACACGGTCAACACCATGCCGCCGGAGACTCTGGTCGCCTTCCGCGAGCATGGCATTGTGGCCCTGACTCTGGAGCAGGGAGTGGACCAGGCCCGCGCCCATCTGGCCTGTCTGGCGCAACGGGGGATTGACCTGGCAGCCGTCACCCGGCAGTTGCTGGANGACGGCGTGGCCGCCTTTGCCCGNTCGTTCGATTCGCTGCTGGCGAGCATCAGGGCAAAAATGAACCAGGTTCAAGACATTTGAGGACCGGCAGGGGCAATGCAGGAACTGGAAAGGGGCAGAAGGGCAATGGCTAACCAGGAGGTCGCGTGGGGAGGGAGGCAGGGAGGCACGGCCCGTTTGGGCCGATATCGGCCGGCNGTAGAGGCCGCGCTGGAAAAGATGGAGCGAGAAAGGATCGTGGCCCGCATCTGGGAACAGGACCACACCGTCTGGAAGCCGGAGCCAGACGAAATTGCCAACCGGCTGGGCTGGCTCCACACCGCCGAAGCGATGCACGAGCAGGTGCCCCGTCTGGAGGCATGGGCCCAGGCGGTGCGCCAGGCCGGCTATACCGGCCTGCTGTTGCTGGGGATGGGCGGCTCCAGCCTGGCCCCCGAACTGTTCGGCAAGGTCTTTGCCAGGCAGGGGGCTGGACTCTCTCTGGCCGTGCTGGACACCACCGATCCGGACGCGGTGCTGGCCCACGCGGCCCGCTTCGACCCGGCGCGTACCCTGTTTATCGTCTCCACCAAGTCGGGCGGCACGGTGGAGACCCTCTCCTTATTCAACTACTTTTACAACCGTACGGCGGCCGTGTTGGGCGCCGACCGGGCAGGCAGGCAGTTTGTAGCCATCACCGACCCTGGCAGCAGCCTGGCCGACCTGGCCCGGAGCTACGGCTTCCGTGACCTGTTTCTCAACGACCCCAACATCGGNGGGCGTTATTCAGCCCTGTCCTGCTTTGGGCTGGTTCCGGCGGCGTTGGTGGGGGTGGACCTGGCCCGCCTGCTGGAGCGCGCCAGGGCCATGGCCTGTGCCTGCGGACCAGATGGGCCGGTCCACGACAACCCGGCTGCCTGGCTGGGAGCCATCCTGGGTGAACTGGCCCTGGCCGGCTGCGACAAGGTGACGTTGTTCATGCCGTCGGCCATCGCCAGCTTGGGCGACTGGGTCGAACAGCTCCTGGCCGAGAGCACCGGCAAAGAGGGCAAGGGCATCCTGCCGGTGGTGGGCGAGCCGCCAGGACCGGCGGAGAGATATGGCCATGACCGCCTCTTTATCCAGTTCGAGATGGGAGATGCTGTCCAACCCCCGATGTCCAACACCCACCCCGTGGTCCATCTGCCATTGGAGGATGTGTATGACCTGGGTGGGCAGTTCTTCCTGTGGGAGTTGGCGACCGCCGTGGCCGGGCAGCGGTTGGGGATCAATCCCTTTGACCAGCCAGATGTGGAGGCAGCCAAAGTGCTGGCCCGGAAAGCGGTGCTTGCGTACCGCGAGACCGGAACGCTCCCGCACGACGAGCCGGCCCCGCTCACCGCTGAGGCCCTGAACAGCTTTCTGGCTCAGGCCCGGCCCGGTGATTACGTCGCCTTACACGCTTATCTGCAGCCCACTGCCGAGACCGATGCCGCGTTGCAGAGGCTGCGATTGCGGCTGCGGGATAGACTGAAACTGGCGACGACGGTGGGATATGGGCCGCGTTTCCTGCACTCCACCGGCCAACTGCACAAGGGGGACCGGGGAAACGGTCTGTTCCTCCAATTCACCTCCGATCCGGTGCAGGACCTGCCCATCCCCGACAAAGCCGGCTCCCCTGCCTGGTCCATCACCTTCGGCGTGCTCAAGATGGCCCAGGCNGTGGGCGACAGGCAGGCGCTGCTGGCTGCCGGGCGGCGGGTCATCCGCTTCCATCTGGGGAGCGATCCGGTCAGCGGGTTGAGACAACTGGCCGAGGCGCTGGCCTGAAGCCCTCACGCCCCCCACGGTTGAGGCAGGCAAAAGCCCGGCTGTAGCCTCCACTCCGGCCTGAGCTCCACCGTCTCCCTGGCGTTCTCTGCGTCTCTGCGGTGTATCTGAGACGCGGTAAGCAAATCCCTCACAGCCCTGCAGAGACCTTCTGTTCCAGCCACTCCAGAGCGCCAGGTTCCATGGCCCAGGCGCCGGAGTAGAGCTGCACATATTCCATGGCCTCGCTCCGCTTCCCCGGCTCCATAGCCAGCAGTTCCCAGGAACTGATCTGCTGCCGGGTCAGCAACAGGATGGGGACGAAAGGGTTGATAGATACCGCAAGTTCCATTTCCCGGTGGGTAGCCAGATGATCCCCCCGTCGGTGAAACTGCCCCAGCAGCCGGTTATAGGCCCAGAAGCAGAGCCCATCCCTCGGATACCGGTTCATCACGCGCAACGCCTCTCCTTCCTTCCCCTGCTCCAGCAGCACGGCCGTCAGCAGGTAACGTGCTCCCTGGTGGTCGTTGGCGTTCAGGCGCAACAGGCCTTCAAAATGGGCCTGGGCCTCAGCCCGCTCCCCCTGACGCCACAGGGCGTACCCCAGGGCCAGCCGGGCGCGCATATAGGGGCGGGTGATGGCCGCATCCCAGAACCTGCCAGCATAGGTCCTGAAAGGATCAGGGCCCATCAGGCGCTCGCCGGCCGTCACCGCCTGAGCGCAGAACCGGGCTGCCTCCTGCCATGAGGTCGCGTCGTGGGCCAGCAACAGATGGCCATCCACGGCATCGGCTGAGAGGGCCAGGGCTTGTTGAGCGATTTTGCGGCGCTGCCGGGCCGATTCTTCCTCCCACCCCTCATAGGCCAGGCTTTGAGCCTTGTGCCAGGGCAATGTCGGCTCCGGGAAGTGCGGTTTCTCCCCTGGAGTCATGGAGGATGAAAGAAACGCCTCGAACTCTTGCTTGGAGCTAAACTTCCGTTCCTGGGTCATGACCCAGATGTGGAGAAAGGTCGGTTCCGTCGGCCGTGGTTGGGCCGCCTTGGGGACCCGGCCATTGGTCCCCACGACGGGCGAAGTGGCGAACTGGACGCGGGGTGGAAAGGGGGATCGCACCGACGGCCGTTGTCTCCTCGTCGGTGGCCGTTTTTTACGTTTTGTCATTCTTTCCTCCCATACAAGTCGTCATGCCGCCTCGGCCAGGACCGCTCAGGAGCAGGACTTACGCGATGGATGGCATGTTCACCACCAAGGACACAAAGAGTTCTTGGTCATTCTTCGTGTCTTGGTGCCTTTGTGGTCAGCCTGCCGGGTCAACGGCGTAACTCCTGTCAGGAGGGCTTGCGTGCGGCATAAAGGACCGGCAGAAAAGCCCTCTGAGGTTTCTGGCGGTCGTAGGCTACAGTGACCCAAACCTTTCTTCCTCGATTGCCCTCCGAACCTGGGCCTCTGTGACCGGCCCGAAGAATTTCGCCTTGCCCTTGATCCAGATCCCATCCGCGACCCCGTACTGAGCGATCACCTCCCTGCTGGCCGGAATCTCCCTGACCGTTATCCCTCCGCCGAGCTCCTGGACCACTTTCCGAACGGCCAACACGGCCGATGCCCCGACCGGACAGAAACGCGAGCCGATCACCAGGACCTCAGCCCCAACCTCCGATACAGCGGTGTGGGCCTCGATCGGCCTGACCCTGACCGAAGCCTGGTGCAACGGATAATACAGCAGCCTGCTCCCCTCCCTTTCCCTGATTACTTGAAAGCCGCGCTTGAGGAAATGCCGATAGTGCATATACCCTTCAATCTCTGTGCCATCAACCAGGATGCCCTTGTAGCCCTGCGAATCCAGGGATTTTATAAATTCCTGGAAGAGCAGGCGCATCCCCCCCTGGCCTTGATGGCGCCGTTGGACCCAGTCGCAATAGAGATAAGCCACCCCATCCTCTATCTCGTACGGGACCAACGCCTGGCTTCCGGGGGCCCAGTAGATATGGCCCATGACGTGGCCCTCCTCATCCTCCAGGTGGAACCCTTCGACATGGCTTCCCAGGTTCCCGGCGAACCACTCTCTGGACAGGGACAGGCCATCTGCCCAAAATGGGATGGGGTCCTCTGTGGCGCAGGGATAAGCCTGCTGAACCTCTGCCGCTGTTTGAACACGCCGAACCTGCATTAGACACCCTCCTGAACATAAGGTGCTCACNCTCCTGCTTTTCAAAGAAGACTCGATCCCGGAGTGTGATTTGAAGGGNATTGGTGCTAACCCGGCGCGGCATGGCGCCGGGAATCATGATTCCTCCGATTCGGTCTGGCGCAGGGAGTGCAGGGGCACAGTGACAGCAATCGCCGTCCCCAATCCTGGACGGGAATGGATGGACAGTCTGCCCCCCAGGGCCTGCGCCCGCTCGCGCATGTTGAGCAATCCCAGGCTTCCCCGCCGGTCATATTCGGCGCCCAGTTTATCCAGATCGAACCCCCGGCCATCATCCCGGACCCCCACTATCAAAGTATCCCGCTGTTCGGCTACGGCGATCCACACATTCCGCGCCCAGGCATGTTTTTTGACATTGCCCACCGCCTCCTGGACGATGGAAAAGAGGGCCCGTTCGGCAGGGGCCACCAGCCGACCGGAAAAGCCGCTGATCTGGAGATGATAGGCCAGGTCACCTGCTTCCTGCTGCTGCTGGATATACANTTGCAGGGCCGGCACCAGCCCCTGGGTTTCCAGAATGACCGGCCGCAGGTCGAACAACAGGGTGCGGATCTGGCGCAGCGCCTCGCGGGCAATCGGCACCAGTTCCTCCAGTTCCTGGAGCGCCTTTGTCGGCTCCCGTTCCCAAAACTTGCGCACGATCTCCATCTGGGTGATGAGCGCCGACAGCAATTGGGCCGGTCCATCATGCAGGTCACGGGCCAGACGGCGGCGCACCTCCTCCTCGATGGCGATCAGCCGGTCATGCTCCCGCTTCAGATCCTGGTAGAGACGGGCGTTTTCGATGGCGGTCGCCGACTGGGCAGCAAATGAGGTCAGCAGGTTCAGGTCGTCGTCGTCAAACGGCTCGCCGCCCATTTTGTTGAGGACCTGGATGACGCCGATCGTCTCGCCCCTGGTGATCAGGGGCACCCCGATCTGGGATGTCACCTCAAAGTCAACGCTGACGGGGATCTCCTCCAGGAAACGATCATCCTGGCTGACATCGTCCACGATCACAGGCTGGTTGTGCGAAAAAATCCAGCCGGCCAGGCCCTGATCTTTTCCGATCCGCCTGCCCTGCAGCGTCTGGCCTCCACCCCCTTCGACCACGGAAAAGATCAACTCCTGCTTGTTGGAGTCGAGCAACAGCAACGCCCCGGCCTGGCCCTCAACCGCATTGATGGCCGAGCGGAGGATACGATGTAACAACCGCTCGACATCCAGCTCCGCCACCAGGTCTTGGGCAATGTGCTGCACCATCCGCAGGCCGATCAGTTGCTGGCTCAGGGAGACGTAGCCGTTGCGCAATTGCTCGTTCTCGTTCCGGAGCTCTTTCAGGATTTTTCCCAACTCCGATGCATCCAGCTCCGTCATGGGACCTCCCGGCAAAAATCAATTATACCATCATTTGCCGAGGAATGCAATGGCAATTCACCCCCGTCAGGCCACTTGCCCGGCGGTCCATAAAATGCTATAATCAGTCGGCGTGGTTCATGACAGGTTGACAGATCTGATGGAGGAGGAAAGAAGCATGACCATCGTGTTGGACGGGTCGAATCTGACCATTGAAAATCTGGTGCGTATCGCCCGGCACGGGGAGCGGGTGGAGCTTCACCCCGACGCGGTGGAGCGGATCAGGCTCTGTCGCGCCATGCTGGAGGAAAAGCTCCAGGCACGGGAGATCATGTACGGCACCAACACCGGCATCGGCGAGTTCTCAGAAGTGGTGCTCAGTGATGAACAGGTGAGGCAGTTCCAGCGATATCTGATCTACAACCATGCCGCCGGCATCGGCGAGCCGCTGCCGGTCGAGGTGGTGCGCGGGGCGATGGCCAGCCGCATCAACGTCCATGCCCACGGCAACTCCGGCTGTCGGCCTGAGATCACCCAGACCTTTGTCGAGATGCTGAACAAGGGGGTGACCCCGGTCGTCTGCCGCAAAGGGTCGGTGGGGGCCTGCGGCGACCTGGCCCCTATGGCCCAACTGGCGCTGCTGCTCATGGGCGAAGGGGAGGCCTTTTACCGGGGCGAACGGCTGCCGGGTCGGGTGGCGATGGAACGGGCCGGCATCCCCATTCCCGACCTCCACGCCCGGGATGGACTGGCAGCGATCAACGGCTCCAACGTGCTGACCGCCATGAGCGCCCTGCATCTGTACGACATGGACCGCTGGCTGAAGCAGGCCGAGATCGCCTGTGCCATGAGCCTGGAGGCACTGCTGGCCAACCTGAAGCCCTACGACGTGCGGCTCCATGAGCTGCGTGGCTTTCCGGGAGCGGTCCGCGCCGCCAGGGCGATCATGAAGTGCATTGCCGGCAGCGACCTGATGACCGGCAAGATGAAGACCAAAGTCCAGGACGCTTACTCGATGCGCTCCTCCCCGCAGGTCATCGGGGCGGCCCATGATGCGCTGGATTGGGCCCGAAAACAGGTGGAGATCGAGTTGAACGGCGTGGCCGATAACCCGGTTTTCCTGCCGGAATACCGGCTGACCCTGACCGGCGCCAACTTTCAGGGATCGCCGGTCTCGCTGCCGATGGACATGGTCGGCGCGGCCATCACCATGGTGTGTGTGCTCTCGGAGCGGCGGCTCAACCGGCTGACCAACCCCGCTCTGAGTGTGGGCCTGCCCGATTTTTTGACCCCCAACCCCGGCTTCTTTTCCGGGATGATGCTCAGCCAATACACAGCCGACATGCTGATCGTCGAGCAGCGCATTCTGTCTATGCCGGCCAGCATTCAATCCATCCCGGCCGCTGCCGACCAGGAGGATTTTGTCTCGATGGGCATGAACACGGCCCTCAAGAACGAGCAGATTCTGGATAACGCCTGCGGGGTGCTGGGCATTGAGTTCATGGCTGCTGCTCAGGCGTTGGACTTTCGCTCCTTTACACCCGGCCACGGCGTGCAGGCCGCCCGGCGCGTGATCCGTCAACATGTGGCCCACCTGGACGAAGACCGGCCCCTCTACCCTGACCATAACGCGATGAAAGAACTGGTCAGGTCGTGCCAGATTCTGGAAGAGGTCGAACAGGTGGTCGGCAGCCTGGACTGACCGGTAGGGCCCCTGCTCGCCGGTGCCTTCCATTTCATTCGGGAGGAGTCGGATGAAAGGCATTATTACCATCGCCGGCTATGGCACCCGCTTCCTGCCGGCCTCCAAAGCCATCCCCAAAGAGCTGTTCCCCATCGCCGGTGTGCCGCTGATCCAGTACCACGTGGAAAGCCTAGTGGCAGCCGGCATCCGGGAGATCATCATCGTGGTGCGCGATGGCGGTGAGTTGATCCAGCGCCACTTTGCACCCCACCCCGAGCTGGAGCGGCATCTGGAGCGGTCGGGCAAGACGGCCCTGCTGGAAGAGATGCGCCGCCTGTCGCGCCTGGCCGACATTGTCACCGTGCGCCAGCCTGACACGCTGCCCTATGGGAACGCCTCGCCGGCCCTGGCCGCCCGCCCCTGGCTGAACCCCGGCGAGCCGTTTTATTATATGTTCGGCGACGACATCATTATCGGCGAGCCGCCGGTGCCCGGCCAACTGCTGGATGCTTACCACCGGTATCGGCCGGCGGCGGTGATGGCGACCCAGTGGGTGGCCGACGAGGAGACCAGCCTTTACGGCTGTATCGAGCTCAAGCCCGGCACAGAGAATGTCATGGCCCGCATCATCGAAAAGCCGGCGCCGGGCACCCAGCCCTCGAACTGGGTGCAGATCGGCCATTTTGTGTTGACACCGGAACTGTTCGACGTGCTGCACGGTTCGGAAACAGGCCAGGGGGGCGAATTGTGGCTGACCGACGCCATGGACCGCCTGGCCCGGCGCGCGACGGTCATTGTCCAGCCGATTCGCGCTTTGTGGATGGCGGCCGGCGATCCGCTGCGCCAGCTCAAGGCCAGCATCGAGATGGCCCTGCGCCGTCCCGACCTGCGGGACGGGCTGCTGGCCTACCTGCGCTCTCTGGATCTGTCATGAGCGCCCACGTTGAGGTCGAGTGCTACTCCGGCCACACCTACGCCCAGGAGCCGAGGGCGTTCCTGTGGGAGGGATGCCGCTACCGGGTGGCCGGGGTCGAGGCCCGCTGGCGCACACCCGACGGCCCGGCCTTTCGGGTGCGCGTCGAGTCGGGAGAGCGGTTTGACCTGCATTATCAGCCAGAGACAGACACCTGGTCCCTCTTCCTGCTGGAGAAGCAGGAAGAATTGGAGGACCACTGCTCGCAGTGGTCCTCCAAAGGGACACACTCTAACCCAGGACAAGGAGGTCCCCAAAAGATGCGTGATTTTGTTGCGAACAAGGTCCGGGCGGTGCCGCCGTCGGGCATCCGCCGCTTCTTTGACATCGCCGCCACGATGGAGGATGTCATCTCTCTGGGCATCGGCGAACCCGATTTTGCCACACCGCCGGCCATCGTCCGCGCCGGCATCGCTTCGCTGGAGGCCGGCCAGACCCACTACACCTCCAACTCCGGCATCCGCGAACTGCGCCAGGCTCTGGCCGAACATCTGGAGCGGCTGTATGGTGTGCGCTACGACCCCGACAGCGAGCTGCTCATAACCGTCGGCGTCTCGGAGGCGCTCTACCTGGCGCTGGCCGCCACGGTGGACCCCGGCGATGAGGTGATCGTGCCGGAGCCCTGCTTTGTGTCTTACAAGCCGGAGGTTCTGTTCGCCGGGGGGGTGCCGGTGACCATCCCCACCAGCGTCGTGGACGGGTTCCAGGTGCTGGCCCGGCAGATCGAGGCGGCGATCACCGCCAGGAGCAGGGCGCTGCTCATCGGCTATCCCAATAACCCCACCGGCGCTGTGATGAGCCGCGAACGGCTGCTGGAGATCGCCCGCCTGGCCGACCGGTATGATCTGCTGGTCATCTCCGACGAGATCTATGACCGGCTGGTCTATGGGGTGGAGCACACCTGCTTTGCTTCGCTGCCGGGGATGCGCGAGCGCACCATCCTGTTAGGCGGCTTTTCCAAGGCCTATGCCATGACCGGCTGGCGCATCGGCTATGCGGCCGCTCCGGCTGAGCTGTTGAGGGCCATGCGCAAGGTGCACCAGTACACCATCATGTCGGCGCCGACCCCGGCCCAGTTTGCCGCCCTGGAGGCGCTGCGGCACGGCGAAGAGGCGGTGCAGGAGATGCGCGCCCGCTACGACCGCCGCCGCCGCCTGATCGTGGAGGGGTTAAACAGCATCGGGCTGACCTGTTTTGAGCCCAAGGGGGCGTTCTATGCCTTCCCCTCCATCGCCGCCACCGGCCTGAGCGATGAAGAGTTCTCGGAGCGGTTGCTGTTGGAGGAAAAAGTGGCCTGCGTCCCCGGCAGCGCCTTTGGCGCCTGCGGGGCGGGCTATGTGCGTTGCTCCTATGCCACCGCCTATGAAAAGATCGAGCAGGCGTTGGAGCGGATGGCCCGCTTTGCGCGACGGCATGGCTGATGGAGAACCAGGGGCAAATGGAAGAGNCGGTCCATCCNCCCGATCCGCCCTTCTCCCCCCGTCCCTCCTGGGACGATTATTTCATGCAGATCGCCTTTCAGGTGGCCCGGCGTAGCACCTGTCCCCGGGCAGCGGTGGGGGCGGTCATTGTCCGCGACAAGCGGATCCTGACCACCGGCTACAACGGCGCGCCGCGCAACCTGCCCCACTGCACCGAGGTCGGCTGCCTGATGGTCAACGGCCACTGCGTGCGCACCCTCCACGCCGAGCAGAATGCCATCATCCAGGGCGCGCTCCACGGCGTCAACGTCTCCGGCAGCACAATCTATGTCACCCACCAACCCTGCCTGAACTGCGCCAAGATGATCATCAACGCCGGCATCGTCCGCGTCGTCTATGCCGGCGACTATCCTGACGAAATCGCCGTCAGCTTTCTGGAAGAGGCCGGGGTGGAGATGTGCAAATTTGAGAGGGGAGATGTCGGCTCCCCGCCGGTCGGGGGTCTGTGACCCCATTGGCATCCAGTGAAGGCGGGGGCGATTGGAAATCGCACCGGGTAGCCGAAGGCATGGCCTTCGGCTACCCGGATACGGGACGCCCGTGGTTCAGCGCCGCTTCAAGATGACGGGCAGGTAGTAGTAGACTGGCGGCAACTGCATCGCCGCCGAACGGATCAGGGTCGTGCAACCGTCGCCGATCTCGGCGCTGTTGGTGATGACCTGGGTCGGCCGACCGGCCCTGATCCACGCCGTGCAGGTGATGGCTACCTCCTCCCCCGGATCGAGCGGGCCTGCCCAGTTCACCTCCTCGCTGTTGCAGTTCACCATCCCCGCCGAGGCAGCACAAAAGCCGGTGCCCTCCAGCTCGGCCGGCAGATCGTCGTGCAGCCAGGCAGCAGGGGCATAGCCCCCTGTGTTGCGGAGGATCAGGGTATAGGTCAGCAGATCGCCCACCTCCGCCCTGGTGGGAGTGACCTGTTTGACCGAAGAGGTCAGGTCTGGCAACCGGACAGGAGTGGCCGCCTCCAAGGTCACCGGCCCGCCCATCTCCTCTTCGAGATAGGCAGTGTTGGTCAGGAGTGGATGTTGGGGGTCGGGCGGACAGCCGACGGTGATGGCAAAGGTCAGGGTCACCGGCACGCCGACGCTCACTGCCCCGCTCCAGATGATGGCCTGGCGTCCGGGATCATACCCGCCGCTTCCGCCTGACTGCCAGAAGCTGCCGGGGAGATAGGTGGCGTTGGGCGGGATCGGGTCGGTCAGCTCCACCAGGCCGGCATCCCAGGTGCCCCCATTGGTCAGAAGGAGGGTGTAGGTGAGCAGGTCGCCCAGTTCTACCAGGCCGGCGCTGGTTCTCTTGACCGACCCCCGCAGGTCGGGGGCCAGCACGGTCGTGGTGGCCGGCGGGGTGATGGCGAACGGCGGGTTGACCCCATCGTTCAGCCGGGCGGTGTTGGTGATGAGGGTGCCGCCTGGCAGCGGGTGGGCAACGGTCACCCGGAAGGTGATGGTCACCGGTTCATAGACATTGACATCTCCCTGCCAGGTGACCAGGCCGCCGGCATAACCCACCGTGCCTGTCGTCGCCGTCAGATGGTCGGCCCATATCACGGCGGGCGGCAGCGGGTCGGTCAGGATCGCCCCTCGTGCGTTGTCGGTGCCGGTGTTGGTCAGAATCAGGGTGTAGGTCAGGGGGTCGCCGGGGAAGGCGGTGTTGAACGGCTGGCCGTTGACCCGTTTCCATGAAGTGGTCAGGTCAGGCGTGGAGACGACGGTGAAGGTTATGCACCGTTCAAAGGGCAGATGCAGGCCATCCCACATCCAGGCGCAGTTGTCAATCACCAGGTTGTCGGTCAGGGGCAGATGGAGCTGAGCGTTGAACTCGATGGTCACCGGCAGGTTGAAGGTGATGGATTCGGTCCAGGTGATCCGGTCGGAGGCATAGCTGTAAGCAAGGGTGGGATGGCTGGCCCCGGGCACGCCGACCAGTTCCAGGCCGGCCGGCAGCGCGTCGGTGATCATGCCCGGCGGCCGGCCCAGGTCGGTGTTGGTGAACACGAGGGTATAGGTCACCCACCCGCCGGGGATCGCCAGCGTGGGGGTGACGGCCTTGAACGACTGCCGCCAGTCGGGGTGGATGTCCACCCGGAAGAGGGAGGTCTGGCTGCCCAGGGCCGGGCGTTGAAACAGGCCGGCATGCGCCATCTGGGGATAGACCAGGATGCGGAAGGCAACATCGTCCTGGCGCGATTCCCGGTAGATCAGCGGGCTCAGGTAGCCATCGCGGATCAGGTCGTGCATGGCATCCCAGACGAACAGGTGGAGCGTGCCGCTGGGGCTGGTGGCCAGGTTGTCCGTCCCGTCGCCACCGGCGGCTGTGGCCGGCAGCCACTGACCACCGCCATCCCACGACACCTGCGGGACGATCCGCAACGCCGGGTCCGACTCGTCGTCGAACAGGGTGTAGGTGATGGGGATGGTCTTGAAGACATGGAATTCCTGGGTGGAAAAGCCGGCTGCGTCCGCGGTCAGGCCCGGCCGGTCAATCCACACATAGGTCGGGTCGTTGGGCAGGCCGGGCGAGGAGATCAGGCTGTTGTAGTAGAGGCGATTGAGTTGATTGTAGTTGGCCACGGCCAGGTCCAGATCTCCGTCGCCGTCCACATCCCCCCAGGCCAGGCTGCGGCTGTCGCTGACGTCCGTGGAGCTCCAGGCGGCTGTGCTGCCCAATGTCCCGGCCAGGTTCAGATAGAGGCGGTTGGCCTGGTTGCCGGCGTTGGCCACGGCCAGGTCCAGATCGCCGTCGCCATCCACATCGCCCCAGGCCAGGCAGCGGGTGTTGTCCACCTCGGTCGTGGTCATGACCAGGGTCAGGGTGTGGCTGATATTTTCATAGAGCCGGTTGGGCTGGTTATAGTTGCCCACGGCCAGGTCCAGGTCGCCATCGCCGTCCACATCCCCCCAGGCCAGGCTCCAACTGTTGTCGGCAGCGCCGAATTCCAGGACAGAGACCAGGGTATTGCTGATGTTCTCGTAGAGGCGGTTCGGGCCGGTGGAGTTGGCCACGGCCAGGTCCAGGTCCATGTCGTTGTCCCAATCGCCCCAGGCCACAGCCTGCGAGGTGTCGGACTCGGCAGAGACCCAGACGGGATTGGGGTTCAGGGGGGGATTCCCCCCCACATTTTCATAGAGGACGTTGGGCGCGCCGGTGCTGGCGGTGTTGGCCGCGAACAGGTCCAGATCGCCATCGCCATCCCAATCGCCCCAGGCTACGGCGGTCGTGCGCCGGCCATCCGCCGAGGTCCAGGCCAGCACCAGGTTGCCGCCGGTATTTTCGTAGACGCGGTTGGGCTGGGCCAGGCTTGAGCCATAGTTGCCCACCGCCAGGTCCAGGTCGCCATCGCCATCCCAATCACCCCAGGCCAGGCTGCGCGTGTCGTCTGCCTCAGCCGAGGTCCAGGCCAGCCCCAACCCTCCGCCGTTGTTCTGATAGACGTAATTATAGCTCGCCGTGCCCACCGCCAGGTCCAGGTCGCCGTCGTTGTCCCAGTCGCCCCAGGCCAGGCTGTAACTGGTGTGGACGGGGGAGGTATCCCAGCCGGTGTCCGACCGGTCGAAAACACCATTCCGGTTGCCGTAGAGCCGGGAGGGTTGGCTGAGGTAGCTGCTGTCGTTGCCGACGAACAGGTCCAGGTCGCCGTCGCCATTGGCATCGCCCCAGGCGACGGCCCATGTCTTGTCATTCTGTTCATTGTTCGCCGTCCAACTCAGGGTCAGCGCCCCCCCGTCGTTGCGATAGACGCGGTTGGCGGCATTGTCCGGTCCGTTGCTGGGGCCGTTGCCCACCGCCAGGTCCAGGTCACCATCGCCATCCCAATCGCCCCAGGCCAGGCTATAGGTCACGTCGTTCTCTGTGGAGGCCCAGGAGGGGTTTATGGGCAGGTAAGGGGATCCCCCGCTGTTGAGATAGAGATAGTTGGGTTCGCCGGCCGGCGCATTGGCGTTGCCCACGGCCAGGTCCAGGAAGCCATCGCCGTTCAGGTCGCCCCAGGCCACGCTCCAGGTATCGTCATTCATGGCCGATTGCCAGACCGGGGTGAGGGTGCCACCGGTGTTCTCGTACACCTGGTTCTGGCCCTGGTTGCCCACGGCCAGGTCCGGATCGCCATCGTTGTCCCAGTCGCCCCAGGCCAGGCTGCGGGTGGACTGTCCGGCGGGGGCCGACCAGCAGGCTGCGCCGAAATAGCCGCCCTCGTTGCAGTACACCCGGTTGGGATCGCCATAGTTGCCCACCGCCAGGTCCAGGTCGCCGTCGTGGTCCCAGTCACCCCAGGCGATACTGGTGGTCTGGTCCTCCTCGCCGGAACTCCAGGTGGCCGAGGCGGGCAGGCCCAGACAATGGCTCCCGCTCAAGGTGTTGCGGTAGATGCGGTTGGCCTGGCCGTTGAGACCATAGTTGCCCACGGCCAGGTCCAGGCAGCCATCGCCGTCCCAGTCACCCCAGGCCAGGCTGCGCGTGTCGTCCGTCTCGGACGATTCCCAGACGCGGGTGAAGGCCCCGCCGTCATTGCGAAAGACCCAATTGCTCTGGCCGCTGTTGCCCACGGCCAGGTCCAGGTCGCCGTCATTGTCCCAGTCACCCCAGGCAACGCTGGTCGTGGTGGCCGAATAGGGAACGGTCCAGATCGGTTCCAGGATAGCCTCGATGCCGGAGATGTCAGCCTGGGCCAGGGATGGCAGGGCCATCGTGACGAGCAGATGGAAGCCCAAGGCCAGGGCCAGACCGAAAAGAACTACCAGGAGCTTTTTCATCGGCCTTCTCCTTTCTTGTCCTCTCTTCCAGATTGCCGAGACCGGTGGACAGAGCTGAGTGAATGGATCCACGCCTTGCGGATGGCGAGAGGGTGAAAACTCCCTGATGGGCATTATACCAGGTGTGACCCTTGCTGTCAAGATGTAGGGCAACTGCTCGCAGTTGCCCTACAAGGGGATATTTGCCAGAATCGCCGTTTGAGAGTATACTCTGCCCGGCGAATCTGCCTGCTTTGGAGCCTGTCTGAAAGGTCCAGGACAAAGAGATGGAGGTCTATTCGCTCCGCAATTTACCTCATGGCGAGATGATCCTGGCCGTGCAGCGGGCGGCCCTGGCCGCCGTCGAACCGGGCGCCGCGGTGCGCCGCCATGTCCAGCGCCGGGGGGACCGGCTGACCGTGGCCGGGCAGAGCTACGATCTGACCGCCTTTGAACGGGTATGGATTGTCGGCGGGGGGAAGGCCGCCCCGGCCATGGCTGCTGCCCTGCACACCATCCTGGGCGAGCGGCTGAGCGGCGGCCTGGTGGTCACCCGGTATGGCCATGCCGACCGCCGGCTGAATACCGGGCCGGTGGAGGTTATCGAGGCCGGGCACCCGGTGCCTGATGAGGCGGGGGTGTCCGCCGCTCGCCGCCTGGCCGAACTCCTGATCCGCACCACCGGCCGCGACCTGGTGCTGGTGGCGCTTTCCGGCGGGGGATCGGCGTTGTTGACCCTGCCGACGGCTGACCTGACCCTGAGCGACCTGCAATGCACCACCGACCTGCTGCTCCGCTGTGGGGCGACCATCGTCGAACTGAACACCGTGCGCAAACACCTGTCACAACTGGCCGGCGGAGGGCTGGCCCGTCTGGCCGGTCAGTCGCCGGTGGTCAGCCTCATCCTGTCCGACGTGGTGGGCGATCCGGTGGATGCCATCGCTTCCGGCCCCACCGCGCCCGACCCGACGACCTTTGCCGACGCCTGGGCGGTGCTGGAGCGGTATGATCTGGCCGATCAGGTCCCGACGGCGGTGCGGCAGCGGCTCCAGGCCGGGTTGGAGGGCCGCCTGCCCGAAACACCCAAACCGGGTGCGGCGCTGTTCCGCCACGTGCAGAACGTGATCATCGGCAGCAACCGCCTGGCCGCCGAGGCGGCCTGCCAGGCCGCCCGCGCCTGGAAGTTCAACGCCCTGCTGCTGTCCACTTTTATCGAAGGGGAGGCCCGTCAGGTGGGCCGCGTGGCGGCCGCTCTGGCCAGGGAGCTGGTCTACTATGATCGGCCGGTGCGCCGCCCCGCCTGCCTGGTGTGGGGGGGCGAGACGACCGTCACCGTGCGCGGCCAGGGGCAGGGCGGGCGCAACCAGGAACTGGCTCTGGCGGCCGCCCTGGCCATGGAAGGATTGCCGGGTGTCCTCCTGGTGGCCCTGGCCACCGACGGCAGCGATGGCCCGACCGATGCCGCCGGCGCGGTGGCTACCGGCCAGACGGTGACCCGCGCCCGCGCTCTGGGTCTGGACCCGGTCGCCCACCTGGAGCACAACGACGCCTACCCCTTCTTTGAGGCCCTGGACGATCTCATCCGCACCGGCCCGACAGGGACCAACGTCAACGACCTGCTGTTTCTGTTTGCTTTCCCGGAATAGCGACTCCCGATGTCTGGCACCTGGTCCGATGGAGGTTCATAGCCCGCAAAAGTGCCGGCATACCCGGCCAGGAGGTGTCTGGTGGATAAACCGAAGGTTTTCGTCACCCGCCTCATCCCCGAAGGCGGGTTGGAACTGATTCGCCGGGCGTGCGAGGTCGAGGTGTGGCCCGGCGAGCTGCCGCCGCCCCGCCAGGTGTTGCTCGACCGGGTGCGCGGCCTGGACGGCCTGCTCTGCCTGCTCACCGACCGGGTGGATGCTGAACTGCTGGACGTTGCCGGGCCGCAGTTAAAGGTCGTCAGCAATATGGCCGTGGGCTACGACAATGTGGATGTGGCCGCCGCCACAGCGCGGGGGATCCCGGTGGGCAACACCCCCGGCGTGCTGACCGAGACCACGGCCGACATGGCCTTTGCCCTGCTCATGGCCGCTGCCCGGCGCATCGTCGAGGGGGCCGACTATGTGCGGGCCGGCAAATGGCACACCTGGAGCCCCACCCTGCTCCTGGGCTACGACGTGCATGGCGCGACGCTGGGCCTTGTCGGCCTGGGGCGCATCGGCCGGGCGGTGGCCCGCCGCGCAGCCGGGTTTGAGATGCGCATCCTCTACTTTGACCCCTACTGCGATGCCGGCCAGGCCCCCTTTGTGGACCTGGTCCCGTGTTGCAGGCTGGACGACCTGCTGGCCGAAGCCGACTTTGTCAGCCTGCATGTCCCCCTCACCGCCGAGACCTATCACCTCATCGGCGCCGAGGCGCTGAGCAAGATGAAGCCCACAGCGGTGCTGATCAACACCTCACGCGGGCCGGTGGTGGATAGCGAGGCCCTGTACCAGGCGCTCAAAGAGGGGCGCATCGCCTGCGCTGCGCTGGATGTGACCGACCCGGAACCGTTGCCGGCCGACCACAAACTGCTGACCCTGCCCAACTGCCTGGTGGTGCCCCACATCGCCAGCGCCAGCCATGCCACCCGCACCCGCATGGCGGTCATGGCTGCCGAAAACCTGCTGGCCGGCCTGCGGGGTGAGCGGCTGCCCAACTGCGTCAACCCGGAGGTCTATCTCGACCATGTTCGATTTGACCTCACCCCTACCCCCTGGCCCCCTTCCCCTCCTCCGAATTCCGAATTCGGAATTCCGAATTCGGAAGGGGAAGGGGGTGGGGGGATGGGGTGA
>JGI24187J35170_1000371_pt1 | contig 20072 bp, 17 predicted proteins | sample YNPBryBLVA2012_FD_35170 | JGI IMG/M metagenome (IMG submission 35170)
CCCCTCCCGCCCACACATACCGCTACGCCCTCGCCGACCGATACCCCCCTCCCCACCTCCACGCCTACTCCCATCCCCACCTACGCTGTTTTGCGCGGTGAAGTCCTGGCCGACAAATTGGCCTGCCGCTATGGCCCCGGCTGGCCTTACCTGTACAAATATGGGCTGGTCAAAGGCAACCGATTGGAAATCATTGGCCGCCTGGACGATGCCCAATGGATCTACGTCCAGGCCATCGGGGGAAACAACCCCTGCTGGGTCAAAGCCGAATTCATGGACATTCACGGCGACCCCATGAGCCTGGAACCGCTCTATCCAGACAAAGTCAAACTCCCGCTCTCACCCTATTACCCGCCTACAACCGTCCTGAGCGTCACCCGCAGTGCCGACACGGTCACCGTCTCCTGGCTGGATATTCCCTTGCGCGCTGGCGACGAGGAAGACGAACGGATGAACCATTACATCATTGAAGTCTGGCGTTGTGAGGCCGGTCAAATCGTCTTCGAGCCGCTGGCTACCAATGACCTGGAAATCTCCTTCCGAGACGAGAGCGGCTGTGCCGAAGAGTCGCACGGACGCATCTTTGTACAAGAAAAACACGGCTTTGCCGGCCCTACCGAAATTACCCCCTGGCCTCCCCACCCATAACGACCGTTGTAAAGTTAACTGCTGCTGTGACCACGAATGCTTCGAAACCCGTACGGCGCGGCGCTGGGAACAGTCTTGTTAGCCGTTCAGCGTTGGCAGGGTGAAGTAAAATGTACTGCCTTCCCCTTCGCGGCTTTCGGCCCAAATGCGCCCACCGTGCAATTCGACCAGGTGACGCGAAATGGACAGGCCCAGGCCGGTGCCGCCACCTGAACGCGACTTGTCTACCCGGTAGAAGCGCTCGAAGATGCGTGGTAACTCATCAGCCGGGATGCCGATACCGGTATCTTGCACCGCAAATCGAACTTCACCCTGACCTGCCTCTGCCAAAAGGGCCACTTTTCCCCCAGGGCGCGTAAATTTGACAGCGTTATGGATCAAATTTACCAGCACTTGTTCCACCCGCGGCGCATCTGCCTGGACGTTTGGCAGGTCGGTGGGGCAATCCAATCGCAGCGACAGGCCGGCGCGTTCCACTTGTAGACGCATCCGTTCGGCAGCCGACGTTAACAACTTACGCGGCGCCACTGCTCGCAATTCCAATTNCACCTGACCCGATTCGATTTTCGATAAATCCAACATCTCTTGTGCCATTTGAGTCAAGGCATCTACTTCGGTGTGGATACGGCCCAAGAAACGCGGCGCAGCCTCAGGGTCCGAAAGCGCCCCGTCCTGCAGGGTATCTGTCAAAGCCTTGAGCGAGGCCAAGGGGGTGCGCAATTCATGGGAGAGGTTACTGATGAAATCGCGCCGGATGGTTTCCAGCCGACGTACGCGGGTCAAATCCTGTGCGAGTAATAGCGTGCCGCCGCTCATGTCGCGGTCGGGAATCACCACCAATTGCAGGAAATGACGACTGAGCGGCATTTCCACGGTCTCGGTTTGCAGTTCGCCGCTTTCTCGACAGCGCCACCACGCCTCGACCAGAGTGTGATGCCGAATGGCCTCGGCCACCGAATGTCCCAACAACGATCTTCCAAACAAACGATGCGCAGCCGGATTGGCAAATTGAATCCGTCCCTCTGCATCTGCAATCAACACCCCGTCGGTGAGTTGCTCGAGGATGGCAGAGAGCCGGGCGCGCTGAGTTTCGCAGGCCGTCAACTGGGCCTTGTAAGCGGAGCGTTGGGCGCGGATGGCGCCGACCAGTTCTTGCAATGGCAAGCAGACAACAGACGGTTCCTCACCGCGTTCTAACTGTTTGGTCAAAGTGGACAAAGCGCGTCGCAGGTCGAAATAGCGCCACCCCAACCAGACAGCCAGGAAGATGAAAAGGAAGAGTAAGAGTTGCTGATACATTGGAGAAAAATGCCAAGCGCGGTTTGGCCTTTTCACCCTTCGAAGCGATAACCGCCTCCGCGCACAGTCACGATACGTTTCGGCTTGGCTGCATCGGCTTCGATTTTCTGCCGCAGCCAGCGTACATGAACGTCTACGGTACGGCTATCGCCAATGTAATCCCAGCCCCACACACGTTCGAGGATGAATTCACGTGTGAGCATTTGCCCCTTATGCTCAGCAAAGAAGACCAGCAACTCGTATTCCTTTGGTTTCATCACCACGACTTGCCCGTCCAGGGTCACTTCGCGGCGGCTCAAGTCAATAGACAATTCGCCGAAGGTCAGCTGCTCGTGGGGGAGGGGTTGGTTGCTTTTTCCCAATTCTTCCCGCAGCAGACGCGCGCGTCGTAATTGGGCTTTGACACGCGCCATAAGTTCACGCATGGAAAAGGGCTTGGTGAGATAATCATCGGCGCCGACCTCCAGGCCAACAACGCGGTCAATCTCGTTGTCGCGGGCGGTGAGTATGAGTATGGCAGCGGTCATTTCCTTGCGCAGGATGCGCGCCACCTCGAAGCCGTCCATTTTAGGAAGCATAATATCGAGGATGATCAGGTCAGGCTTCGAGCGGCGTGCTGCTTCGAGGGCGGCAAGACCGTCTCCTGCCACTTCGACTGCGTACCCCTCTTTTTTCAAGTTATACGCCAGCGTGTCTTGCAAAGCCAGTTCGTCTTCTACAATAAGGATAGATTCTGTCATCGGTCGAAATATACCATAGAGTGTGCCAAGAACGGTTAAAAGGCTGTTAACAGGAAAAGGCTACTCCTATTTATAAAACCTGAATGCGGGATAAGCCTTCGAACCGTCCCGCGAAGTACCCGCAGGGTGAAGGCTCGATTTTGTCCATACAATTGCTCTACAAAAGCCTTCGGGACGGTTATCCCGAACTGGCGTTATAAAAAATCACACCGCATCCTTGACCATCTTCGATTTCTGCATTAGAATTTCCCCCTGCCCAATGCCCCCGTAGCTCAGTGGATTAGAGCGCTTGCTTGCGGAGCAATAGGTCGCGTGTTCGAGTCGCGCCGGGGGCGCTATGAGAAGCGGGTTTGCCCCGCTTCTTTTATTTGGGAGATGATATGTCGAAGTTACAAATCTTACTTACCAATGATGATGGTATTCGTTCACCGGGTCTGTGGGCAGCAGCAGAGGCGCTTTCCGAATTGGGATATGTCACTGTCGTCGCTCCTCGTGAGCAATCTTCGGGCATGGGGCGCAGCCTGCCTATTTCATCGGATGGGATCATTCGAGAAGAGCGTCTGCAAATCAAGGGTCAGGAATGGCGCGTGTATGCTGTCGGCGGGACGCCTGCCCAGGCTGTCTTGCATGGCATCTTGGAAGTCATGCCGCACAAGCCAGACCTGGTGGTTTCGGGCATCAATTATGGCGAAAATCTGGGAACCGGCATTACCATCTCTGGAACGGTGGGGGCGGCGATGGAGGCAGCCGCGCTAGGATACCGCGCTCTGGCCGTTTCTTTAGAAACATCCCCGGAACATCACTTTTCCTATTCGCGCGAGGTGGATTTCTCGGCAGCGGCTCATTTCACGCTCTTGTTTGCCCGGCTGTTGGTGGAGAGGCCTTTGCCCCCCGATGTGGATTTGCTCAAGATAGACGTTCCAGACAGCGCAACCCCCAAAACTGCTTGGCAGTTGACGCGCCTGGCGCGTCAACGATACTACGACCCGGTGGCTCCACAGCGCGAATCCTGGTCTATTCCAGCGCAGGTAAGTTACAAGGAAGCAGCCATCTTGGAGCCTGAGGCCTCTGATAGCGATGTGGCAGTGATGCGCCAGAAGCGGCTGGTCTCGGTGACTCCCATCAGTCTGGATATGACCTCCCGCACTGATTTTGCCACCATCGAAGCCATGCTGTTCGGGAAGAAAGACCGCCAATAAGTCCGTAACGCGGCCTCCATCCCAACAAAACCGGCGTTGGGCAAACGCCAGCCTGTCCCCTGAATACCTGCCAGGACAGGCTGGGCGGACAGTCCAGGGGGCAGACAACTGCGGCGCGAACCAGGATGGTATGCAATCGCCGGGCGTTTTGCCTGACGTGGAGGCGTTTTCTCAGAGGTGTGGCGCAAAGCGGGCAATCAGTTTATCCTTGGGTTGATAGCCAGTCACTCGTTCTGCCACGATTCCCCCTTTGAAAAATAACAAAGTGGGTATCCCCAACACGCCATAGCGCGTCAAGAGATGGGGATTCTGGTCAGCGTCAATTTTTACGACTTTGACTTTGCCGTCCCATTCTGCCGCCAGACGTTCGACGAGGGGATCGAGCATTTTACAAGGGCCGCACCATACGGCGCTGAAATCTACCAGCACGGGTATTGTCGAGGCTATCACCTCTGCCTCGAAAGTTTCTTCGGATACGTTGAGAATATGCGTCATGTTCAACTCCTAAGCAAAGTTCAACAGGGGGGTAGTTTAACCTGAATTCGGGATAAGCCTTTGAAGTGTCCCGCGAAGTACCCGCAGGGTGAAGGCTCGATTTTGTCCATACAATTGCTCTCAAAAAGCCTTCGGGACGGTTATCCCGAACTGACGTTAGTTTACTCCAACTTTAACATTTTTGGCTTACCTTGACACGTCTTTTCCTTCGCCTTATAATCTGCCACACTTTCCTGGCTAGCTCAATCGGCAGAGCGGGCGGCTGTTAACCGCTAGGTTCGAGGTTCGAGTCCTCGGCCAGGAGCCTGAGCCCCTGGAAGGGGCTTTTTGTTTGCTTCGAGGCCCTCGTGAGGCAGCGACCAGGCTTGCCATGGGGCCCTTGCGAATGGCTTGTAAAACCAATGCAGTTTAGATAGGCACTCCGAAGTCTTATCATCCCCCTAGGGGACCAGGCTTCGGGCAAAATTGGGAGATTTCGCACTCCAGAAAGGGTATCTAAACGGTATTGTTTCAGGCCATGGGGCGTTATCTGGAAAGAGAGGCTAGTTACTGCCAGGAGACCACTATGCCCGATTCTGAGTTCACACATTTCCTGCAAGTTTACCCTGCCTATGCTTCTACCGAAATCATCGATTCTCTGCGTCGGAGCGATTATGCCCGTCTGGACCAGGCCAAGCATGTCTACCTCGACTATACGGGCGGCGGCCTATATGCTGAGTCGCAAATTCGCGCCCATCATGAACTGCTTCGCACGCAGGTTTTTGGCAACCCGCATTCGTCGAATCCGACCTCGCTGGCGGCTACCAGGTTGGTGGAAGATGCCCGCGAATACGTCCTTGCATTCTTCCATGCCGACCCTGAAGAATATTTGTGCATCTTCACGCCCAATGCCAGCGGCGCACTCAAATTAGTGGGCGAATCCTACCCCTTCCCTGGCGGCCATTACTTGCTGACCTTCGATAACCATAACTCTGTCAACGGAATTCGTGAGTTTGCCCATGTGCGCGGCGCAGAAGTGACCTATATTCCGCTTGAACTGCCGGACATGCGCGTCAACGAATCCAGCCTGGACGAGTACCTGGCGCTTGCCAAAGCGGGGCATCGCAACCTGTTTGCCTATCCTGCTCAATCCAATTTTTCCGGCGTCCAACATCCACTGGCGTGGATCGGACAAGCGCAGGCCGCCGGCTGGGATGTACTTCTCGACGCTGCCGCTTACGTTCCTACCAACAAACTGGACCTATCGGCCATACATCCCGATTTCGTGCCGATTTCGTTCTACAAGATGTTCGGCTATCCCACCGGGTTGGGAGCGCTGATTGCCCGCAAAGAAGCGCTGGCCAAACTGCACCGTCCCTGGTTTGCCGGCGGGACCATTACAGTCGCCTCGGTGCAAGGCGGCAAGTATTACCTGGCCGACGGCGCGGCGGCTTTCGAGGATGGCACCCTCAACTATCTTGACATTCCTGCTATCAAGATTGGGCTGGAACATCTCGAATCCATTGGCTATGAGATTATCCATGAAAGAGTGCGTTGTCTTACCGGTTGGCTGTTAGACAATCTGACGCAAATGAAGCATAGCAATGGCGAGTCGCTGGTGCGTATCTATGGCCCAACGACGACGGAGGGACGAGGCGGCGCAGTGACGGTCAATTTTTTCAACAAGGAGGGTGTTCCCATTGACCATCGCACCATTGAAAAAGCCGCCAATCAGGTCAACATTTCGCTGCGGACGGGCTGTTTTTGCAATCCTGGCGCAGGCGAAATTGCGTTGGGCATCTCCAGCATGGAACTGGCGGCCTGTTTCTCCATGCCCGGCCACGAACAGCGGTTGTCATTGAATGATTTTCGTCTGTGCATTGATGGCAAGGCCAGCGGCGCTGTTCGTATTTCGGTTGGGCTGGTCACGAACTTCGACGATGTGCAAGCCTTTTTGTCGTTTGCCAGGGGATTGTTGGAATGAAAGCACGAGTCTCTTTGGCTATTCGCGTTTGATTTGGAAGACATCGAAATCGCGTGCTACAATGGCTTCGGGGAAGACAGCCTGGGCTTCGGCCAGCACATCCCGTTCACGGTAGCGGCGTGAGAGGTGAGTCAGGATGAGACGTTTGACGCCAGCCTGTACGGCGAGTTCGGCGGCTTGCCTGGCAGTCAAATGCATGAATTCATGCGCCATCTCGGCCTCGCTCTCCAGGTAAGTAGACTCGATGACCAGCGCATCGGCGCCGCGGACGTGCGGCAGGAGATCGTCGGTGCGGCCGGCGTCGCCCACCATCACCAGTTTCACGCCCGGTTGCAGCGCGCCCAGTACATCCTCTGGCGTGATGCGCCGCCCGTCGGGCAGGGTCACATCTTGACCGTTGACCAGTTCACGCCGTTGTGGGCCAAAGGGAACGCCCAGCGCGTCCGCTTTTTCGGGTAAAAATGGACGGCGCGCCTTTGTCTCGAAACAAAATCCCAGGCAGTCCGGGCCGCGATGGGTGACCGGAAAAGCGGTAATGGTAAAATCCTCAGCCTCGAAGAACACGCCCGGTTTGACCTCGTGCAGAGTCAGCGGCATGGGAGGCTGCTTGCCGCGCAGCACCACGCCATACAGCAGATCGTGAACGCGCTCGAGGGTCGAACGTCCGCCGAAGATTTCGAGTTCCTCGATGGCCTCCCAGCGCAAAAAAGTGGACAGCAGGCCGCCCAATCCAAGAATGTGATCGAGGTGACCATGCGTGAGCAGGATGCGCGTCAGACGTTTGAAACCCGCTCCCGATTGCAAGATTTGTCGCTGGGTGCCTTCACCGCAATCTACCAGAAAACGATATTCGTCATGGCTGACCAGCGCCGCCGAAAGCCCACGTTTGGCTGAAGGCGCAGAAGCCGAAGTGCCGAGAAAGAGAAGTTCGAACAAAGAAAATCCTTTTTAATTTTTTGTACCCCAATTGTACCTCGCACCTCGCTTTGTTGTGAGGATACAAAACAGACCATTTGTGCTATAATTCAAGCGCGGTTTCCCCCTTCACCGCCCTGTTCTCATGCCCATCAGCAAACCCAAATCGCCTCCTAAAAGCGCGCCCGCTAAAGGCAAGAAGGTTGCCCCCCAAAAGGGAGCCTCTGCCAAACCCAAAGCCTCGCCCCGCCCGGCCCAAAAAGCAGCCGAGCCGCCGGCCCCGCCCCCGCGCGCACCCAGTCTATGGGAATCGCTGCCTCCAGAGCGACGCCTGGATGTCATCGGCGTATTGTTGGGACTGACGGGACTGCTCACTTTGCTGGGACTGCTCTCGGCCAACCGCTCTACCCTGACCGGAGGCCTGCTTCGGTTTCTCGGGCAGATCTTTGGCTGGGGCATTTACATCCTACCTGTGGGGCTGATCGTTGTAGGCTTCTGGCTGGTGCTGCGCAATATCGAGCGCATCCCGCCTCTTTCGGTGGCGCGCGCTACCGGCGTCGTATTGCTCTATCTCTGGCTGCTGGCCTGTATGCACGCGCTTTTCGTACCCTACGAATTGGCCGAGCGGGCCGCTCTGGATGGCGCTGGGGGCGGCTACTTCGGCAGTCTATTCCAGCGCCTCTTGTGGGGTTGGTTTGGTTGGGCAGGGGCTATTGTGGCGCTGATGGCTTGGCTGCTGATTGCCCTGGCGTTCACCCTCGACAGACCCATCCGAGATTTGTTTGGCTGGCTGGCTCCTCTAGGAGAGGCTCTGCGCCGGAGATGGACAGCCTTCCAAGAGAGTAGACGGCCTGAGATGGCCTTGCATCCGCCCGATGTGCAAGCCAATGGATATACCCCTTTGCAGCGCCCCCCCGTTCAGGCTGGCACACCGCCGGTGGGCGTGCCTGTCACGACCACCAGCAGCGGGCAGCCGGTCATCCAGTGGACGCTCCCCAAAATCAAAGACATCTTAGACGAAGGCAATGCGCCGCAAGTCAACGAGGAGTTCGTACAACAGCGCGCGCGTTTGATCGAAGATACGCTGGCTTCCTTTGGCGCGCCAGCCCAGGTGGTGGAAATAAGCCGAGGCCCAACGGTCACGCAATTTGGGGTGGAGCCGCTCTTCGTCGAGGGGCGAGGCGGGCGCACACGGGTGCGCGTCAATAAAATTGCCTCCCTGTCCGATGACTTGGCGCTGGCGTTGTCTGCGCCGCGCATCCGCATTCAGGCGCCCGTGCCAGGACGTGGCTTCGTCGGCATCGAAGTCCCCAACGAAGAGATGACGCTGGTGGCCCTGCGCGACATCCTGGAGAGCGAGGCCTTCCAACGCAAGCGTTCGAACTTGACCTTTGCGCTGGGACGCGATGTGGCCGGTCTGCCGCAAATTGCCAGCCTGGAGGGCATGCCGCACTTGCTGATTGCCGGCACGACCGGCTCCGGTAAATCGGTATGCGTCAACGCTATCCTGACCTGTTTCTTGCTGCACAACACCCCCGACGATTTGCGCCTCGTGCTGGTGGACCCCAAACGTGTGGAGTTGACCAGTTACAACGGCGTGCCGCACCTCCTGGCGCCGGTCATCGTAGAGGTGGATCGCGTGGTAGGCGCGCTGCAATGGATGACGCGCGAAATGGACAAACGCTATCATACCTTTGCCCAGGTCGGCGCGCGCAACATCAGTGACTACAACGCCCGCGTCCAATCGCAGGGCGGCAAGAAATTGCCTTACCTGGTCATCGTCATTGACGAACTGGCCGACCTGATGATGATTGCGCCTGACGAAACCGAGCGCACCATCACTCGCCTGGCGCAACTGGCACGCGCCACCGGCATCCACATGATTTTGGCGACCCAGCGCCCTTCGGTGGATGTGGTCACCGGCTTGATCAAGGCCAACTTCCCGGCCCGCATTGCCTTTGCGGTGGCCTCCAACACCGACAGCCGCGTCATCCTCGATCAGCCTGGCGCCGAGCGGTTGTTGGGGCGCGGCGATATGCTCTATCAAGCCCCCGACGCGCCCTCGCCGGTGCGCTTGCAAGGGGTGTTCGTCTCCGACCCCGAAATCCAGCGCCTGGTGGAGTTTTGGCGGGCGCAGATGGGCGGCGGCAGTCCATACGCGGCCGTCAGCGGCGCCATAGATACCCCCCTGCCGCCTGGCGTTCCCCTCAAGCAGCAGCCGCTTTGGGAGGATCTGCAAAAAGAAGAGGGCGATCCGCTCTATACCGAAGCAGTGGACCTGGTGCGCCGTGAGGGACGCGCGTCGGTGTCCATGCTTCAGCGCCGCCTGCGCATTGGCTATACACGCGCTGCCCGCTTGATAGACAAGATGGAAGAAAAGGGCATCGTCGGCCCGCCAGAAGGCAACACCCAGATACGTTCGGTGCTAGATTACGGCCCGGCTGCTCCGCCAAAGGAACCTTGAACAACCTGCTGTAGGACAAGCCTGATGACCTGTCCTACATGAAGGAGCAGGGAGGCAATAGGCGGCGCCCACCCCACCCCCGCGCCTCGATTGATCGAGAGGATGCTTTTTTCTTGCCGTCCGTCAGGATTGTGGTTTAATTAAGACATGTGGAACTCATACTATACTGCCGCCTCTGTCGAAGAGGCCATCCGTATCCTGGGCGAACAGGGGGGGCGCGCCCGCATCGTAGCCGGGGCCACCGACCTGATACTCGAACTGGAACGTGGCCAGCGGCCTGAAACCGATACCCTCATTGATATTACCCGTATCCCTGGCCTGGACCGTATCACCCTCGATGAAGATGACATTTTGCACCTGGGGCCGCTCGTGACGCACAATCATTGTGCGGCTTCCAGGCTGCTTCGAGAGCGCGCCTATCCCTTGGCCAAGGCCGCCTGGGAAGTGGGCGCGCCGCAGATTCGCAATCGCGGCACGGTGGCCGGCAACCTCATCACCGCCAGCCCTGCNAACGACACCATCACGCCGCTCATGGCATTGGGCGCCTGGGTGGTGTTGGCCTCTTCGCGCGGTCAGCGCAAAGTCNACCTGACCGAGTTTTACACCGGCGTCCGCAAGACGGTCATGCAGCCCGATGAGATGTTGGTGGACATTGCCTTTCCAGCCCTGCAGGGCGGTGGATTGTTCAAAAAGAGACGGCAGCGCGGGACGTTCATCAAACTGGGTCTGCGACGCGCTCAGGCCATCTCGGTGGTGAACGTAGCGGTCATTCTGGACCTCGAGGCTGCTACCGTGACCTCGGCCTCTATTACGCTGGGAGCGGTAGCCCCGACCATCATCCATGCTGAAGAGGCGGAGCGCTACCTGGCCGGCAAGAAATTGAGTGAGCCGGTCATTGCCGAGGCGGCGCGCCTGGCCATGGAAGCCTCGCGCCCCATTGATGATATTCGCGGCTCGGCGGCCTATCGGCGGGAGATGGTGCGCGTCTGCACGGCGCGCGGGTTGAGGTCGCTGCTCAAGGGTGAGGAGCAGGCCGATTTCCCGTCTGAACCGGTGCTGTTGTGGGGGAATCCCTCGCCAGAGGGTGACCGTCCGCCAATGTCGGCGGCTTTTCCGAAGAGTCCCATCGAAACAACCATCAACGGTAAGAAATATGTCTTCCATTCCGGCCATGAAAAAACGCTCTTGCGTCTGTTGCGTGAAGAGGCCGGCCTGATCGGTTCCAAAGAAGGCTGTGCAGAAGGCGAGTGCGGCGCTTGCACGGTTTTCTTGGACGGCAAAGCGGTGATGGCTTGCCTGGTACCGGCGCCGCGCGCGCATGGCGCAGAAATTGTTACGGTGGAAGGCCTGGCAGTGAATGATAAACTGCATCCTGTTCAACAGGCTTTCATCGAGGATGGCGCGGTACAGTGCGGTTATTGTACGCCCGGCTTTTTGATGTCGGCGGCCAAATTACTGGAGGAGCGTCCGCGTCCCACCCGTGACGAGATCGTCCAGGCCCTGACCGGTAATCTGTGCCGCTGTACTGGCTATTACAAAATTGTGCAGGCGGTCGAGGATGCCAGCCGCCAGAAAGTGTAGAGGAAGAAATGGGCAAGTATAGAAGCGCTGTGAGGCGCGAGGAACCTCGCCCCATACGGCAACAGCATCCCATCTGGCGCGGGATTGGCTGTTTGATGATGATCATTGTGCCTATCCTGTCGTTTGGCATTGCGGTTTTGACTCTGCCGTTTTTCAGTTCGACAGGCTGGGTGCCGTATGAACTGACCTCCCCTATACAGGTGCCTGCTCTCTTGTGGAAATTCGTGCCGGTGCTGGCGCAGTTTTTACAGCCCATCCTCGGCTTCCCCAAGTTGAAAGCGTACCTGCTGCTCACAATGGTTTACACTATCCTTTTGGGTGGTTTCGTGTCGTTGTTTTACGCTTTGATCTACCAACTATTTGGCCCTCCCCGCTACGGGCCGTTGGATGCGCCGCCTCCCAGAGTCAAAGTCAAGAAATATAAACGATAGGGCGAAACATGACTACCAGCCAGATTGGGCAATCCAAACTTCGCATAGATGCCTTGGGCAAGGTCACCGGTGAAACGCAATATGCCGGCGACCTTTCTATGAAAGGCATGTTGCACATGAAAATCTTGTTTGCCGGCCGGCCTCATGCGCGCATCAAGCGCATCCTGGTTGACCGCGCTCAGGCCGCGCCTGGCGTAGTAGCCATTTTTACTGCCAAAGATGTGCCGGTCAATGAATATGGTTTACAGTGGAAAGATCAGCCTGTCTTGTGCGGTCCCGGTTCTTCCAAGCCAGGCGCAGATGTCGTGCGCTTCGTGGGTGACCAGGTGGCGGTCGTCGTTGCGCAGACCGAAGCGCAGGCTGAAGCGGCGCGCAAGTTGATCGAGGTCGAGTATGAGGACCTGCCGGTGGTGACGGACGCGCAAGAGGCCATGCGGCCCGGCGCGACGCGCGTGCATGAAGAAATTGGCGATTCCAACGTCTGCGTGCATTACAAGATTCGCAAAGGCGATGTCGAAGCGGGTTTCCGAGAGGCGCAGGTCATTGTCGAAAGCGAGTATCGGACGCCGGTGCAGGAACATGCCTATTTGCAGCCAGAAGCCGGCCTGGCTTACATAGACGACCAAGGGCATGTGACCGTGATGGTGGGCGGCCAATGGACGCATACCGACCGCGAGCAGATTGCCCATGCTCTGGGGTTGCCAGACGAAAGCGTGCGCGTGGTCTACCCGGCGATTGGCGGTGCGTTTGGCGGTCGAGAGGATATGTCGGTGCAAATCGTGCTGGCGCTGGCGGCCTGGAAACTTCAGCGCCCGGTTCGCATCCTGTGGAGCCGACAGGAATCCATCATTGGGCATGGTAAGCGTCATGCGATGGTGATGCGCACTAAGTGGGGCGCCACCCAAGAGGGCAAAGTGGTCGCTATCGAGACCAGAATCATCGGCGACGCTGGCGCTTACATGTATACGACCAATAAAATCTTGGGCAACTCGGCCATCACCTGCACGGGGCCGTATTTCATCCCGAATGTCAAGGCGGATGTGTATGGCGTCTATACGAACAATGTGCCGGGCGCGGCCTTTCGCGGATTTGGAGCGCCGCAGGCCCTGTATATGGCCGAGATGCAGATGAACAAATTGGCGGAGAAACTGGGCATGGACCCGGTCGAACTTCGTTTGAAGAACGCCTTGCGAGAGGGCCTCACCCTGGGGGTTGGCACGCCGGCGCCGAGTCCGGTCAGTGTGCCTGAAGTGATCCAGGCGGCTGCCGAGCGGTTTGGATGGGCATCCTACGGCGCGCAGAAGGACAAAAAGCTGGCTCCTCATCTGAAGCGCGGGCGCGGCTTTGCCGCCGGTTTCAAGAACGTCGGTTTTTCGTTTGGTTATCAGGAAAATTGCTGGGCGCGGGTGGAATTGCACGGCGGAAGCGAAATCGAGCAGGTGGTGTTGCTGCACGCTGCGGCAGAAGTAGGTCAGGGCGTGCATACGGTTATGGTGCAGATGGCGGCTGAAGCCGTGGGCGTGCCGGTCGAAAAGGTAACGCTGGTGGCTTCGGATTCGGCCATCATGGGCAATTCTGGCTCTGTTTCGGCTTCGCGTATGACGTTCATGGCCGGCAACGCCATTCGCGGTGCGGCAGAAGCGGCCTTGGAAAAATGGCGCAAAGAAGAGCGCCCGGCGGTAGGCGAGTTCAAATACCTGGCGCCGCCAACCACGCCATTCGAGAAAGAGACCGGTTATGCCAAACCCAATTTTGCCTATGCCTATTCGGCTCAGGCGGCTGAAGTGGAAGTGGACACCGAGACCGGCGAGGTGCGGGTGCTGCGGGTAGTGGCGGCCGATGACCTGGGCAAGGCCATCAACCCCAATCTGGTAGAAGGCCAAATCGAGGGCGCGGTTGTGCAGGCGCAGGGCTATGCCATGTTGGAGGACTTCAAGGCCAAAGATGGCTATGTGTTGACCGATCAACTCAGCACGTATCTGATTCCTACCATTCGCGATATTCCTGGAAAGGTGGAATCGGTCATCCTCGAAATTCCCGATCCAAATGGCCCTTGGGGGGCGCGCGGCGTGGGCGAATTGCCCTTCCTGCCCACNGCTCCCGCGATTTCCGCTGCTGTGCATGACGCTACCGGTGTGTGGTACGACGAGTTCCCGCTCACCCCTGAACGCATCTTGCGCGGGTTGGGCAAGATTTGAGGCAAACCTATCGCCGATTCTTTCTCCGCAGAGTACGCAGATTTCGCTGATTTTTTTCTCCAATCTGCGCACTCTGCGAACTCTGCGGATGATTTCCGAAGGTGACTAGGCAGTGACTATGCCTTGGACATTCCCTTACCTGGACGAAACCGAAGAATTGGACGAGGCGGCCCGTGCCAGTGCAGCCGGTCATTTCGTGCGGCTGCCGGATGGATATACTCATTATGAATTGGGCGGCCCGCCAGAGGGGGAAGTGGTTGTTCTGGTGCATGGTTTTTCCGTGCCTTACTTCATCTTCGATCCCACCTTCGATTTCCTGACCCGCTTTGGTTTTCGTGTCTTGCGATATGACCTGTTCGGACGCGGCCTTTCGGACAGGCCCAAATTGCGCTATGATGTTGATTTGTTTTGCAAGCAATTGCAAGATTTGTTGGATAAACTGGGCTTCGATGGTTCCGTCAATTTGGTTGGGCTCTCTATGGGCGGGGCGATTGCGGTGACGTTTGCGGCGCGTTTTCCGCAGCGTGTACGTCGGCTGATCTTGATTGACCCGGCTGGCGCAAAAGCCGTAGCGCTTCCCTGGAGTCTGCGGGCGGCGTCTCTGCCGGGGGTGGGGGAACTGGCCCTCGGTCTGTTTGGAAGCGTGACGCTGCTCAAGGGCGCGGCTTCGAGTTTGTTCGGCCCCGCTGCGGTGGCGGAGTTCCAACGCCGTTACCGTGTTCAGATGAAGTACAAAGGTTTCCGCCGCGCGCTGCTGTCTACCATGCGAAGTGGAATGCTGGGAGATTTTTCGGCGGCTTACCGCGCCGTGGGGCAAAACGGGACGCCGACTCTGCTTTTTTGGGGCGAGAACGATACGGCTGTACCTTTTGTGCATAGCCAGATTGTGCGTCAGGCCATCCCACAGGTTGTTTTTGAGCCGCTGTCTGGCTGCGGTCACATTCCGCATTACGAGAAGCCGCAAGAGGTGAACGCCAGGCTGTTGGCTTTCTTGCAGGCTGAGTCTTGAAATGAACAGGATGCTGGTGCGTTCTTTTCTCATCCGCAATCGCTACAAACTGGCTATCTTCGGTTTACTGCTGGGCGCCTCTTTTGTCAGTGTGATGTTGGTGTTGGCGCGCATGGTTTATAGCGATACGCTGCAATATCGCGGCTTGATTTGGAACTTGTTCCTGGCCTGGATTCCCTTTTTGTTGGCCTACGGCGCCTATGCGCTTTCTTGGAGACGCCTGTGGCTCTATGTTGCTATCCCCATCTTTGCTTTTTTGTGGTTGATTTTCTTCCCCAATGCGCCCTATATTTTGACTGATTTGCAATATTTGAGCCGCTCTTCGCCCCATGCTCCCTTGTGGTATGACATCATCTTGCTGGTATGGTTTTCGTGGACCGGAATGCTGCTTGGCCTGGTCTCTTTATACTTGATGCACGATATCGTCCAACGTCATTTTGGGCGCTGGCTAGGCTGGTCTTTCGTGCTGGTGGTGGCGGGGTTGAGCAGCGGCGGTATTTACATAGGACGTTTCTTACGCTGGAACTCGTGGGACATCTTGGGCAATCCGGCCGAGGTGGCCATGGATCTGCTTGGGCTGGTCATTGATCCCAGCCTGCGCTTGTTTGCCTTTACCACTCTGTTTGGTGTGTTCTTTATTTTCATCTATCTCACCCTCTATTCCTTTGGTCACTTGCTGCGCGAGCAAAGCGAACATACCACGCCCAATACGGTGGTTCGCCATTGAGTTCTGATAATGAAACTATGAGGCATCCTCTATGAACAATTCACCTTTCTGGGAAGATGAACTCGAAACTCAAGCCGTTACCCGCTTTCCGCTTAAAGGCATGGAACGTCTTTTCAGAGCCTATCAGGTGTTTCTTTCTAGTCTCGTTTTATTGGGAGTTTTTGTTCTCTTGTATTTTGGGGTCGAACCGTTGCTGGCCTGGCTGTGGTTTTTCGTCATCTCTTTCACGATAGGATTCGGTTTCTATCAGCGCAAGCAAAGGCAAGAGAAGGTTAAGAAAAGTATCTTGTTACAGGAAGAAGCCAGGCGACGCACAGGCGCCTCGTTGATGGGGAGCGCTGTTCATGTTGCAGGACATCCCTGTCTGGAACGAGAACAGGCAATTGTTATGGCTATGGTCGGTTCAGAGATATGTTTTTTTGCTTATGATGGCGCGAAGATAGATGTTCTTCCTGTCCAGGAAATTGTATCTTTGCATACTGTCGTCTATGACGATGAAAGAGTTCCTCACATAGAAGCCGTAGATAGCACGGCGCAGGCCTTACAAATCACATTTCGACGCAAGGATAAGGATTTTACGGCTCTTTTTCGCAGCATGAAGAAGGTTCGCCCAATAGATTGGTATCATGCAATCCAGAAATTGCGGTCTCTCTAGGAAGCGCCGTGATTGTTGCGCCAGCAGTCCCCAAAGGGGACTGCCGCCAGAACTGGAGGTATACCACGCCAATTCCCAATGAACCGAAGTTTAACAAAATAATCCCGTCATGTTGCGTAGGGCGCGTTCTCTAGCGTTTGGACTCCGAAGTCTGGAGACGTTGGTTTGCTCCGCAGTTGCCTGTCTCCTGGGCACCCGCCAGCCTGCCCTGGCGTTTGCCCAGGGAACTGCGGAGCAACACCAGTTTGATTGCGGCAGGAGGCCGCGCTACGCGATCGTGCATCGAAAACTTTCTGCTCCTCTCCAACGTGAATTACGCTCATGAGCGAATTTTGCGAATGAAATCCAGGAAAATTTGCGGCGTTCGCTTGTTCGCGATATTTGCGTGGAGAACGTGTACGGTAGAGAAATCACTCCACGAATCTTTGCAATCGTGATAGATTCCTGAGTGTCATCCTATCCATTTCGATGAAAAAAATTTTTGCTCATTTCTCTCACAACAAGTATCGTTTGACCATCTTTGGCCTGTTGGCGGGCGCGACATTGATGGCTGTCGTCCTGGTGCGATTGCGTATTATCGGCACGGATTCGTTGCGCTATGTCTTCCTGGTNTGGAACCTGTTCCTGGCCTGGATTCCNTTCATGGTGGCCTATGTCATTTACACATTGCCGCTTTCGCGCCGCGCCTTGCTGCTGGTGGCGCCGCTCAGCGCTTTTTTGTGGCNGATTTTCTTCCCCAATGCGCCATACATTTTGACCGATTTCCAGCATTTGAGCGCCCCCGGCGAAGGTTTCCCGGTGTGGTATGATGTGTTGCTCTTGATGTGGGCCGCTTTCACCGGTTTGTTCTTGGGCATGATCTCGCTGTTCATGATGCAGGAAATTGTGCGGCGCGAGTTTGGCAGGTGGTCGGGTTGGGGATTTGTTTTACTCGTCACCGGCCTGACNGCCATAGGCGTTTACATGGGGCGTTTCTTGCGCTGGAATTCCTGGGATGTTCTCGGTCATTTTGGCGACATGGCGCGGTTTACCTTGTATTATCTCCTCCATCCAACGNCTCGCTCGCTGCTCTTTGCCGGGCTGTTCGTGCCGTTTTTCCTGTTCGTCTACTTGCTCATGTATGCGTTTGGACATCTCCTGATGGAACGACGCGCAAACGAGCAGACGCGCGCGATGGAAAAGTAGTCGAATGCAGCCCTATATTCTCATTCGCGGTGGGGGCGATCTGGCCTCTGGGGTTGCCTTGCGCTTGCATCGCGCCGGCTTGCCGGTCGTCGTCACCGAACTGGCGCAGCCGTTAGCCGTGCGGCGCACGGTCTCGTTTGCCGAGGCGGTGTATGCGGGGGCGTGCAGGGTGGAAGAGGCCAGAGGGCGGCTGATACAACGGGAGCAAGTCCCGGCGGCGTTGGAAGCGGGCGAGATTCCCGTCGTCGTGGACCCGCAAGCCTCCATCCTGTCCCTGTTCGACTTTTGCGCAGTCATNGATGCGCGGCTGACCAAGCGGCCTCCAGAGCCGCTGNCGGTCTCGGTTCCGTTTCTCATCGGACTTGGGCCTGGTTTCTGCGCNGGNGAGAATTGCCAGGCTGTCATCGAGACCCGCCGCAGCCATACCTTGGGGCGAGTCATTTGGCAGGGCGCGCCCCAGCCCGATAGCGGACAGCCGGAAGGTGATCCGCGCCGGGTGGTGCGCGCGCCGGCTGCGGGGGTAGTGGTAGCATATACCGCCATCGGCGAGCATGTAGAAGAGGGGCAGTTACTGGCCGCTATTCGAGGTGAGCATGGACAGGAGTCGCCGGTGACCAGTCCATTTGCCGGGGTGGTACGCGGACTGATTCATGCCGGCTTGTCTGTGCCTGCCGGCTCGAAGATAGGCGATGTAGACCCACGCGACGATCCTTCGATGTGCAAATTCGTGTCAGATAAGTCGCTGGCGATTGGCGGCGGGGCGCTGGAGGCGCTTTTGGACAAGCGCGCCGCTCGTTGGGGGTTCCCCTATGGCGTGCAGAGGAGATGAGTTTTCCCGAAAGAAGAGGATAAGGATGACCTATGCTGAAACAATCTTCATCTCGACAGCCGGCTGAAAAGCCAAAGACCAGGCTCGATCATGCCGGTTGGCGGTTTGCCAGTGCACTGATTTTTCTTGCGGCTGCGGCTGTTTTACTTTATTCGATTTACCGGGCACAATTCTTGATTGCTGCTAGCGCTGCTGTGTTTTGTTTGTTGCTATGGGTGATCCCTGCTTTGTGGGATGGGATTGTGTTCATTTTGGGCAGGAAACCCGAAACAATGTGGGAACGCCTCAGCCTGAATCTGATGCTGGCCACCCTGGCTGCTCTCTCTTTCGAGGATGCGTCCGAGGTAGCCAAGAGATTGGGCGGACTCTTGTTGCGTGTCTTCGATTATTTTATTCGTGCGCTAAACCGATAGGGGCGGCAGTCTCCAATGGGGAGGCTATTCAATTGCCGCCCAAACATGCCTAATGCCCCCGCCGCATGGGGGTGTCCATAACTAAACAGTATGGGGGTTAGGGGGGCTCTGGTACTATTCTATTCTGGTGATTGCCCACATATTCGTATCAGCAGGCTGGAATCTCACTCCAGGCGCCAGCGGGCAGGTGCAAACAGCGTATCACCAGGCTCTGCCTGGTCTGGCAAAGCCGACCACAGGTCGGCGGTACGTTAGCACAGCAAGAGAATAGAGATGTGGGCAATTATCAGGGACACATTCTTGCATTCAAGTCGAGAATCTTGTACAATGCCTGCCTACAGAACGGCGGCTGTTGTATCGCGCTGCGTTCTGTGCAGGACGCCACTTTTCGGAGAGGATCTTCGAGAGGATATTTGTTCACTCGTTGGAGGTCGTATGCTCTTGGTGCGAACCCGTCTTCGACCCAGTCCCATTGAGGGACTGGGATGTTTTACAGAGCAGCCCATCGAAAAGGGCCAGGTGGTTTGGCAGTTCGACCCTCGCATTGATTTGCGCATTCCCTTGAGAGACCTGGCTTCTTTTCCGCCGGCCGTGCAAGACTATTTGCGCACTTACACCTATATAGAGATACGAGATGGGGAAGAGGTGATGGTGTTATGCGCCGATAATGCCAAGCATGTCAATCATTCTGACCATCCGAACTTGCTCGATACTCCAGACGGTTTGCAAGAGATCGCCGCTCGTGACATTCGGGAGGGAGAGGAATTGACATGTAACTATTACATCAATGACATAAGTGCCAGAGAAAAATTGTCCCTTTCTGACACGCTTACGTCAGAGCCCCCTCCTTGCCCATGAAACCGAACAAAACCCCCTGGCTGATTTTCCTGGTTGGGCTGTTCCTGCGGCTCATCCCGGTCCTGCTCACGCGCGGACTTGGCATTGGCCTGGACGACATGTTCCAGTACGACATGCTGGCGCGCAGCCTGGCAAGCGGAAACGGCTACCGCTGGTATGCCCGCGACGACCTGCGCATGTTGGAAGCCTACGTCCACTTCGACCTTTCGGGCGTGGATTACGACCCCGTGCGCGGCGTTCCCACCTCATTTCGCGCGCCGCTCTATCCGGCCTTCCTGGCGCTAGTCTACCTGCTCACGGGCGGAGGGACGGGACGCTTCTTCGCCGCGCGGCTGGTTCAGGCTGCCCTGGGCGCCCTGCTGGCCCCGTTGACGTATGCCGTCTCGCGCCGCCTCTTCCCTGACCGTGAGGCGGTTGCCGTTATGTCGGCCTGGATAGTGGCCTGTTACCCGATCCTGCTGCT
>JGI24187J35170_1000380_pt1 | contig 19883 bp, 3 predicted proteins | sample YNPBryBLVA2012_FD_35170 | JGI IMG/M metagenome (IMG submission 35170)
CAACGCCACCAGCAGCAGCACAAAGACCCAGTTCTGGGTGGGCACCCGCCCCTTGACGGCAAAGGGGTCGTTGGTCGCCTCGTCGTGGCGGGCATCCTCCCGCCTGAAAATGAGGGCCATGATCAGGCCGATGCCGATGCCAAAGGTCAGCGACAGGAGTAGCCGGGCGATGGCCAGGTCCAGGCCGATGGCCACACCGGTATAGGCCAGGGCCAGGATGTTGGCNGCCGGGGCNAAGAACAGGAAGGTGATGGCCGGTCCCAGCCCGGCGCCCTTTTTGTAGATGCCGGCGAACAGGGGCACGATGGTGCAGGAACAGACGGCCAGCACCGAGCCGGCCAGGGCTGCCGCCGGGTAGGAAACCCACTTGGGCGCATTCCGCCCCAGGAAACGGGTGATCGCCTCCTTGGGGATCAGCGCTGCCAGCGCCCCGGCGATGAAAAAGGCCGGCAGCAGGCACAAAAGCACGTGGGCCGCCAGGTAAGCGGCCAGGTTGCCCAGGCCGCCCTGCAACAGGGTGACGATCCATTCTCCGATGGACATTCCATTGCCTCCACTTTTGTTCTTCTGTGATCAACCGACCCAGGGAAACTCTCCCTGCTGAATCTATGAGTATTTCTGAATATTCCAGGAAACAGATACTTGCAGGCCCAAAAAAGAGGCGTCATGCCTGACAACGCGGGCAGGGGCAGTTGTCCAGGCTCCCGGCCGGAACCGGCGGAAAGACAGGCTCCTCTTCCATCAGGTCTCGCACCAGGACCCGGCCTTCGTCCAACAGCCCGGCCAGGCGTTCATTGGCCAGGCGATAGTAGACGAGGGTCCCCTCACGGCGTTCGGTCACCAGACCGGCCTGCCGCAGCGTCGCCAGTTGCTGGGAGACGTAGGGCTGGCGCCTGTCCAGGATCGCCGTCAGGTGACAGACGCACGCTTCCTGCTGCGCCAGAATGTCCAGAATGCGCAGCCGCACCGGGTGCGAGAGCGCCTGGAAAAGCTCCGCCTGCTTCTTGTAAGCGTTGTTGTCACCCACCTATCTATAGTCCCTGTCGAATATTCAAAATTACGAACATATTGTACACTGCGGAGCCGATCTTGTCAAATCGGGAGGCCGGTGAGGCTTGCCTGCGGGATGCCCGCCGTTGCGAGTTCCGCTTCTTGACAACCGGATCGAATCGTGCTACCATGACTGTAATTGCTCAGGTGCCTGGCACTTTTCCGAACCTGGCGGTGCAGTTTCTGGCGAATTCTACAAGTAGCGGCCAGCCTGAGCAGTCGCTCATAAACAAGCAATTGACAACCGGTTGGCCCAGTTATCCTCCAACTCCGCCTGCCCCTTCCGGGACGGATGGGCGATACGGGGAGGGAAGCAATCCTCTCGCCCTCCATTGTGTAAAGGAGGCCGTTGGTTTCGCAGCCGGTTACCAATTGGCTTTGCCTTTCACGTCAGCTTCGCCAGAGTCCAGTGGCGAGATGAGGCATCTGCCAACGTAGGGAGGGAGGGCGCTGTGGTATCTCTATCCAAGTTTCTTGCGTTCAACCGTTCTTTCAAGGTGATTGGCAGGATACTGGGCCTCCTGTGCGCCTTGATTCTGTCCGGCTCACCGCCGCATTCTGTTGCAGGGCAGCCACTCGCTGAGCCATCATCCCCTTCCCCAACACTTTTTTCTGATTCTTTCTCCCATTTTCTCTCTTCTTCCCCCAAGCACCAACTGCACGCCGCCTGGCAACACGCCCTGGAGGTGGGCAGTTACGAGTTCAGCGCCGACGTGGTCCAGTACGTCGTTCCCGTTGCCAACGCAGCCAACGTCGGCCAGACGAGCCGGCAATCGGCCATCCACCTCGAAGGCCAGGCCAACCTTCAGGCCGGATCCGTCTACCTCGCCCTCTGGTCGCAGGGCGGCTCCCTGTTCGATAGCTCCGACGCGGCCGAATTCAAGATCGAGGGCGGCCACACCTACTTTCGCCAGGGAGGCGGTGCCTGGCAGGAAACCGGCGATGTGTTGGACGCCTTTGCCCCGCAGGGCGACTTTCTCTCCTTCCTGGCCGGCGCCCAAGACATTCAGCCCTCCCCAACCCCCAGCTCCCGATCTACCGTCTACCACTATCGCCTCGACGGCCCCCAATTCGCGCGTTATATGCGCGACCAGATGGAGCAGCTTCTCAGCCAGCGGGGCGAGCTCCGCCCGGGCATGGAGCTGGGCACCTCCAGGATGCTGGAGGGCATGAGTGGCAGCGGTGAGCTGTGGGTCGGCGACGACGGCCTGCCTCAGCGCCAGGTCACCCGCGTCCAATTTGCGCCCCAGGGAGACGAACAGGTCGAAGCCGAGATCAATGTCCGTTTCTTCAACTTCGGCGGCGAGGGCGGCCTGGCTGGTGTCGGTCCGGCTGATCCGGCCCTCGCTTCCGCTGACTCTGCCGCGAACCGGGCGGGCGACATGGCGGGACAGGCTGCGATCCTTGTCCTCGCCCTGGTCATGACGTTTCTGCCCATTGCCTACCTCCGCTCGCGCAAGATTTATGCCGCCGTGATCCTGCTGGTCATCGTCTCGATGCTCTCTGTGCCGCTGATGCAGAGCCAGCAGGCCGTCGCCTTCTCGGAGCGGCAAGCCGAAAAGCAGCGCCAACAAGACGACCTCCAGGCCCAGGCCCAGGCGGCCACCGATGCCCGAACCGCCCAGGTCGAACAGCGCGCCACAACGCTGGCCCTCACCGGGCCGGAGGCGCTGGCCGCTATCCAAAACGACGACTGGACCGACAGCGACGGCGATGGCCTGACCGATGTGCAGGAGGGCTTCCTGGGAGCCGATCCCTACGCCCAAGATGCCCGGGAAATAACCCTGCACTATACGCCGCCGCTGACCGAAACCGGCGTGGACAGCGACCTCGATGGCCTGACCGACTACCAAGAGGGCCTGCTCGGCACCAATCCCGACGAGCCCGACAGCGATGGCGACCTGATCACCGACACCCTGGAGGTCGAGGGCTTTAGCTACAACGGCCGGGTGTGGCATACGAACCCCCTGGCCCTGGACAGCAACGACGACGGCGTGGACGACAGCCGAGAGTGGAAGAGCGCCGCCCGCTATCACGACACCTGGGACACCGACAGCGACGGCATACCCGACCTATTCGACGACGACAACGACGGCGACGGCGTGCCCGACCGGCTTGACGTCTCGCCCTTTGAGAAGCGCGATCAGCAGTTCACCTCCAGCTCGCCCTTCCGCCTGGTGCTCAATGGGCTGGCCACTGGCGAGCCGACCCTGGTGGAGTTCCAGCTCCGCCCCACCAACCCCGAGCACTTGTGGTACGCTCAACACGCCCTGAATTGGCCCTCCGACAACAAAGGCAACCTCCAGGATATCACGGGCGGCACCCTGCCCAACATGGACGGCGACATCCAGTTGCTGCCCATGCTGGAGCTGACCATCCCCGATTCGCCCTCCAACCTGCCGCTGACCGCCCCCCGCATCGAGGTCAACGTCCAGGCCATTCCCAACCATCCCGGCGGCTACACCGGAGTGCACAGCGGCACCCTGATCCTGGAGGACACGGCCTATGGCCTGAGGGTGACACGGGCTGACCCGGCGCACATCATCCACTACACCATCCGCACCGGGAGCTGCGCCAACCCCGGCCCGACCGTGTACGGCATGAGCTATTTCGGCACGCCCTACTACTTCAGCGGCGTCAAGCTGGCCGACTGGGCCGACGGCAACCACATTTTGACCACCTTCGAGACCTACCTCGACAACATCGTCGGCTGTGCCGAGATCCCCAACCTGGCCTTCGAGGGCGACCAGATGGTCAACCACGAACTGCTGGCCAGCTATCAGATCGCCGTGCGGGACCTCAATGCCGACGGCAGCGGCAAGGTGGTCTACGTGCCGCTGAGCCTGATCGTTGACCCCGACAGCGGCCAGCGAGTTGCCTTTAACGCCCAGATGCTCTACGTGCCGACTGGGGGCTGGGGAGCCGCCCACCAGGTGCGACTGGTGTGGGTGGCCAACATGCTGCAAGACGGCGTGTGCCGCTACGGTAACATCTTTCCCACCTGGAACAGAACCTGCTTTGTCTCGGCCGACGATGTGGCCCAGGCCATCCACACCTACGAGGACACCTGGCAGCTCACCGGCCTGGACATACGCGAGGAGCGGGGGGTGGACGTGGCCACCATCTACGAGGACCCGGCCGCCATCAGCGACCTCAACCCGGCGTTGCTCGGCGACGAGGGCCGCCTGGTCCAACTGGCCGACGGGCTGGACTACAGTTTCCTGGCCGGCCGCGACTGCGACTCGCTGGATGCCAACGGCGAGTGCGTCGGCGACGGTGTCCGCGATCTGACCATCGCCGAAATTCAGTACCGCTTTAACCACCCCACCAATAACTCGGTGCCCATCGAACAACGCTGGTACATCAGCGACACGCTGCGCGTTGAGACCGGCAGTTACGACAGCCTGAACCAGATGATCGCTGCCCTCAACGAGGACGTGATCCCGGCCATTCTCAACAGCACCTTCACGGCCTACACACCCATCACGCCCAGCTTGCTGCTGGCCTACGAGCACCGCTACCGCGCTCTCAACCTGGATGGCAACGACATCAGCAGCAACTTTTCCTGGTCCACGAACGGCAAAGAGCTGACTGTGAATTTCGCCGCCGGGGCGGGTGTGCCGGTGCGCACCACGGCCAACCTCAAGCTGTCGCCCTACCGCTACGACGCAGGCCAGGGCACCTGGTCGCTGCTCAGCGGCGTGGAGTACTGGCAGGAGACCGGCCGCCGCTACGCCGACGCCTTTGCCGACGAGCCCGACCACGAGGTGGCCGAGGGCAAACTCATCGCCGCCCAGCTCTACCTGTTTATGCTCTTCAACGGTGTGCAGACTACCGTCGACATCGGCGGGCCGGTGGTCAACAAGAACGTCATCGCCGACGACGCCTTCATCGGCAATCACGTCCTCCTTACGGGGATCATCACCGCAGCCAAGGTGATCGCCAGCCAGATCTATATCGGGCGGGCGCTGTCTCTGGCCCTGGACGATGTGCCCAACCTCTTCCGCTACCTGAAGTGGGCCATCGGCGACCACATTGCCACCCGGGGCGCGCTGTCGGTCGTCGACAAGTTTAACAACCTGGGCACCCGCTTCCGCCTCTTTAACTCCACCATCTTCAAGGGGATCGTCATCGCCGCTGTGGTGGTGGTCATTGTCGCCGTCGTTGCCGTGTTGATCTACCTGATCGTCACCGACAGAATCCCAGATTATGTTATCTCAGCCTTTGTGGCGACGATCACGTTCGTCACCGGGGTGCTCATCCCGGCACGGTCGTTGATCAACAGCTTTCGGGCAGCCCACGCCGCGGTGACTGTGGCTGGCAGCAACATCTCCAGCGCCCGGACGGCGCTCAACGGTGCAGCCGTGGCGGCCGTCGTCGGCTTCATCATCGAGGTGGGCATCATCTGGGGCGTGTTCATCTACATGATCGCCTCCGGCAAGGTCGAGCCGGGCACGCCCCAATACTCTTACCTGCTGGCCTATTCCTACGCGGCGACCATGATCGCCCTGCTCTACCTCCAAATCGCCCTCATCCCCCACATCGGCTGGCTGCTGGTCGGCCTGGCCGCCTTTGCCGATGCCATCCTGACCTTCATCTGCAAGGTCGGCTGGTGGGGCAAGGACGCCGAGACCGGCTCCTGCTTTACGCTCAAGGGCTGGCTTACCGAACAACTGGCCGACTACTACTTCGAGCCCGGTATCGCCTTCGACCTTCAGACCGAGCGCAACGACCTGCTCGTCCTGCCCGATTTCGAGATGAGGCTCGGCGATCCGGGCAAGGGCCTGGTCGAGGGCAATACCGTGGTCTTTACCGCCACGGCCGGCCTGAACCTCTACCAGGCTGAGCCGAAGGGCTGCAACTACTGCCCCCCGGATTGTATGCAGACCACCGGCGTCCTGATTTACGACTGGCTGACGGAGTGCAAAACGGATGTGAGCCCCNCCCCTAACAACATGCCCACCGGCTGGTCCTTCATCTATCGCTACTCCGTCCAACGGGTGTCCCATGGCTTTGTATCCAATGCCTCCTGCACCATCCCCCTCTATCAAGCCAGGCCACCTCAAGGCCGGGCCCACAGCCCGGCCACGACCCTGGAGGCCGGCCTCAACCGGACCTACCCCCTCTACCTCGACGTCGGACTGCAGATACCCACCTGGTCGTGCGCCGGCGAGTTCTGCGAGAACCCCGTCTACCAGCGCGTTCGCTTTTCCCATAACCTGGGCGAAAGCGTCTACCTGGACGTGCTGCCAGATACGTTGGACGAATTCTATAATTTTCAGGGCATACAGCCCGGCAGCGCCTCTGGCGCCGGGCCGTATAGCTGGCGCTGGGATTGGGACGGCGACGGTTCCTATGGCAACAATGCCTGGTGCGCCTGGTCGTACCACCACTGCGGCCTCGACCCCAACGACAACAGCGTGGATACGGACGGTGACGGCCTGACTGACAGCTTTGAGCTGGACTATCAGCAAAAAGGCATCGCCAACGGCGGCGGCCCCATTGACGCCACCGACAGCGACAGCGACGACGACGGCCTGTGCGACTTTCAGGAGATCCGCCTGGGCACCATGCCCGGCATGGCCGACACCGACGGCGATGGTCTGACCGACGCCGAAGAGGTCTATCACGCCGTCTACAATTGCGCCACGCACACGCCCACCGGCGCCTGGTCCGGCGGCTGGGATTTCCAATACGCCCCCGGCAAGACACTGCACATCAGCTCCGACCCGCTGCTGCGCGACGCCGACGGCGACGGCATGAGCGACAAACTGGAAAAGATGTTCCACGAACTCGACCCCGAGGACTACCCCTACCACCCCTCGGTCTGGAATCCCAATCCCCTGGCCCTCTATATGGCCATCAGCGACCGCGACGACTTTGTCGCACCCGGCGACAGCCTGGTCTACACTGCCACGGTCGCCAACGAGCTGACCGTGCCCTGGTACGAGTCAGGCGCGATCACCACCACCTTCCCCGCCGCTCTGGGCGGCAGCGCCCCGGTGACGCCCTTTGAACTCTTCCAACACAAGCAACTGGAGATCGCCAGCCAGGTTACGGCCAGCGGCAGCACGCAGTTGGTCAGCATCGGCAACCTGGCCCGCGCCCAACTGCTCGACTCGGCGGCCGGGCCGCCCCTCAACGACGACAGGTTGAGCACCAGCGGCACCTACTCGCTGACCGTAGACGCCGACCAGCCCAGCTCGACCATTCAACTCAGCGCCTACACCCGGGCCGGCGGCTACCTGATCATCGGTGGCAGCGCCTCCGACCCGACGTCGTACATCAGCCGCGTCGAGATCAGCGCCGACCAGGGCGCCAGCTATGAAACCACCCTGTGCAACGGCGTGCCTTGCGCCGAAACCTGGGCCTATACCTGGGCGCGTCCCGGCGTCGAAGGGCGGCACACCCTCTATACCCGCGCCGTGGACGCCGTGGGCAACGTCGAGGACCCGCCCCACAGCTACACCGTCATCGTGGACGGCCAGCCGCCGAACCTGCCGCCGACCATGCCCGGCAACCCTATCCAACGCTCACGGCAGAACAACGACCTGCACTGGACCGTCGAGCTCTATGGCACCGTCGCCGATCCGCCGGTCGGCGCCGATCCGGGCAGCGGCGTGCAGCAGGTGGAGGTTAACGTTGAGCCGCTGAGTACCGGCTGGCAGACGGCCACTCTGACCCTGGCGCCCGACGGCCGCAGCGGCGATTGGCACATCTACTATCCCCTGGCCAAGCTCGACGCCGGAAACGGCAACGACGCCGTCGCCGACCCCACCGGTCAATACACCGTCACCGTGCGCGCCACCGACAGCACGGGCAACGTGACCCAGCCAGCCAACTATCGCCTCTTCCAGGTCCGGCTGGACAACCTGGCGCCCGAAGTGAGCCTCGATCCCATCCACACCGAGGCGCGCGTCATCTCCGCGACGCTGACCGTCGTCACCTCGACGGACATCATCTCCACGGCCATGACCCTGACCGGGGCCATGACCGAACCCCAGGGCATCGCCACCGGCCTGGATTCGCTTGAAATCGCCTTCGTCCCGGCCGACATGCTGGGCACTCTCTCCGCGCCGTCGCTGTTGATGTTCATGAACGAGCTGCCGGGCAACGCTGATTTCCGTGACCTGTCGGGCAACGACGCGCCGATCACCTGCGACCCACTCGCCGGCACCTGCCCCCAGACCGGCCTGGAGGGCATGTACGGCCTGGCCGCCGGGTTCGACGGCGCCGACGACCGGCTCGACATCAGGGCCGATGTGCCCGAGAGCGACGTCACCTGGGCGCTGTGGTTCCGCACCACCTGCGACGATTGTGGCCTGGTCTCGGCTTACAACGCCGCTTCTCACGACCGTGACCTCTTTCTGAGCGGCGGTCACATCTGCGCCATGGTCTTTAACGGCTACGCCGAGACGATCTGCAGCCGCTCCGGCACCGACTATGCCGACGGCGCCTGGCACCACGTGGTCCACACCCTGGGCCCCGACGGCAGCCGCCTGTACGTGGACGGCATCGAAGAGTCGGCCGGCTGGCTCACCGCCTCGGGCCTGGCCCAGACCGGGCTGTTCCTGGGCTATGCTTCCAACGCAGTCCAGCCCTACTTTTCCGGGCGCGTGGACGAGTTTGAGATTTACAACAAGGCGTTCAACATCGGCCAGGTGGCAGCCCTCTACCGCCGCTGGCAGCCGGCGGCCCTGGCTGACTCGGGGCCGAACGTGGCCAGCACCACCTGGAGCTACCGGCTCGACGAGCCGCTGGAGGGTTACTATCAGATCGACATGCGCGGCGCCGACGTCATCGGCAACCGCAACGACGAGCACCGTGGCCGCTGGCCGCAGTGGAACGGNCTGATCGACCTGGCGCCGCCGCAGGTCAGCCTGGAAGTGAGCTATAGCGGCGCCGGCTCGTCGGCCCAGACCCACTACGCGGGCAGCGCCACCGACTTTGACCTGACCACCGACCAGTTCGCCTTCCCCTGCCCTCTGGAGGCGAGCGACTATGGCTACTACAGCTCGCCCTGGTGGGACCGGATCAGCAACAACTTCCAGCGCCTCTACCAGCTCACGCCGTCGTGCACCGTCAGCGGCTTCCAGCCCGATAACGTCATCCTCCGCGCCTGCGACGCCTTTGGCCGCTGCGCCGCTGCCACCCCCGACCATTACAAGATCTATTTCGTCTCCTACACCCCCGCCGAAGGCCTCGAAAGCCACAACCGCATCGAGCGCGCCGACCTGTTCGATGGCTCGCACCGCGAGGTGCTGCTGGCCGAACTGGATCAGGTCACCGGCCTGGACCTCGACCTGCTGGGCGGCTACCTGTATTGGATCGAGGTTGACCGCGATACCAACCTGGGCCGCATCCGCCGCGCCAGCCTGGACGGCCTGAACCCCGAGGATNTGCTGACCGGCCTGCCCTTCCCCGCCCAGTACCGCAGCGGCAGCCTGGTCCTGAACCCCCANGGCGGCAAGATCTACTGGTCGCAGGGTGGCGCCGTGTGGTGGGCCAATCTGGACGGCAGCGGAGCGGCCATCCTGCACAACCTGGCCGGCCAGCACGTGGCCAGCGAACTGGCCGTGGACTTGCAGCACGGCAAACTGTACTGGATTGATGTCAAGACCGATCTGTCGTACGATTCCCAGATCTGGCGCGCCGACCTGGACGGCACCGATGCGGAAAGCATCGTGACCTCGGCGTCCAATCACCTCTTCGAGCTGACCGACCTGGCCCTGGACCTGGCCGGCGACCGGCTCTACTGGGTGGACGACGGCAGGCTGTGGCGGGCCGCCCTTGACGGCACGGGCGCCACCGACCTGCAGCTCAACGTCTGGGACGAGAAGCGCGTCGGATCGCTGCTGGTCAACCCCACCGGCACGCGGACCTACTTTACCCACCAGGGCCACATTCAACAATACGACCTGGTCAGCGCCGAGCGCTCGACGCTGATCGAGGCCCTCTGGGACAAGCTGCCCTGGTGGCACACCACTACCTGGTCCTGGTGGCACGCTGGCCCCATGGTCACCGGTCTGATCCCCGGCGAGACGATCACCCATGCCGACATGGCCCTGGGCAAGGTTGCCCGCCGCAGCGACGGCCGCCAGACCCGGATCGCCGTCCGGGGCGAGACCTTCGACTACGAGCTGGTGGTCAGCAACCAGGGGCCGCTCAATGCCAACGACGTGATCCTGCACGACACGCTGCCGGCGGGTGTCACCTTTGTCTCGGCCGCGCCGGCGTCGGCCCATTGCAGTGCGGCCGGCGGCGAGGTCACCTGCGCCCTGGGCACTGTCCCCTGGCAGGATCAGGTTACCGTCACCCTTCAGGTTCAAGTCGAAGGCTCGGCTACAGGCCTGCTGGTCAATACGGCCCACGTCGAAGCCAGCCAGGACGATCCCGATCTGAGCAACAACAGTGTCTCGCTTGGGGACGTGCTTGTGGTATCCCCGCCCGGATCGCCGCCGGCGGGCGATCCCTATCTCTACTGGCGCTCCTCCTTCTACATTGAGCGGTTCCCCCTCGCCGATCCCACGATCAGCCAGCAGGTGATCCCTGACACACGGAATTGGGAGCGGGAGAACCTGGCCGTTGACGACACGATGGGTACATCGGGCGGCAAGCTCTATTGGGTGAACCGCGCGGCGGGTCTCATCCGCCGCGCCAACCTGGACGGCACGGACGTGGAGACGGTCATCAGCGGTCTGACCAATCCCAACTATGTGGCCGTGGCCCCCCTGTCTGGCTACCTCTTCTGGGTCGGCAACAGTCCCTCTTGCGACACCTCGACCATTGAGCGGGCCAACCTCGACGGCACGGGCCGTCAGGTCCTCTTCTCCGGGCTCGGTTTCGCCGGCCCTCTGGCCGTGGATGAGTTGTTCGGCAAACTCTACTGGACTGACCAGCGGCGGGGCATTCGCCGTGCCAACCTGGACGGCTCCGGCGAGCAGGTCGTCATCCCGGACGTGTTTGTCGTTGCCCTGTCTGTGGACAGCTACGGCGAAAAGATCTACTGGACCACGGGGAGCGAGATCCGGCGGGCGAACCTCGACGGCTCGGGCGTGCAAACGCTGCACAGCGGCAGCAGAGCCAATAGCATAGAGAGCCTGGCCCTGCACCTGTCTGAGGGCAAGATCTACTGGAGCGAGAACGATCGACTGCGCCGGGCGAACCTCGACGGCTCCGCTGTGGAGACGCTGGCCACCGGCCTGCCCCTCATCTGGCACCTGGCCCTGGGTTATTCGGGCGCGCTGCCGCCCACACCCACGCCCACGCCGAGCAACACGCCGACGCCGAGCAGCACCCCCACCGCCACGCCCACACCGACCAACACGCCGACGCCGACGACCACGCCCCAGCCGGTCATCGATCCCACGCCGGGCGGGCCACCCCCGGCCGAGGTGCTCAACTGGTCAGGCTGGTACAGCGGGGCCCACATCCTGGAGTCGCCTCTCTACTGCTACAACGCAGCTTCCTGCATTCAAATTCTGCCGCCGGGCGTCACCGATCCGCCCCGCGACCTGGCCGTGGACTCGGCCGCCGGCAAGCTCTACTGGATCCAGGCCGACCTGACCCCAGCCGAGATCCGCCGCGCCAATCTGGACGGCAGCAACGTCGAGACGATCGTCACCGTCTCAACCTCGATGCCCAACGCCCTGGCCCTTGACCCCCAGGGCGGGCACATCTACTGGACACTGGACGATGGCCGCCTCCGGCGCGCCGGGCTGGACGGCGCCAACCCGGCGACGCTGTTGGCCGGACTGGGTCGGCCCACCTGGCTGGCCCTTGACCCGGTCAACGCCAGGCTCTACTGGTTGGACGAGGCGAACACGCCGCTGATGCGCATCCAGCGGGCCAATCTCGACGGCACGGGCCTGGAAACGGTGCTCGAAGAGGACGGCAGCCACACCCCGCCTTTCATCGGCCCCGAGACCTACGGCCTGGCAGTGGACTACGTCCACAACTGGCTCTTCTGGGTGGACCGCTGGTATTACCTTGGCACCTACCCCCAGTCGCGCATCCAGCGCCTGATCCTCGACTGCACGCCGGCTGACACCTGCCTGCGCTCGATGATCAGCACGCCCGAGCACTTCCTGCGGGGCATCGCCCTCGACCTGAACAACTACCAGATGTTCTGGGGTCAGGAAGACCAGGCCGGGACCGAATACACCGTCCTGCAACAAAAACTGGACGGCACCGGACCGACTTACTTTGCCATCGCTCAGTCCATCCCCGCCGACGGGATCCGCGACCTGGAATTGCAGTATCCCTCGCCCACGCCAACGCCGACCGACACCGCCACGCCGACGAACACACCGACGCCCAGCAGCACGCCCACACCCAGCAACACGCCGACGGCCACGACCACGCCCCAGGCCCTGCCCACCCCCACGCCCGGCGGGCCNCCCGCCGCCGACCAGATCTTCTGGGGCATTGATGGCGAGATCCAGGGCGCGCCGATTGCCGGCTGTCTCGATGGCTCGTGCATCAACACTGTGACCCAGCTCCTCTACTCGCCCGCCGACCTCAAGGTTGACTCGCTCCACGGCAAGGTCTACTGGTTCGAGGCCGACGTCCCCGTGCCGGCCATCAAGCAGGCCAACCTGGACGGGACCGACGTCGTGACCGTGATCACCAACACCTTCGGCTTTGGTGGCATCGAGCTCGATCCCGAAAACGACCGCCTCTACTGGTCCGAACCCCTGGGCGACACGAACGGGCGGATCATGGCTGCCCACCTCGATGGCTCGGACCCGAACGTGCTCCTCGGCGGCCTGGACGAGCCGACCTTCCTTTCCCTGGATACGACGCGCCGCCTGCTTTACTGGCTGGACGGAAGCTACGGCTACCCCAAAATGCTGCTGCGCGCCGACTTGAGCAGCCCGCCCTACCCCGTCTCGGTGTTGTTCACCGAGGACGGCAGCCACACGCCGCCGCGCATCGGCGAATGGGTCTGGGGCCTGGCCGTGGACACCGATCATCAATACCTGTTCTGGCCTGACAGCGGCGGCTCCTGGCCCGATGGGTACAGCCGCGTCCAGCGCGCCGACCTGGCCTGCCTCGAAGCGGGCAATCCCGTGGACGACTGCCTGCGCACGATGGTCGAGGAAANCACCGACAACGGCATCCGCGGCCTGGCCCTGGATCGCACCTCGCTGCTGATCTACTGGGGCAATCTGACAGGCACCGACTCGATCCGCGCCACCCTGCTGGATGACACCGGTCCTGACAACGATGTCATCGCCCCGCTGGTGAGCAATCCCCAGTGCGTGGCCCTGGTCTTTCCCTCGCCCACACCCACGAGCACAAGCACGCCCACACCGACCGATACTTCCACGCCGACGCCGACCTGCACCCCGCTCGTCGTGCCCACCGACACCGGCACGCCGACGCCTTCAGCCACGCCGACCGACACCTCTACCCCAACCCCCACCTGGACGCCCACCCCCGGGCCGGGCTGCGTGCCCGACCCCGATCCGCACGAGGCCGACGACGCCTACCGCCAGGCCACCGGCCTGGCGCTGCACAATCCCAGCCTGGCCCACAACTTCCACGTCGTCGGCGACGAGGACTGGCTCTACTTCGACGCCGAGCCGGGCCACTATTACGAGATCCACGCCGCGATCCTGGGCGGCGATGCCGACACCTTTGTCGAGCTATACGCCAGCGACGGCACGACCCTGCTGGCCGACAACGGCAACCCCGGTGGNCAGCCGGAGAATACCATCCACTTTGCGCCGAACGATTACGAGCGCTATTACCTGCGCGTGACCAACCTCAGCGGCCTGGCTACCTGCGATACCGGCTACAACCTCTACCTCGACAGCGTGCCCGGTCCCCCGCTGCCCGGCCCCACGCCTATGCCGCCCGGCCATCTCGCCCCTGCCCTGGACAGCGCCGTGGTTCACCCCGCCGACGGCAGCGTCGTCGGCAGCCTCGGCCCGGTCCAGGTGGACGTGGGCGCGCACGCCGCCGATTCACTGCAAACGCTGACCGTCACCCTGGACGGTGGCACCCTGGCGACGACCGGCTGGCCCAGCGGCGCCGTCACCGACACGACCTGGACGANGGCCTGGACGGCCNTGGNCGAGGGCGTCTACACCCTTGACTCCGTGGCCAGCGACTGGNCCGGGCGGGTCCAGACCGAAACCCATCCCATCCACGTCATCGTAGACACCGGCGCGCCGACGGTCAGCATCGCTCCTGCCGTCTATACCACCACCCACCTGATCGGGCCGCAGCAGGTGGCACTGACCGGCGCTGCTCACGACACGTTGGGCGTGGCCCAGGTGTGGGTCAGCACCGACGGCGCTCCCTGGCAGTCGGCGCAGGTGACACCCGGCTCATGGACCTACCCCTGGCCCGTCGGGCTGGCCGATGGCCTCGTTGTGCCCGTCTCGGCGCGGGCCGTTGACCCGGCCGGCCGCACCGCCCAGGCCGACGAGCCGGTGACGGTGGACATTGTGCCGCCTGCGCCGGTGGACATCTTCCCCACCCACTTGAGCGGCGGCGACCGGCTGCCCATCGCCCCTGAGCAGACCGTCTACGAGGCCTATGCCACCCTGGTCGTCACCTGGACGGCCAGCAGCGACGGCAGCGGCCTGCGCGGCTACTATGTCGGCTGGACCCAGGCCTACACGCCCGCTCTTTCCGCCTTGACTTTCTACGCCCCCGGCGCGACGCGCGAGCACAGCCATGTCGCCGGCGAAGCCGAGGCCCTCTATTTCCACGTCGTCAGCGTGGACGTGTGGGGCAACCGCCGCTGGCAGACCAGCGGCCCTTACTACGTGGACGGGCCGGCCACGCCCGATCTGGTCGCCTTCCGCCCCGCGCCGGTGAGCCATAGCGGCGTCTACCACGGCTGGATGTACAGCGGCGCGACCCAACTGGCTGCCGACCGCGAGATCCACCAGAGCAGCTACGCCCTCTCGCCCTTTGGCGGTGTGCAGCGCTTCTATATGACCTGGGACGACCAGGCGCTCCGCCTGGCCTGGACCGGCGCGGATTGGGACTATGCCGGCGACCTGTACGTTTACCTCGATGTGGCGCCGGGCGGCGCGCCGCTGCTCTACAACCCCTACCCTGGCCCGGCAAGCCTCGGCTTCCCGGCCGGCTTTGCCCCTGACCTGGCCATCCAGGTCGAGGACAGCGCCACGGCCCACCTGCTGGCCTGGAGCGGCGCCTGGACGCCGGCGGGTGACCTGCCGGCCGACTACTTCCGCCTCGACGCTGGCGCGCCGATCATCACCGACCTGTACCTGCCCTTCGCCTACCTGGGCATCGGCCCGGCCACGCCGCTGGGCGTGCTGGCCGTGGCCAGCGAGGAAGACGCCCTGCGCCTGTGGGCCGCCGCCCCCGACCACAATCCGCTCAACAGTGAGCGGGTGGTCAATCCCCTGGCCCTGGGCCGCGACCTGACGGCCTACGACCTGACCCTCTTCCACCACTGGCCCGACCTCGGCCTGGGGGTCGAGGTCAATGACGGCCGCTTTGCCGACAGCGACCTGGCCCTCACCATCCGGCCCGTGGGCGACGGCGTGGCCGTCGGCTACCTGGAGACTGACCTGCTCGACCTGCTGCAGCCCGGCCAGCGCCTCGACGCCGACGGCGACGGGGTCGTTGACGCCGACCTGCCGCTCAACGTCCACGCCTTCCCCCTGGGTTCCGGCAGGACGGTGTCCTACACCATCGCCTACGCCAACCACGGCCCCGAGACTGCGCCGGACGTCGTCGTGGACCTGACTGCCTTCGACGCCCTCTCCTTCGGCGGCAGCGGCACGCTGGCGGTGAACCTGGGCGACGTGGGACCGGGCGTGTCGGGCACGGTGACGATCACCGCCGACGTAAACGCCGCCGGGGGACCGGCCGCCGAGCTGGATGCCACGCTGGCCGACGGCCCCCACGGCGCCTACGAGTGGGCCTGGCTCCACAACCGCGTGGACGCCGATCCGCCCCAAGTCGAGATCGTCTACCCCGACCGCTACGTCCGGCCCGGCCGCCAGGTCGTCTATGGCCTGTCACGGGATGAGTCGGGCGTGCCCCTGGTCGAGCTGCGTGCCCGCTCGCTGCCCGGTGGGGCCGAGACCCTGATCACCTGCCCCGACGCCACGCCCGAGGATGGGCTGTGGAGCTGTGCCTGGGACGCCGGCGACCTGAGCGGCCTGAGCGGCTACGAGCTATGCGCCCGGGGCACCGACAGCCTGGGCAACGTCGGCGGCTGGATGGGCTGCGTCAGCCTCGTCGTGGACGACACCCCGCCGACCGTGGTCCTTGACGCCAGCTTCTACGCGGCCCTGGCCGACGGCTGGATGACGGCCGACGAAGCCCGCATCCGTGGCCAGGTGCTCGACGACCAGTTAGCCCGCGAACTTCAGGCCTGCTCGTTGCGCGACGGGCGCCTCGTTTGCAGCAACCGGAACGTGATCCCCGGCACTGCGCCGGTGGGCGACTGGTCGCTGCTGATGGCCACCGACCAGCTCGACGGCGCCTGGCGCACGCTGGAGTTCACCGGTGTGGACGGTGTAGGCAACCGCTCGTTGCCTGTGACCGAGACCTTCCGCGTTGACGTCGTGCCGCCGGTAGTGACCGTCACCCACGAGATCAGCCAGGTGTTGCTGTCTGGCTACTATAGCGGCAGCGTGACGGGCGCGCCGGTGCTCAGCGGCACCATCACCGACGGCGGCGGCGTGGCCGTCCTCTACGCCCGCGTGGAGGCACCCGGCGGTGACGTGCTGTGGCAGACTGCCGTGGTCAGCGATACCACCTGGGCCTACACGCCGACGCTTACCGGCCACGGCCACCATATCCTGCGCCTGGAAGCCTACGACCTGGCCGGCAACGTCAGCACCTGGGGACCCTTTAACCTGTGGGTGGACCAGGCCGCCGACCTGCGCGTGAGAAAGACCGACTCGGCCGATCCGATAGCTGCCGGCGATCCATTGACCTATACCCTGGTCGTGACCAACGCCGGGCCATCGGACGCTGCCGACGTGGTAGTGACCGACACCCTGCCCGCCGGCCTGGTGTTGCTCGGCGCCACAGCCAGCCAGGGCGCGGGGTGCAGTGGCGATCCCGTCGTCGTCTGCGACCTGGGCGTGCTCAGCGCCACGCTTTTCGCCACCGTCGAGCTGCGCGTGGACGTGGACCCTGGCCTGATCGGGACGCTGGTCAACACGGCCACGGTCCGCGCTGGCATCACCGATCCGATCACGGTCAACAACACCGTTACAGAGACGACCCACCTGGCGCAGATTGTGGACCTGACCATCGCCAAGTCGGCTGCGCCCAGCCTGGCCATGCCCGGCGAGTGGCTGACCTTTACCCTGGCCTTCTCCAACACCGGCGCCTACACAGCCACGGGGGTGCTCATCAGCGATGTGATACCCGCGGACCGGCTCACCACCCCCTCCTACACCAGTAGCGGGGCGCTCGTCACGCCTACGGGCGACGTCTCCTTCACCTGGCAGGTGGAGGATCTCGCACCGGGCGAGGGAGGCGTCATCACCCTGACCGGCCGACTCACTACCTGCCTGCCCGTCGGCGACATCCTGACCAACACGGCCACCATCACCAGTCCCCTCGAGGAGATCGAGCCGGCAGATAACCACGACTCAGCGGGCGTGACCGTCGCCGACGCGCCGCCACTGGCGGTGGACGATAGCTACGCGACAGTGCGAGACACCACGCTGAGCGTCACGGCGCCCCTTGGCGTGCTGGCCAACGACGTGGAACTGAACTGCCAGCCGCTGACGGCAACGCTGCTGAGCGCGCCGCTGAGTGGCACGCTGGTTCTGAGCCCCGACGGTGCTTTTGTCTATACGCCGGCCCTCCACTTCTATGGCCTGGATGCTTTTGCCTACCTGGTCAGCGACGGCGCACTGACGAACACCGCCCAGGCGTCAATAGCGGTCTTTACCGGAACCGCCCTGGCTGACCTGGCGGTAACCAAGACCGCCTCAGAGGAGCCGATCATCGCCGGCGCCGACCTGGGTTACAGCCTGGTCGTCACCAACAACGGGCCCTTCGCTGCGGTTGGCGTGGCCGTATACGACCGCCTGCCGCCAGGCACCGCTTTCCGCACGGCGTCGCCTGGCTGCGGCGAGGCCGGCGGAGTCGTATCCTGCACCCTGGGCATGCTGGCCGCCGGCGGCCAGGCGTCCTTCGACATCACCGTTACCGTCGGCCTGACGGCGACGGGACCGCTGACCAACACGGCCGTCGTGACCAGCACCGCCGCCGATCCCGACCTGGCCAACAACACGGCGAGCGTCGCCACCGGCGTCGTCGATCAGATCTGCGTCTATATACGCGACTTTGAGACGGCCGTGGGCGATGAGTGGTCGAACCCGCTGCTCAGCACGACGCCGAGCGGGCGCGGCTTCCTGGGCGAGTTTGGCAACGGCACGGTGAGCCTCAGCCTGAGCGATCTGCCGGCCCACACCCACGCCACGCTGCGCTTCAACCTGTACGTCATCCGCTCCTGGGATGGCAACCAGGTCGAGACGCAGCCTGGGCTGGAGCAGATCCTGGCTGTGGCGCCGCAGACGATCATCGGCCCGGACGTGTGGGGAGTGCACGTCTCGACCGGGGAGACGCTGCTGCGGACGACCTTCAGCAACTGGGAAGCGCTGGGGTTCCGCCAGGCCTTCCCCGGCCAGTATCCGGGTGGCGACTTTCCAGCGCGCACGGGGGCGGTCGAAAACCAGTCCCTCGGTTACGACTTCCAGGGCATTCCCCAGGACGCGGTCTATCGCCTATTCCTGACCTTCGACCATGAGGGCGAAACGCTGGAACTGGACTTTGAGGCAGCGGGGTTGCAGCAGATCGAGGACGAGAGCTGGGGTCTGGATAATCTCGAACTGTGCCTGGACGGCGGCCTGCGGCGGCCCAAGACCTTCTACTTGCCGATCATAATGAAAACAGTTTCAGCTCTCTGGCCCAAACAGCTCTGCCCGGTTACTCGTCTGCTTCACCCCAACCGGCGATTGCCTGCCTGAGACAACCCAGAACGCCCTGCCAGTCTTGTTTAGAACAATGCCCGATGAATGGTCGCGGCAGTGGCCGGCAGCGTCGCCAGAAAGGCACGGAACGCGGAAGGACGACGTAGCCCTTCCTCAGCCCAGTCCTTCAGCAGGTAATCGGTGGGAGTCACTGCCTGCTGAATCTGCGAGGTCACAATGCCCACAATCACGTCAGGACGATAACGATGAGATGATACGTGGAACTGGAGACCACAAGGGCTGGCCGACGTTTGACGCCTTTTGCACCCGGAAAGTCAATTGTCACAATGTCACCCGCCTGTAGAGGCATTTACTGCTCCTGTCCCCATAGCGATCGGGCTGCGTAGGCCAGCGACGCTCGCGTCAAATCGGCATAGTCTTCCTGATCCCACACATCACTCTCATCCACAGCCCATGTCGTGGGACTGCTCATCAGGTCATCCATCACCATCTTGACCAGCCACAGACGTTCAATGACCGGCAGGTTCTTGACCTCTGTTTCGTAAATCTGTCGGGCAACTCTTGTTGTTTGCATCACATCCTCCTTTGGGAGGTCCCGGGCTTTTATCATGGCCGGGCCTTCTGTTGCGTCATTCCTGCCAGCACGCCTGGAAGGATGGCTCCAGCTACAGCCTTCGCCAGCAGCGGCGGCGCGGGTCTTGCTCTCTGGGCCTGTGCAATGAGCAGCCGCATTCGCTCAATATAATAGCACAAAATGGCGGAGACTTCAAGGGATGGCTCAAAATTGGTTGACACTTTTGTGACCGAAGGCCTTCATCGCCCCTCACCCCCCTTTGTCCCCCCTCTCCCTCTGGCCTTGCGGCCAGGGGAGAGGGGGGA
>JGI24187J35170_1000383_pt1 | contig 19837 bp, 16 predicted proteins | sample YNPBryBLVA2012_FD_35170 | JGI IMG/M metagenome (IMG submission 35170)
ATTTTCGCATAGTTGTCATTGCGAGGAGCGTTCTTTGCGACGAAGCAATCTCCTGGCAGACCGGGAGACTGCTTCGCTATCGCTCGCAGTGACAAAAAACTTAACGCGCCATCGGTCATTTTCTGGAGTGACATGTGCTAAAACTCAAACTCGCCCTGGCTGTTTTCATCAGTATTTTACCCATGAATTTCTTGCGCTTGGTGGGTTACCGCTTGCTGGGTTACAAGGTGAGCGGGCGCATCGGTTTTGGGACGGTGATCGCGGTTTCAGAAGCCCACCTCGAAACGTGCAAGATTGGCTTGTTCAACCTGTTCATCGGGCCAATGAAAGTGGAAATAGGCCACGACGCCCGCATCGAAAACCTCAACGCCTTTTCTTGCGGATTTTGGACCATGCAAGAGCAATACCGAGAGCAGCGGTATGCCCGCTCCTTGCACATTGGCGCCAATACCCTCATCACCTCTGGGCATTATTTCGACCTGGCCGGTTCATTCGTCCTCGGCGAGGGTTCGTGGATTGCCGGCCTCGGTTCCCAGTTTTGGACGCATGGCGCGGGCGTGACCGATCGCGACATTCGGATTGGACGCGATTGCTACATCGGCAGCGCCGTCCGTTTTGCGCCCGGCTCGGCGGTGGGAGACCATACGATGGTGGCCCTGGGCAGCGTGGTGACGAAGAAATTTACCGACAGCCGCCTCCTGATTGGCGGAGTGCCGGCTTCGGTATTGAAACAGAACGTTGATTGGCGCAAGCGGGCGTAGCGTTACAAGGAACGTTCGATTTGGAAGGGGATTTCCCCGTCTGGCTGTTCGTCGAACTGCCGGGCTGCCAGATGACCGGAAAAGACGGCCTGAGCAATGATGTTGGGCGCTTCAGCGTCGCCGATGAGACGCAGGGATTTCAATTTCCCTTCTCGCCACGCAGGCTGGAGTTCGTAGTACAGGCTGTCGTTGGAGAGACGGTCGGTGAGCAAGACGACCGCTTCGCGGGGGAGCAGAGTAGACTCGCCGCTCAAGGCATGGGTCAAGGTAACGGAAGCCGGCTGAATGTCGGAAAGAAACGTTTGGGGAAGTAGTTCGACGCCCAGTTTCATCAATCTGGCCTGAATTTTGGATTGTTCGAGCGTGAATTGCGTCCAGTAAGAGACCAGCGGCGCCGGCGTGACCAGGGTCACTTGGCAGCCGTTTTGCGCCAGCAGTTCGGCCAGCACGCCGCCCAAGTAAAAATGGTCGTCGTCGTACAGGATGACGCGGCCAGCGGGCAGGCGGCCGTCCATCAGGTCGTCGGGGGTGAAGACGCCGGGCAGTTCATGGCCGGGGATGGGATGCTGAATGCTGCGGCCGCGGCCATCGCGGCGGTAGACAGCGCCGGTCGCCAGGATGACGTGTGAAAAGCCGCTTTCCAGGATGTCGTTGGCGGTCATTGGGCTGGAGGGATAGCAGGCGACGTTGGGCAGTTTGGACAGGCGGTTCAGGCGCCAGTCTATCACGCGCCGCCACTCAGACAGGCCCGGCAAAGCCGCCTCGCGCAGCACGCGCCCGCCCAACTCGCGGCGGGCCTCCAGCAGGGTGACAGCGTAACCGCGCGCGCCCAGCGAGACGGCGCATTCCAGCCCGGCCGGCCCGGCGCCTACGATCAGGATTTCGGCTGTACTCTTTTTGGGAGCAATGCTTTCGGGATGCCAGCCGCGCCGCCATTCCTCACCCATGGTAGGGTTTTGGGTGCAGCGGATGGGGACGAAGCGTGTGTCGCCAGTGACGCAGATGTTACAGCCAATGCACTCGCGGATTTCGTCCAGGCGGCCTGTTTTGATTTTGTTGGGCAGAAAGGGATCGGCAATGGATGGGCGCGCCGCGCCAATCAGGTCTAGCACGCCGCGCCGGATGGCCGAGACCATCGAGTCGGGCGAGGTGTAGCGTCCCACCCCCACCACCGGCTTGCTGGTAAGCGATTTGACGAAGGCGATGTACTTTTCCTGGTAGCCTTCTTTCTCGAAGCGCGAGGTGGCCGAGTCGTTGTTCCAGGCGCTCAGGTTCACGTCCCACAGGTCGGGCAGTTCGGCCAGCATGGCGATGATGTCATGTCCCTCGCCCTGATGGGTGAGGCCGTCTTCGCCCAGCAGTTCTTCCACGGCCAAACGCGCTGCCACTGCGCAGGTATCGCCGACGGCTTCTTTGGTATCTTCCAGCAGTTCGCGGAACAGGCGCACGCGGTTTGCAAGCGAGCCGCCGTATTCGTCGGTGCGGTCGTTGTAGCGGCGCGACAGGAAATGCGCGGCGGTGCTTAAGTTGTGGCCGGCGTATACGTAGATGATGTCGAAGCCGGCGCGTTTGGCGCGCAGGGCGGCAGTACGATGCCAACGCCGCAGGTTACGGATGTCTTCCTTGTCCATGCGGCGGGTCTGCACGGGGTCGAAGCCGGTGCCGCCTAGCGTTCCTATCGAAGTCGGGCCAAGCGGCGCCAAGCGCGTGTACAGGTTGTTGGCATCCAACCCGTTATGGGCCAGTTCGATGCCCGCCAGCGCGCCGTGACGATGTACTGCTTCGGCCATGAGCGCCAGGGCGGGCAGGTCGTCGTCGCTCCACAGGCGGCCCTCGAAGTACGGCGACAGGTCGCTGGTGGGATGGATTTCCACTTCCTCGGTGCAAACTACGCCCCAACCGCCCTCGGCTTTGATGCCGCGCATGGCAGCCAGAGCGCGTGGCATTCGGTAGCCGAAGCCGTTACAATGCGGCACCTGGTAGAAACGGTTGGGGGCCGTCAGCGGTCCGATGCGAATCGGCTCGAAGAGGATGTCGTAGGGAGAGTTTGTCATCAGGGTTCAATCCTTCTCAGGGAGAATGAATACATGCAATTCCCCCGGCCCATGCACGCCGATGGTCAAGGTCATCTCGATATCGGCGGTGCGCGACGGGCCGCTGACCAGCACGGTGGCAGGCGAAGCGCTCACCTCTGGCCTTTGGAAAGCAGTTTCCAGGTTGGCAACGATGTCGCCGGCGCGCAGGATGGCAATGTGGATTTCTGGCAGGAGCGAAGCGCTGAGCGGGCGACCTTCTGCTGCGGGAATGACCAACGTCCCTGTTTCGGCGACGCCTGCCAATGCGCCGGTGATGCCTGCCCGAATGGCCTCGTCCGCTTCTTTCTCGACCGAGAGGCCTGCTTCCGTTATCTCGGCCCAGTCCAGGCCCGCAATGGACTCCCATGCCTGCACGCGCTCGATGCCGCGCTCGCGCAGGAAAGAGAGCAGATGAGCGGACAATTCGAGAGTCGTACAGGGATGTACATGCCCCCCCAGCGCGGTCAGTTCGGCGGTGAAGCGGTCAACCAGCGTGCCTCGTTCTGCGCCTGCACTTGTCTCCTCCTCTCCTTGTCTATCTGTGTACCTGTCTATCTCGCGGCTTGTGTACCTGTCTACCTCTTTACCTGTGTTGCCTGCCTGCGTACCTCTCCCCTTTCCGCGAAATGGTCTCAGCGCCGGGCGTGGAAAGTCCTTGCTATACCCCCAGCCGGTGAAGGCAGGCAGCCTCATCCACTCGGAGAAGGGGGAAACGAGACGCGCTCCCAGCCCGGCCAAACGCTGCGAAACGGCAAACAGGCGCGGGTGAAGCGCGAGGCGGGCATACATCCGCAGGCCAAACTTCAGGAGGGGCGGTAACCCGTCTCCTTGCGACTGCTCACCGCTCACGGATAACTGTTCCCTGGCCGCGCCTGCCCGCACGCGCGTCAACAGCATGGGCAGGTCAATGTCCATGGGGCAGGCTTCTTTGCACGCTCCGCACAGCGACGAGGCTTGCGCCAGTTGGACGAAGTTCTCCCCCAGCAGGCCCGGCGAGACGACCGAACCGATGGGGCCAGGATACGGGGCGATACTCCCATCTTCGCCCAGATAGCCATGTCCGCCGATTTCGCGGAAGACCGGGCAGGCGTTCAAACAGGCTCCACAGCGGATACAGTAGAGCGCTTCGCGCAGGGGAGAGTTGCGCAGGGCCAGGCGGCCATTGTCCACCAGGACAAGGTGCCGCTGTTGATGGGGAAGCGGACGTTGGATGAGTTGCGTATAGACGCTGATCTTTTGTGTCGTTGCCGAGCGCGGGAGAAGGGAAAGCATCAACGCCAGGTCATCCAGCGAGGGGACGAGACGTTCCAAGCCCATCAGCGCAATGTGAAGCGGCGGCAGGGTAGTGACCATGCGCCCGTTGCCCTCGTTGGTGACGATGGTCAGGCTGCCGGTTTCGGCTACGCCAAAGTTGACGCCGCTCACGCCTACGTCAGCCGTCAGGAAGACCTCGCGCAGCACTTTGCGGGCGGCGTTGGTCAGCGCGGCGATGTCTTCGGTATAGGGGATGCCCAGTTTTTCATGGAAGAGTTCGCCTATTTCGTGGCGGCGCAGATGGACTGCCGGGGTGATGATGTGGCTGGGGCGTTCGTTGCGCAGTTGGATGATGTATTCGCCCAAATCGGTTTCGACTACGCGGTGACCGGCGGCTTCCAGGGCATGGTTGAGTTCGATTTCTTCCGAGACCATGCTCTTGGATTTGGCGATCAATCGGGAGGCCGACTCGCGCTGATTTTTGCCCATTTTGGGGGGTGAATTTTCGATGATTTGCAGAGCGATTTGCTGGGCTTCGGCGGCATCTCTGGCGCGGTGGACGAGGATGCCGTTGGCGGTCGCTTGGGCAATGAACTGGTCGAGGTATTCATCCAGGCGCGCAACGACCTCGGCGCGGACGGCGTGGGCGCGCTGACGGCGTTCACGCCAATCGGGCAGGGACGCNAAGGCCGTAATGCGACCCTGCACCCGGCGTTGGGCGTTGGCGTCCAAGGCGNCTTGCAGGGCGCTNTCGGCAATTTGCTGGCGGATTTTTTGGCGGAAGGAAGTGTGGGTCATCTCGATGCTCTATTTCAACGTCAGTTCGGGATAATCGTCTCGAAGGCTTTTTTAGAGCCATTGTATGGGCAAAATCGAGCCTTCACCCTGCGGGTACTTCGCGGGACGGTTCGAAGGCTTATCCCGAATTCAGGTTATTTTACCTTTTTTTACTGCTATAATTTCTGTATGACCGATGCGCTTGCCATTCTCGACTTTGGCTCGCAATATGCCCAACTCATCGCCCGCCGCGTGCGCGAGGCGCAGGTGTATTGCGAGTTGTTCCCCTGGGACGCGCCCGCTGAACAAGTGATGGCAATTCGCCCCAAAGGTTTCATCCTCTCTGGCGGGCCGCGCTCCGCGTATGAGGTGGGGGCGCCGTTCATCCCTGACTTCGTGCTTGCTTCTGCCAAACCGATTTTGGGCATCTGCTACGGGATGCAAGCCCTGACCGTTGCCCTGGGCGGACAGGTGGACCCGTCAACCGAACGCGAATACGGCCATGCTACCCTGGAACCACTGCTCCCTACTCCTCTGCTCTCTACTCTTTCCACGGTTTGGATGTCGCACGGTGACCGCGTCACGAGGCTGCCAGAAGGTTTCGTGACGTTGGCCCGGTCGGGTAACAGTCCTTGCGCGGCGATGGGGGATTTCGAGCGCAACTATTTTGGCGTGCAGTTCCATCCCGAAGTGCATCATACGCCCAACGGCCTTGAATTGCTGCGCTATTTCGCGGTCGAAATTTGCGGCGCAAAACCGGACTGGACGCCAGCCTCCATCATCGAGGAGAGCGTGACGCGCATCCGCGCTCAGGTGGGGAGCGAACGGGTGCTGGCGGCGGTCAGCGGCGGCGTGGATTCGTCTGTGGCGGCGGCGCTGGTGCATAGGGCGGTCGGCGACCAGTTGGTGGCCGTGTTCGTGGATACCGGCTTGCTGCGGAAAGGAGAGGCCGAGCAGGTGACGGGCGCTTTCCGCGAGCAGATGGGCGCAGAACTGGTGGCAGTGGAGGCGGCGGATGAATTCTTTTCCGCGCTGGAGGGCGTGACCGAGCCGGAGCAAAAACGCAAGATCGTGGGGGAAAAGTTCATCCGCATCTTCGAGGCACAGGCCAGGCAGTTGGGTCAGCCCAGGTTCCTGGTGCAAGGCACCATCTACCCGGATGTAGTGGAATCGTCTGCGCCCGACCGGAAGAAAGCCGAAAAGATCAAGTCGCATCATAACGTAGGCGGCTTGCCTGAAGACATGCAATTCGAACTGGTCGAACCGCTGCGTTATCTGTTCAAGGACGAGGTGCGGGCGGTGGGTGAGGCGCTGGGGCTGCCCGAAAGCCTGGTTTGGCGGCAGCCGTTCCCGGGTCCGGGCTTGACCGTGCGCTGTTTGGGCGAGGTGACGCGCGAGCGCGTTTCCCGCTTGCGTGCGGCGGATGCCATCTTGCTGGAGGAATTGTCGGCAGCGGGCTTCTTGGGCAAACCCGGTTCGTCAAGTCCAAGTTTTTCCAGCAGTTCAACTGCTGGAAAACCACCTCATCATGCAGCCCAGGCTTTTGCGGTGCTGCTGCCTGTCCGCTCGGTGGGCGTGATGGGCGACCAGCGCACGTACCAGGAGGCGGTGGCGATCCGCGTCGTCTCGACCGAGGATTTCATGACCGCCGATTGGACGCGCCTGCCGCACGATTTGCTGGCGCGCGTGTCCAGCCGCATCGTGAACGAGGTGGACGGAATCAACCGCGTCGTGTATGATATTACCAGCAAACCACCCGCAACCATCGAGTGGGAATGACGCACCTGTGCGGCCTGAATTGCGTATACNAAAGGGTACGTAATTCTTATGCAGGAGGCATATCATGAACTTCAACTTTGGTGAGATTCTCACCCGCGCCTGGTATATCACCTGGAAGTACAAGGTGCTGTGGATTTTTGGTATCCTGGCAGGCTGTTCGCAAGGGGTGGGAAATGGAGGCAGCAGCGGAGGAGGCAACAGCGGCCCAGACTATTCGAACGGCCCGTCGGGTTTCGACCCGCCGCCNGAATTACAGCGTCTGACGAACGTGTTGGAAAGAGCAGGAGACTGGCTTGTCGAGAACTGGTGGATTTTCATTGTCTTGGGCGTCGTGGTTTTGTTGCTCATTCTCCTGAGCATCTTTTTGGGCACCATAGGGCGCATCGGTTTGATCAAAGGCTCCTATCAGGCCGAGCAGGGCGCCGAGAGGTTGTCTTTTGGCGAGTTGTTCAGCGACAGCCTGCCGTATTTCTGGCGCGTGTTCGGTTTGTCGTTCTTGATTGGGCTGGCGTTTCTGGTCATCTTGCTGCCCCTGGTTTTGCTGGGCGTCGTGACGGCTGGGATTGGCTTTTTGTGCCTGTTGCCGCTCTTCTGTTTGCTCCTGCCGGTGGGGTGGGCGGTCGGCCTCATCGTTGAACAGGCCAACCGCGCCATTGTGTTGGAAGACCGCTCTATGTTGGACGGTTCCAAGCGCGGCTGGGAAATCTTGAAAGGCAATCCGGGAGCGTTGATTGTGATGTCGCTCATCCTGTTCGGGATTTCATTGGTCGTTGGTTTCGTCATTGCCTTGCCCATTTTGATTACGGTCATCCCGGCCGCCTTTGCTTTTGCGATGAACGAGGGACGCTCGTTGACGCCGCTGTATATTGCGGTGGCCGCCCTTTGCCTGTTTGCGCCTGTCTCCTGGCTGTTGAACGGCATCTTGAACACTTTCGTTCAGTCTGCCTGGACGTTGACCTGGATGCGCCTGACGAACAGCCCCGACTCCCTGGAGAAGCCCGTTTTTGCGGAACCTCAGCCTTAAATTCCTTTTCTCTTTCTTTGGCCTGCTCTTATTGGTTGGGCAGCGCGCCCTTTTTGGGCAGAGCGGCCTTGTCCATGCGCAGGGCGGCGCTTTTGCCACCTTGCACGCGGTCAATACGCAAGGTTTTCCCTCTGTGGCGGCGCTGTTGGATGTGTACGACGCACAGGGACAGTTCGTCAGTGGTTTGCAGCCCTCGAATTTGACCGTATTGGAGGACGGCAACCCGCTGCCGCTCACCGGATTGAGCGAGTCCACACCTCCGGCGCAGATTGTGGTGGCTATCAACCCTGGGCCCGCTCTGGCAGTCCGCGACGGGCAGGGCGTCGAACGCTATCAGCGCATCCTGGAGAGGCTCAACTCGTGGGCGGCCGGGCGCATGCTTGATCCCTTCGATGACTTGAGCCTGGTGACCGTCGCCGGAGTCATCATCACCCATGCCCGGCCGGCCGATTGGGCGGTTTCGTTGACCGCGTTTCAGCCCGATTTTCGTGCCACCACGCCCAATCTGCAATCGTTGGCGTTGGCGTTCAACGTGGCTTTGGAACAGCCGCCCTTGCCGGGCATGAAACGTGCCATCCTGTTCATTACCCCGCACATGGACGATCCCGCCCTCGAGCAGACGGTCAACGCTTTCATCCAAAAGGCGCGCGAGAGCGGGGTGCGGGTCTTCGTCTGGTTCGTGGATACCGACCTGTATTTCGATACGCCTGGCGCAACGGCCTTCAAGGCGCTGGCTCTGCAAAGCGGCGGCAGTTATTTTGCCTTCTCGGGCCTGGAAACCTTGCCCGACCCTGAGACGTATTTTTCGCCCCTGCGTCATCTGTACGCCTTGAGTTACAACTCTAGGCTGTCGGCAGGAGGTGAGCATAGCCTGGCGGTGCAGGTCAATACCGCTGCCGGGCCGATCACCTCGCAGAGCCAGGTTTTCAGCGTAGACATTCAGCCGCCTAACCCCATCCTGGTGATGCCGCCGGCGCAAATCGTCCGCCAGGCGCCGCCAGACGATCCCTTCGATGCCGAAAATTTGCTTCCCGAGCGGCAAATCATAGACATCATCGTCGAGTTCCCCGACGGCCACCCCCGCCCGCTGACGCGCACCACGTTCTACGTGGATGGTCAGCCTGTGATGCAGAACGAGGCCGAGCCGTTCGACCGTTTCACATGGGATTTGTCGGCCTATAGGCAGAGCGGCCAGCACATGCTCAGGGTGGAAGCGGTCGATTCGCTGGGTTTGAGCAAAGCCAGCGTGGAGATACCGGTCATGGTCACGGTCATCCGCCCGCCGACCGGGCTCCGCGCCTTTCTGGCGAAGTATCGAGCGTGGATTGCCGGCAGCGCGGTGGCATTGACCGGCCTGGCGCTTATCCTGGTGCTGCTTTCGGGCCGCCTGCGGATTGCCTCCTGGCGTGAACGGCGGGAAGCGCGCCAGCGTTACACCGACCCCGTCACGCAGCCGGTGCTGGTGGCGGCGGAAACGCCCGGGAAACGGAGGCCGGCCACAGGTCCAGAGGAGAAGCGCGCGCAAACAAACTCCGAAGCGCCGGCCTATCTCATCCGTCTGCGTCCCGATGGCGAGCCGGCCGGCGGTCATCCTATCCCCTTGCTAGAGAAAGAAATCACCTTCGGCGCTGATCCTGTTCAAGCGGCGTATATTCTGGATCATCCGTCCATTGCCCCGCTGCACGCCCGCTTGAAGCAAGTAGAGGGAGAAGGATTCTTGTTGAGAGATCATGGCTCCATCGCCGGCACGTGGGTGGGCTATGAACCGGTGCCTGCAGAAGGGCGCGTCCTGAGACACGGAGACGTGGTACACTTCGGCCAATTGATGTATCGTTTTGTCTTGCAAAATCCCCCGCCCGAAGCGGAGCCAAGCATCATCCCTGATAAGCCTGTCCTATGATTCGCACCGACGTTGCCCACCTGAACGTAGCCGTGTGTACCCATCCCGGCATGACTGGCAAGAACAACGAAGACCGATATGCTGTCTCTTCCTTCCAGTTGAGCGAGGAGCAGGCGCTGCCGGTCTTGTTTGCAGTGGTATCCGATGGAATTGGCGGTCATCGCGCCGGCGAAGTGGCTGCGGAACTGGCTGTGGACCATATCAGCCAGGTGATTGCTGCCAGCGATGCGCGTCAGCCGCGCAAGATTATGGAAAGAGCCATCCATGAGGCCAACAAGGCCATTGCCGACCATGCGGCGGCGGCTGCCGAGCGGCAGGGGATGGGCGCCACGTGCGCCTGCGCCTGGGTGATTGGCGACCAATTGTATACGGCTTCAGTGGGCGATTCGCGCATTTATTTGTTGCGCGAGGGGCGCATCCAGCAATTGACTACCGACCATACCTGGGTGCAGGAGGCTATCGAACGCGGCATCTTGACGCCCGAATTGGCGCGCGACCATCCCAACGTACATGTCATTCGCCGCTACCTGGGCGCGCCCGAGCCGCCCGAGGTAGACTTCCGCTTGAGGCTGTACGATAGCGAAGGCGATGCACTGGCAGAGGCCAATCAGGGGATGAAGATTCATCCCGGCGACATCTTGCTGCTCTGTACCGACGGTCTGACCGACTTGGTGTGGAACGATGAAATTGCCGAAACCATCCGCGTCAAGGGCAATCTCAAAGCGGCAGCGCAGGCGCTGGTAGACCTGGCTAACGAACGCGGCGGTCACGACAACACTACCGTCATCCTGCTGGCTGTGCCTGACCATTTTCAACTGACCGTTCCTAAGAAGATGAACTGGAAGTCCTGGATTTTGGGCGGGATGTTTACCTTTTTGTTCCTGGTGGCTTTTGCCTCTGTCTTGACCGTGAACCTGCTGCGCGTGACCTTGTTCGCTTCTCCCACTCCAACGTTGACCCTCACCCCGCTGCCGACGGCTACTGTTACTTCGACCGCTACCCCCCTCCCCACCGCGACCGATACGCCCTCGCCCACCCTCTCTCCGACCTATACTCCCTGGCCAACCAATACCCTGCCCCAGCCTATCGGCAGCGGCACGCCCTCGCCTTGAAGCGGCCTGCTAGGGGCTATCCCGCTCGGCAATTGCGTTTCAACCTTTTTCTGTTTTCTCCCTGTCTAACCACAATTCGCGGTAGCGGCGATTCCAGTCCATCAGGAAGCGGTAGGCAATGACCGCACCGACTAGCAGCGCAATCCAAAAAGTCAGACCGCGCCAGCCCAACAGCCAAAAGAGGGGGGCCATCAACAAACCTGTGAAGACGCTGGCGCGCGCGCTGTGACGGACGAGCAGTACCAAAGTTACCAGGAGGCCAAGACCCACCAGAAAGGCCAATGGCTGCACCGCCAATAAGCAGCCGCCCGAACTGGCCAATCCCATGCCGCCGCGAAAGTGTGCAAAGACCGGCCAGCAATGGCCTATGACCACCGCCATTGCGGTCAGCGGCACGATCCAATCGGCAGGAGCGAAGCGGTGTGCCAGCAGAGTTGGAAAATATCCCTTGCCAATATCGGCAGCCAGCACCAGGCTCCCCCAGCCGAAGCCTGCCTGCCGGATCGTGTTGGTGGCCGTGGCATGACCCGACCCGCCGTCGCGCACGTCTACCCCCTTGACCAGGCGCACAATCCACACCGAAGGCGTCAACGAACCGCTCAAGTACCCCAGCAGCAGGAAACCTGCGGCGCCAAGAAATACCGTCCAGGTCATTTTTTCTTTCTGTCCATCTCTTCGAAATGTCGCAAACGCGCCAGGAAGCGGTATAGCCGCCATAGAACCGGTCCGAGCAACAGGGCAATGACCACCGCCAGCGCCACCAACTCTCCCCATCCAATGGCAATGACCGGGCGACAAGCCAGCAAGAGCGCCAGCAGCGCCGTCAGAGACCAGGACAGGGACAGCCGCTCGCGCGTCATGGCTGACCGCCGCAAGAAGACAGGNCGGGGAATAGTTGGGTGGCGTAGGTATCTAGCGTGGCGCGGCTTTCGTCTGGAAAGACCAACATCAAGACCAAGAGGCGGGTATCGGATTGCTGTTTCACCCAATAACGGGCCAGGTAAGGCGCCCCTTCGAAGACCAGGTCGTACTCGTACAACGCCAGGCTGCCTTGTTCGCAAAAGTTCGTCTGTGTGTAACGATCGTAATTGGCAAAAATGATGGCGAAACCGGCGTCGCTGAAGTATTCATCCAATTCGGCCTGTCCATAGCCACAGTTGTACATCAGATATTCACCGTAAGCGATGGCCGCTTCTGTATCGTTGCGGCGCGTGAAACTGACCTTATACGGCTCGACGGTGTAACTCTTGACCCACTCTGGCTTGGAGAACAAATCTTGTCCAATGGTCAAGAGAAAGCGGATATCCTCTTCGCTCGGTTCGATGGGACCACATTCGTCGGTCGGGCCGCTGTACGTCTGCTTGATCAGCGACGTACAAGCGGGCAAGGCAAGCGCAGTCAGCATCAGCCCCATGACAAGAAGAGAAACGGGTATTGCCTCGATGAAGCGGGGTGTGTGACGTTTTAGGCGCGCTACGAACGCCCCTGGCATCCTACTTTCCCTTGCGTTTCGAGAAGATGCAAAAACAGATTTTTGGGGAGAATGAGGCAGCATGGCGGTTTCCTCCAAAAAAACAGCATTTATATTTCGATTGCCAGAGCCTTTTAACAGCGCAATTCAATCGAATTCCAGGGTCATGAAGTCGGTTGCCAGGTCCACTTCCCCTTGATAACGCCGGCGCGCTTCGACCAGCAGGTTTCCATCGGCATATTCGCCGGTGGGATAATGAATCAAGTACAATTTGCCCACCTCCGCCTGACTGGCAATCCGCCCGGCTTGTTCTGCGGAGGAATGTCCCTGCGACTCGCCTGTGGCTTCGTGGATGAGGACATCGGCGCCTTCGGCCAGATGGATGACTGCCTCGCAAGGTTCCGTATCGCACGAATAGACCAGACTCTTGCGGCTACGCTTGAATTGAAAGCGCAAGCCAATGGTTGGGATGAGGTGGCGCACTGGTGAAGATTGAATGGCAAACTCTTCACATTCAAGCAGCGGCGTCGCCTCGCTGGCAGGCAGACGATGGAAGGCCACCGGGAAAAAATCGGGCCAGGCGTCCCACGAATACATCCCCATCAGGCGTTCCATGCGGTCGAGCGTATGATGCAGACCGTAGATATGGAGCGGCTTACGCCGGCCTTGCAGCCACATATCCATGAGCAACAACGGCACACCCGAAACATGATCTGGGTGGAAGTGAGTCAAAATCAAATCTGTGATGTCGTGAAAACTGACGCCAGCCTGTTCCAAACGGCGGATGGGATTGTTTACACAGTCTACCAGCACCGTGCGTTCCTGCCCTACCAGCACCATGTGAGTATTTTCACTTTCCTGAGAAGCCACTGCATTGGACGCGCCAAGAATGATCAACTTTGCCATGCTTGCCCTCTCATTTCAATACCGATAAAAGGAGATTGGGCGTCACATAGGTTTCGATCACGGCTGCTATCACCAACAAGGGCAAAGTCACGCCGACGGCAATTTTGGCCCAATCAGCCAGCGTTTCGAGCCACACCTCGCCAAGCGAGCGTCCGGTTTGCGGAGTCACCAGCACGACGCCGATGCGCAGCATGGCCGCGCTGGCTAAAATCAAGGCCGGCAACTCGAAGATTCCATGCGGCCCTAACCCGGCTATACCCACCAACGGCGCAGAATAGCCCATCAGTTGTAGAAAACCCAGCACCACCCCAACCAAACTAAGATTGACCAGATACAACAACACCCCCAACACGCTAAAGGAGAACAAACCAGCCAGCAAAATGACCCCAATGGCTTGCAGATTGTGGGCAAAGATACCCGGTGCTGAGAGATTGGGCGACATACCCAACGTCAGCGGGGAGCCTTTTACTTCCTCGGCAATTTTCTGAAAATTCTCCGGCGTAGCGGCTTCGACCTGTTCTGGTACGATCGTCACCGTCCATTGGAAACTGAGCCAAAAGGCCAGCATAGCGGCAAACAACAGAATGCCCACCGGCAGCCACAGTTGGCGCAGCATTTTTGGAATTTCGAGCCTGTACCACTCGACTGGTGAGTGCGCCTGACCCTTGAAATAGCGCCAAAACGTTTGCCCAATCCAACGGATGCTCAACACGTCCAGTTCCCGTCCCAGCATATACTCGCGTTGGAAGTGCGCCAAACCCAGGCGGATGATCAAGCCGGCCATCAACATGACGGCCACAACCGCCAGCCAGAGAATCTGATTGTTGCCCCAAAACAAAAGCGCGCTTTCTCCCTGCATCAGAATGGCAACCGGTATCACGATGAACGACGCCAGCAGGTTGGCTGCTTTCACCGTCGTAGACTGAACCGAAATGACGATAGCCGCGCTCACCATCAACACCGCATGGGCGGCCGTCAATGCCAGCAACTGCACCAGCACCCAATTATCTGGCATTTCGATTTTTTGATGCGACACCATCATCAGATAGAAAGCGATAGAGAGAAAACTGGCCAGCAGCGGCGTAAGAATACCAACCAGCAACTTGCCCAGGTACATGTGCCAGTCTTTCAACGGCGTAGTCAGCAGCGGCTCGATGGTGCCGCGCTCTTTCTCTCCCACGAAAGATTCCAGCGCTANCACCAACGAGACCGTGATGGGGAAGAAGCCAATGATCAACACCGAAAAAGGCACCAGCCGGTCCACCAGCAGCGTTTCCCCATATTTGGCAACGAACTCGACCGCCTGGTAGGCGACCTCATTCATCAAAAAAGGAAAGAGAATCGTCAAAACCAATAGCGGAAAGAGAATGCGCCAATCGCGGAATTGATCGCGCAATTCACGTTTTGTAATCAACCAAACAGGCGTCAGCCAATCCATCTCTCAACCTATTGAAGAACCGGCGCAGGCGCTTTTTGCGCTTCCGCCATGACTTTGAGATACACTTGTTCCAGCGTGCGCGGCGCTTCTTGCAGCGTGACGAGCGGCGCTTGGACGGCTGCCAACCGACGCAGTAGTTCGGGATTGGTCTCCTGCGGACGCTTCACACGGAACCTCAACCTGCTTCCGTTATGTTGAGTCATCTCTACCCCTTGGGGCAGTTCCAGGCCATCCGGTTGCCAGGGGCGCGAAAGTTGCGCTTCGTATTCGACCGGCCCTAAGATTTGTTCTTTCAGCGCCTCCAGCGTCCCGCTGAGCAGGATGCGCCCGCGGTAGATGATAGCAATGATGTCGGCCAGGGCTTCGGCCTCGGCCAAATTGTGGGTGCAGATGACGATCGTCCGTTGTGAGGATTTCAGGTGCGCAATCTCGTCTCGCACCAACCGCGCCGATTCGGGGTCCATAGCCGAGGTGGGTTCGTCCAACAGCAAGACCGGCGGCTCGTGCATCAGGGCGCGCGCCAGTGCCAGTTTCTGCTTCATCCCCTTCGAGTACTCGCCCACCCGTTTTTTGGCTGCCTCTGCAATGCCAAAATATTCCAACAGATAGCGACTACGTTGTGTGCGCGCTGCAGGAGGCAGCCGATATACCTGCCCAAAGAAATCCAGATATTCTTCCCCGCTCATGCGCGGATACAGACCATGCTGCTCGGTCAACACACCCACCGAACTGCGCACTTTTTCGGCCTGCTCGACTACATCGAAACCGTTCACGCGCGCCCACCCGCGCGTAGGGGTCAAGATGGCTGTCAACATGCGCACGGTGGTGGTCTTGCCGGCCCCGTTTTGCCCCAACAAGGCCAGGATTTGCCCCGGCTCGACCCTCAGCGTGACACCTTCGACAGCCTGGAAATCATCGAAATGTTTCGTAAGGTCATACGTCTCGATCATTGTCTACACAGCATAGCGGTTCGGCTGCTGCCTGTCAATGCGACAAGAGTCCCTTTGGGGAACAGCCTGACCATGCTCGTCAATATCAACTTCGATTTCCGCTGTCAGCCCTGCTAGCATATCATCATTGGGCGTCCCAAATTACGTATCTCATACGGCTTTATCCTTCGCAACGATAATTTTATCACGGTATCCTCTCAGTAAATCGGCTGGGGGATGTTTTGAGCAGTTTGCGCGCAAAGGTTGGGAGACTTCTGAATCCGCAATACTTCCAGGCATTGGATAGCCCAGGCAATTACCAAAGAGAGATATAATGCAGGCAAAGGAGCATTTTCATTGGATACATCAAAGGTATTCTATTCGAACGACAAAATAGTCGTTATCCATGATGACATACTGACGACCAATGCTGTTGACCCTAACAGCATAGACTTGATTGTCACTTCTCCGCCCTACAATGTTGACATTCAATATCATGCTCATCAGGACGATATTTCGTATCCTGAATATTTAGAGTTTACTCACGCCTGGATGAGGCAATGCTTTCACTTTTTGAAAGAAGATGGCAGATTTTGCTTGAATATCCCGTTGGATAAAAATAAAGGGGGACAACAAAGTGTTGGCGCGGATGTCACTACGATTGCCAAACAAGTAGGCTTTCAATATCATTCCACAATCATATGGAACGAAGGAAATATCTCTCGCCGGACGGCATGGGGTTCTTGGATGAGCGCAAGTGCTCCGTTCGTAATTGCTCCTGTCGAACTTATCGTTGTATTGTACAAAAAACACTGGCGCAAAACGAGCGGAAGCGGTCAGTCGGATATAACGAAATCTGAGTTCATGAACTGGACAAATGGCGTTTGGGTTTTCAACGGTGAAAGCAAGAAAAAGATCGGCCATCCGGCGCCGTTTCCTCTTGAATTGCCTCGTCGCTGCATCAAACTCTTCAGTTTTGTCGGCGATACCGTATTAGACCCTTTTGCTGGCAGCGGGACTACCTTGATTGCCTCAGCCATGCTAAACAGAAGGGGAATAGGCGTAGAAATTGATTCCCAGTATTGTGAATTGGCTCGAAAGCGCATCCTATCTGCGTGGAAGGCAGAAAAGCACCACATTAACGACCATATCGAGTGGAGACATAAGTCGAAGTCAGGCGATGGACTTACGTGACAGGCTCTTGCGGTGACGCCAGAGCAGCGCCAGGCCAGCCAGGACGGCGGTGGCTGCCATGAACATCTGATTGGCGTTGACTCCGCCCAGCATGGCGACATCCAGGCGCAGGAAGTCCAGGAGAAAACGTCCTAGCGGGTACACAACCAAATAAACCAGCACAAGGTCGCCTGTTTCGAGACGGTCGGCATAGCGCCGTCCCAGCCAGAGCAGCAGGCCCATGTTGCCCAAATTCCAGAGTGATTCGTACAAAAACAAGGGATGGTAATATTCGAAGTTCTCGAAGCCGCTCAAGCGGTGCAGCGGGTCAATGTACAACTTCCATGGCAGGTCGGTCGGCGCGCCATAGAGTTCCTGGTTGAAGAAATTTCCCCAACGGCCAATGGCCTGTCCCAGGGCCAGACTAGGCGCAGCCAGGTCAGCCCATTCAGCAAAATTCAAACCGTGTTTGCGGGCATAGAAAAANAGCGCNACCGCCCCGCCAATGATCGCGCCGGGGATGCCCAGCCCGCCGTTGCGCAAATTGACGAGATCGAAGGGATGCGTCAGGTAGAACAGCGTCGTCCGGCCCTCGGCAATGGCAGCCGGCGTGGGGGTAAAGACGTGCCACAAACGCGCTCCTATGATGCCGCCAAGAATGAGCCAAACGAGCAAATCCCATACGACATCAGCGTCTTGTCCGCGGTTTTTGCGTTGACGTGCAGCCAGCCAGCCGCCTGCCAGCGTGCCGAGCATCAAGATGATGCCATAATAGCGGATGAAGAGCGGGCCAATTCGAAATCCTTCGGGTGGAGTCATACTACTTTTGCTTCTCCTTTCATGCGAGCATGGGCCTGGCGGCGCACGAACCAAATGCGTTGCAAGGCCGTGAAGTTGCCCAAAATGGCCAGAATCCACAAGGCAGTGAGCGGCTTGCCAAGCACCAACAGCGGCGCCAGCACCAGGTAGCGTTCCACGCGCGTCAGGAGCCCCACCTTGGCCTCGAAGTCCAGACTTTCGGCGCGCGCCTTCACATAGGAGACCAGCACCGAGCCGGCTGCCGCCGCAAACGCCAAGACACTGCCCAGGGGATGATTGTTCGTGGCAAAATAATACGAAAGACCGCCCAAGATCGCCAGTTCTGCATAGCGGTCGCTGACGGAGTCGACAAAGGCGCCAAAGTCGCTGGCATCGCCGCGCAAGCGCGCCATCGTGCCGTCTAGCGCATCGATGGGCGTCATAATGACCACCAGCCAGCCTCCCAGTGAAAGATTTCCCTGAGAGAGGAAATAAGCCCCTAGAAAATTCCCCGCCAGGCCAAGGCCGGTCATCATGTTGGGCGTCAATCCTAATCTCAGCAAGAAACGCCCCAGCGGATCCAAGAACCATTTGAACCAGCCGCGCAGGCGGTCGGTCAGTGTAATCGGGATGCGAACAGCCTCGTTCTCTGCAGATATTTTTTCCATGTCGAAAGCCTTCTTGACCTCAATTTTCATCTTCGTCCAATTCATCGGGTTCTATCAGCACGTCCCGATCTTTGCCGCCACCTTGCGAGGGGCCGACAATGCCCATTTCTTCCAGTTGATCCAACAAGCGCGCCGCGCGCGGATAGCCGATGCGCAGGCGGCGTTGCAGCAAAGAGGCAGACGCCCGCCTCGCTCCGCGCACGATGGAAATGGCCTCCTCGACCAGGGCATCCTCTCCGGCCTCGGCCGGCTCCTGCAACAATTTCTCCCAGGGAGGGGCGTCTTCCACCGGTAAATCGCTGGCATCTTGCCAGTAGGTGATGATTTTCTCGATTTCCTGGTCGGTGACCATGACGCCCTGAGCGCGAATGGGGTTGCCTACTTCGGGGTTGAGGAACAGTAAGTCGCCGCGCCCCAGCAGGGTCTCTGCGCCGGTCGTATCCAGAATGACGCGCGAATCGACCCCCGAAGCGACCGAAAATGCCAGCCGCGCCGGGAAGTTGGCTTTGATCAGGCCGGTGACCACGTCGGTGCTGGGACGTTGGGTAGCCACGACCAGATGGATGCCGGTAGCGCGCGCCATCTGCGCCAGCCGGACGAGATGATGCTCGGTCTGGTCGGGCGCCGACATCATCAAGTCAGCCAGTTCATCAATGATGACTACAATGCGCGGCAAAGCGCCTGCTTCACCGCGCCTCGCCAGTTTGCGGTTATAAGCGGTCAGGTCGCGCGCTTTGGCGCTTTCTAGCAGGCGGTAGCGATGTTCCATTTCCAGCACGGCCCAGCGCAAAACGCCCATGATGCGCTCGATGTCGGTCTCCACTTTGCCGTATAGGTGTGGCAGACCGTTGAAACGCAACAATTCGACCATCTTGGAGTCGATCATCACCAGGCGCAAATCCTGTGGCGTGTTGTTCATTGCCAGGCAGGCCGCAATGGCCGTGATGCAGACCGACTTGCCCGAGCCGGTGGCGCCGGCAATCAACAAATGCGGCATACGCGCCAGGTCGGCTACCAGTGGTTGACCAGATACATCTCGCCCCAAGGCGATGGCCAGCGGGGCGCCTACTTTGGCAAAGGCTTCTGTCTCCAGGATCGGACGTAATCGCACGACCGCGGAGCGCGGGTTGGGAACTTCGATGCCTACATAAGGTTTGCCCGGCACCGGCGCCTGGATGCGCAGCCGTTCCGCCGAAAGCGCCAGCGCCAGGTCTTTTTGCAGCGCGGCAATTTGCGCGACGCGCACTTTCATTTGCTGGGCGTCTTCTTCCGTTGAATTGCCTTTTTTGATGAAGCCCGGCTGCACGGCAAACTGCGTCACGGTCGGGCCGATGCGGAAGCCGATGACCGTGGCCGGGATGGCGAATTCGGACAGGGTCTTTTCGATCATGCCGGCTGTTTGGTTGATGGTGCGTTCGTCTGGACGGCTGGCTTGCTCTCNCAACAACAGGTTGAGCGGCGGCAGGGATTCGCTGCGCGGTTGCGGCTCGGCCGGGCGTTCGTCTTGATTGGCAGGCGCGTGCAGCGATTTGCGAAATTCGGGCGGTAAAGAGATAATTTTCCTTTTTGGTTTGACTGTTTGAGACGGCTCTTCAGCGGCGGGTTGGGCCGACTGAGCAGTCGTTTCTGGCGGAGGGCTTTCCCCTGCCAGACGCAGCAGGTAGTTCTCCACTTTGCGCCACAGGTCGAAGACGCTCATCAAGGCCAGCAACCATAGGAAGACCAGAATGATCGTGCCGACAGTCTTACCGGCCAGCCGCCAGGCCAGGAAG
>JGI24187J35170_1000386_pt1 | contig 19798 bp, 18 predicted proteins | sample YNPBryBLVA2012_FD_35170 | JGI IMG/M metagenome (IMG submission 35170)
GGGGGACGGTATGCACAGAAATGTCCTCGACGGCATCGTCCGCTATGGCTTCGCCGGTCTGGAAGGAGTCGGTGTGGCCCACGGAGCCCTCACCCGCCTGGGCGGCGTGAGCCAGGGTCCCTTCGCCACGCTCAACCTGGGGCACACGGTGGGGGATGACCCCGCAGCGGTGGAGGAAAACCACCGACGGGTCCTCGCTGCTCTGCAGATACGCCGCGAGCAGATCGTCAGCCCCTATCAGGTCCACGGCACGGCGGTGCGGTGGGCGGGAAAGGCAGACGCGGGCAGCGTCCAGGAGGCCACCGACGGTCTGGTCACCGCCACGCCGGGAATTGCCCTCTTCTTCCGTTTTGCCGACTGCGTGCCGGTGCTGCTGTTCGACCCGCTGCGGCGGGTGGTGGGGCTGGCGCACGCGGGCTGGCGCGGGGCGGCGAAGGGCGTGGTCGCCGCGGCGGTTGCTGCCTTCACCCACCACGCCGGTAGCCGGCCCGGCGACCTGTGGGCCGGCATCGGCCCGGCTATCGGTCCGTGCTGCTACCGCGTCGGCGCCGAGGTGGCTACGGCAGTCGCCAACGCCTGTCCGCCGGAGACACCGGTGGTACGCCAGGAAGCAGATGCGCTCTACCTGGACCTGCCCGGCGCGGTGCGGGCGCAACTGATCGCCGCCGGCGTGGGCCAGGTGGAGATGAGCGGCCTGTGCACCTCGTGTCACAACGACGAGTGGTTCTCCCATCGCGCCGACCAGGGACGCACCGGACGGTTCGGCGTGTTCATCATGCTGGAACGGTAGCATGGAACGAAGCGAGTTCATCGGCCGGAACCTGCAGCGGGTGCAGGAACGGATCGCCGAGGCGGCCCTGCGCGTCGGGCGCGACCCGTCGGCGGTGACGTTGGTGGCGGTGACCAAGGGGTTCGGCGTGGAGACCATCCTGGCGGGCTACGCGGCGGGNCTGCGTCAGTTCGGCGAGAACCGACCGGAAGAAGGCGCAGTTAAGGTGCCCGAAGTGAACCGCACGGTGGACACCCGCCCGATCTGGCACATGGTTGGCCATGTGCAGAGCCGCAAGGCCGGACTGGCCCTGGCTCACTTCGACGTGCTCCACTCGCTGGACCGACTGAAGATCGCCCATCACCTCAGCCGACTGGCGGTGGAAGCCGGGCGCGAGTTGCCGGTGCTCCTGGAGTGCAACGTGAGTGGGGAGCAGAGCAAGTTCGGCTTCGCCGTCGAGCGCTGGCAGGAGGACGCAACCCAACGCGAGGCCTTCTTCGCCGCCTGCGCCGAGGTGCTGGCTCTGCCAGGGCTGCGAGTGGAGGGGCTGATGACCGTCGCGCCGCTGACCGACGATCCCCAGGCTGTGCGCCCGGTCTTCGCCAGCCTGCGCGGCCTGCGTGACGCGCTGGCAGAGCGGTTCCCTGGTGCCTCCTGGAACGCGCTTTCGATGGGCATGAGCGACGACTTCGAGATAGCGGTGGAGGAGGGGGCAACGATGGTGCGCATCGGACGCGCCATCTTTGGCCCGCGAGACGAAAGTGTCAGCGGATTAAGCAGATTAAGCGGATAGAGCACGTGAGGGAAGAAGATGATCTACTATGTCCTGTACCGTGTGATTGACGCGCTCTTTGTCCTTTACACCCTGGCCATCTTCGCCCGGGCGCTCCTGCCGTGGCTGGGGGTAAGCCCGTCGCAGCCGGTGATGGGCTTCCTGTACCGCATCACCGAGCCGCTGCTGGCCCCCATTCGCCGCCGTCTGCCACCCACCGGCGCGCTGGACCTCAGCCCGCTGGTGCTGCTCCTCATCCTCTGGGTGGCGGAACAGGTGTTACTGTGGGCGCTGCGGCGGCTGCTGTGAGCCCCGATGATGAAAGGGTTTCAGGTCACGGAGAATGAGCGGGGATGCACCTTCGCCGTGCACGTCCTGCCGCGCAGCCAGCGCGACGCGGTGGTGGGACTCTACGGCGAGGCACTCAAGGTGCGCCTGAAGGCCCCGCCGGCCGAGGGGCAGGCCAATCAGGCCCTGCGCCGTTTCCTGGCCGCCCGGCTGGGCCTGGAGGAGACGGCAGTGGAGATCGTCGCCGGCCACACCTCCCGCCACAAGGTCGTCCGCGTGACAGGAGTGAGGGAGGAGCAGGTACGGCAGTTGGTGGGTGACGCGGAGACGCGATAAGCGATGAACGAACTGCACGGCAAAGGGGTGTGGTTGCAATACTCTGGGGACGTGAACCTGGCCATCGAGATGGCGGTGGCCATAGGCGCGACCCACGTCCTCTACAAGACCGGCCAGGGGGGGATGTTCTTCGTCGAGTCCGCCCGGCAGGTCAACGACCGGCTGCGCAAGGCCGGCCTGATCCCGCTGGCCTGGCTCGCCTTCTCCAGCGATGACCCGCTGGCGCAGGCATCGGTTGCGGTCAAGTCCGCACGGCTGGGTTACGAAGGCCTCGTCTTCGTGATGACGGAGCAGGCCGGCGGCAGGGGCGTCGCCGCGGGCGCGCTGGGCCACCGGCTGTTGGAAGAGGGACTGGACCCCCAGCGGCTTTACTATGCCTCCTATCCCAACATCTGGCAACGAAAGGACATCCCCTACCGCGAGATGAACCGTTTCTGCCACGGCGGCTTCATGCCGTTGTGTTTCCCTGCCTTCCAGCGCACGGCGCGCACGGTGATCCACCGCTGGGCCTATGGTGAACACGCCCGCTGGTCGCAGGAATGGGGGGACATGCCGCCGCTCTATCCGGTGCTGACCGCCTGTCGGGACGAGAGCGGCAGCCAGCCGCTGACGGCACCGGAGATGCTGGAGTGGGCGGAGGCTGTGGCCGAACACGAGCCGCCCTTCTTCAGCATCCACCGCGCCGACACCACACCCCGCGAACTGTGGCCCATCCTGGCTGCGATGGGCGAACGGAAGCCAGCACGCCCGCCTGTGGGTGCGTCTGCCCCTTCCGCTCCCCCGCCCGCTGTGCCCGTCGAACCGCCCGCGCCGGCCGCAGGCGCGCCGGAGGCAAAGCGCGGCAGCGCCCCCGCGGTCTACCACGTGGTGACGGTCAACGACACCGTCTGGAGCCTGTGCCAGCGGCATAACCTCCCTCCCGAACAGTTCTGGGAGTGGAACGGTCACCTGTGGGAGGAACACGGCCTGCCCCGTGACGCCGTCTACCTGCAGGAAGGTTGGCGGGTACGGGTGGGATGACCACGGGCGGCGGGCCGACGGCGGGCCAGAGGATCGCACGGGCCGCGGCGCTGGTGATGGCCCTCTTCGTGCTCAGCCGGCTGCTGGGGTTGGCACGGGAGATGGTCATCGGCGCCAGGTTCGGCACCAGCGCCGACTACGACGCCTACCTGGCCGCCTTCACCATCCCCGACATCCTCTTCACCCTCATCGCCGGTGGGGCGCTGGGGTCGGCCTTCATCCCCACCTTCACCGGCTACTTCGCCCGTGGGGACGCCGCAGGCGGCTGGCGGTTGGCCAGCGCGGTCATCAACCTGCTGCTGGTGGCCCTGACCGGGGCAGCGGTGTTGGCCTGGCTGGGCGCGCCGCTGCTGGTGGCGACGGTGCTGGTGCCCGGCTTTCCGCCAGCCCAACAGGCGCTCACCGTCGCGCTGATGCGCATCATGCTCCTCGCGCCGCTCTTCTTCGGCGTCAGCGGCGTGGTGATGGGCATCCTCAATGCTCGACAGCATTTCCTCTTGCCGGCCCTGGCTCCCAGTTTCCTCAACCTGGCGCTGATCGTCGCCGCGCTGCTTCTGGCGCCGCGGATGGGCGTGCGCGCGCTGGCCCTGGGGTACGTCGTCGGAGCGGTGTTGCACCTGGCGGTACAACTGCCGGGACTGTCCTGGGTGGGCGCGCGCTACCGCCCCCTGCTGACCCTGCGCGACCCTGGCGTGCGCGAGGTGTTGCGGCTGATGGCCCCGCGCGTGCTGGGACTGGCCGCCGTACAGCTCAACTTCCTGGTCAACAAGAATATCGCCTCGTGGATGGGGGAAGGGGCAGTCTCGGCGCTCAACTACGCCTGGCTGCTGATGCTTCTACCCCAGGGGGTCTTTGCGCAGGCGGTCGCGACCGCCGCTTTCCCCACCTTCGCCGAGCAGGCGGCGCGAGGCGAGCAGGCGGCCATGCGCCACACGCTGGCGGCCACCTTGCGCGCCGTCTTCTTCCTCACCCTTCCTGCGGCCATCGGCCTGATGCTGGTGGGCCGGCCGTTGGTGGCGCTGTTATTCGAACGCGGCGCCTTCGCCGCCGCCTCCACCCAGGCGGTAGCCTGGGCGCTGGCCTTCTACGCGCTGGGACTGGTGGGGCACGCCGGGGTGGAGATCGTCGCCCGCGCCTTCTACGCCCTGCACGACACCTGGACCCCGGTGTGGGTGGGTGGCCTGGCGATGGTGCTCAACATCCTCCTCAGCCTGGCCCTCCCGACAGCCTTCGCCAGTGTAGGGGCGCCGCCTCACGCCGGCCTGGCGCTGGCCAATTCCGCAGCCACGCTTCTGGAGATGGTGGCGTTACTGGGGTTGCTCCGCCCACGGCTGGGTGGCCTGGAGGGTAGAACGCTGGCCCGCTCGCTGGGGCGCAGCGGACTGGCCGTGATCGCCATGGCTGGCGTGCTGCTCGGCTGGCAGGCCCTCGTTTCCCAGGCGAGCCCGCTCGTCGGCGGCGGAGGCGGGGTGTTGCTGGGCGCGGCTGTCTATCTGGGCGCCGCGGCGCTGCTGCGGGCAGACGAACTGCGCCTGCTGACCCGACGGTAGACCCTCCCGCAGGCACGAAGCCCACGGGAGGGCCGGCGGATTTATGGCGAGAGAACCGGGCCGATGATGTTGTTGTACGGCTCGCCGGTGATCTCGTGGCTCTCCAACACCGTCCCGTAAGAGGTCGTCGCGCAGTAGGAGTCAACCTGGGCGTACACCCTCGTCCCCGGCAGCAGCGGCCAGATCACCTGGCTGAGGCCCGGCGAGTAGTAGTCATCCCCCACCGAGAGGCTGAGCATCTCCCCTGACTCCAGCGGCAGCGCCGCCGCCGTCACTCCCCAGACCAGCCCCTGATTCCCCAACATGTACCAGACCTGGTTGACCTCTCGCGGCGCGGAAATGGGGTTCAGGTAGACGTCCACCCAGAACGCGCGGGTGACCGGCATGCTGCCGCGGTTGCGGATCACCAGGCGGATGTCATTGGAGGTGACCAGGAGTTGTTCGATCACCAGGTCGGGGGCGGGTGTGCCGCCTGCGCTGCCGACCATGACCAGCGGCAGGTAGACCCCCCCTGGGATCAGGTTGGAGGCTTCAGCGGTGTTGTTGTCGGTGTACGGGTCCTGCACAGGGGCCAGCGGGGTAGCAGTGGCGGTGTTGGTCACGGGATGGATGGTGGTCAACGTTGCCCGCAGGGTGTAGACCACTGATGCACCAGCGGGCAGGTTGACCGTGTCGGCAATGCCGCCGCTGCCGCTGGCAGTACAACTGGCCCCGCCCGACGGTGCGCACGTCCAGGATGGGGCGTACAACCCTGGCGGTGGAGGGTCGGAGACCAGCGCGCTCGGGGCGTCGCTGGGGCCGGTGTTGCGCACGGTGATGGTGTAGGTGATCACCTGCCCCGGCAGAGCCTGGGGCGGCAACGCCGTTTTCGTCACCGCCAGGTCAGCCCAGGCGTCCACAACGGTCGTGTGGGCAGCGAAGTCATTCGTGTTGTCAGGATCGAAGGTGTCGCTGTAGGCCAGCGCCTCGTTGTACAGTTCCCCTCCTGCCGCAACCCACGGCGGCACGCGGGCAGTGACGGTGACGACGACGGTGTGACCGGGGGCCAACGAGCCTAGATTGCAGGCTAGTGGGCGGTCGGGGTCGCCCGGCGTGCCACGGGTGCAGTACCCCTGCTCAGGCGTTGCGGCGACCTGAGTGATCCAGGAGGGCAGACGGTCCTGCAGNGCCACCCTCTCGGCAGCCGATGGCCCGTCGTTCGTGACGAGGAGCGTATAGGTGAGCGCACCGCCCGCCGTGACCCGGTCGGCCTGCAGGGCGAAAGTGCCGCCCGGTTGGCCGTCCACCTGCACCTGCCCNAAGACGACCTGTCCCACCCGCAGGTCGGCNGCCTGGGAGACCTGGTGCTGCGCGACAGCCTGGTTGTTGGTGAGATCGGCGTCGGGGTCCNTCCCCAGGACGTCGGCCAGGCTGGTGAGCGCCTGAGCCTGGGCGGCGGCGACGGTGACGGTCACTACCCAGCGACCAGCGGTCGAGGGGGTACGCACCTCCAACGGGGCGCTCAACGTACAGCGCAGGTCGAGCCGTCCGGTGAAGGAGCCGCCGGTCGGCGCGCAGACAGCCGGGCGGTCTGAGGAGACGGCCAGGAGGTCGAAGGAGCCGTCCGACTGCACCAGGTCGTGCAGGACGACGGCGTGCGCAAAGCCCGGCCCCAGGTTGTCCACGATGGCGGTGTAGGTGAGCCGCTCCCCGGCGCGCACCGTTCCGGCAGGGTTGCCGAAGAGAGCCAGCCGCAGGTCGGCCTGCCCCTGCACCCGCACCGCTGCGGTGGCAGTGTTGTCAGCGGGGTCGGGGTCAGCGGCGGCGCTGGCGGCTGTGGCGGTGTTGACCGGCTCCGCGCCGGGGGTGGCCGCCGGTGACACGCGCGCCCACACGGTGACGGTGCGGCTGCCCGTGACAGGCAGTCCGCCCAGGCTGCAGCGGAGGACGTCGGGGCCTGTGGCGATGAGGANGCAACCGGCGTTGTCCATCTCGTAGGTGAGNGAGGCCGGCAGCGTGTCGGTCATCACCACCGCTGGTGCGTCGGAGGGGCCGTCGTTGGTCACGGAGAGNGTGTAGGCCACCACCCCACCGGCAGTGGCCAGCGTCGGATCGNCCGTCTTCTGCAGCCTCAGGTCGGCCCGGGCCACAACGGCCGTCGTGGCCGTGGCCTGGTTGTTTCCTGCTTGTGGGTCGCTCACGCTGCTGGAGACCGCGGCGGTGTTGGTGAGCACCGTTCCATGGGGCGTGTCGCTATCCACACGGACACGGATCAGCAGACGCACCGTCTCGGCGGGGTCCACATCGCCCAGCGTGCAGGTGACCCTGTGGCTTGCAGCCTGATAGGTGCAGGAGGCCGTCGGCCAGCCGATGGCAGCGGCGCTGACGAAAGCCGCTTCCGCTGGCAGGTTGTCCGTCACTTCCACCTGGCGTGCGGTAGAGGGGCCGGCGTTCCCTACGGTGAGGGTGTACTCCAGGACATCGCCCGCTGTGGCCGGGTCGGGAGCATCTTGTTTGCCGATGGAAAGGTCCGCTTCGGCGCTGACGGTCAGGCTGGCCGAGGCGCGGTTGTCCCCGATGTTCGGATCGAAGGTGGCCGCAGAGACCCATCCGTCATTGCGCAGGGCGACGGAGGTCGGGAAGTCAGGAGCGATGCGGACAGTGACGGTAAGGGCCGTAGCCGCGCCGGAGGGCAACGCGCCCAGGTTACAGGTCAGTGGGGCGAAGGGGTCGCCCGGCGTACCGGCGGTACAGGAGGCCCCTGCCGGCGGCTCGAAGGACACCAGCGTCACACTGGCGGGCAGGAAGTCCTGCAACACCACACCCTCCGCCGCCGACGGGCCACCGTTCGTCAGCCCCAGGCGGAACTGGACGTTCGTCCCCGCCCGCCACGGCCCGGCGGTCAGCACACCCTTGCTCAGCGTCAGGTCGGCCACATCGGTGACGGCGATGAAGTCCGCGGTCTGGTTGTTGAGGGGGTTGGGGTCAGGCGTGCCGCCCGTGCGGGTGAAGGCCTGCACCGAGTTGCTCACCTGCTGCGCCTCGNTCGCCTGCACCACGATCTGGATGGCCCAGCGTCCGTCGCCGCCGGTGGTCTGTGGCTCCAGAGGCTCGTCCAGGGTGAACTCCATGCTCACCCCGCCGGGCGGGGCGGGCAGGTAGGACGGCCCGGAGTCGGGGCGGTTCGGGTCGAGGAGGACATCCACCAGGGTGAACGCGCCGTCGGAGAGGATGTCGTCGCGCAGGGCCACCTGGCGCGCGGCGGAAGGACCATGGTTCTCGACGAAGATCGTGTAGGTGAAGCGCTCCCCGGCGCGCACGGTCGTCTCCGGGCTGCTCGTCTTGACCACCGACAGGTCCGCCCGGTCGGTGACCAGGGTGACGCAGGTAGCGCGGTTGTTGTCGGTCTCCGGCTCGCCGCCGACGCCGCGCACCTCCGCCGTGGCGGTGATGAGCGCCGTGCCGTCGGGCTCGGCGGCGACCAGGTCGGCGGGCAGGCCCACGCGCACCTGGAAGGCGAACTGGGCTCCCGCCGGGATGGGGTCCAGCACGCAGAAGAGGCGGTTGCCGGGGTCGGGGTCGGAGCAGCCCGCGGTATCGGCGATGTAGACGGCCTGAGCGGGCAGCGTGACGGTGACGCCCACGCCTACGGCCGTGTCGGGGCCGGCATTGGCGACGGTGAGGACATAGGTGAGCGGCTCCCCGGCGACGGCCGGGTCGGGCGTGGCCGTCTGGACGACCGAGAGGTCAGCCAGCGGGGCAAAGGTCAGGCCGAAGGGCCAATTCAGCCCGCCGCCAGAGGCGAAGACGTCCAGGAAGGCTCCGGTCAGGCCGTCGTAGCGCAGCACCTGATCGGTGTTGATACTGCTGACGTAGAGGTTGCCGTCGGGGCCGAAGACCAGGCCGGCGGGCAGATCCAACCCGCCACCGGAGGCGAAGACGTCAAGGAAGGCCCCGGTCAGGCCGTCGTAGCGCAGCACCTGGTCGGTGCTGTAACTGCTGACGTAGAGGTTGCCGTCGGGGCCGAAGGTCAGGCCGACGGGGTCATTCAACCCGCCGCCGGAGGCGAAGACATCCAGGAAGGCTCCGGTCAGGCCGTCGTAGCGCAGCACCTGGTCGGTGTTGTAACTGCTGACGTAGAGGTTGCCGTCGGGGCCGAAGGTCAGGCCGATGGGGTCATCCAACCCGCCGCCGGAGGCAAAGACATCCAGGAACGCGCCGCTGCTCCCGTGATAACGCAGCACCTGGTCGGTGTTGTGACTGCTGACGTAGAGGTTGCCGTCTGGGCCGAAGACCAGGCCGGCGGGCAGATCCAACCCGCCACCGGAGGCGAAGACGTCCAGGAAGGCCCCGGTGACGCCGTCGTAGCGCAGCACCTGATCGGTGTTGCTACTGCTGACGTAGAGGTTGCCATCGGGGCCGAAGGCCAGGCCGATGGGGTCATCCAACCCGCCGGAGGCGAAGACATCCAGGAACGTGCCGCTGCTCCCGTGATAACGCAGCACCTGGTCCGTGTCGAAACTGCTGACAAAGAGGTGGGCGGGGAGCGGAGCCAGGTGTGGCTGCGCGGGCGGCGCGGCGACGGCGGAGGAAGCAACGGAAGATGTCAACACCAGGACGAGGAGAAGCATACCGTTGGTCAGAGCGCGGAGCAGGCGATTGGCGGGCAGATGGTTCATGATGGCTCCTTTCGTGAGCAACTCTCAGGGAAGTGGAGGGCGCGTCGGTGGTGGCGGCTGTGTCGGCCGCGGCGGCAGGGTCGGCGGCGCGGGGGTAGCCGTGGGCCAGGGGGTGGGCGTGGACGTCGGCGGAACAGGAGTGTACGTGGGAGTGAAGGTCGGAAGAGGCGTCGGAGTGGGCGTCGGGGTGCGCGAAGGCGCCGGGGTGGGCGTCCGCGTGGAAGTTGGCGTGGGCGTGGGGGTTCTGGTAGGCGTGGACGGGGTGGGCGTAGGCGTGGGGGTGCGGGAGACAGGGAGAGGGGTAGAGACAGAGGTCAGCGTTGCCGGGGAGGAAGGAGTGGAAGCAAAGGTCGGAGTAGAGATGGGCTGAAAAACCACTGGCGGAACCACGGTGGCCTGCNGCGGGGGTGTCAGATAGGGNACCTGCTCCCAGACCGCGGGAGTGAGCACCTCCGGGCGCAGGGGTTCNATGGCTATCGGCGAGGGCGGGGTGCCCAGGTCNGGGTTCAGTTCGGAGCGCATGCTGGCAGCGATGAGCCAGGAGCGCTGCGGGCGGACCGCCCTGTCTGCCGCGCTGCGGATGGCCAGGAAGCCCATCAGCANCACAAGCAGGAGCAGTAACACCTCCTGCCATCGCCGGTCGCGGCGGACCGTGGGTGAAAGTCGGCTGTCCATTCTGTCGCTGGCCTAACGCGGCAGGCTATCCTTGCTGGCGGGAGGCCGGGTGGGCAGAATGATGCTGAACGTGCTCCCACCCCCCTCGCGGCTGGTGACGCGCACCTCCCCGCCGTGCGCCTCGACAATCGCACGGGTGACGTAGAGGCCCAGGCCCAGACCTCTGACCTCGTCATCACCGTCCCGCTCGACGCGACGGAAGCGGGTAAACAGGTGCTCCTGCTCCTCCGGGGGGATGCCCATGCCGGTGTCCATCACGTCGAGCACCACCCGGCCGTTGGCATCGGAGAGACGGACCGTGACCGCGCCCCCCTCCGGCGTGTACTGCCAGGCGTTGCGCACCAGGTTGACGATAGCCCAATGGAGACGTCGGGGGTCAGCCTCGATCAAAGGCAAATCAGGTGGGGCCTCAACGGTGAAGGCCAGGCCCTTTTCTTCCATCTGCGCGTGCCAGGACTTGGCGATCTCCTGCACCAGGACGGAGAGGAGCACCGGCTGTCGCCGCAACCCCAGGCGACCCGTGGCCTCCATCTCCGAGAAGTCGAGCAGTTCGTTGGTCATGGTGACCAGATTGTCGGTATGCCGTCCGATGGTCTCCAGAAAACCACGAGCCGTGTTGTCCAGGGAACTGCCGATGCGTTTGAGCAGCAGGGCGCTATAGCCCTTGATCGCCGTGAGCGGCGTGCGCAGTTCGTGAGAGACGTGGGCGACGAAGGTGTCCTTGAGCCGTTCCGCCTCAACCTCGGCGGTCACGTCGCGCAGGACGATGACCGTGCCCAGGTGCTTGCCGTCGTCCGTGCGCACCGCCGCGGAGTGGGCGCTGATCACCTTGTTGCCGACCTCGAAGCGGCGCCTCTCCAGCAGCCAGGGGTTGAAGTGGTCATTGGTGGTCGGACGTTCCTCGCTCACGGAGAGTTCGCGCAACGGACCGAGCATGAAGCTGGAGGTCAGTTCCTCCAGCAGCCGTTCGGCAGCGGGATTCAGCGGCACAAAGTTGCCGGACGTATCCTCCAACATCACGCCGTCGCCGATGCTGAGGAGGATAGCGCGCATGCGGCCAGAGGCTTCTTTGTAAGTATTGAGCAGTTCCTCAAGCGCGCGGGTACGCTCCGCCAGGCGGGTGGTCATCGTGTCGAAGGTCGTGGCCAGGGCGCCGATCTCGTCAGTGCTGCGGATGCCGGTGCGCTGCTCCAGGTTCCCTTCCGCCACCGCTTTTGAGGTATCCACCAGGCGGCTGAGGGGACGCGTGATGCGCTGGGAGATGATGTAGCCGACCAGAATGACGCAGGCCATAGCGAGGAAGAAGAGGACGGCGTAAGTGTTGCGGCTGGCCGCCCCGGCCTCCACGATGAACTGCGCCGGCAAGGCGACAGAGAAGACGCCCAGCCGTTCCTGGCCCACCCACAACGGACCCAGGGCGAAGCGATACCAGCGCCCACGGATGCGCACGTTCTCGCCGCTGACAGAGGTGGTAGCGGTAAGGTGGCGGGCGTACTCCTCGGGGGAGATAGAGAGCTGGTCGAGCAGCGCAGCAGCAGCGGCGGGGTCCTCCGGCGCGGTGAAGGTGCTGGCCACAGCGCGGCCGTCTTCGAGGTAGAGCGTCACTTCGGCCAGAGAAGTGGACTTGAGGTAGGGCAATAAGGTGTCGAGAGAAGTGCCGATGATGACCACCCCAGCCAGACGGTCTTCCAGCGGTATCGGGAGCGCGGTGAAGTAGTAGTATCGTCCGTCTGCCGGGTGTTGGCCGATGGCGCGGCGGGGCGCGCCATTCGGGTCGCCAGCCTCTACCAGGGCACGGACGAACCACAGGGTGGCCGTGTCGAAGCCCTGCGAAGCGGGCGCCAGGGAGCCGTCAGCCTGTCGCAAGAGATGGAGGCTCTCGCGCCCCGTGCTGTCGGTGATGATGAGGCACTCCAGGCCCAGGCCAGCGGCAGCGGGAGAGGCCAGGGCGTCCACACGCGCGCGATCCCCCGCCTCCAGGGCTTCCGCCAGCCCCTGGGTGAAGGCCACCACCCGCGCTGACCGGAGGCGATCAGTCTCGTGGCGGGCCAGGGTGTCGGACACGGCGCGCCCGCCTTCGAGCAGGTGGTTGGTGAGTCGTTCGCTGACCGAACTGGCCACCAGCGTGGTGACGATGTAGGTGCCGACGATGGCGATGATCAGCGTGAGCAGCATGTAGGGCAGGATGATCTTGCTGCGGATGTTGAGCGTCGCGTAGGAACGCAGCCTTTGGAGCCAGGAAGGGGACGTGGTCTGCCGCGAATCTTGCCTCACGGCCGTTTCTCCAGAACAGATGTTGTCCACGGTCCAGGGTGCCGAAGGCAGACGCGTCGCCAGCCGATTGAGCAGGTTGAGCGGATTTCACTGCCGAATCCGCTCAATCCGCCCCATCCGCTGACTTTTCCCGTCTTTCGAACGCAATCCTCGATCAACACGACAGTGGGAGACTACCCAGATACCGTTGTGAGGATTATAGCGCAAACAAGAATGAAGGTCAATCAGAGATGATAACGGGAGTGTTTCAATTGAGGGGCAAGGCCTCAGGTGACCATACCGCTGAGGCCCTATGTTGGGCGCAGTCAGAGACTGCGCCCAACCGGAACGCGCAGCACGTCGCAGGGAGGTCAGGCTGGCTTGCGGGCTCGCGAGCGACGGATCAGCCAGCGCAGGAGGAAGACGAGGCCGACGACGGGCAAGGCCAGGATGATCAGCGCTGGCAGGATCAGCAGCACGATGTAGATCAGCGCCTTGACGAAGAACTCGAGAACATCCAGCAGCCGCTCGACCGCGTCGCGAACCGTGCCCGGCAGGTTCCACCCACCTGTCTCCAGCGGCTGGGCCAGGGCGTCAGGCGTCAGGCTGACCGTGATCGTCGCGAGGGCAGTCTGGTCTTCTAGATAGCGCATCTGGCCGACTACCTGCTCGATCTCCGCCTGGGTGGCGCTCAGTTGCTCGTAGACGGCCAGCGTCGCCTCGGTGTCCTCCGCCTGATCGAGGAACTCCAACAGTTGCGCCTCCTTGGCCCGCAGGTGACGGAGGCGGGACTCCAGGTCCACGTACTGAGCGGTCACGTCCTGGCCGGCGCGGGACTCGTGGCGCACGGTTGTGGCGGCATCGCGGAGCCGCGCCAGCGCCTCGTCAAAGTGCTCATTGGGAACACGCAGCACGACCGTGGCCTCCAGCCCCTCCTGGTACTGATAGGTGTTGAGGGAGACCACGTACCCGTCCAGTTCCTCTGCCAGCCGCTCGATCTGCCCCAGGGCCTGTTGGGTATCGGGCACAATCAGGTCCAGTTCGCCGGTACGCACGACCATCCGCTCGACGCTGATCGCTACCGCGCCCGAACCAACCTGATCCTGTATATCCGCCACCGGAGCACCCAGAGACGGCATCTCGCCCGGAGCCGTCTGCCCCACAACTCCTTCATAGACAGGCGTGCTGGCTCCGACGGCACATCCGGCAGTCAGGATGAGCAGCGCCAACGAAGAGGCAAACCACATCACACGATTCATTTTTTCCCTCCCCGGTCAGGCCTGTATTCGAGACGCTGGCAGGGGATGCACAGTTCCCATTCAGCGGCCGAACCCCAGCCGGGTGATGAGCCGCCGAGGCAGATTGTGGGCGCGCATGCGCTCCTGGGTGATCTCCAGGGGATAAGCCACGCGATGGTGCTCCCAGGTCAACGCCTCGGTGTCGAGGATGGCGTAGCCCGCACGGGGATCGCCGTCGCGGGGTTGGCCCACGCTGCCGGGGTTGAGGATCATGCGCCGGTCGGGCAGGTCCAACGGCAGAGGAGCGGGATAGGGAGGAAGGAGCATGGAACAGCGTTGCTGCTCTCCGTTGAGGGCAAAGGCAATGGCGATATGGGTATGGCCCACCAGGCAGTGGGGGACATCGAAGTAAGCGAAGTTTGCGGCTGCCTGATCCACGTCCAGGATATACTCCCAGATGGGCTCGCGCGGGCTGCCGTGGGCCAACAGGAAACCCTCCTGTTCCAGCCGCGTGGGAAGGGATTCCAGATACTCCTTGCTGGCGGGAGTCAACTGCTCCTGGGTCCAGGCGTTAGCCGTCCGCGCGTCGAGGTTGAAATCCTCCAGGCTGATTCGACCCAGCACAGCCCAATCGTGATTGCCGGCCACAGCGACGTGCCTGAACTCCTGCAAACGGGAGACACAGGCGTTCGGATCGGGACCGTACCCCACCAGGTCTCCCAGGCACCAGATCATATCGAAGGACTGAGCATCGTTGAGGACGGCGTCGAAAGCAGTCAGGTTGGCGTGGAGGTCGGAAACGACGAGACAGCGCACTCTATCACTCCTTGTGAAAGGTCGGCACACATTGTAACACTTTCTGCCCGTTTTGCCAGTCGGCAAGACGCGGGGATTTCGAAACAAATCCCCGTCTGGGGACGAAGTCGAGGCTTTAGCCGGCGCAAACGTGGCTCAAACCGGCTGAAGCCTCGACTCCGGGCGGGAAATGCAGCATCGACGTAGCCTAAATCGCTTCTGCTTCGAATGCCCTCGTTCACTCCCACTAGACAAGATCGAAAAGAGGAGTAGAATTGCCGCCAAACCTGCACGGGGGAAGGAGGTCAAAATGAACCATAGCGAGGCGGCGTTGGCCGCGGTGATCCTGGCCGGTCACTCGCCAGCAGAGGAGGATCTGCTGGCGGAGCACAGTCTGGGCCGCCCGAAGGGCCTGATCCCTATCGCCGGGCGACCGATGATCGCCTACGTGGCTGAGGCCCTGGCTGGTTCGCGGCACATACGCCGGATCGTCGTGGCCGGGCTGCCTGCGGAGTACCACGCCGTGCTGCCGGTAGCAGCAGACTACACGCCGCCGCAAGCCGATATGATGGGCAACGCGGAGGCCGGCATCCGCCGGGCTATGGAACTCCTGCCCGGGCTGAACGGCGTCGTGATCGCCAGCGCCGACCTGCCGCTGTTGACCTCCGAGGTTGCCGACATGTTCATCGCGGAGTGCCTGAAGACCNACCACGACCTCTACTACGGCGTCATTGAACGTTCGGTGATGGAGGGGCGCTTCCCGACTTCCCGGCGCACCTACGTACACCTGGCGGATGGGGAGTTCGCCGGGGGGGACCTGATCCTGGTCCGCCCCCGAGCGCTGCGTACCGATCAGGACTTGTGGCGCAGGCTCTCGAGCGCACGCAAGAGCCCGCTGCACCAGGCACAGATGTTGGGGGGATTGTGGCCGGTGGTGCGGCTCCTCACTCGCCGCATGAGCCTATCAGAGGCGGAACAGCGCGCCAGCCGCGCGCTCAACCTGCGGGGCCGCGTGGTGGTCTGTCCGCACGCGGAACTGGGGATGGACGTGGACAAACCGTTCCAGTTGGAAATCGTCCGCGCCGAACTGGAGGCCCGGGATGGCCTCCTCTCCTCGTGACAGGTTGGACGGCACGGCTGCTGGCCTGGGATAAGGTTACGTCAGCGCGCCTGGCTGGCTCCGCAGGGGGCAGGCTGGCACACCTGCTGGCGCTGCTCGTGGCGCACAGCGGCGACAGCCCGCTGTGGCTTGTGGGGGGCGGAGCGGCTCTGCTGTGGGGCGGCGCCACAACGCGCCCCTTCGGCCTCCGCATCTTGATAGCCACACTGGCAGGCGCCCTCGCAGCGACGCTCGGCAAGTGGCTCTTCCGTCGCAACCGCCCCGGCGCTTCCCACGGCGGCCTGTATACGCGGCTGGACCGCCATGCTTTTCCCTCTGGCCACGCCACCCGCGCGGCATGTGTGGCCGTCATCCTGGCCCCATTGCTGCCACCCTGGGTTGCGGCGCTGCTGGCCGCCTGGGCTGTCGCCGTCTGCCTGGCACGGGTAGCCCTGCGCGTCCACTACCTGCTCGACGTAGCCGCCGGGCTGCTGCTGGGTGTGGTGCTGGGCGTCGCGTTTCTGCTGCTGGGAGTTTAGCGTTCGTCCGTCCTCATCTGCGACGGAACGCCAGAACCAGCACAACCAGTCCGCCGATGATGAGCAGCACTGGCCACGCCAGGTTGGCCCATGTCCCCAGCACCGTTACCAGCAACCCAATGCCGATGCAGATGGCGGCTGGCCAGAGCGCCCAGGTCATCCCCTGGCGGGGGGCCGCGAGCAGGTAGATCAGCAGGAAGGTCAGGCCGATGCCCCCAAAGAGGATACCGGCCACTACTGTCCCTGCCCATTCGGCAGCCACAGGCAGTATCCCGATGGTAGTTAACACTCCCGCAGGGATGATCGCCCACCACCGCCTGCGCCCGGTCAGGTAAACGATCCAGAAGGCCAGGGCCATGCCCAACAGCAGCAACGTGGCACCCCACTCATCGCCCACCACTGGCGACAGGGCGATACTGCCGCCGATAAGGGTGAGCACGCCAGCAGGGATGGCTGCCCACCAGAAGGAGCGTCCTCGCACGGCCAGGATCAGCCAGAAGGGCAGCCCGATGCCGAAGAACAGGAAGCCGCCAGCCACCACATCATCAGGCAGCAGGTGTGCCTCGGAGACGAAGATCAGCCCCCCTACCGCCAGGAAGAGACAGCCGGGGATCAGTGCCCACCAGGCTTCCCGGCTGCCGATCGCCGCGACCAGAAAGATCAACCCCAGCGCTGCGGTGACCACGGCCCACACCGACGGTGTCCANTCGCCCAGCCACCCCAACCGCTGCGCGGTGAGCATACCGCCCAGCAGGATCAAGACGATGCCTATTGCGACACCGACACGGCGCCCCATACTTTCCTCCTTTTAGCCTGTTGGCCTTTGTCCCCCCTCATCGCCCCAGGCAGATCTCCTCGCAACCTGAAACCTGTACCCCCAAAGCCTGCCACCCCGAAACCCAGGTCTGCCCTGCGCCACCCGACATGCAGACATTGTACTCGGTGTGGTTTGTCAGGCAAGTGGGTGGGGGGTATAATGGGAGTTGGGAAACTGGAAACTGGGAAACTGGGAATTAGGAAACTGGGAAACTGGGAATTGGGAAACTGGGAACTGGGAATTGGGAATTGGGAATTGAGAGTTGGAGGGAGGAAGTGGAGGAGCCGATCAACGTCACGGATGGAGCGTTTGAGCGGGTGGTGTTGGGCGCGGCGCTGCCAGTGGTAGCGGCCTTCTGGTCGCGGGTGGAGGAAAGCGCCGCACCGTTGCGCCAGGTGCTGGCGACGGCAGCGCGACAGTACGCCAGTCAGGTGCGCGTGGTCGCGCTGGAGGCGGAAGACGCCCCCCAGACACGCGCCCGTTTTGGGGTGGATAGCCTGCCGCAATTCCTCTTCTTCCGCAACGGCCGGCTTGTCGCCCGCGCCCGCGGCCTGCCCACCATCGAGGGACTGCGCCCATGGGTGGAGTTCCTGCTGGGGCAGGGGCCACCGCCGACCCCCGCTGCATCACCCACAACAACATCTGCCGCCCACCCCTTGACCGTCACCGACGCCGACTTCGGCCGGTTGGTGCTGGAAGCCCCGGGGCCGGCGCTGGTGGACTTCTGGGCGGCGTGGTGCGGGCCGTGCCGCATGCTCGCCCCGACGATCGAACGGCTGGCCAGCACCTTCGCCGGTAGGGCGCGGGTGGCCAAACTGGACGTGGACGCCAATCCCCTCACCGCCCAGCGGTACGGTGTGCAGAGCATCCCCACGCTCATCATCTTCAAGAACGGCCAGGAGGTGGATCGCCTGGTCGGCGTGCAGCCAGAACGGGTCATCCGCGAGCGGCTGGAGGAGCACCTCTAACTGCCTGCATCCTCCCGCAGGCTCTAGATGCGGACTAAGGAGGTAGCGGCATGAGCATAAACCCCCCGTCAGGGATGAAGATCGGCGTTGAAATCCCTCAGGAACTGGACGCCGTCTACTCCAACTTCGCCATCATCAGCCACTCGCCGTCGGAGATCGTGATGGATTTCGCCGTCCTCCTGCCGAACTCGCCGCGGGCACGGGTGCGCGCTCGCGTGATCACGACCCCACTGCACGCCAAACTGCTCCTCCGCGCCCTGCAGGAACACATCGAGCGGTACGAGGCGCAGTACGGCGAGGTGCGCCTGCCGCCAGAGGGGGACGATCTGGCCCGTCAGTTCTTCGGGGGGGCAAGACCCCCGGAGAAATGAGAATTGGGCGCCTGACGCTCCAAGAGAGGGGAGAAATGGAATCCCTTGAGATACTGGGGGAGACGCTTCGCGCCGACCTGGCCGCGCGCAACGCGGCGCGAGATGAGGCGCTGCGTCGCTCCCGCGAACTGGTACGCCTGTGCGGTACGGCCATCCGNGCCGCGCACCGCGAGGAATGGCAGGCGGCGCATGACCTGCTGGCCCAGGCCGACACCGTCGGCGCGGAGATGGCCGACCTGTTGCAGCCGTACCCCGACCTGCTCTATGCTGGCTACACCCAGGATGGGCTGAAAGAACTGGTCGAAGCGCATCTGACGGTGGCGCTGCTGACCCATGCGCCGCTCCCGCCGCCGGAGCGNTTCGGCGTCCCNTCGGCGACCTACCTGGGCGGCCTGTGTGAGGCNGCNTCGGAACTGCGCCGCCGTTGCCTCGACCTGTTGCGTCAGCAGCGCACCGACGAGGCGGAGCCGTTGCTGGAAGCAATGGACGACATCTACGACCTGCTGATGACTTATGACTTCCCCGACGCCATCACCGGCGGCCTGCGCCATCGCGTGGATCAGCTCCGCGGCGTGTTGGAGCGCACCCGCGGCGACGTGACCCAGGCGCTGCGCCAGGACCGTCTGCTGGCGGCGCTGGGGCGATTCGAGGAACAGGTAGGTGGCGCAGGATAGGGACTCCTCGGAGCGGATCATCCGCGCCAGCGAGGTGGGACAGTACCTGTTCTGCGCCCGCGCCTGGTGGTTGGGAGCGGTGCAGGGCCTGCCTTCTTCGCGTCAGGAGGAACTGGAGGCAGGAGTTCTGGCACACCGACGCCACGGAAGGCGCGTGCGCGGCGCGCTTTTCCTGGGTCGCCTGGCAGTGATCGTGCTGCTCCTGGCGGCGTTGGTCGCCCTCATCGCCCTCTGGGCTCGTTAGGGGGGACGGGTGAACTGGCTCGCCCTCTTCTTCGTCCTGCTTCTCCTGGGGCTGGCGCTGCTGTGGCTGTCGCGGCGCGCGCGCGAGCGGACCGGTCTCCCTGAAGGCCGTGTCCTCTCTGCCGACGTGGGCGACTGGCAGCGGCTGGACCACCCGCTCTTCTCCCGCCGCCATCGGCTCACTGGCCGCCCCGACTACGTCGTCGCCGACGGCGCGGTGCTGATCCCCGTCGAGGTCAAGTCGGGTCGCGCTCCCGCTCGCCCTTATGACTCCCACCTGCTACAGTTGGCTGCCTACTGTCTCCTGGTCGAGGAGACCTCTGGCCGTCGGCCGCCTTATGGCATCCTCCGCTACGCCGACCGCACGCTAGAGATTCCCTATACTGCTGAATTGGAGGATAAGTTGCTGGAGACGCTGGCGGCGATGCGCGAGGACCTGGAGTCCGGAGATGCCCCGCGCGATCACGACGATCCGCGCCGGTGCGCGGCGTGCGGCCACCGCGAGCAGTGCGACCAGGCGCTGCGGTGACTGGCGTCTTTCATAGCGGCGACTTCGTCGCCGCAGGCCAAACTTTGGATTGCGCCGACGTGTCGGCGCTTTGAAAGCGGCGACTTCGTCGCCGCAGGCCAAGGTCTGGATTGCGCTGACACGTCAGCGCTTTGAAAGCGGCGACTTCGTCGCCGCAGTCCAAAGTTTGGATTGCGCCGACGTGTCGGCGCTTTGAAAGCGGCA